>Ga0172375_10004465_pt1 | contig 20653 bp, 11 predicted proteins | sample LakKiv1m_FD_114537 | JGI IMG/M metagenome (GOLD analysis project Ga0172375, IMG submission 114537) | Freshwater microbial communities from Kabuno Bay, South-Kivu, Congo - kab_092012_11.1m | ecosystem: Environmental > Aquatic > Freshwater > Lake | place: Democratic Republic of the Congo...
CCGCGCCGGTCATCGCACCGCCGACGCCTGCCGCGCCGGTCATGACATCGCCGACGCCTGTCGCGCCGGTCATCGCACCGCCGACGCCTGTCGCGCCGGCGATGGAGGCTCGCTGAGCGTGCGGACCCGCTACAGTGCTTTGGCGTTGCTGCTGGGACCGGCGCTTTGCCTGATCGGTGTGTTCTTCTTCGTGCCGATGGTCGCGTCGCTGGCTCTGAGCCTCACCGACTTCGACATCTACGCGGTCGCCGACCGTTCGGCGCTGCGCCTGGTGGGCTTGCGCAACTACACCGCGCTGCTCGGCGACCCGCTGTTCTGGAGCGCGCTGCGCAACACCCTGTACTTCGTAGTCGTCGGTGGGCCGCTGTCGATAGCGGTCTCGCTGGCCGCCGCGCTCGCGGTCCACGCCCGCGGCGTACGCATGAAGGGGTTGTTTCGAACGGTGTTCTTCCTGCCGGTCACGACCACCATCGTCGCGGTCGCGGTGGTGTGGCGCTACCTCTACCACCCGCGCTTCGGGCTGCTCAACTACGTTCTGGCCGCGTTTGGTCTCGGCCCGGTCGACTGGCTCGGCGATCCGGCCTGGGCGATGCCGTCGATCATCGCGATGGCGGTGTGGAAGAACTTTGGCTTCAACATGATCGTGTTCCTGGCCGGGCTGCAGAGCATTCCCGAACGCCTCTACGAAGCCGCCAGTCTCGACGGCGCCGGGCGCTGGCGCCAGTTCGTGCACGTCACGCTGCCGTCGCTGGCGCCGACGACGTTGTTCGTGACGTTGCTCACCGCGATCGGTTACTTCCAACTCTTCGCCGAGCCCTACGTGATGACCCAGGGCGGACCGGCCGGTTCCACCCGCAGCGTGGTGCTGCTGATGTACGAAGAGGGCTTTCGCTGGTGGAACATCGGCATGGCTGCGGCGGTGGCGTTCGTACTGTTCGCGATTCTGCTCGGCGTGATGGCGTTGCAGGCCGGCCTGCGCCGGCTGCTGAGCGCGAGCAACGACGCGGACGCGAGCGCCGCGAAGGCCGCCGCGCAGCCGCGGCAGGTGCCGGCGTGAAAGCACGACGTTTGGTTTCTGCGCTTGCCCTCCATGCGCTGCTGGCGGCGGCCGCGGCGCTGACGCTGTTCCCGTTGGTGTGGATGGTCGGCGTGTCGCTGATGCCCTCCGGCGAAGCGATGTCGTTGCCGCCGCGGCTGCTGCCGAGCGCGCCGACCCTCGAACACTACCGCACCTTGCTAGAGCGCCTCGATCTGGTGCGCTACCTGGCGTCGAGCGCGACGGTGGCGCTCGGCGCGACACTGTTCTCGGTGACCTTCAATTCGATGGCCGGATACGCGCTCGCCAAGCTGCGCTTCGCTGGCCATCGGCCACTCGAGCGCGTGTTGCTGGCGGCGCTGGTGGTACCGGGGCAGATCGGGATGCTGCCGCTGTTCCTGATGCTGCGCGAGATGGGACTGGTCAACACCTACTGGGGCGTGCTGGTGCCGAGCATGGCCGGGATCTTCGGTATCTTCCTGGTGCGCCAGTACGCATCGACGATTCCCGACGCGCTGCTCGATGCCGCCCGCGTCGACGGCGCCGGAGAACTGCGCGTCTTCTGGTCGATCGCCTTGCCGCTGTGCCGGCCGATCCTGGTGACGCTGGCGGTCGCGACTTTCATGGGTGCCTGGAACGACTTCCTGTGGCCGCTGATCGTGCTGACCGACGACCGCCTCTATACGCTGCCGGTGGCATTGGCCGGGCTCTTTGGCGAACACGTCCAGGATCCCGAGTTGATGATGGCCGGGGCGGTCGTGACGGTGCTGCCGGTGATGCTCGTGTTCCTCGCGCTGCAACGCTACTACATCGCCGGCATGACCAGCGGGAGCCTGAAAGGGTAGCAGCCTGTTGAAAATGGCCCACGAGCGCGGAGCTGGCGACGCGCGAGGATCACGCCCGTTTACTCGAGCTCGCCCCTCGCCAGCTCGGGCCTCGTGCGCGCGAAACCGCTCGCTACAGCGTACAAGAGTACGCTTCCGCTCGCGGCCTTTCGCGCGCGTCTTGCATCTGGGCCATTTTGAACAGGCTGATGGACGCTCTTTTACATAATGCTATCACCACGACGAGGAGAGATTCTGTGCGACGTGCTCTTGTTGGCGCCTTGACCGGCGCCTTGGCGGCTGTGCCGAAGGAGATGAAGGCCGCCGTTGCGGGTGCGCTGCTGCTGGCACTGACGGCCACGGCGGCGGGCGGCGCGCCGATCTTCATCGACTTTGGCGACGACGCTTCGGCGTGGAGCGTGGTGGCATCGCCGAGCGCCACGATCTCACTGAACGAAGACAACGAGGGCGGTCGCCGCGGCGCACTGCGCGCCGACTTCGACCTCGGCAGTGGCCGTGCCCACGTGCTGCTGCACCGCGACGTGTCGATCGATCTGCCGGCCGACTACATGTTCGTGCTGCACCTGCGCGGCGACTGCGCGCCCAACACCGTCGAGTTCAAACTGATCTCGGGCGAGAACGTGTGGTGGCGGCGCTTTGCCGATCACGAGTTCGCGGCCGGCGGCCAGGATCTGAGGATTTCCAAGTCGCGCGTCGAGTTCGCCTGGGGCCCCGCCGGCGGCGGGATGCCGAGCCACCTCGATGCCATCGAGATCGCAGTGGTGACGGGGCAGGGCGGCAAGGGCAGGCTCTGGCTCGACGAATTGAAACTCGACCCACGCGCCGCCGCAGGCGCGACCAAGCCACCGTCGGTTACCGCCACTGCCTCGGCGGTCGGGACCACGCCCGGCGCGGTCGTGGACGGCCGCGCCGACACCGTCTGGCGCAGCGCGCCGGGGGACCGGCACCCCGCGTTGACGCTCGACTTCGGCGATCAGTACGAACACGGCGGCTTCATCGTCGAGCAGGACGAGCGCGACTACGCCGCGGCCTACGTCGTCGAAGCCTCTGCGAATGCACGCAAGTGGAACGCAGTGCGCCGCTTCACCCGCAGCGACGGCGGCCGCGACTACGTATACCTGCCCGACGTCTTCGCCCGCTACCTGCGGTTTCGCTTCGTCGCCGGCGATCGCGGTGTGACGATCCGCGAGCTGCACGTGCAGCCGTTCGAATTCTCGTCGTCGCCCAATCAGTTCTTCACCGGCGTGGCCGCCGACGCGGCACCGGGTCTCTACCCGCGCTACTTCTCGCGTCAACAGAGCTACTGGACAGTGGTCGGCGCTCCCGGATCGCAACACGAAGCGCTGCTGAACGAAGAGGGTATGCTCGAAGTCGATGTCGGCGCGTTCTCGATCGAACCGTTCTTGTGGCGCGACGGTGGTCTGCTCAGTTGGAAGCAGGGGCGTCACACACAGTCGCTCGAAGACGGCGAATTGCCGATCCCGACGGTGCAGCGTGAGCACGACGGCGTGACGCTGGCGGTGACCGCGTTCGCGGATGCCGAGAACGGCGAGTCGATGCTCTACGCGCGCTACCGCGTGATCGATACCGGACCAAAGCCGCTGCGCGTGACGTTGTTGCTGGCGCTGAGACCGTTTCAGGTGTTGCCGCCGTGGCAGGCGCTCAACATGGCGGGAGGCGCGACCAGGATCCGGTCGATGCGTTTAGAAAAGACCGGCAAGAGCGACGATCCGGTCATTCGCATCGACGATCGACGCATCGTCGGCGTGTCGCCGTGGAACCGCTTCGGTACCGGCGCTTTCGAGCAGGGTGACGTTTCGTCGTTTCTGGCCCGCGGGGTGCTGCCGCCGGCCTCCGCCGTCAACGATGACTTCGAGTACGCCTCGGGCGCGCTCGCCTACGATCTCGAACTCGAGCCCGGCGCGGCGCGCGACGTGTGGGTAGCGGTGCCCGCGGCCCCGCCCGCGCGCGTGCCGGTCAACGCAAGCCGCGCGGCAGTCGATGCCGGTGCAGCGACAGGCGCATCCGCAGCGCGCCTCATCGCAACAACAGGTCCCCGAGCCGCCGTACTTGGATCCCCCACGCGACTTACCGCGTCCGCCGTCGAGCAGCGCTTCGAGCGTGTGCGTGCGCAGTGGCGCAGCGTGGTCGCCCGCGTCGGTATCGACCTGCCCGCGGCCGCCGCGCCTCTTGTGCACTCGCTGCGTAGCAATCTCGCCTACGTGCTGGTCAATCGCGACGGGCCGGCGATACAGCCCGGATCGCGCAACTACGCGCGTTCGTGGATTCGCGACGGTGCACTTACTTCGGCGGCGCTGCTCGAACTCGGCTTCGACGACGAAGCGCGCGAGTTTCTGCGCTGGTACGCCGGTTATCAGGGCGCCGACGGTTGGATTCCGTGTTGCGTCGACCGTCGCGGTGCCGATCCGGTCCCCGAACACGACAGCTTCGGCGAGTTCGTGTGGGGCGTCGCCGAAGTCTATCGTCACACCGGCGACGTCGCCTTCGTGCGCGAACTGTGGCCACACGTCGCCGCCGCCGCCGAGTGCATGAGCAGGTTGCGCGCCAAGCGCATGACGCCGGAGTATCTCGAGCCCGCGCGCGCGGCGTTTTACGGCCTGCTCCCCGAATCTATCAGTCACGAAGGCTACAGTTCGCGGCCGGTGCACTCGTACTGGGACGACGTGTTCGCGCTGCGCGGTTTTCTCGACGCGGCGATGCTGGCCGGCGTGGCCGGCGACGAAGCGCGCAAGGCCGGCCTGGGCGCCGAGGCCGAATCGTTCCGTTCCACTTTGCAGCGATCCGTCGCGGCGACGATGCGAGCGCACCGCCTCGACACGATCCCGGCCTCGGCCGAACTCGGCGACTTCGATCCGACCTCGACCGCGATCGCCTTCGTGCTGGGTCTCGAAGACGTCTATCCATCGGCGCCGTTGCTGCGCACCTTCGATCGTTACCTGGCCAACGTGCACGGGCGAGCGGCCGGCGGCAGGCGCGGGGTCGGCTATACCGCCTACGAGATGCGCAACGTCCCGGCCCTGACCCTGCTCGGCCGCAGAGGCGAGGCTCTCGATCTGCTCGCCGCGATGATCGCCGATCAGCGGCCGCCGGCCTGGAACCAGTGGCCCGAGATATCCTGGCTCGAGCCGGCCGAGCCGAGCTTCATCGGCGACCTGCCCCATACCTGGATCGGATCGACCTATCTGCACGCGACGCGCACGCTGCTCGCCCATGAAAACGCCGCTGACGCCTCGCTGGTGCTGGGGGCCGGGGTGCCGCTGGCGTGGCTGGAAGCCGGCGAGGAGGCGAGGCCGGGCGAGGCGGGGCCCGAGGTGGCGGTGCGCGGTCTCTCGACCCATTACGGCGAGCTTTCCTATCGCATGCGAGCGCCCAGCGCCGGGCGGGTGGTGGTCGACATCGACGCGGGTATTCGAATCCCGCCCGGCGGTTTGGTGGTGATGGCGCCGTTCGGGACAGCCGTGCGGTCGGCTTACGTCGGCGGAAGAGATATCAGGATTCGCAACGGCTCTGTTGGTGTGGTCAGCCTGCCTGCCCGCGTCGAGTTCGAGTATCGGCAAGAGACGCCGGCCTCGCGACGGTGGCCGCGCTAGAGCATCGAAAGCCAGGGGCCTCACTCCAGGGTGGGCGAAAGTGGTCAGGAATGGTCGGAGCGGCAAGGCTGCGCGACGGGCTGGGGTGGTGGAAATGGACAGAGCGGCAAGAGCGCAGGGCGCGCGTGAGACGCGCAACTCAAGCAAGCTACGCAAGACACGAAACACGGGAACGGCCGCAGCGATCGCAAGAAGCAGCAAGGAGCAGCGATGAACGAGAAGAGCACCGGGACCGACAAATGGCTGGCACTGGCGCGGCCGTCCCTCGACCGTATGGACGACGCCGCACCTCACACCCGCGTGCTGTCCAACGGGCGCTACTGGACGCTGCTGACCGGTGCGGGCGGCGGGCTTTCGCAGTGGGGATCTGTCGCGGCGACTCGCTGGGCCGGCGACCGGGTTTGCGACCGCGACGGAGTGCACGTCTACCTGCGCGATCTCGACAGCGGCGAGGTGTGGTCGCTCGGTACCCAGCCGATGGTAGCCGGCAGTGGGCGGCCGACCGCGCGCGGCGGCAACGGCGTCGCGACGCTGATGCGGCGTGCGCGCGGCATCGATGCGCGCTGCGAGGTCTGCGTGGCTCCCGACGCAGACGCCGAACTTCGCCGCGTGGTGGTCGCCAATTCCTCGCCGGGCGCGCGCCGCATCGAAGTGACGTGCTACGCCGAAGTAGTGCTGGGTGATCGCGCCGCCGACTACGCGCATCCGGCCTTTGCCAAGCTGTTCGTCGAGACCGACTTCGTCGCGGACCAGGAAGCGCTGACCGCCAGGCGCCGCCCGCGCAGCGCCAACGAAGCGCCGTTGTGGATGGCGGCGTCGCTACACGGGCATCCGCCCTGCGCCGGTGAACTCGACTTCGAGACCGACCGTTGTCGCTTTCTCGGGCGCGGCCGTTCGGTGTCCGATCCGGCCGCGCTCGAAGGCGAGGGCATGTCGCGCACGGTCGGCAAGGTTCTCGACCCGGTGTTCGCGATGCGGCGCCGCTTGTTTCTGGCTCCGAGCCAGGAGGCGAGCCTGGTGTTCGTCATCGCGGCTGCGGCCGATCGCGACGCGGCGCTGGCTGCGGTCAGCGCGCGTCGCAGCGTGGAGAACCAGCGTCAGACCTTCGAGGCTGCGGCCGAACTCGAACGCAAACGCCAGCGCCGCTGCGGGCTCGGCAGCGGCGAGGCGTTCTTCCTGCAAGACCTGGCCGGCGCGATGGTCTACCAGCACCCGGCTTTGCGCGCCGGCGCGGCCGCGCTGTCGACGTCGAGCGCCGATCGAGGCTCGATCGGCAGGTTCGGCCTGACCGGCGATTCGCTGGTGGTGGTGCTCGCCACCGGACACGCCGACGAAGGATCCGCCGGCGGGCGCCTGGACTCGGTGCTGCGGGCGGTCCGCTATTGGGGAGAGCTGGGACTGCCGGTGTCGCTGGTGGTGGTCTGCGACGATGCGGGTTGCCGCTCTTCACCGAAGCCGTGTCCTTTGCACACCAGGGCGGCCAAAGCATCGATCAGCGCACCCGCGCGAATCTTCGTGCGCCGTGGCTGCGATCTCGGCGACAACACGCTGGCCGCTTTGCACGTTCGCGCTCAGTGGGTGGTCGGCAAGAGCGCTCCGGATCTGCGCAGCCAGGACGCCGATGCGCAGGTACAGCGCAAGCCCAAGCTGCTGCGCAGTCCGTCGCGTGCCGCTGCGGCGCCCGCCAAACCGCTGCTGCTCGACAACGGCTTCGGTGGTTTCAGCGCCGACGGCCGTGAGTACGTGATCCGCGTGCGACCGGGCCAGACTTCCGGGCGGCCGCCGATGCCGTGGGTAAACGTCGTATCGAATCCGCGCCTGGGTTTTCTCGTGAGCGAAAGCGGCGCCGCCTACACCTGGTGCGGCAACAGCCGTCAGAACAAACTCACTCCTTGGAGCAACGACCCGGTCGTCGATGGCCACGGCGAAGCGCTCTACCTGCGTGACGACGACAGCGGCCGCGTGTGGTCGCCGCAGCCCGGCCCGGTTGCCAGCGGCGCCGAGTGCGAGGTGCGGCACGGGCTCGGCTATTCGGTGTGGCGACAGCGCTACGAAGGGATCGACCAGGAGGTCACCGCCTTCGTCGATGTTCGGGATCCGGTTCGCTACCTGCGCGTGAGGCTGCGTAACCGCGGCGACCGCGCGCGTAGCTTGTCGGTGTTTTCGTACGCGCACCTGGTACTCGGCGTGCAACCTGTCGACGATTCGCGTTTCGTGATCACCGATGCCGACGAGGACGCCGGCGTGTTGTTCGCGCGCAATCCGATGAGCGAAGACTACGCAGGCGAGGTCGCGTTTGCGGCGCTGGCGGTACGTACCGGTGCGCCGTCGGCGGTTGCGCCCGCAGATGCGTCGGTGGTCGTGGCGTCGGAAGCGTCGGCGGTCGTGGCGTCAGATGCGTCGGCGGTTGCGCCCGCGGATGCGTCGGCGGTCGTGGCGTCGGAAGCGTCGGCGGTCGTGCCCGCAGGTGCGTCGGCGATCGCCGAGCAGTCGGGCGCGCCTGTGCCATCACAACCGACCGGCACTTGCGGGCTCGCTGGTTGGACCACCGATCGCGCTTCGTTCCTGGGTCGCAACGGATGTCCGGCTGCGCCTGCCGCGGTCGTTTCGGGTCAGCCGCTGGACAGACGCAGCGGCGCTGGTCTCGACCCCTGCTTCGCGCTGCAAGCGCAGGTGAAGTTGGCCCCGCGCACCGAAGTCTCGGTGATCTTCGTGCTCGGCCAAGCCGGTTCGCGCGAGGAAGCCGCGGCCGTGGCGGCGCGCTGTCTCGAGGCGGGCGCGGACGAAGCTTCTCTTGCCGTGGTGAGAGAGCAGTGGGTGCAATTGTGCGGGGCCGTCGAAGTCGAGACACCGTCGAAAGGCCTCGACGTCCTGCTCGGCGGCTGGCTGCTCTACCAGACGCTCGCGTGCCGCATCCAGGCACGCTCGGCCTTCTATCAATCGGGTGGGGCGCTGGGCTTTCGCGACCAGCTCCAGGACTCGATGGCACTGGTCTACTCGCGTCCCGACCTGGTGCGCGCTCAGATCATGCTGCACGCAGCTCACCAATTCGTCGAAGGCGACGTGCTGCACTGGTGGCATCCGCCGCTGGCACGCGGCACCCGCACGCGCTTCTCCGACGATCTGTTGTGGCTCCCGTACGTGACCGCGTTCTACGCCTCCACCACCGGCGACGAGGCGGTGCTCGACGACAAGGTCGGCTTCGTGAAGTCGCGCTTGCTGATGGACGGCGAAGACGAGACCTACTTGCGCGCCGAGCCGTCGGAGAAGAGCGCGACGCTTTACGATCACTGCTGCCTGGCAATCGATCGTTCGCTGACACGCGGCGTGCACGGGTTGCCGCTCATGGGAACCGGAGACTGGAACGACGGCATGAATCGCGTCGGCCGTCTGGGCCGCGGCGAGAGCGTGTGGCTGGGGTTCTTCCTGACGACGATTCTCGACGCGTTCGTGCCGCGCTGTCAGGCGCGCGGCGACATCGATAGGGCCCGGAACTACCGTGCCTACCGCGCTTCGTTGGTGACCGCGTTGAACGACGCCGGCTGGGACGGCGCCTGGTACCGCCGCGCGTACTACGACGACGGCAGCCCTCTCGGCAGCGCGGCCGACGACGAGTGCCGTATCGACGCGCTGGCGCAGTCCTGGGCAGTGCTCTCGGGTGTGGCTTCGCCCGAGCGTGCCGAGGCGGCGATGGACGCGGTAGAAGAACTGCTGGTGGTGCCCGAAGCCGGTATAATACGTCTGCTCGCGCCGCCGTTCGATCGCACCACTCACGACCCGGGGTACATCAAGGGCTACGTGCCGGGCATTCGAGAGAACGGTGGACAGTACACCCACGCGGCGCTGTGGGTGGTGCGCGCACTGGCACAGATGGGGCGGCGCGACAGCGCGTTCGAACTGCTGGATATGGTCACGCCGACTTCGCACGCGGCCAACGCCGAGGCGGCCGGCCTCTACAAGGTCGAACCCTACGTCGTGGCCGCCGACATCTACGGTGTCGCGCCGCACATGGGCCGCGGCGGTTGGAGCTGGTACACCGGCTCGGCTGCGTGGATGTACCGAACGGCGTTGGAGTCGGTGCTGGGTCTGACGGTCGAAGCCGGCAAGTCGCTGCGCCTGAAACCTTGCGTTCCGGACCAGTGGCCCGCTTACAGCGTGCGTTACCGTGTGCCTGGCGGCAAGACCCGCTACGAGATCGAAGTCGCCAACCCCGACCGCAACAGCGAAGCGGTCGTGAGCGCCACGCTCGACGGTCACGCGCTCGAGCTCGAAGACGGCGCTGTGCGCTGGCCGCTCGCGGATGACGGCCGTGTTCACAGAGTGCGGGTCGTGCTCGGAGCTCGTTGAAAACGGCCCACGAGCGCGGAGCTGGCGACGCGCGAGGATCACGCCTGTCTACTCGAGCTCGCCCCTCGCCAGCTCGGCGCTCGTGCGCGCGAAACCACTCGCTACGGCGTAGCTCCGCTACGCCTACGCTCGCGTCTTTCGCGCGCGCCTTGCATCTGGACCATTTTGAACGGGCTCACCACGCTCCCCAGTAACCTGATAGGGAGCCCGTTGAAAACGGCCCACGAGCGCGGAGCTGGCGACGCGTGAGAATCGCGCGCGCCGCTCAGCCCTTCGGCCGCAGCGCCATTCCTTGTGCATCGAAGAAATGCAGCCCGGTGATTGCCGGCCGCAGCCGCACCACACTTCCCGGTGCCGGCGCTTGCGTTCCCTGAACCCGCGACACTAGGCGCTGCGGCTCTTCACCACCACCCGCCAATCGGGTGTGCACGAGCGTTTCGTGACCGAGCAGTTCGACGTGTTCGACCGTCGCCCGCAAGCCTGCGGCAGTGGCACCGGCGGTCTCGAAATCAACCGCCTCGGGTCTCACTCCCACGGTCGTCACACATCCGAGATCCCAACCCTCTAGTGGCACCGACGCGCCCGCGCCATTGAGGGCCAGCCCTGTGCTCTGCTCACCGACCCGCAGTGCCAGTCCGCCGGCGATGCGTGAGACGCTGGCGCGCAGCAGGTTCATCGGCGGGCTGCCGAGAAAACCCGCGACAAAAGTGTTGAGCGGCCGGTCGTAGAGTTCGGCTGGAGGTGCAACCTGCTGAAGGCGGCCGCGATCCAGAACGGCGACGCGTTGGCCCAGCGTCATCGCTTCGACCTGATCGTGGGTGACGTAGATCATCGTGGTGCCGGTGCGGCGCTGGAGTTCGGCTATCTCAGCGCGTACCTGCACACGCAGCTTGGCGTCGAGGTTGGAGAGCGGTTCGTCGAGCAACGACACGCTGGGCTCGCGTACCAACGCACGTCCCATCGCCACGCGCTGGCGCTGACCTCCCGACAGTTGCTTGGGCAGACGCTCGAGCAGCGGCGAAAGATCGAGCAGCTGCGCGGTGTGCGCGACCTTGGCGTCGATGTCGGCTCTGCCCATACGCCGCATGCGCAACGGGAATTCGAGGTTGCGCCGCACCGTCATGTGCGGGTACAGCGCGTAGTCCTGGAACACCATCGCCACGTTGCGCTGTTGGGGTGAGAGGTCGTTGACCACGGCGTCGCCGATGCGCAGCGTCCCGCTGGTGGGCGTCTCGAGTCCGGCGATGATTCTGAGCAGCGTCGACTTGCCGCAGCCCGAGGGGCCCACCAGTACCAGCAACTCGCCGTCGGCGATGTCGAGGCTGACGTCATCGACGGCGCGCGCACCCGCTGCGTATTCCTTGACGATCGCCTGGCACAGAACGCGGGCCACTGCGGTTACCGGAAGAAGCGTTCTTCGGACAGCAGCGGCAGCGCAGGGCGAATGAAGGGGTCGGCCTCGAAGAGATCCCGCAGGTAGCCTCCCGTGAGGCGATTGGCCACGGCCAGGAACAGCATCGCCTGATCGAGGGCGAGGTAGGAGTAGGCGACCTTGCCGCTGACCGGGTTCACCGAGTCGTAGAAACCGAACTCCCCGTAGATGTCGTAGCGGCGCACCATCTCCATCAAGTTGGCAGTAGCATCGTCCGGCGCCACCGCTAGTGCCAGTGCTGCGGCGTAGGGCGCGACCACCGCGGATGAATAGCCGTGCGAACCCAGCACCGACGCGCCGAACTCGCCGTAGCGGCCGGTGTCGGGATCTATCGAAGGCGACATTCCCCAAACCGGGTAACCCAGCGTGCTGCGCGCGTAGAGTTCCTGCAACACCGCGTGGGCTTCGCCGTTGGGTCCCAGGCTGCGCGGCGCCCAGTGGCCTTCGTCGAGGACCAGGCGCGGCATCAACGATTCGAACATGCTGCCGCCCCACGAAGGCACGTAGCGATGGCCGCCCCAATCGAAGTAGTGGACGTGCATACGGCTGCCGTCGCGCGCCGTGTAGGCGAGGTCGTGGAGGTCGGGGCAGCGTTCCCCCTCGCTGCAGGTCGGCCGGTACGCGCGTTGCATCGCGTACCAGTGTTCCGCGGGAACGTCGCCTTTGCCGATCGCGATCAGACTGCCCAGCCGCGCCTCGGTGTAGAAGGCCCCGTACTGGTACACCGACAGGGTCTGGAGATTGGCGTAGTAACCGTGCGACATCAGCTTGTCGCGCTTGTTGTAGAAGTACGCTAACTCGATCGGCTCGAGCAGTTCTCCCACGCTGGTGGCGAGTGCTGGGAAGGCCTGGCGCGTGATCAACAAGCCCGCGACCAGCCACGATGTGTCGACGAAAGAAATGAAGCTGCTGGTCGGTTCCAGCGAGGTCGTGTCGTAGTAGTTGAAGAAGTAACCGTGGTGGTTCTTCAAGGTGCCGAGTGTGTCGAGAAGTCTGCTTGCGTAGCTCTGGGCCGCGTCGTCGAGGATGAAGCCGAGGCGCTTGGCGGCGGCGATGGCGGCGAGTTGCAGGCCGACGTTGGTGATGTTGGTGTAGTCGCCGACCTTGACGGACAGCGGCGCGAGCAGGCGTCCCTGGAAACTCACGTTGTCGATCGGCAATCCGCTCTCGCGGTCGGTCAGCGCTTCGAGCCCGTGCCAGGTGTCGAGCGCGACGCGCCACAGAAACGCGCGCGGCTCGACGGGTATCGACGCTCGCGGGGTGAGCAGGGCCGTGGGGCACGCGGTCAGCCGTCGTTGCACCGCGAAACGCGACGCCGTGAAGCCGCCGTTGCTGATCTCCCAGAGTTTCTTCTCGGGTGCCTCCTGGCGCGTCAGCAGGCTCGGGGTCTTGGTCTCGGTCTTCTCGTGAACCTCGGGGACGTTGGGCACCGTGGTCGGCGGCGATGCGGCAGTGTCGCTCGGCGCGGCCGGGTCGGGGGCCGCCGCCGTAGCCGCGCCGGCATCCGGAGCGCCGGGTAGTGCCGGTGCGGGCTGGTCCTCGAGAACTTTGACGTCGGTGACGTCGTCGGGATTGGTGCCGCGCCGCGTGATCGGCGGGGCGGCTCTCAACTCGAGTTCATCCCTTGCCCCGTACGGCGACCGCTTGATCACACCGTCATCGGCTTTGGTGTTGACCGCAGGAGAGCGCAGCGGGTCGGCGCGGCCTTCGGGTACCGAGGCGCCGACCAGTGCCGACAACGCCAGCGCGAAGCTTGCTCCTACGATCGCCGCGCGAGGCCTCTTCGTGTAGACGCCGGCCGCGTCTTCGGCTGCGTCTGTGGCGCCCCGCTTCACTTCGATCTGCCTTTCGCGAGGCGACTGTGGACTCGCAGCGTGCCCGCCGCCTCGCGGGGCCGGCGAGATACCGCACACGGTCTCACCCTCTTAGCTGACACAGGAAGCGAGTCCGCGCAACGGACCATCGTATTCTTGCCGGGATGCCGGCGGCGCGCGAGCCGCGCGGCAGCTCTTCGCGCGGCCGGATCCACGGTGCTATCAGCGCTCGAGTGAAAGAAAATCCGTTGCTGCAGCGCACGCTCTACGAGGATCCCGCACGCGTCGCCGTGCGGCTTCCGCTCGGAGAGGAACTCGGGATCTTGCACCCGGGCGGGTGTTTCCCGCTTCTCGAAGATTCTGCCCGCAGCGGGCGTGCCGCTATCATCGGGATGTTGGTGCTGAGGCCCGCCGAAGTCGCGTGGACCGACCCGGTACTGGGGGCGGATGATTTCCCCGGCAGCATGTACGAAGCGCGTCGCTGGTGTTTCAACGTGCGCGGCACCCACGGCGGCGCGCTGATCGCCGCCGGCAATCCCCTCGACGCGTATCGCCTGGCGCTTCAGTACGGGGTCGTCGACGCGGTCATCGTCGGCAGCGGTACCGTGGCCGAAGAAGGCGTCACGCGCGGCTCGAAGAGCAGTTACCTGTGGCAGCCCTACGGGCCGCCGCGTTGGCCGCAATTGTCGGGCTCCGATCCTGACCTGCTCGCCAAGATCCTGCGTCTGCGCGCCCAGTGGCAACGGCTCGGTGTCTTGTCGCCGCGGCCATATCCGGCTCAGTTGGTGGTCTCGCAGTCGGGCCGTCGCAACAACGCAGCCGCCGACATCATGGACGCGGGCATCTTCTCTCAGCGCCACCCTGACGGCAGTGCGATCGAAGTCCGGCTGCTCAGCAGCGAAGCCGGTGCCGAGCGGCTGCGCGAGCGTGCGCGCAAGCGTGCGATGAAGCTGCGTATCGGCGACGAGATCCTGGCGTCGTCGCCGCCCGGTCAACCGGAGGTCCTCGACGTCGCTTCGCTGCCGCGCCTGCTGCGCAAGCGTCTCGACGTGCGCATCGCCGATCACGACGGCGGCGCCACCGTTCTGTCGAAGTTCGTCGCGGCCGGCGCGATGGCGCAACTGAACTTTACGCTGATGCGCGGTCGCTCGGTGCGTGAAGTTCTCGCTGCGACCGATCGCGTGGACGCGCGCCGACGCGCGGTCTTGCTGGCATCGTTAGACGACAGGGTCGAGGCGCTGTTTCCTGGCGAGGGTCGCTTGCCGCGCGCATTGCGTCCGGTCTACCTGATCGGCAACGACGGTGAGGCGGTGGTGGTGACGTTGGATCCCGGCGGCGCCGACGGATGCTGACCGCGCCGCGCACGGGCTGGTCGCGCTGCACTGCGACGAACTCGCAGGGTCGCGCGCCGTGCGGAAACTATGAAGAAACTCCCCGCGGGGGCTTCGTCCTACGGCATCGCCCTGGGCTCGTGCCAAGACGCGAAATCTGCAAAGTCCCACCGGTTTTTGGCTCCGAGGTCGACCCCGGTCGATGGAAAACTACTGAGACCAGCCGGCGTCGTTGCGGATCGAGCGCATCAGGTCGCCGATGCAAGCCTCGAGGATACGCGTCAGCGCCGTGTCTCCGGGCGCGGAAGCGAGCGTCTCGGTGCGTTCGCACGCGTGCGGCGAGGCCTTGCGGCGCTTGAGTCCGGCAGGCGGGGCGACCTCGAAGTCGAGCGCGATACGCGCGTTGACGGTCCAGCCGCGTCCGGCAGCGTACGTCGCCTCGATCCAGAACTCGTTCAGTTCACTGCCCACGAAGCGCCCGTCGGGAGCCGGCACGATGGTGTGGCCCGCGGCGCGCAGCTCGTCGGTGATCGCCTCGGTCAGATATTCGGTGGGTGCGCGCGCAAGACGCACCGGCCTGGGAGCGCCGCGGCCGTCGGATACGCTTCCGACACTCAGGCGATCGGCGCGCGAGTCGCCGACGACGGCGACGTGGAAGGCCTGGGCGCCGGTCACCTTCGACAGCGCTTCGTCGTGGGTGGCCCAGGCCGGCAGGCGGATCGAAACCGCGTCCTTGGTGTCGCGCGCGGCCAGCGCCGCGGCCAGTTCGGCCGCGAGCGCGTCGGAGACGCGCATCCAGGTTGCGGTCGAGAGATTGCCGCTGGCCGCCACGGTGTGCTGCACGCCGATCGGAGTGGCCGCGGCGCGCGCGCCGGGCTCGTGCAGTGAAGCCGAGAGCTCGGCAATGCGCAGCGTCGGGCCGGCGGCCGAGCGGAAGGCGGCTGCGGGCTGCTCGAGCGAAGCCCTGGCGTCGAGCGTGTAGCACGACGCAGAGGCGCCGGCTGCGCAGCCGATGCCGGCGGCGGAGAGCGCGTCGCCGAGCGCCTCCTGCAGGATCTCACGCGAGTCGCCGACCACGGTCAGGTCGGCGGCGACGCTGCCCACGGCAAAGTGGGAACCGGCCCGCACCGTATCGAGCGTGCCCTGAACTCGTGGCCCCCTCTGTGCGGTGCATCCGCACAGCCAGGCCGCCGGCAACGCGCCGGCGAGCAGCAGCAGCGCCGCGCGGCGAGCGTGCCGGGGCAACGGTGGAGCATAGGTGGGCTGGCAGTTCATCGGTAGAGATCCTCTCGTGGCGCTTGCTTGGTGCCTGTCGCTGCCGTCGGCGGTTGCGAGGGCTTTCCTTTTGATCCCGCGACCGGCGTCGTGCAAATTGAGCCCGCGACCGGCGTCGTGCAAACTTCGCGTCTGCACAAGCGGACCCTCGATCGCTTGCGCGACCGAAGGGGGCACCCACGCCGGGCGCAGGGGGAGCAGGCCGTGACCAACGCGAAAGAGACGATCTTCGACAAGATTCTGGCCGGGACGATTCCTTGTCACCGCGTCTACGAGGATGCCGAGGTGCTGGCTTTTCTCGACGTAAACCCGATTTCGTTCGGGCACACGCTGGTCATACCCAAGCAGCGGGCGGCCTTCCTTCACGAACTCAGCGACGAGTCCTCGGCGGCGCTCGGGCGGGCGCTGCCGCGGATCTGCCGTGCGGTACTCGCCGCCACCGGTGCCAAGGCCTACAATCTGCTGCAGAACAACGGTGCCTCGGCTCACCAGGCGGTCTTCCACGTCCATTTCCACATCATTCCGAGGCTCGCCGATTCGGGTCTCGGCATCGATTGGACCCCGACGCGGCTGGCTCCCGAGATAGCCGCCGAGTTGCTCGAGAAAATGCGTGCTTCGCTGGCCGCGTAGCGAGATTCGAGAGTGGGTGCGGGGGCGCGTTGTGCGCGAAATCCCCTTCAATTTGCTCGGCCTCTAGCAGCCTTGAAAATGGCACATCTGCGGCGTTGCGCGCGACACCACTCGCTACGGCGTACCGTAAGTACGCCTCCGCTCGTTGTTTTTCCTGCGCCTTGCGTCTGGATTATTTTGAACAGACTGATGGACGGTCTTGCAACAGACTGCTAACGAGGCTCCGCCTCAGAGCGACGAGGCATGTGTAAGAGGTGGTGCATCGTAAGCGGCATGAGTTATAAGGCTCCGGCCGCGCCTCTAGCGGCCGGCTGGGCTGATCGTCAGCGCGAGACCAGCAACTCGTCGAGGACCGCCAGCGCCGGGGCGGGGTCGGGGCCCACCAACACGCCCCTGATTCCAAGCGATCGTGCGGCGCGAACGTTGCCTTCGTAGTCGTCGAGGAAGACCGCACGTCCCGGCTCGATGCCGCCGAGCAGTGCCAGTGCGTGCAGGAAGATGCGCGGGTCGGGTTTGCGAAAGCCGACCTCGCACGAATCGACGACCGCGTCGAAGAGTTCGTCGATAGGAAGCAGGACACGCCATGCGTCGCGGAATTCGAGCGCGTTGTTGGTGACGATGGCGGTACGCAGGCCGGCGGCGCGAAGCGCGCGGACGCGCGCGATCATCTCGCGGCGCGGCCCGCTCGAGCGGCTCATCAGCGCCAGTACGCGAAAGAGGTCGGCCTCGAATCCGCGGCTGCTGCCGAGGGCGAGGATGCCCTTGCGCGCGTCGATCAACGAAATTTCGCCACGTTCGAGGCGATGCCAGGGGTGGTCGGTGTCGTGGTCGTAGGGGCCGAACACCGTCTCCAGCATCAGCGACGGATCCACGCCGAGTTCACGGCCGACCGCGCGCGCGGCTTCGAAGGGCGATTCGGTGAAGACCCCGCCGAAGTCGAACAGTACCGCTGCGATCGGGCCGGTCGCGGGGCCGCTCGCACTACCGGCATCTTCGGCTGGCGTCGTATCGGGTGTGTGCTGGTGGTCGTTCATTTCGTCGAATCGCCCTGCGAGCGCCGCCGCCCGCGCCCGGCGTGTCAGCGCACGAAGGGGGAAGGGCGGCAAGGCTCGAGAAGAGCCTCTCCGGGAAGTAGTTTGCGCCGTTGTAGAACAGCGCCGCGCGATTGTCGCCCGGCGCGGGCGTGCAGTGGCGCCGAAGATCGACCCCCTCGCCGCCCTCACCGGCTGCCGGTGGGTCCGCCAGCGCGTGGCGGCAACCGGGCAACGACGATCCACACAGGCTCGCCGAGCGTGGGATCCGCCCGCGCGTGGCGGCAACTCAGCCCCGTTTGTCGAGGCCGTGGCGCACCTCGTGGGGTCCGCCCGCGCGTGGGAGCAACCCGAGCGCGCGCAACGCGCAGCACTGTTGTCGCGTGCGGTCCGCCCGCGCCTGGCAGCAACTCGAGGCAGGGACCCGCGGCGGCCGGTCGAAGGTGACTTCAGCGGGGCGGTCGGATATCTTTCGCCGTCTCGGCTCAGGCGCCTCCACCACTACCAAGGGGAGCGGCTCGTGGGTGTCGGGGAGCCAGGATGTTCACACCTACCGTTTCGATCCTGATCCCGGTCTACAACGGCGAGAAGACCATTGCGGCCTGCGTCGAATCGGTCTTGGCCCAGCAGTACCCGGGCCTCGAGGTAGTGGTCGTGAACGATTGCTCGACCGACGCGACCGCCGCGGTGCTGCAACGTTTCGTGGATCGCGTGCGGGTCTTTCACAACCCGAAGAACTCCGGGATCGCCGCTACCTACAACCGTGCCATCCGCGAGGCCCGCGGTGAGATCGTCGTCACCATGGCCAGCGACTGCACGATGCTGTCGCGCGACTACGTCGCGCGCATGGTCCGTCACTTCGAGGACCGCACCGTCGGAGCGGTGTCGGGCAAGTCGATGATGCCGGACTTCGACGGTGCGCCGTGGCTCGAACGCGTTTTCACGCGGCTAAACATCCTCGATTCGAACAGCCCCGATCGGGAGGTACACGAGGTCAATTTCGTGGAACTGCGCTGCGATGCCTACCGGCGCGACCTGCTCGAAGCGATCGGCGGCCTCAACGAGGACTTGTTCCGTTCCAACGAAGACCAGGATCTATCGATCCGGATGGTGCGGCGCGGGGTGCGGCTGCTGCAGGACAATTCGATCGAGTTCCAACTCGGTTTCGGCGGCACCGAGGACACGCTCGGCAAGTTGCTGAGCAAGCAGACCCAGTACGCGCGCGGACAGGCCTACATCGCCGTCAACTACGGCCTCGGTTCGCGCAACGGCCTGTGGACCAACCCTAACCGCCGTCTGCGAGCGTTGCACCGAATGTCTCAGGTGGCCTCGCTGCCGCTCGCCGCCGTGCTGTTGCTGATCGCACTCGTGCAACCTCGCATCGGGCTCGGCGCGCTCGGAGTATCGCTGCTGCTGCGCTCGTGGTGGTACGGACGCCTCGGCGCCGACCTGCGTCCGGCCGAGCGCCTGGCCGCGATCGCGCTGGGGCCGGTCTGCGACGTTCTCTACTCCGCTTCGTTTCTTTCCAGCGCGGTTGCGTGGGTGGCCAAGGGCAAGGCGGTCTTCAATCGCCGCGAAGTCGGTCATCTCGGCGCCGCGCAGCCGCGGGCCTGAACCAAGTTGAAGCGTATGGCGCAAGCCGCCTGGTTCGTAGCGGCGGCACTGGTCTGGGGTGCGGTCGATCTCGCGCAGGTGGCGTGGGTCAGCGGCGGAGTCGGTGTCGAGCGCCTGGCCGCGATGACATTGTTGCTGTACGCGCTGGCCGGAGTTGCCGCTGCACTGGTGGCGGCGCCGTTGCTGCGTCGTCTGGCACCGGGTCTGGCCGCGCCCGGGTCACTTACCGCGTTTGCACTGGCCGCGTTCGGTCTGTTGCTCGGCGCCGGCATCGTCAACATCGCCTACCTGCCTTCGATCACGCACCCGCTGTCGCTCGCCGCCAACCTGCTGATGCTGGCGGCGGCGACGGCGTTGTGGCGATTGCTGGCACGCTCGCGCGTGTTGGCGCGTGCCGAAGCATCGCTGGGCGCGGCGGTTGCGGTGGCGGTGCTGGCCGCGTTGGTCGGAATGATCGAGGCACGGCCTTGGGGGGCCGCGAGCGCGGCCGGCGCGATCGCCAGCGCTGATGCAGCTCTGCCAAGTGTGTTCGTGATCGCGCTCGATTCGGTGCGCGTCGATCGTACTTCGCTGGGTGGTCGGCGCGACGGCCTGATGCCGCGTTTCGAAGAACTCGCCGGGCGCAGCCTGGCGTTCTCGCGTGCCTACGCGCAGTCGTCGTGGACCAAGCCGTCGGTCGCGTCACTGTTCACTTCGCTGTTTCCGTCCTCGCACGGCGCGATGCTGCGCACCGGCCGTCTTTCGCCGCAGCCGGTGACGCTCCCGGAGACGTTCGCGCGCGCCGGTTATGCGACCGCGGTGTTTTCCTCGAACCCGTGGGTTTCTCCGGCCTTCGGTTTCGATCGCGGGGTCGGTCATTTCGTAGAATCCGAGCACGAGAGTTTCACGCGTCTGGTGACGCTGCACCGGGTCCTCAAGCTCGCCGACAAAGCGTTGCCGGGCAGCCCGGTGCGCACCGCGCTGCAGCGGCTCGAACGCGCTCTGGGAGTCAGCCAGCCGCACCGCTCCAACTGTCTGCGCGACGAGGCGGTGGTCGAACAGTTCGTGCAGTGGCTGGGCGCGTCCGCTCAAGGTCCCGCGTTCGTGTATTTCCACATGATGAGCCCGCACATTCCTTACGATCCTCCCGGCGTGGCTCACCAGGATTTCCCCGACGCCGAACAAGTGGTGCTGCAACGGGTCACCGATCCACTACCCGAACACAGGCGCCTGCGCTTGATGCAACTCTACGACGCCAGCGTCGCTCACGCCGACGCGATGCTCGGCCGCATCCTCGATGCCATCGCGGCGCGCGGCTTGTCGGACAAATCGGTGATCGTCGTGACTGCTGACCACGGCGAGGAGTTCCACGAGCACGGGGCCTGGGGACACGGCAATTCGCTCTACGAAGAGGTGGTGCACGTTCCGCTGCTGGTACGAGTGCCGGGCCTGGCCGCGCGCCGGATCGACGATCCGGTGATGCTGGTCGACGTGTTGCCGACTGTCGCGGCGGTGGCCGGCGGCGAGGCCCGGGCGGCTACCCGGCCCGCGACATCCTCGGACGTCGAAGGCTCCGATCTGCGCTCGGTCGCCGCGGAGCGTCCGGCCTTCTGCGAATTGATCCGCGAGGGCGGCTACCAATCGTCGGCGGTCATCACCCGTGAAAAAAAATACATCGAGACGACACCGACTCTCGGTGCACCGCTCG
>Ga0172375_10004467_pt1 | contig 20645 bp, 18 predicted proteins | sample LakKiv1m_FD_114537 | JGI IMG/M metagenome (GOLD analysis project Ga0172375, IMG submission 114537) | Freshwater microbial communities from Kabuno Bay, South-Kivu, Congo - kab_092012_11.1m | ecosystem: Environmental > Aquatic > Freshwater > Lake | place: Democratic Republic of the Congo...
AAGTTGCGATCTACTTTCACTGCGGCGGCCTTGATCTTTATCCGCGAACGGAGATCGCATGAACCTGGCTAATTGATAGACCGCAACATCTTGGGGGTGCTCACACTCAACCCGGATGCGGCTAATATATTAATAATTATAACGGATGCCAACTGCCCGCCATGAATAACATGTCGATTCCCGAGCACATCGAAAAACTCCTCCGGGAACATCCCGAGGTACTGCAGCTTCTGAAAAATGAAAAGACCAGAAATATGCTGCTGCTGCTTTCCCGGGAGGACGTACGGCGCATGCAGTTTATCCTGGAAAATCCCTGGATCGATGTGCAGCGGGCAATAAAAATTTCAGACAGCATCATGAACATCCCCCCGGAGATCCCCGGCGATGAGCTGCTCACCATCCTGTGCCGCGACATTACCGAGCTCACCAATGCGCAGTGCGCCACCTGCCGCACCTATGACCCGATAAAAAATGTGATGGTCGCAAGCGGCAGCTATAACTGGGGAGTGGAGAGAACCGGGGCAATCCCCTATGAGCACTCCATCGCCGGCCAGATTTTTAAAACCAAATCCTATTACTATGTTCAGGATCTGAGCGCCGAGCCCCTGTACGCGGAAAAGGACCGGCTGCTGGAAATGGGCATCAATTCAATGCTCGCCATGCCGATTCTTCTCACTGATTATGACGGAACTGAGAAAAAAGAGGTGCTTATCGGCACCCTGCAGATATATTTCAAAGAGAAAGACCGGAGCTTCCCGCCGCAGCAGATCAACCTGATTCACAGCGTGGTGAGCAGGTTCAGCTATGTGCTGGCGCAGAAGCGGCGCTTCGAGATACAGAAAAAGGCCAACATCATGCGCCAGAGCCGCCGCGCGCTGCTGCAGATCCTGAAGCGCACCGAATCCCTTGACCAGGTGCTGAGCTTCCTGGTGGCAAAGATTGCCGAGATCATCCGGGTTAAACGCTGCTCACTTTTTGCCATCGAGAAGGATGCCCGGGGCGAGGCGCTGGCCATCCTCATAGCCGGCTACCCGGTTGAGCCGGCAGCCCATGGCTACGGCATCATGCTTTCCTTTACCGATCACCCCGCGTTTCGCGAAGTCTGCGACACCGGCGCGCCGCTGCTCATAGAAAACGCCCGCGATGACGAGCGCATGAAGGCAAGCTATGCCCTCTACATTCACAAAAAAATTAAAAATGTCTACTTTGTTCCGCTGAAAGACGAGAAGGAGCGGGTAACGCATGTGCTGGTGCTCGACGGCGATGAGTCAACGCCCCTTGAGCAGGAGGATATATTTTTCTGCAACTCGCTCATACAGGATATTGAAGTGTGCATCCAGTCATCGCTCAGGGCCCAGGAGCGCCATGATTCTTTCAACCAGATGCTCTCGTTAAGCGCCCTGGCCCGGCTCTACACAAAAAAGCTGAAGTCTCCCGAGGCAACGCCGGAAGAGCTGAATGAGATGTATAAGAAGCTTTCAAAGAGCATGCTTGCGGTGGAGGATATTGTTACCGACAATATTCCCTTCGCCCAGATGGAGCCGATCAACCTCAATCAAATCCTGCAGGAACGACTGGAGACATCGTATTTTCCTGCCCGGATAGAAATAGCGACGCACCTGGCGGGGGAACTGATCATTACCGCTGACCGCAAAAAGGTCGGCAGGATTGCGGGCAATCTCTTAAACAACGCCCAGAAGAAGCTTGATGAGCTCAAAGACGGCCGCCTGCTGGTCGCTGCCTATGTCCGGGACGGGCACGCGGTTATTGAAATCGGCAATACCGGGACAATCCCCCCGGAAATTCAGAATAAAATTTTCACCGACCAGCATACCCTTGCGGGCAAAGAAGGTCCCGGCGGCCAGGGCCTTGCCATTGTCAAGCTCTTTACCGTGATGCACAACGGCCAGGTCGAATTTGAAAGCAACCCGGAGAAAAACTGGACGGTCTTCCGGGTCCGGCTGCCGCTCCGGTGATATGAAAAACAAAAAAACTGAAGTTTAAAAGAACAGGCTGGCAGCTTTCAGCCAGCGCTACGCACTATCGGTGAATAATCATTACAAGCGAGGCAGGACATGACAACAAGAACCCGGCAGCTGAAAACCTGCGGCCAGAGCCTCTGGCTCGATAACATCCAGCGCGGAGAGCTGCGCGACGGCACCATAGGCAGGTTTATTGACGAAGACGGGGTGTGCGGCATCACCTCAAATCCCACCATATTCATGAAGGCAGTGAGCAAGAGCTTTGACTACGACGAGCAGATTGCATCCCTTGCCCGTGCCGGAAGCGATGCAGCGGCCCTCTACCAGCGCATAACCCTCGATGACATCAAAGAGGCGGGCCGCCTTTTATTGCCGGTGTTTCAAAAAACAGGAGGAGAAGACGGCTTTGTATCCATCGAGCTTAACCCGCAGCATGCTTTTGACACGCAGAAGAGCATTGCCGAGGCGCTCTCTATTCTTGCCGGGATCAGCATGCCCAACATCATGGTGAAGGTCCCCGGCACCCCGCAGGGCGCGGCGGCGGCTAAAGAGCTGATCGCCCGTGGATGCAATGTGAATATAACGCTTTTGTTTTCTCCGGAGCAGTACCGCAGGGTGGCGCTGGCCTACATTGAGGGGCTTGAAGAGCGGATGAAGCAGGGCCTTGAGCTGTCAGCGATCCATTCAGTAGCGAGCTTTTTTTTGAGCCGGATTGATACCAGCGTTGACAAAAAAATTGATGAGCTGTGCCTGGCCGCGCATGACGCCGGGAAGAAGGTATCCCTCCATGAACTCCGGGGCCAGACCGCCATTGCTGTTGCCCAGGTAACCTATACAATCTTTAAAGAGCTCTTCTTCAGCGACCGCTTTAAAGCTCTGCAGAAAAAGGGAGCGCGTCTCCAGCGGCCGCTCTGGGCGAGCACCAGCACCAAGGACCCGCACTACAGCGATGTGAAATATGTGGAGGCCCTCATCGGCAGCCACACCATCAACACCCTGCCGCCGGAAACCATCAGCGCCTTCAGGGACCACGGCGTAGCACAGCCGACCCTGGAAAAGGGACTTGCTGCTGCTCCGGAAATTCTCAGAAGGGTTGCGGCGGCGGGCATCAACCTCGATGCCATATATGCAAGCCTGCAGCGCGAGGGAGTAGAAGCGTTCGAAAAATCCTACCGTGATCTGCTCCGCGCACTGCAGGAGAAGGCAAAAGCTCTTGCGTAAGGTGCTTTAAGCTGCAGGATAGTTATACCGGCGCAAGAATTCCCTTTTTCTCAAGAAAGGCAAGCACTTTCCCCGCGCTTTCCTGAAGTGACTCCCGGTCAGTATCAAGAACCAGTTCCGGCTGCGCCGGCTCCTCATAGGGGGCTGAGATGCCGGTAAATTCCTTGACCTCGCCGGCGCGGGCCTTTTTGTAAAGCCCCTTGGTGTCCCGGCGCTCGCATTCCTCAAGGGAGCAGCGGCAGTAGATTTCAATAAACGCACCTTCCGGGTTAAGCTTTCGCGACAGGTCCCGGTCAGCCCGGTAGGGTGAGATGAAGGCGGTCATGACAATGACCCCAGCCTGGGCAAAAAGGTGCGCCACCTCGCCAATGCGCCGGATGTTTTCTTCACGGTCCTTAGGGGAAAACCCGAGGTCCCTGTTCAGGCCATGCCGGATATTATCCCCGTCAAGAATATAGGTGTGGCAGCCCCGTTCAAACAGGGCGGCTTCCACGGCATTGGCAAGGGTTGATTTGCCGGAGCCGGAAAGCCCGGTAAACCAGATGACCACGCCCCTCTGGCTGAAGAGCTTCTCCCGGTCCTCTTTGGTAATAGTTGCGTGATGCCATACAATGTTTTTGCTTTTCGGTTCAGACACGATCGTTTCCTTTCCCTTGAGAGAGTTGTTCAAAACCGCCTTAATCCGCGGCGAATTTGTACCCCACGTTGCGCACCGTCACAATCAGGTCACCCACCGGAACGCCCAGCTTGTGGCGCAGCCGCTGGATGTGGATATCAACGGTCCTGGTGCCCACATAATTATCATAACCCCAGACCTTGTCGAGAAGATCATCCCGGGTGAACACCCGGCCCCGATTGAGGAGAAAAAATTTCAGCAGCTCGAATTCCTTGAAAGTTAAATATAGCGGCTGGCCGTGTACCGTTACTTCATAGTTCTCAAGGTCTATGACCAGGTTCTCTATAATGACGGCCTCGGCGCTCCGCGAGTATATTTTTTTCCACAGCACCCGCCGTATCCTGAAAAGCGCCTCCGCGGAGCTGTCGCGCGAGACTATCACATCTTCAAAATCAGCGCTGACATCAAGCGCCGCAAGCTGCTGCTCTGAAACAAACGCCACCACCGGAACATCCCTGAACGCGGTGCCGTTTTTCAGAGAGCGGCACAGCTGCGCTGCCGGCTCATTCCTGGCAGTGAGATCAAGAAGGATTACTTCTATGTGCAGCCGGGGCGGCGCTTCGACAGCCGCTTCAATGCCGTCAGCTTCCACCAGCTCCGCGACCTCTTTCTTCAGGAGGCTTGCGGCATATTTTCTCCACAGCTTGTCGGTGCTGATGAGAAGGACGTGCCCGCGTTTGTTCACAGTTCTTCCTCGTTACGGGTGGCTGACGGTTCACCGTTTGCCAAAAAAGCAGCTTTTCAAGGCTGTTCAAAAGTGCCCGGATGCAAGACTTCCGAAATCCTGCGGAGTGCGGCGTACTTGACAGTACGCAGCAACGATCCCGATAGCAATCGGCAATGCGGGGAACGCCGCAGAGGGTCTTTTTTCAACAGTCGTTTACAGTAATTTTTTAACGGCCAATAGCTCTGCGTTAAGAATAGCAGCTCCTGCCGCGCCGCGAATCGTGTTGTGGCTGAGCAGCACAAACTTGTAATCAAGGACGGGGCATTCCCGCAGCCTGCCGATGCAGCAGGTCATGCCCATGCCCGTATCCCGGTCAAAACGGGGCTGGGGCCGCCGTTCATTGGTCATATATATCGTCGGCTGCGGCGGTGAAAAGGGGAGCCGGTAATTCTGCAGCGGGTTAAAGGACTCCCATGCCGCGATCAGCTCCCGTGGGGACGCTTTCCGCGCCAGCGCCACGCTCGCGCACTCCATGTGCCCGTCTTTTACATGGACCCGGTTGCAGGACGCGCTCACGGTCATGGCGGCATTGACGAAAGCATTGTCCCTGAAGCTGCCGAGGATTTTCAGCGGCTCGGTCTCCATCTTTTTTTCCTCGCCGCCGATGAACGGGATCACATTGTCCAGTATATCAAGCGAGGCGACGCCCGGGTACCCGGCGCCGCTCAGGGCCTGCATGGTGGTAACCATAATCTTCGTTACGCCGAACTTCTGGTGCAGCGGCGCAATGCCCATCACCAGGCCGATAGTCGAGCAGTTGGGATTGGTGACGATGTAGCCGCTGCTGCCGTATTTTTTCTTCTGCACCGCAATAGCGGCCAGATGATCCTCGTTTACCTCCGGCACCAGCAGCGGCACGTCAGCGGCCATGCGGTGATTGCGCGCGTTGCTTGATACCACGTAGCCTGCGCGGGCAAAGTCCTCCTCAATGGGGCCGGCCACGTCAGCATCAAGAGCCGAGAATACGATTCTCGCGTCAAGCCCGGGCACGCACTCCTTTACCGGCAGGCTGCGAATTGCCGCAGGGATCGGCGTTTCAAGCTTCCACCGGTCGCCCACTGAATCCTCATAATTTTTACCCGCGCTGCGCTCTGAAGCGGCAAGCTCGGTGACCTGAAACCATGGGTGCCCGTCAAGCAGCTGGATAAAGCGCTGGCCCACCATGCCGGTAGCGCCGAGAATTCCAACCTTAATCTTCTCCATGAACAGCTCTCCTTCCTCTTATTCCAAAAATATAAAATAAATGTGCTCGCTTCCGCTGCAAAAATAAGTTACCTCTTTAACATACCTTCACTATTAAATCAAGCTGCAGCCACCAGAGCTCATTACTCCATAAAATTTCTGGCCGGTCGTTTTCCCGTTTTATCTATACCGGTAACTGTGCAAGCCACTGACCGGCTTTTACCATATCAACTCCCCCTCTTTGCTCCTCGTGTCGAAGATTATGGACAAGTTGAATACAGCGCGCATGAGGGAAGCGCGCTGCAAAATTCATCGGGGGTCGTGACGGGGCGCTGTCTGTAAGCTTTACCTCGATGAGGTGTTCAGGCTCATCATCAACGGTGAGAACAAAATCGCGGGGCTGACAGCTTATAGATCAAGGAACTGTATCGGACAATAGCATACTACATACAAATCTGCACTCAGTTGTCTTGAATGACTACTTACGCTTATGAAACGTAATGTTGAATTTAAAGAAAAAAGGCCCAACCACTATACTTAACGGTTAGGCCCTGCTAACTTCAAAGAGATTTATGCTCCAGCCCTAATAAAATTTTTTACTGTTTTTTCTTTCGCCTTGAAACAGTCCGCCCTTTTTTCTCCTGCTGGACCTGTTCGAGCACCTCTCTCCTTTTCATGCCCTTTAAATCAAAAAGAGCCTTCCGAACCCCGGGTTTCTGCAGCCGCAGGCGACCGGGTTTGTTTTCCCATATGGAGACAATATTTTCGCTGACACCGATAAGCTTTGCCAGCTGCACCTGAGAAATACCAAGACGGCCCCGGAGACTGCGGACCTGCCTGCCGGTAATCCTTAAACCATCCTCTTCCAGTTCGGGGGCATTATCATGAACCGGTCCATGGATTTTGCCCAGTAGCATGGCGAGTCTTTTGTTTTCTTTTTTAAGTGCGGCAATTTGCTGCTTGTGCTCATAGACAAGCTTTTTCAGAGCAGCGTTTGAAACTTTGAGAGGGGTGATGGTCATATTGATTTCCCTGCGGGCCAGTCGTTTGATTTCATCCTTCAGAACTTTGGCGATGTTGGGCATGATTGTCTCCGTTATTATTGATAAAAATTAGCTTTTAAATAAGTAAAATATAAAACAGTAATGATGGTGCGTCAATAAAAAAGTTCGGCGAAGTGAGGGTTATGGTGCGACGGTTATGAGGCGTAGTAAAAGAATGCTTGAATAATATTACAGTTTCAGGCTACCATTAGTGACGCCGGCAGATTATTCTCATAGCGACAGCTGGTTAGAGATATAAACTATAAAATATATTCAGGAAGCGGGTTGCGGTATGATAAAAAGGCTTTACCTTTGTATGCTAATTGGGGGGTTTACTGTAGCAACCATTTTTTACGGCGGATGCGCCCACAAGGAAAAGGTAAAGGAATCCATCTATCCCGAGGGGAAGCTCTACAATCAGCCCTATGACACGGTCTGGGACACGGTACATAGCCTCATTTTTACCGACCTGGGCTGTGTTGAGAAAAAAGTGAACAAAAAAAAGGGTTACATCGAAACCGAGTGGGCGACCCGGCTGACCGGCGGGGGAACTTCTAAGTGGAGAATCATAGCTCAGGTTAAACAAAAAAATGACGGAACATTGGTTTTATTTAACAGGGATGTAGAGGAAACTGCCGGCAAGGGGCTCAGTGGTGATGAATCCATTGATGCTGATAACCTCTACCAACAGCTCGAAGACAAGTTGAAATAAGTATTCACATCATTTGCCCACTACCATTTATATAGAAACTCAAGAGTCCTGCTTTTTAGTACACAAATTCCATCATATCGGTCAGAAAATTAACCATCATCTGCTTAGAGTCAGTTCTTTAAGAACCATACAATACCCCGAATATGTGTATAAATAAGATTTGAACCGACAGCTAAATAAAGTATTGATTGAGAGCAGTGGCCCCCTCTTTAACTATCAATTACAAATCCAACAGTTCATCCGCGCCTCTTCAGGGAAATAATTCTCAAATCCCGTTGACACCTTCCGCACACTTTCCTATACTTCTCACAGGCAAAAGGCATCTTCTTTGTGCTATAAACACGCACAAAAAACTCTTGGTACTCTCTGACGCGGCGTAGAGTGAACGCGCCCGGGGGCGGGTTTGTGAATGAAAGGCATAATTCTCTATGTTCCCGATTGCCAGCGGGACTGTGGTTCATGTTTGACGATTCAGTTACCCTACAGGGCATGAGCGCATGGAAAAATTTAAGAACAGTTTAAAATTCCTGCTCTGGCTTATCTTCTTTATCACCTTCAGCTCCGAGTTTGTAAAAATCGTCTTTGAGCTCAACCCGGACTTCGGCCACAAGCCCCTGCGCATGACCAACGCTTTTTTCTGGTCAAGCCTGTTCCTCATCGAGATGATCATGGCGGGACTTGTCATCTATTTTATCGTCAGGTACCCGGCGCGCAGGCTGCGCCTCATCATTCTTTCAGCGTGCCATTTCACCGTTATCCTCGCGCTCCCGATGCTGCTTGACAGCTGGAGCTGGACGTGCCTGCTCTACCCCTGGCCCCACTCCCTGCAGGCCTTTGACCCGGCGACCCCGCGCGCAGCCTTCTATATCAGCATGCTTATGGGGTTTGCGGTTGTGCCGCTCATCACCTGCCGCTGGGGCGCGAAAGCCTTCTGCGGCTATCTCTGCCCGCACGGCGCGTTCTTCTCTGAGACCTACGGCAGGGTCTTTGCGCAGAAGTCCATGCGCCTGCCCGTGGCTGCAAAGGTTATCCCGCCCGCTTATTTCATTCTCATGGCTGCAGCGCTGGTCGCTGCCATTACCCTGCCCGGATCCATCTATCCCTTGCGCTCAGCGCAGAAACTGGTATATTTTTTTACTGCCGAGCTTTTCTACTTTGTCATCGGCATCCCGCTGCTTGGCGGAAGGAGCTACTGCAGCCTCATCTGCCCCATGGGCTATTTTATAAAAACTATGGTAAAGTGTAATAAGGGCGGGAGCAGGGGTTAGTTGATTGTGGATTTCGGAATGCATAATAAAAAGGTGAAAGGTGAAACGTGGAAGGTGAAAAGCTGACAGCTGATCGCTGATAGCTTTTTCACTAAAACTCAACACTGACAGGAGCATACCATGATACTTGGCATCTGCGGCAGCGGAAGGAAAGAGGGAAATACCGGCGGCCTCATTGAAGAAGTCCTGAGAGCGACCGGCGCGGAAACAGAGCTTATCTGGCTCATAGACATAAACCCCGGCTACTGCACCGGGTGCATGCGCTGCGTGTTCGAGGGCAACTGCTGGCAGCAGGACGGGATGACCAACATCCTCTACCAGAAGATGCTTGACGCTGAAGCCATCGTCCTCGGCTCTCCCTGTTATTACGGCGAGGTCTCCGGGCTGATGAAGACCATGATGGACCGCAGCATAGCGCTGGGTTACATGGGGATCGGCAAGGAGTCTGAAAATCCCATGCACGGCAGGAAGCCTCTGGCGGGCAAACCCGGCGCTGTGGTGGGAGCCGTGGCAGGTCACGGGATTGAGCACACCCTGGAAGTCATGGAAAAGTTCCTCGGCTACAGCGAGCTGACCGTCGTGGGCAGGCTCGGGGCCATTGCGGGGATGGATGACGTCCGCGATAAGCCGGAATTTATGGAACAGGCGCGCTCACTCGGGCTTAAAATCAAGGAAGCGCTCGAAAAAAAATAGCACTAAGTCCTTCGATTCATAAATTCGGAACACGGGAAATCACAATCATTTGTTCAACCTCATGACTTCCTGAGTTCCAGATTAAATTTGTCTTTGCGTCTCTTCGCGGCTTTGCGGTTGCATCCGGCTCCGCTTGGTGAGCATCAGGAAATTGCCTGCTGCTTTCCCGGATTAGCGGCAGAGTATATTCCGAACCCGTTTTTACTGACTGATTACTACCGGGCGTTGTCCCGATTACATCACATGGAACAAAAACATCTCCGGAGGGACCTCGCCGTCATTACATTTACGGCTTTTCTGAACTTTATTGGTCTGACCATTGCCATCCCGATTTTCACGCCTATGTGCCTTGACCAGGCCGGCGGCATAATCGCCGCCGGCACCAGCATACCGGTCCGGACCACGATCCTCGGATTTATCCTCGGGATATTCCCGCTCTGCCAGTTTTTTGCCTCCCCGATGCTCGGCACACTTTCAGACCGCTACGGCCGGAAAAAAATCCTCATCTTTTCCCTGGCCGGTATGCTGGCAGGCTCTGTCATCATGGCGGTGAGCATCATGCTCGCAAGCCTGCCCCTGGCGTTTTTCAGCCGCATGGTCATGGGCTGTTTTTCCGGAAGCATCGCGGTAACCCAGTCCGCCGTCGCTGACCTGAGTGATGAAAAATCCAGGGCAAAAAATTTCGGTCTCATCGGCGCGGCCTTCGGCGCAAGCCTGTTCATTGGTCCGGCCCTCGGCGGGTTCCTGTCGGACCCCGCCATCCGGCCCTGGTTCAATTATGCCACGCCGTTCTGGCTTTCGTCTTTCCTGACGCTCGTCAACCTCGGTCAGGTAGCCTGGCAGCTGTCAGAAACCCTGCCCCCGGGAAAAAGGCGGCACGCGGATTTTCATCTGCTGATCGGCCCGATCAATGTTATCAAGGCATTTCAGGACGGGGTCCGGCGCGACATGTTCCTGGTGGTCTTTTTCCTCGGCTTTGGATTTAATTTCTTCACCCAGTTCTTCCAGGTCTTTCTCATCGACCGTTTTGCCATGACACGGTCCCAGCTGGGCATTGTCTTTTCCTACATCGGCATCTGGTCAATATTCACGCAGGCCCTAATTGTGCCGAAGGTATCAAGGAAATTCAGGCCGCACCAGATCCTGGCTGTTACGCTCCTGCTCCTTGCGGGGATTTTTCCGCTGCTGCTGGTGGTGCCGAACGTTTCGCTGCTGTTTGTGGTGCTTGCTTTCATACCGCTGGTCAACGGCCTGTCCAACCCGAATCTAACGGCCCTCATTTCCAGCCTCGGCAGCGCTGAAAACCAGGGCGAGCTCCTGGGCATAAACCAGTCAGTACAGGCCATGACCCAGTTTCTGCCGCCGCTCATCGGCGGGTTCATTGTCGGCCAGCATTTTAGCGTGCCGATCTGGGTCACCGCCGCCTCGACCCTTGTTGCATGGATTTTATTCGTGCGCACCCGGTGAGGTCACGAGCCTCCTCCCCCCTTTCACGTTCCACTCTTCACCCGCAAAAAATGTGCTGCTAATGCAAAATAACTAATCAAATAACCCATTTGGATTATTGACGATTCGATGATTATATCGATATATACACTAAAGAGTAAAAAAACGATAAAAAGGTACATCATACAGAGGTTCGTATCATGAACAACCCTAAAAAAAGCAGCGGGGATAACAGGTCAGGGGACCGCTTCAAGCTCTTCCTGAAAGGGCAGTATTCATGCGGGCAGGTCAGCATGAAAAAGGAATGTACCGTGCTTGACATAAGCATGAGCGGCGCATGCCTCAAGCTTTCCAGGGATGAGGATCTTACTGAAGGCATTTTGATTTATTTTGAAGTATTAAACCGGGAAATGAAAAGAATTCCTCTTGAGGCCCGGCTAATGTGGAGCCAGAACACGGGAGAGAGTGTTCTGGTCGGTTGCAGGTTCATCCAGGCTCTTGAGAAAGATGTGTTTGATAGTTTAGCCTAAGGTTATCTGCATTTATTTTCCATTCCTGATGGGGGACTCTAAAATAGAATTCCAAAAAACCTCAATGAATGTAACGCACTTTTTTCTTCCCGCGGTTTAGCGCAAAGCAAAATTCTTAGAGGTACCCTGATGTCTTCATTAACCGGGCAGCAAAAACCCTAACCAAAGATATTTGAAATTTGTTGTTAGGCTTCTGGTTCATTTGTTCGGGCTAAATGCTCGCAGCAAATGCTGTTTGTCTTTGCCCGGTCAAACTATTTCGGTGGCGGCCGGCAAGGGTTTTATTCCCGGACTCTTACCATGGATTTACATCATGAAGGGGCTCCATCTCCCCTCTTTACTAAACAAGAAATATGTTTAATAATTCAAATAGCCTCAAACAGTGGGCAGGGAAAGTGTAACCATGGGAAACGGCAATCAGAAGTAAGCACCTGAAAGGGAGGAAAATAAAGCGTATGGATGAGCAGAAAAGAACATTGCGGCATGTAGGCTACATCGTGCAGGACATCGACAGGTCGGTAAACATGTTCAAGAAATTCTTCGACCTGAGGGATGAGGATATCCGCCTGATGAGCGCCGATGATACCGGCGGCGCGGGCGCTTTTGCCTTTGTAAAAATAGGGGGCACCGAGCTTGAGCTGATTCAGCCGATGTCTGATTTTTTCCGGGAGATGACCGGCGACCCGCCTCCGGGGATCAACCACATAGCCTTTCAGGTGAAGGATGTGGAAGCTGAGGTCAAGGCCCTGGAGGAAAAAGGGATACACCTGGGCTACTTTACCAAAGACGGCATCTTTGACACGGGAAAGACCAAGCTTGCCTATCTTGACCCGAATGACACAGACGGCGTTCTTATTGAGCTTGTTGAAGAAAACGAGTGAACTGAGAACAGGCGGCTGAGGGGATTTTCTTCAGCCGCTGTTTTTATTTTATAGCTGCTTCACTGCTCCCCGAAGCTAACAGCTCAAGCCGAGGGATGAGCGCTTCGGCGAAAATCTCATGCCGCGCGCTGCGCACCAGTCCCGGAGAATATCAGCGTATCCCCTCTCTACCCCGCATCCTGCTGCGATAGTTCGCCCGCGGATGAGCAGCCGGGTCATGTCCTTCATCTGGTGTACGCCTGTCACGCGCTGCCGTGCCTGTAACAACGGATTATCCGGTAAAGGCGTCTATGGCCTTTAACACCTCGACAACATGGGCCATTCCCGGCCCTCCCGCCATAAGAATTGCCACTGATGCCGCCTCCATGATCTCCTCCGGCGTCGCCCCGAGTTTCAGTGCCGCGCGGGTGTGGGCATAGATGCAGGGTACGCAGCGCAGGCCGACCGATATCCCCACCGCAATAAGCTCCTTTTCCCTGGCCCCTACCCTGCCGTCCTGCATCACGCTTTTTTGCAGCGCCGCAAAGCCGTGCGCAATGTCGGGATATTTCGTCGCGAACTTTGTCCGGTACGCGAGTATCTCCTGGGTCATTTCCTTGATGCTGTTATCTGCCATGCGTGTTTTCCCTAAAAAGGTGAATGGCCACTGGGCAGGCGTGCCGCGCTGCTTTGTCAGCGAGCCTGGACGCTGCCGGCTGGTTCGGCCTTTTTTTCGAGCGCTTCGGCAATGGCACTCACCGCCGCTTCGGCCAGGCTTTTTTTAACAGCGCCGCCGTCAGCTGCCGACAGCAGGGCGCCCGTCACGATTACCGTCGTGGGCCGCGCTGTGCTGCCCTTGAAAAACTGCTGTTGTCTGAACAATGGTTTGCCCGGCCAGCCGGCGCCGTCATAAACCTTCACGGTACAGTACTCTGCGTCATAATCAGCGGCATCATAGGCTGTGCCGTCGGCATCGCGCGTGTCGCGTGCATAGGACCCGGAGCCTGCCGGAATATTATTGCCCAGCGGCTGCCGTTTCTCAAGCAGCGTATCATAGCTCTCCGCATCAAAGAAGTAGGGGATGGCGATGATGTAATCAAAATTGTCAGTGCCGTTGTCAACCAGCATTCCGGTCTGGCTCACATACCGGCCGTTTATGGCCATGTCAATGTGCTCGCCCTGGCTGAGGACTGCGCCAAAGGGCCTGAGCAGAGAGGCCGGGTCGTCGCTGCCCTCGGCAAATTCGCCGGCAGCCTGCACTAGCTCAAAGCGGCCGCTCCAGGAAAATGAGCCCTGGATTATCTTCTGAACGCCTGAAAAAAGTTTATTCGCATTTTTAGTATAGCAGTCGCAGTTCTGGGCATTGGAATAGCCGCCGCTGAACCCGTGATGGACAAGGATCACCTTGAGCGCCGCGTTTTGCGGTATGCAGTATTTGGTGACGGTGTGCTGCAGCATGGCACGCACTGCCTCGCCGAACCGGGCAAAGCCGCCATAGGCAGGCGCAAATTCAATCTTTACTGCCGGGCTGATCCCGGCAGCAAGTCTTTTAATTAAGGGAAACGGATGATCTGCATGCTTGTCCCACGGCTTGTTTTGCAGGTAGTCATTCAGCTCTTTCCGCGTTTTCGGCCCGGCATTGTCGCTCAGATCATTCACACATTCCTTAAAGGTCTTGCCCGCCACGGCGCTTATTCCCTGGCCGTTTGCGTCATACCACTCGTGGCCGTACTGTGAAAAATTTGAAAAGGCCGGATAGGAGTGAAAAACAACAATTCGCTCGACATGCTCATCCCGGATCAGTTCGGCAAGGGCTGTTTCCGTGCTGTCCGGGAAAAACGCCGGGTTACCGTACAGGTCCTGATTCACCATATACATCTCCCAGCCGTGGCGAAAAACAAATTCAGTCTCCGGCAGGCGCCTGCCAAGCAGTTCTTTGATGCTGGGCAGCGCGGGAAGAACCGGCTGGTATCCGGGCGCATCGCTTCCGTACCACCAGCGCAGCAGCTGCTCCCGCTGCGGCTGGCGGTGCTCCGGAATGCGGTACATGTAATGCATCCAGCTGAAATAGAAGGACTCGAGAAAGTCGGGCACGCCGATGCCCGTGCCGTCCGGGTCATCCACATGCGGGCCGGCTATCTCTGCGCCGGTCACGGGTTCCTGCGTGGTGTCTGCGAGCAGCAGCACATAGGGGAAAAGGCCCTTATAGCAGCGCTGCCCGAATGTCCGGTCGCCGAAAAAACCGTCCGCTGCTATTTCGTGGACCGTATCGCTCCCGGCATATTTTCGGCAGAACGAGTCAATGGGAGTTCCTCTGTCTACGCCGCAGATTGCTGCCTCGGCTTCATCAGCATAATGGATGATAGTGTAGCAGTCGCCCCCTTCAAGGCTGGATCCGGCAAAAAATCCGGGCGGCAGGACGTCAAACAGGTTGTACTGGAACTGCCAGCTGTCAAAGCGGTACGTTTCGGTCTCGCCGACGTGGAGAAACAGCACGCCCACTTTTTCAGCCTGAGCAGGCTGTTGCGGCGCCAGGAAACCCGCCACAGCCAGCAGCAGCAATAATCGCAGTAATTTATTAGTATTCACAGGATAAAGCCTCCTTTTGGTGAACGGGTACTGTGAAAAGGCAGGCAGGGCCTATTTCGCCTCTATCGGCAATTTGGCGTCAAGCCAGCCCTTCCATCCGCCTTCGAGTATTTTCACATTGGTGAACCCCTTTTTCAGCATCTTTTTCGCCACCCGGGCGCTGCTGTTTCCGCTTCAGGAGCAGTCGTAAAGTACGATTAGCTTGTCTTGCGGGATGGCAGCAATCCAGGATTCAACATTATACGGGTCGACGCGGCGGGAACATTTGATTTTGATTTTACTTTTTTCCCAGACCTCGCCGGTCCGCACATCAAGCAGCGCAATCTGCGGTGAACAGAGCATGGCGCTGAGCTCTTCTTTTTCTATGCGCTCTATTTCAGCGCAGGCAGTGCGGGGCAGCAACAGTGCGACGGCCATGAGCATGCCTATAACAATAAATTCAAAGCGTCTTTTTCTTACCATCACCTTTTCTCCTGGCTTGATAGCTAAAAAGCTTTCAGCATTCAGCGGTCAGCATTTCACTTTACACTTTTCACTTCACATGTCACAGGCCACTAATCCCTAACCCCGAGTCCCGAACCCCGACCTCTAACACTCAATCACCATGCCGCAGCGCTCGCAGCAGTAGCGGCTGGTGCCGCTGTCCGCTACCGTGACGTTATCAAAATCGCTGCGCCGTACCTTGTGCACGGCAAGGCACTCGGGGCAGCAGCCGCCGGCAAGCTCTTCCTCCGTTATGGTAAGATGGCAGTGCCGGCAGCGAAGCTTATTGCTTTTTATTGGCACCAGCGTCAGGACTTCGTGTTTGCAGGGCTCCATATACTTGGCTGCGCTATGCAGCGCGCGTTTCCTTCATCTTTTCACCAGCGAATCCAACCCGCCGGGCATGCTGCTTTCGAAACGCATCGCTTCCCCGGTGGCCGGGTGACTGAACGCAAGAAGATACGCGTGCAGGCAGAGGCGTTTGAACGGATCAGTTCGCGCCCCGTATTTTTTATCACCACACACAGGATGGCCGATGTCCGCGAGATGGACGCGGATCTGGTTCTTGCGCCCGGTTTCAAGCACAATATCGAGCAGCGCATGGTCGCGGCTGCTCCTGATGACCCGGTATTTTGTTTTAGAAAGCTTTGCCTGGCCCGACTCCCGGCCGCTGTAGACCTTAAGCGATTTCGTCTCGCTCAAATGGCTCTCGATTTCGCCCTCTTTCTTTGCGGGCGTGCCCTCAACGATGGCGTAGTATCGTTTTTCTGCCGCTTTCCAGCTGCCCTGGAGTTTTATTTTTGCTGCCTCGCTCTTGGCAAATACGAGCAGGCCTGATGTGTCCCGGTCCAGCCGGTGGACGATGAATATCCGCTCCCGCGTCCCGGTTGAACGCTGCTTTAAAAATTCGTTCAGCTGGTAATAGGCGGTCTTTACTTTTTCAGTCTCAGAGGCGATGGTCAGAAGCCCGGCGGGTTTTTCAATGACAATGACCGCGTCGTCCTCATAAACAATCTTCATTCCCAATGACGGTGTTGCCGCCGGCTCTTTCTTTTCTTTCCTGACCGCAATCGTGCTTCCCGCCGCTATGGGGTGGGCAGAGCTCTTTACTATCTCTCCATCCACCGCAATAGCCCGGTATTTCAGAAGCTGCTTGATTTTGGTTTTTGAGTAACCAATGCCCGTCAGGCAATCAATGAGCCTGCCAGCGGTTTTTATTTTAAAAACAGCCATACCCGTTATTACTCATGCAGGTTTTGTGAAGCTCCACGCCTGCAAGGCGGGGCTTGCGCGGCATGATACCGGTCATGCAGGAAAGCCGGAACCGGTTCTACCCCTTCACGTCCGTAGAATACTGCAGCAGTTCGGCGATGGCCGGCCGCTGTTCCGCGGAGAGTTTTTTATTCCGGGCAAGGTCCTCGGCCGCGTCAGTTAAACCTATTTCCTCAAGCCGCTTGCGGGTGGGCAGCCCGTCCTTTGAGCAGCCCCGGTATGCATAATATTCATCAAGCATTCCCGGAAGGTCGATGGGGTTTTTCTCTCCCCGCAGGGTTCCTATCCTGGTGTCGTCTTTTCGGGAAAGCCCCAGCAGCGCATTATAGCATTTCTCAATCTGGTAGGCCCGCTCCGCCGCGGTAAACAGCCCGGCAGCGTCACGGCCGGTTATGGCCTGGTACATCTCGGCCATCTCCCGGATCATGATCAGGGGGTCGCTCCACACGTTGGAATTTATAATGGGAAGAAAGCAGAGCCCAAGACAGTCCATTATCATCTTGTAGTTTTCCTGCCACCAGACAACCCGGCCCTTGGCAACCGGGCTGGTGTGGTCGCCGGCCTCAGGAGGCACGTCTTTACCGAACATTTTTTCAAGCATTTCCTGGTGCCCGATGATCGCTGCAAAAGGATGGCCCTTCAGATGGTCACCGCCCCGCGTCGCAACCGATGAGGCCAGGCTCATGGGCAAGGCATAGGTGCAGCTGAAGGGGAAGGACATGCCCTTGGTATGGGAGCCGTACTGCTCGGCATCAGGCCCGATGCGGGATGCCAGGGTCGGCGCGTTTTCCGCCAGCAGGTTGCCGAAGCCCTCGCGCTGAGCCGTCTTACGCATGAGCGTCTCCACGGCCTCACTATTGCCCCAGTTCAGATCAATGCCGCCGGTTGCCTCGCTGCCTAAAATCCCGCGCTGGAAGCACTCCATGGAAATGGCCATGTTATAGCCGAACTGGATGCAGTCCATGCCCAGCCGGTTGCTCACATCCGCAAGGTGCAGCATGGTCGCGTAATCAAAAATCCCCAGATTCGGTCCCAGATTCAGCAGGTGCCCGTATTCAATTTTGTCGCCTTTCTCCCCCTTGTAGGGTCCGTCCTTGATCTCCCATTTCTGCGAGCAGGCCACCGGGCAGCGATAGCAGGCGGTTTGTCCGGTTTTAAAATTATTCACAAAGAGGTCGAGATCATAGGCATCGATCTGCTCGGTGGTCAAAGACTCCTGCTCGTTTTTGATGCGGGTATGCTCGGCAATTTGTGAAAAATTTGTCAGTGTGCCGTACTGCCGCTTCAGCGTGGTCCCGGGCCCTTTGAGCCAGACATTCCGATAATGTTTTGCAAGCTTTTCCACCCCCGCTTCGTCGGCAACCGGCACCATGCCTGCGCCCTTCTTAATCTTTATAACAATGGCCTTCAGGTTCTTTGAGCCCATGACGCAGCCCATGCCGGTGCGGCCATTGGAGCTGGTGCGTTTGGTGCCTGACAGAATACTGGCATAACGCACCAGGTTCTCTCCTGCCGGCCCAATCCGGGCTGTTTCGCAGTCGCCGTATTTTTCATGGAGCTTTTTATCAGTTTCAAAGACATCAAGGCCCCAGACATCGGACGCGTCCACAATCTGCGCCGCCGCGCCCGGCTCAATAAGAAGCGCCGCCGGCTGTTGGGCTTTCCCCTGGATGACGATGTGGTCATAGCCTGCCTGCTTGAGCCGCACCGGGAACCACCCGCCGGCATTGGTATCGCCGAAGATCCCGGTTAGCGGGCTTTTAGCGGTTACGGTAAAGCGGCTTGCACAGGGAAAGGTGGTGCCGACCAGCGGCCCGCAGCCGAAAATAAGCGGGTTCACCGGTGACAGGGCATCTGCCTGGAGATTTTGGCGCGTGAGATCATACAGCAGACGGGCATTTATGCCTGCTCCGCCGATATAGCCATCCATGTAGTCGCGGGAAAGCTCCTCATCCCATATCTTTGCCTGCGAGATATCAACCCGCAGGATTTTTCCCCTCCAGCCGAAAATATTTTTTTGTTCCGCAGCCTGTTGTGTCATGGGCCCCTCCTGTTCAGGGAATTTATTGAGGTTAGTAATAGGTCCGGATGCAGGAATTTAAAAAGTATAGAGGGTAATTGTCGTTGATGCAAGCAGAATGAATAAAAAAGCAGGGGAGTGTATACTGCGCTCACAAGATGGCATAAATACCTGTGCGCGCAAACACTAACCAAAGATATTTGAAATTTGTTGTTAGGCTTCTGGTTCATTTGTTCGGGCTAAGTGCTCGCAGGAAAAGCTGCTTGTTTTTGCCAGAACCTTTGCTCGCATCGCCCGCAACTGCTCTCACCAAAAGCCTAACGATACAAAATGTGAGAGCAAAATACTCAGATTAAGCTATGTGCTATTTTGCAATCGCATGAACGACCCCCTCTGACTCCCCCTTGGAATAAAGGGGGAGAACTTTTCCCCTCCTTAATAAGGAGGGGTTTGGGGAGGTCGGATGTAAAGCCAGAGTGATTTGAGAGGAAAATTCTCAGATTAAGCTATGTAAGAATCTACGCATCGTCCGGAACTGCGCCCGGAAGATGAGGCTCCTGCGGGGCAGTTATGAATAAAGCAATCACCGTATGGTATAAACATGGAAAATTTTTTGTCGATGTGGGCGCCGTAAGCGCCTAAAGAGGGGAAGTGAAGCTCCCCGCCGTGCAGGAGGGGAGCTTTTGCAGCATGATCACTATCTACCAGGTCATTCCAGAGGTATGGCGTTTATTATCAAGATGGCAGGTAAAAAGACACGCTGACCCGTTATACTGCAGGTCATCCCTGATTGTCTGCCCGGCTTCGATCATGGCAGGAGAAGAGATGTCGTTGAAATGAACTGGTGCCAGTTTATTTGCATCATGGCATTCGCTGCAGGAAATTTTCTCATCCTGCACATGCTTTTTATGTTCGCCGGACACATAGCTGTTATACTGGCCGGATGATGCGTGGCACACAGTGCACTCAGCGGTGACGTTAATAGTCCCCGTACCCCATACCGGTGTTTTTTTACCGCCGTGGCAGCTCACATTGGTGCATGTCTGGTCGGCAGCTGTATAGTTTGCAGTACCTGATTTGGCATTATATCCAGTAAAAGCAATATTCACTACATTGTTATCGTGAAGCGCTGTCTGGCTCCCGGCACCGGCATGACAAGTAGTGCAGGAATCACTAACACCGGCAAGATCGTTGTGAATTGTATGTGCTCCGTTCAGGTCAGGATACGTTGTGCCCGAGGGTGGTTTCGCGTGGCAGGACTCACAGTTGCTTTGAGCCAACGGCGAACCAGCGGTATGACAGTTGCTGCAGGCCGGGCCTGATCCCGCTGACAGGTCGGCTCCATGACAGAGTGCGCAGGCTGCAGCCATGTTCTGCGCGCTCTGATGGCTGGTGCTGTCAGGGCCTGACCAGTTGACAGGATGTGCAGTATTGGCTTTATGACAGCCGCTGCTTTCACAACCACTGCTGAGCGAGCCTACTGCCACGTTAAACCGCGGATTACTTCCCGGCCCGCCATCGGCCGGTTGTGCATGGCATTGCTGGCAATAGATCAAATTTGTTTTTGCACTGCTGCCGTGTGCAGTGAATGGGACAGCATGCGGAGCAGTACTACCGTGACAGTCGTGACAGGTGGCAGGGCCATTGCCGTAACTGCGCTCAAGCGTGTGGCACTGGTTGCACACTGCCTCGGATGACGCCAGCTGATTGTGCGGGGTAGTGCCGTGCGTCCAGCTTTGACCTGCAGGAACTTTACTCCCGCTCGCACCGAAATGGCAACTGGCGCATTTGGTGTTTAAATCATGACACGAACTGCACGTTAGCGTACTGTCTCCGTGAAACTGCGCACTCTTCGGATCCAGCCATGCCTGCCCCAGAACGTGACTGTTTTGCGTTCCGTGGCAGTCATGACAGGTGGCAGGGCCATTGCCGTAACTGCGC
>Ga0172375_10004473_pt1 | contig 20629 bp, 33 predicted proteins | sample LakKiv1m_FD_114537 | JGI IMG/M metagenome (GOLD analysis project Ga0172375, IMG submission 114537) | Freshwater microbial communities from Kabuno Bay, South-Kivu, Congo - kab_092012_11.1m | ecosystem: Environmental > Aquatic > Freshwater > Lake | place: Democratic Republic of the Congo...
AATAACCACCTTCTCCTCCTTCTTTTCTTTTATTCCAAGAAACTCGTTATAGGTTTCATTTGTAACATAGTTAATTCTTCCATTAGGGAGTTTAACAAATTCAATTTTTCCTTGTTTATGCCAATTATAAAGTGTGACAACAGTAACATTTAAGTCTTTGGCTAATTTTGCAAGCTTAATCACTTCTACCTCCACATCTTTAAAAAAAATTATGCTATTTATTTTTATTAGAAAGTTTCATCTTTCCTTTTATATAAATATAAAAAAATTTAGAAATTCATATTTCTAATAAAGATAAATAGTTAATGATTTTTAGAGAATTTTGATGATGTTGTGGTAGATGAAATATTTGTTATTCATATCTGATTTTTATGTTAATTTAATTACTATTAATTAGTTTTTATATTTATATATCATATTCATCCCACTGATGTTCATACCCTCTTGACTCAAGCCATGTCAGTTCATCGTTTATTTTCAAAGTATAAAATTTCATTATATTTTCCTTTATTTTATTTTAACTAACTGATTTTTCTGTATATTCAATAACACAAGTTAAACAAAAACGACTAAAACTTTGTGTTCCTGCTCCGTTTTGTAAAAATTGTTTAGATAAGATTATGTGATCTTTTTCAAATGTAGAAATTTCATCATTTAAATCATCTAAATTTCTTTGATTTCCCTTATGCCCATTTGCTGATTCGATTATAGTGTAAAAAGTCTTTATAGCCATTTTTTAATTCTCCTTTGTTTTTTCAATTTCTTTTAGTTTTTCAATTATCTCTTTTTCTCTTTTGCTTAGTTCTTCTGGAATCTTTATTTGAACTTCCACTATAAGATCCCCTTGCCCATGTCCTCGCAAATGTTTTATACCAAGATCTCGCATTCTAAACTTTGTTCCTGTTTGTGTACCCGCTTTGATTTTTAATTCTGCTTGTCCTGATAATAATGTGGGAACTATTACTTTTCCCCCTAAAGCTAATACAGCAAAACTTACAGGTAAAGGATAATACAAATCATCGTTTTGAACTCTTCTAAAAACTGAGTGTTCAATTTCTTCAAAGTAAACTCTTATATCCCCATTTGGGCCACCATTTGATCCAACATTCCCTTGATTTTCTATGGTCATGAATTCTCCAGTTGACACACCAGCAGGAACATTAATTGAAATAGTAGTTTCTCCTATCACTGTTCCATTTCCCTGACATATTTTACAAGGATATTCATTTACTTGGGTTTCTCCTTTACAAGTAGGACAAGTCGTTATCTGTATTTCTACTCCAAATTGTGTAAATTTTTGATTTTTAACTTGACCTAAACCTTTGCAAGTAGGGCACAATTTTTTAGATGAACCAGGATTAGAACCAGTTCCCTTGCAATTTTCACAAATTACTTGTTTCTTTAATTTAATTGTTTTAGTAATTCCTGTTGCTATTTCTTCTAATGTTAGTTTTAATGTAATTTGTATAGGATTACCTTTAGTGGGTCTTGGTGATCTTGAATATTGGGGGCCAAAGTTTATATCAAATCCACCCATTTTTTCCCAAATATTACCACCCTCACCTGTTCTACCAAATCCAGCCATTTTTCTAAATAAATCCATAGGATCAATTCCCATTCCACCAAATGGATCTCCACCTGAATATCCGTTCATAGGTTTAGAATGCCCAAATTGATCATAATGTGCTTTCTTTTGTTCATCTGAAAGGATAGAATATGCTTCTCCTACTTCTTTAAACTTTGCTTCAGCATCCTTATCATTTGGATTTTTATCTGGATGATACTTTAAAGCAAGTTTCCGATAAGCACTTTTTATTTCGTCTTGAGTTGCTGTTCTTTTAATATCTAATATTTCGTAATAGTCTTTTTTCATTATTTTATAATCTTTTTGATTCTATTTACTTGAACTTTAGAAAATCTTAAAACTTTATCTTTATACATATAACCTTTTTGAAAAACAGAAGTTATTTCATTTTGATTACTATCAGAATAATTTGATGTAATAACTGCTTCATGTAAATTTGGATCAAATGTATTGTGTTCATTAAAACATGGAATTTCTGTTACTCCTAATGATTTTAGAATGTTTTCAAATTTTTCTCTAATTAGGTCCATAACAAATCCATCTTTACGACCTATGCAACAATTCAAATCATCTAAAACTGGGAGAATTTTTAGTAATAATTCTTTTTCTACATTTTCTCGAATTTGCAATTCATCTATAGCTCTTCGTTTCTTGTAATTATCAAATTCAGACAATAGATAAAGATAATTTGTTTTAGATTTTTCTAATTCATTTTTTAATTTTTTTATTTCTTCTGGCATTTCGTCTTACCTTATCTTTAACAATGATACTGATTTAGAATTAACTACCCACAATCCTTTGATACTTGCAAATAATTGACAATGTGAATTTACAAATGGTTTACAATCAATAAATTTTTTAGTTTCAATTAGGGTATTTCCAAATTGCTCTATTCTAACTATTCCTTCATCTTCTGTTACAGAAAGTAAAAAGTCATTGACTGCACACTTTCCTTGTATTCCATCTCCTAACCAAGTTCCATCTTTATCTTCCGCTTCTAAACTGGTTTCTATTTTTCCATTTTTATTTACTAAAACACATACATTATAAATTTTTCTATTCTTTTGAACAGAATAAAAGAACCAACATTTTTCTTTAGCAAAATAGCAATTTGCTTCGATCAATTGACCTTTTATATTTAAATTTACATTGTCGTTAATTATTCTTTGATTTATATCGAAAACAAAAGAAATATTAATTTCACCAGCTCTATAAAATCCAAATCCAAATGTTTCTCCTACCCAAAAGTAAGTTTGATTTGCTAAAACATTTCCCACTATTTCTGTAAATGAAGGATCTACTTTAGCATTTGTAGTTAATTTTCCGTTAATTATCCAAAACTTTTTACTTGAATTTGTTCCAAAAACTGGATAATCGTTATAAGTATCTGTTATTAATGTTTCTATTGCTTTTCCATTTTCAAAAACAATCACTTTGTTTTCACATCCAATCAAAGTAGATGTATCTAGAATTTTGAATTTGAATCTTTTATCCGGCTTTCCTGTAATAACTAAAGATCCATCTTCCCTTAAAAATTTATCGTTATCAAAATATACATACATTAGTCTCTCATTTTGATAAGTAGCAAATAGAATAGTTCCTTTAGTTTGAAAAATCCTATCACATGTAACATTTTCATAAATAGTAACTACTTCTATAACTGGGATTGTCTGTTTACAAAACGGACAAACATTTTTTGCATGTTCTTCACCACAAACTATACATTTAGTCCAGTTTAGATTTTCCAGTAATTTAATTGAAAGTTCATCTCTTTTATCTTTTTCAAAGACTAAATAATAATACTGTAAAAGATCATCAGGTAAAACATTGAAATTAATAGCTGGTTTTGGATAAATAACTTCAGGATTAAAAATTGTAATTCTTTTTAGAGGTCTACTATCTTGGGGAATTATGTTCTTTTTACCTTTTGGTTTATATATTCCTCCATAAGGTCCTACAAATAAAAGACTTTGCATAAGCATAATTAAATAAGCATACCAATCAGAATTTTCATTATGTGCTTTTATTAACATTAGATGTTCATCTTTTGGATCACATAACAAAGGATCAACAAATCTGTTGGTAAACACTTTACATAAGAACGTACTAAATTGAAAACTATCTGCATCAATTAAGTATGCTTCGTTATTTTTAACTAAAACATTTAGATCATTGAAATCTCCTATTACTACTTTTTTATCATGGAGATCTTTTACTGTTTTATGTAAATTCAGAAAGGTCTTAATTACATCTTCATTTGTAAATCCAGATTGTCTAAATGATTTATCGGAAAGTTTAATTAAGGTATTTGCACCTTTTAGCCAATTCATAGTATAACCAATAATCTTTTTCTTTGAATCATAAACTAGATTATTTGGTGTAATTACAAAGGATGGAAGATTTTTAGGGAAAACTGGTAACTTATGTTGGTGTTCAATTAAGCGAATTTTAGCAGCTTCTTGATCATCTGGTAATCCCTTTAAATCAATGTGATTGGGGGGTTTAAAAATTTTAACGGCTCGATTTCCTAATGTAAAAATATCTGCCTCCCCACCTTTGCCTATAGACGATGAAGGATCTAAAGTAACTATTTGATTATTAATTTGAACTTGCATTTTTAGGAATTTTTTACTTTTTCTATTTCTAAAAAATTTTTTAAAAAATTAAATTTTCTTTTTCATTTTTAAATACTGGGGGAATACCCCCAATATTTACTATTTTTTATTTTTAATTTTTTTGCATTTTGAAATTGTATCATAGTTAATTCTCTTTTCTTTCTATAACAATTAAACTTGTATCATCTGATAGAAGTCCTTGTTGTTTTTCTATACTTCCGTTAATTATTTTTACATTTTCTTTATTCATTAAAAATAATTTTCTTCGTATTTTATCGAAGTTTTTAAAATAAGAATCATCTTTCCAAAACTGATCTAAATTTCCTTCTTTATTTATAAAATCATTTAATCCATCAGATCCAATTAATAAGGAATTTAATTTTTCTGTGGGAATAGATTCATTTACTTTTATTCTAAATAAATCTTTCTTTTCTGGTGTAATATTTAAAAGATTGTAGGAATAGTATAATGGGAAATTGTCTTTTGATTCTAATACAGTAATTTTATCGTTGATAGCATAAATGCCATCACCTGCTGAAAAAATATAAGTATCTTTTGGAGTTACTATAAATCCTAAAATTGTAAAAAGGAATTGATCGTTTATCAACTGATAAAATTCTTTAAGATATTCTTCATCTGTAGAATTTGAAAGAATTTGAGCGTCTACTATATCTTTTATTTCTATTAGTAATTGCTCACCAAATTTGGATAATTCTTTTTCTAAATATTCTTTTCTTGTTTGTTTACTAAAATCTATCAAAGATGATAAAAAAAGTCCTCTATTTAAAGAACTTAAACCCAATCGATGAAGAATTTTTTTCAATAGAAGTCTTGAACCTAATCGGGAACCTATTTCTGTATGTTTTCCTGAACCACATCCATCACAAACTATTCCTACCAATAGATCTCCGGTAGAACCGTATATGAAAGAATCCTGATTGTTTAGACCAAGTTCTTTATGAATTCTTCCGATTACCGAACCAGCCGCTATGTTAAATTGCGTTGTAATCATTTTGACCATTCATTATGACCATTTATTATGAAGAAAAATGTGAAACCTATTTTTTAATCCAAGACAAACTTGGATTTTCTCTTCTCTAACTTCTACAATTTCTGTTCTACCAAGTTCTCCAACATTTGCCACACAAAGAATTTCATCTCCAGTTACTCTATGCGTTCCTCCATGATAACCATAAACAATTAAACCTCTAAATTTGATTGCATCATATAGTAATCTTTTGACAGAATAGTCCCCACCAAATTCTTTCATCATAGGTTTAGAATAACCTAAACTAATATATTTTTCAAAAAAGGGGACGATGGAACATAAAATATGTCGGAACAATTTCTGGAAAATCATATTCTACACATTTTGTTTTATCTTGAATTTTTTCAAGACATTTAATAAAATCATTTAGAGTCATAAAATTTTCTCTCTTTCTTAATTTAAAAAACTTATTTTTATACTATAAATTTAATAAAAAATTGTGATAAATCCAAAATTTTCTTTAATTTTTTATAATTTTATCGATATATTCAAAAATTTCTTTATACAAAAGTTCTCCTAAATTTCTTAGTTCTAAAAAATCATTACTTGTAATAGTATAAGAATCTCCTATTTGTAAAAGATACCGATAAGATTTATCTTTAAAAAACATTAATTTACATCCATGATAATCTAATTCTTGATGAATACAATTTTCATTTTGAAAAACTTTATTCCAAGAAATTATTTGATTATCTGTGTCGTTATAAAGTTTCTTTAAAAATAAATGTAATTTAGTAGTGTTTGAAGTTTCTTTCAATTGATCTTTTTCTTCAACTTTTTCTTCATCGTCAAATTTTTCCCCACAAATTTTACAAGCATCATCTAAAAGCATTGAATCTCTACACATTTCGTAATTACAAAAAGCACTTTTACATCCTTTATCAATAAACCATTTCTTAGCATCTTTCAAATGAAATAAATAATATATCGTTTGTGAAAAATCAAATCTTTCTTGAAAATAATAGCATCTATGTTTTTCACCATATTTATCTCTTGTATAACAGTATTGACCTTTTGGAATTAACCAAGTATTTCCAATGATTTTCTTTCCGAAAAATTTTTCTATTCTAAACCATAATCCATGTAAAAATGGAAGATGTAATCTTTCCCTGCCACAGTTTTTACAATTTATCCAATCTTTGTTTTCCTTTTGTAATTTTTCAAAAAGATCTCGTTTTGTAAATTTACATAAACAGAGACATTGGTAATAATTTTCACCAATATATTTCAATTTAGCAGTATCATAAACATTAATAATTCTTGATTTAGGTGGTTCTGGTTTTAAATTACTCATTTTTTCTCCTTTTTTATCAACCAACATCCTTTATCTTTGGGACATAATCCCCATGTTTCCCAATTTTCATCTAATTTCGTAAAAAGATTACATCTATAGTGAGTTACCTTAAATGGAATATTCCACCATCTACCACAACATCCACAATTAAATCCGGGATATTCTTTGGTGATAGTAAAATTAAAAATTTTACAAAAAAGTAGATAAAGTAAATAATTAATTCTTTTCATTTTAAAAACCTTTCTTTGGAATTTGTGATATTTACTTTTTCCATTAGTTCTGGGAATTCTTTTAGTCCAAGAAAATTATAACTTACTAAAGCTCTTCCTATAAGTTCCTTATTTTCATAAATATAACGATATTTTTCTTGATAAACACATGTATAAATGGAATCTTCTCTAAGTTTTTTCCAAAGATTTTCATTGTCTTCTATGATAAAAGATCCATGCTGACATTCGAAAACTATAGCAAAAACTTCTTTTGTTTCAACATTTACCATAGCTAACCCAGGCTGTCCAGTAGTATAATCCATAGTCATATCAGTTCCAGAACCATGTGTAGCCGGGGTATAGATTAAATCTCTTACCTTTACTTCTTCATATAAAGGTTCTGAATAAACTGTTTTATAAGTTTTACAAGAAGTAAAGAATATACTTGTTAAAACAAGTAAAGTAATTAAAGTGATTAGTTTCTTCATTTTTCAATTTATCCTTTCATATTTTTGAAAAGCATTTTTAAGTTCTGGACAAACTTCTAACAATCTATCTTTAGTTACAAGATAGTAAAGTTTGTTCCTGTTATCGGTGGGTAAAGTAAAAGCTTCCCATTCTCCCAATGATTTAAGATTTTTTCTAAAAAAATATCTTTAGAAAAATAGAATGATTGAGGATAATTATTTCCAGATCAGAAAACTTTACTATCCTTTTACGACTCCTACCGGAATTAATTTTTTGGTTATTTTTACTAAATCTTTTTGATTTTCCATAACTTCGTCAATATCTTTGTATGCTCCTGGGGCTTCATCTAAATCTCCTTCGTTTCTTAATCCATGAACCACTCCTAAAGAATTCATCTTATTAATTTCAGTTTGTAAATCTAAATTCTTTTTAGCTGAAGATCTTGACATCAATCTACCAGCTCCATGTGAACAAGAATTGAAAGATTCTTTATTTCCCAATCCTTCTACAATGTATGAACATGTTCCCATTGATCCAGGAATAATACCAATAGTTCCTTGTCTTGCTAAAGTAGCACCTTTACGATGAATTACTACATTTTTTCCGTAATGGTTTTCTAAAATAGCATAATTATGAGCAATATTTATCATTTCTGAAAATTGGATATTTGGGAATTCCTTGCTGATAATATCACAAATTTTTTCCATTATCAATTTTCTATTAGACAAAGCAAATTGAACACAGTAATTCATTTCCGCAAAATATCTTTGTCCCAAATCTGAACTGAAATGTAAAAAAGCCAAATCAAAATGTTTTGGAACCACAGATTTATACACTTCATTCAATTCTATAGCTTTCTTGTTATAAAAATCTGCTACTTGCTTTCCTAAATTTCTTGATCCACTATGTATCATAATTCCTAGAAATCCATTTTCATCTTTTTGTAACTCAATGAAATGATTCCCACCACCTAAAGTTCCTACTTGATTTCGTAAGGAAGCTTCTTGAGTTTTTACTATTTCTAAATTATCAGTTAATTCTGGAACCCATTTCTTTTCTTGAGGCTTAGCATGATGTTTCATACCTACAGGAATTTCATCTCTAATCTTTCCCATAATTAATTTAATAATTGAAACATTGGGAATTTGAATATTTGAAGAAACAAAGTTCATTCCACATCCTATATCTACTCCTACTGCATTTGGAATGATATAATTTTCCAAAGCCATAACACCACCAATTGGCATTCCCATTCCAGCATGAGCATCAGGCATTAATGCTATATGATGATAAGCAAATGGTAAATTACATAAATTAAAAGCTTGTTCAAATGCTGAGGATTCTAAATTGGTGGAGTAATTAAATAGAGGCAATCTTTGTTTTGATTGATTATAAAATATTTGCATTTTTATCCTTTTTTCTTAAAAAGAGACGAAAGACATTTTTGAACTTTATTCAATTTTCTTTTACTTTATCAGATAAGTAATTTGATAATTTAGGATCTGGATCTGGAAGAGTTCTTGTTTTATCTTTTTTATCTTTTTTAACTCCTGAATAACAATAATCAGTTTTTATGTCTTTTAACACCTGTGTTGGTAATAATTTACAAAAATACAATTCTTTATTTTGAGAATGTTTTTGAATTAATGGTGTTTCTAAAATAACACAGTCTTTACAATAAACCTTTTCCATGTTTAAACCTTTCTTTTAAAATTTTTTCTATATATAGATATAATAAGAAAAAAGGAATTATTCAAATTTTAAATCTTAAAAAATTCAGAAAATATTTTCTTCATAAAGTTTATATCAAAATCTTCAAATTCATATTTGTTTTCTGTGCTCCATTCAAAAGTTGCGGAAGAATCATAACTAATTTCATAAATATAACCCCCTTGAATACTATTATCCTTTTCATATTTTCGAAATTTATTTTCTATTTCTTCATAACGTCCACTATTAAAAGTTTTATAGCTAAATAAATTTCCATTTAATGATAAAAATCTACCAGAAATCTTCCCATTTAATTTCTCTATGTTATTCAAAGCATCTAAAAGATTTTTAGCTTGATAAGATGTTAAGAAAAATTGATCATGTTTATCAAATCCATTTGAAGATGAAGTACAAATAAGAAATCCAGAAGGATCCATTTCATCTGATTTAAAAAAGGAAATTTCTATGTAATCTGTCATTCCTCCACCCATCCAATCTCTATGAGAGGGCATTGTTCCCCAACAAAGTGTTATTTCACCCTTTGTTTTATCACTTCTTTTCCTTGCTCCTGAAATTCCATCTTTTAAAATTCTTTCCAAATTGTTAATAACTACATCCTCATAATTATGTTTTCTAAAAGTAAATCAGTTTCATTTTCACCACATTTTAAAAACTTATATTCTTCTTTACTAATTGGAAATTCGTCTATTCTTATTCTTAATTCTTCTCTTTTTCTTCTTTCTTCGACAGGATTTCTAAACCAATATATATCGTTATCACGTTTTATATAGTTGAAATAATTAAGAATAACATTAACTCTTCCTATGAGTCTTTGTTTAATTTCTTCTCTAATCATTTTTTTCCTTATTTAGAGATAAATTTCTTCTTTTTTCTTATTATCAGGATTATCAATTGGCATCCACCCATTTGTTACTATATATCTTGATATCCTATAATACCAAAACTTCCCAAGAAAATTTTCATCATAAACCCATTGTGGTAAAATAGTTTTAATGCCATTCCACTCTTCATCATTGATAATTAAAACAGCATAATTTTCTGGATTATAATCAGTTTCTCCAGGTTCTAAAAAGATAACTTTTTTGAACCCTTTAATTCGATTTCTAAAAGAGAAAATTTTTAAAACAGAAGTATCTGGAGGTAGTAATGCAATTTTCATTTTTTCCTTTCTATTTTTCTTTTTTGTAATCTGTTGTATAAAACCCATTTCCTTTAAATACAAAAAATGATAATTCTTTACTTATATCTCGATAATTTTCCATAGATTTACAAAAGGGGCAAATCCCATTTTTGTTTCTATCTTCTACTTTTCGAAATTCATCCCAAGATATTTGACAATCTGGGCAATGGTATGAATAAAATGGCATAGATTATTCTTCCTGACAATATAGGCAAATGTAATAGTCTCTACACAACTTCCATTTTTCAAATTTAGGATCGTCAGAATAATTTCCATTTTCACAAAAGAGACATATATGATATTTTTCTGTTATAATGTCCGTTTTTAATCTCCTTTCTTAGTAAAATCCCAAGTTTTGGGATCTTGTTTAAAAATTTCTGGGTTCTTTTCATATGCCAAACATAGAGCTCTGTAAAAAATGTTTTCTTTTGGATTTTTTTGATTTTCTAATTTTATAATTCCTAATTGTAAACTTAGTTCAAAAATTTCATGAATTACAAGTTCAGAAAAATATTCTTCCCAAGACAAACCATCAATATCTATTGTAAGTCGATATTCATGAAAATCATCTGAACCATCTTTGATTTTGGAAGAAGGGGAAAGATTTCTGTAAAATTTCTTTTACATCATCATACTCTTTGTTGCTAGAGCAATATAAAAGATCATAGATATGATTTGACATTTTTGGATTTCCTTTTAGTTATAGTTATAGTTATAGTTATAACTTCTTGTGTTTTCAATTTTCAAATCGGACTTTCATCCAATCAAGTAGAAACATTTCTTCTGTTTTTTCTTCCCCATAATTCGAAAAATGTTTCCATGTCTTGATTAATTTCTGTTACATTTTCTATTTTTAAATCTTTTTCTTTTTAATTTTTCTAAAAATAAAAATTCTTTTTTAACTTATATATAAATATAATAAGAAAAAAGGAATTATCCAAATAAATTCCTAACTATTTTTTAATTTTTTTAACTTTCTTTTTTGTTTTTTGTTGATTTGTTCATTTTCACTATCTTTATATCTTTTCGTTAAATAAAAAATCATTTCAGAAATTGCAGTGCCTTTTGGAACACATAATTGTCCAGTATCTATTTTAAAAATTCTTCTTTCACCATTTTTCAATTCAACTATTTTTCTCTTTATCATTCAAACATATCCTCTTTAAATGAATTAACAAGTCTCTCTTTAGCAATTTTACAGTATTTCTCTGATAAATCAATTCCGATAAAGTTTCTATCTAAAAGTTTTGCAATCTTTGTTGCCGTTCCTATTCCATTAAAAGGATCTAAAACTAAATCTTCTTTATATGAAAAAAGTTTTAGAAGGCGAATAACTATTTCTTCAGGAAACATTGCTGGATGGTTAAATTCTTTATTTCCTTTTTCTGGGGCTATTTTCCAATGAATGTTTGTCCATTTTACAAATTCGTCTGTTGTTATGTCAATGTCTTCTCTATTTCCTTCTTTCTTTTGATTTCCCTTATAATAGATATTTATGTATTCCCAAGTAGATTTTAAGTATGGCATACTTGGAGATTTCCAAGACCCCCAATTTGTAAAACCACAATTGTAATTTTTTTTATCCCAGATTATCTCTGTTTTCCAAAGAAATCCTAAGTCTATAACTTGTTTCGTTACAAAATGATGAGTGGGATAATACTGTTTATACATGGGCATAAGATTAACACATAATCGACCACCATCTTTTAAAATTCTAAAACTTTCTTTCCATACTTTATTTAGAAAATTCATGTATTTATCTATTTCTAAATTATCTTGGTAAACATCATACTCCATATCAAAATTATAAGGTGGAGAAGTTATGATAATATCTATAGAATTATCATCAATTTCCTTTAAAATATCTAAATTATTTCCACAGTAAATTTCGTTTATTTTTAGCATATAATCTTCTGAAAAATACTTATGATTCTCACTATTCTGTTTGTTCCAGTTAAGAGTCCTATGCTTCCTACAAACTTGAAATTTTTGTTACTATAGATGGGGACAAAAATATCTAACCAAACTAAAAATCCATTATCTGTAAGAATATTATAACATTTTTTTAAAACAACTCTTTTACTAAATGGTTTAGAATTATACTTAGCAAAATCAGAAGTTCTATATGGAGGGTCTGCTAAAATTAAATCAAATGAATTTGGTTTAAAAACAGAATCTAAATCTTTAACATTTCCTATAACATCTGTAAATCCAAAAATATTTTTGCTATCAAATCATATCCCATCATTAGATTCATTGTCATCTATTGCTCCAGAAAATAAATGAAGAAGTTTTGTTTTATCTGGAAATAATGAATAGATTCTTTTTAGATATGATGGAGGATAAGATCCATAGTAATCATACTTTCTTTTATAGTAATTTCCTATTTGCCAGATTCCATATAACCATCCTTTATCTACCATAATTTTAGGATAATTAGGAAAATACAAACTATAACTTTCCGCCCTTTGTTCTAAAGTCATTTTATATACCTTTGTAAATTTCAATCATTTCTTTAATTGCTCTTTTACATTTCCAAGTTTTAAAATGTTTTCTATTATCTTCCCCATAGTATTGCAAAATACCAAAAATTGGAGAAGATTTTCTATCTCCTTTAATTTCTCTTTTTTCACATGGCTCTAAAGAAGTTACATCTTTATCCAATAAACAAAAACAAACCATTCCTTCTTTATCTTTTTCTTTATAATTTACTGCCTTTTCAATGAAAGGTCTTTCCCAAAGAAATTGACACCCTATACAATCCCATCTCATCTTTTATCTCCTTCTCCTTTTATTTGATTTCTTTCTTTTCTACTTTTCAATTTTTCAATGTTATCTTTATAGCTATATCGTCAAATTCTATTTCTAATTCAAACGCCAGTGTAGCAATATACCAAAGAGTATCTCCAAGTTCTTCTTTTATCATTTCTTTCCGTTTATCTGTTAGAATTCCATTATCATCTCTTATCATTTTTTTTAATTTTCCCTGCTACTTCTCCTGCTTCGCTTGTTAAACCTAAAGTTCGATAGTAAATAGCTTCTTTACCTTTACTTGGTTCGACTATTGTAGTAATTACTTGTTTTTGATAATTGTTAAATGTCATTGATTGTGTCCTCTTCCCTAAGAAAACTCTATTTCATTACTTCTAATTTTGAAAGTTAATTTGTCTTTAGGAAATTCTATATTTCCTTTTATTTGACAATCTTCATCTTCTGATTCTGTTATTTCTACTTTTGGGAAATTTTCATCATCTATATAAAAACTTAAAATTTCTATAAGTTTGTTTTTCATTTCTTCTAATGTTTCTGGATTAAGTTCTTCTCCCACAAATTCTCTTGTAACTCTTTCAATGTCTGTAATAACTGTACTAAGTAGATGGTTGTTAATTTCTTGATTTGTTTTCATTTTTTACTTCTCCTTTTTAAAATTTTATATATCACATTTTCCCCCTAAACAATTTCTCATTTCTATTCCTTCCAAACATTCATTTACTAAATTTTCTAATTCATCTTTTGTTAATGAATTAATTGGAATTGCTTTTAATGGTTCATCTTCTCTTGCCCCAGATCTATAAACTGTAACACCCTTCATATCTGTGGAATGACTAAGAATTAATTGACTTAAATCTGTATCAGAATAATCTGCTGGTATATTAATAGTTTTAGAAATTGACTGACATACTCTTTCTTGAATAGTAGTTTGAACTAAGAGATGTTCTTCAGGTTTTATTTCTGTAGCGCCTATAAAATTTGAAAGATCTTTTGCTTCTCTATAAAATTGAGCAAACAAAGGATCCACCACTTTTCTTCTTTTCCAAACCCCATTTTCTATAAATCCTTCTTCTCTAATAGGAGCGTAGATGGGTTCAATTCCTGAAGATGTCCCAGCTACCATTGAAATAGTTCCTCCGGGAGCAATTGAGAGAATTACTGCGTTTCTAATTCCCTTCTTTTCAATTTCTCTTCTTACTCTAATAGGAAGTTTTTTAATAAAGGAATTCTTTGTATATTTTTCAAAATCAAATTCTGGAAATGATCCTTTTTCTTTTGCTAATTCTGTTGATGCTAAATATGCTTCGTTCCTTATAGTATCAAATAATCTTTCAATGTATTGCAAAGATTCTTCTGAACCATATTTATAACCTTTCATAATTAACAGATAATGAAGCCCTATTACACCCAATCCTATTCTTCTACTTTTACTTGCTGCTACTTCCATTTCTGTAATAGGAAAATCATTAACTGTTAAAACATTGTCTAAAAATCTTACAGCCATTCTAATAGTTTTGGCTAATTTAGACCAATCAATTTCTTGTTTTTTATCACTGAATAAAGCTGGTAAGTTTATACTACCTAAGCAACAAGAACCATATGATGAAAGTAATGCTTCCGAGCAGTTTTCGACAAGAATTCCATTAGCAAAAAAATTGTGATTATCTTCTACGGTAATATCATAGACATCTTTTTTATTCCACTTATTAATTTTTCCTTTTTCAAAATAAAGATATCCTTTGTCTGATAGATTAGATATTACTTTCATTTCTTCTTTTAGATATTGTGCTTCTATTTTTTCATTTGTATTATATAAGAAAAAATTATGTTCCTGGGTGCAATCTATTCCTGTTATTATTGCTGGAATGTCTTCTCTATTATTTGTAATTCTATCAACAAAAGTTAATTCCATATATTCAGCATTTTCTCTTGTTTTGGCTGCATATGTTACTTTCTTAAATTCTATTTTTTTAGTTTTTGAATTAAAAGATAAAACTTGTATATCTTCGTCACCATAATCTCTAACTCTACTAACTAATGCTTTTAATTCCATAAGACCTTTATTTGTTAGGATTTCAGAATTCCCAGTTAAGCAGGGATTAGATGAATTAAATTTTTCAAAATAACTAGTAGCGAAATTTTCTTTAATGTTATCTAAAAATTGAATTCCTGGTTCTCCATTTGTAGATGCTCCATGAATAATTTCTTCCCAAATTTCTCTTGCTTTATATGTCTTAATTCCTTTATATTCAAATGTAGTAAATGAATTTTCTTTATAAAAATTTCTAATTATTGGCCATGCTAATTCTTCATTTGGGGCTGGAACTATATATTCTTTTCCGTCATTTCTTAAAAATATATGCTGAAAATATTCTTTTCCACCAAATTGAAATTTCCATTCTCTATCATATTTAACAGCTTCTAAAAATTCATTTGTTACTAAAACACTAATATTATGATTTTTTATTTTTCCATCTTCTCTTTTACAATGAATGAAATCAAGTATTTCTGGATGATCTATTCGTAAAGCTGCAAGAATAGCAATGATTCGACTGCCCCCAGAAAAAATTTCTAAAGCTAAAGAATCTATTTTTCGTATTTCTGATAAAACCCCTCTTGCTGCTCCAGGTAATCCTTGAATGGGTGATCCTATCGGTCTGATTTTACTATAATCACTCCCAACTCCACCACCACTCAATCCCGTCAAATAAAAGTCATAAGTAAATTTGGCAATAGAATACCTATTATCATCAATTCCCAAACTAAAGCAATTTAGAAGCATTCCATTTTTTCTCCCACATCCATACAAAATTCTGCCAGCTGGAATAAAAAACCCGTCATCTATAAACTTAAAAAATTCGTTTGTATATGTATCAATTTTTCCATTTTCTTCAGCTTTAGCTACATGTCTTGCGACTGACATTGCTCTTTCTGACCATGTTTCATCTGATGATAAGGCATATCGTAATTTGAAAATTTCTTCTTGATGTTTATTTAATTTCATTGACACAATTTGTCTCCCTCTTTACTTGTTTTCTAAATATTTGGTTAAAGCATCTTTAACACCACTGTTTGTAATATCATTGCTTACTTTCTTTTTAACAGCTTGTAATAAAGACATTTTGGTATCATCTTTATCCAGTATATCTATTCTTGAAATTGCTGGATTTAGTAAAACTGGGAATGTTATTCCACTTATACCTGCTCTGTTTTTTGCTAAAAAGCATTGTCCTATATTTTCTGCTTTTTGTTCTAAATTCGATGATATAGTTATTATCACATCTGATGTCATTGCTTTTGAAAATCCTTCTGCAATATACTCTAATGTTAAAAGTTCTTTACTTGCTCCTTCTCTATTAGCTTGTGAAGCTGTAATAATTGCTACATCATATTCTGTTGCCATTCCTCTTAAAAGTTCATATGTTTCACCTATTTCATAATACTTATTTTCTCGATAATGGGTTGCTTTCATTAGATCTGCATAGTCAATTATTACTATATCTGGCTTTAGATTTCTGGCTATAAGTTTCCCAAGATGAACCTTTAGAGTTTGTGGGGTAATTTGGTGCATAGGAAATTCTTTTATGATTAATTTCCCAGTAACCTTTTGTTTTATAGCTTTTAAAACATCTTCACGACGAAAAGGAATATCATTTATAGGAATTCCTGAAATTCTGGCATCATGCCTAAATCTTACATTTACTTCTGATAATTCCATTGTATAATAAACTGCATTGAAACTATTCATAATGGCGTTAGCAGAAATATTATTAAGAGCATGTGATTTTCCTACATTTGTTCCAGCAATGATAGCCATTAATTCACCTCTACCAATTCCTCCATTCATACATTTATTCAAAGAATTCCAAGGTAAAGGAATAATATTTCTTTTTTTAGCTATACAATAATCTAAAGAATCATCATACAAAATTCCTATGTCCGCTCTCGTTCCAGCTGTAGTGGCCTGAGTAATCATACTTGAAATTTGATCATATATTTCATTTTTCATTGCAGTCTGATTATTCATCATAGTTATTACACATTGATTTAGAGTATCTTTAAGATTTTGATATCTAAAGAAATCTAAAGCTTTATCTTTTACGAATTTGTCACTGGCTAATCCTTTGATTCCTTTTAGTTTAACTAAAGTAGAAATATCTTCTGTTACTGTTTGATGTAATATGTCATTGTCTATCTTATCTCTTTCAATATTTAAAGCTGAAAATGTTAATTGATCTTCTGGGTATTTTTCTACAAAGTCTGAAATTGCTTTACATATCCATTTAAAACTACCATTAGAGAAAAAATTAGGATTAAGAATATCTACAATTGAAAGTAAGTATTCTCTATCTTCTATTAAAGCCTTAAGTAACTGAAGTTGAAATGTTCTTCCAAATTTTGCTAAATTTGCTTGATTTAGTTTGCTAATCTCATCTTCTTGGTTAATTGAAACATTAATCTTTTGCTCTACCACTATCTGTCTCCCTTTTAGATTTATATAAATTTAATTTTTCTTCAGAAGATTTCCAAATTTTCTATTCTTCAAACATATCATCCTCAATTTGTTTTGCTAATGATTCAATTCTTTGTTTTGTTAATTTATAGTATTCTTCATCTTTTTCTATACATATATATTTTCTATTTAGTTTTTTACATGCTACAGCAGTAGTTCCTGAACCTGCAAAAATATCTAAGACTACATCATTTTCAAATGACCACCAGTTAACACAATCCTGAAAAATATTTAAAGGTTTTTGGGAAGCATGTGAAACTCTTTCTTTTCCATGTAAAATTGGCTGATACCAAACTTCTGAATGAAATCCTTCTTTGTAGTTAAAATGATAGTTTCCTCTTGTTAAAACAATTGCTTGTTCACAAGCATTACTCCAACTTTTACTCCTAAATCCATTTTTAGGAACAGCATTACATTTAACAAAATAAAGATAATTTCTTTCTAAAAATCCTTTATCTTCAAAGAAATTTACTAATCTATGAATTTTTTTTCTATCGAACCAAATAATTAGAACTGAATCATCTTTCATAACTCTACTTATCTCTTTCATCCAGTTATCTGTAAATAAATTGAAATCCGAATTGTTATTTTCTATAGTAGTATCTTCAAAAGTATCCCATTCTTTGAATCCAAAATTTTTATCTTTAGTGTTATCATAAAATTCATTAGAAATTGTTCTCATTTCTGAAATTCTATTTGCTATTCCATAAGGTGGATCAGTTAAAAGAAGATCAATAGATTTATCTGGTAAATTAGGTAAAACCTTTAGACAATCATCTAAAATAAGTTTGTTAATGTAATTCTCAATCATGATTCCTTTCCATTTTTTTCTGTTATTTCAAACATCTTCTTTATAACTGATTGTATTTCTGGTAAAGTTTCATAATCCTTTAAGGTTTAATAATTTTTCTTCCAGAAACCCAAGTATTTTCATAGGAAGAATCACCTTCTCGATAAACTATTTGAACTATATCTTTACAAATTATACATTGTTTTTTATATTCTTTACTCATTTTTTCTCCTTTTCTAACAAAACATTTCTTTTTAATGATTTGCCATGTAAACGACTAAATGTATCATTAAACCTATCTATTCCTTTAATCCATTGATACATACCATCTCTGGCTAATAAAGAGTAAAGTTTACCAGATATATAAGCATGAGAAGAACTATCATAATGTTCTTTTATTCTTCTGGCTGCGTCTGCTGAAATATCAACATCTTCTAATTGCATTAATTTATAGTTTCTTTCTAAAAGTTCTTTATTTTCCAAAACTGTTCGATATTTTCCTGTTCCATTATTTTTAGATGCTTCTATTAAATCATCTATAGTATGTTTTTTATCTTCTATTAATAAAGGGAATAATTTAACAGATGTTTTAATTCCTATACCTCTAATCCCTGGAATTGCATCTGATCCATCACCATCTATACATCTGGCTAATACAAAGTTTTTAGGTGATATATTTTCTGTATAATCTTCTTTTGCTTCTTTTTCTGAATACCATTTCTGTTTCATAGGATTATATATAGTAACATTTTCGTTTAATAATTGAATGTAATCTTTATCAGTAGATGCTATGATAACTTCTTGATTTTCTTTGTTTATCATTTTTGTAGCAATATATGCTATGATATCATCTGCTTCTAATCCTTCTATGATAATTTCATTAAAAGGAAGAATTTCTAAATATTCTTTAAACATTTGAATTTGTGATTTCAAACTTCGAAAACATTCTTCTGGAGAAGCATGAGGAAATACTGAATTTATCCCACCCGGTTTTCTTCCAGCTTTATATCCTGGAAATATAACTCTTCGTCTTTGATTTCCACCTGGGCCATCCCACACTATAAATACTCTATCTGGTAAGGTATCTTCAATTAATTTTCTTAAAGATGCTAAGGATCCATAAAGAAGACCTATATGATCTCCATTTTCATTGGCATTAGGGTTGGTTACGAAATTTCTAATTACCAAATTCATAGCGTCGACAAGCAAAATTTTTTCTTTGGCTGTAACTTTATTCTTGAAAAAATCATTATTTAACTTGTTTTGCTTTTTTACTAACTTAGCCAAAGCGTCTTTAAGTAAATCTTCTTGTAATTTGTTTGTTTGCATATTTTCTTTTTTTTAATTTTCTATTTCTATAAATCTTGGCCCAGAATAACTTTCTCTTTTGATTTCATCTTACGATATTTCTTTAGGTCTTACATAGATAATTCCGGTTTTACAACAAGTATAAACTATTATTTCTTCTTTTGTTTCTGAATGAATAACTTCACAAAATTTGATATATGTATTTCCTTTGAAATGTTTGTAAATTTTAAGTTTATTTGACATTTCTATTCTCCTTCAATAACAGCTACAGCTTTTCCTTTAAAGATTAAGATACAATCTTTAATCTTGTGAAATATCCAATTTATTCCTGAATAATAATACCCCATAGGAATGGCTGGAACCCAGCATCCATTGATTTCAATCATTTCACTTTTGCTTAGCATTGATTGTTTAATTGCCATTTTTATCCTTTTTTTATTTCTTGTTTTAAAAGTTTTCTTTTTATCTTTTTTCTTCGTTTAGTTTTTAGTAATTCTAAATTAGTTACTGGATGTTCTTTCTTGTATTTTTTAACTTTATTTATCAATGTTTCTAAAAGACCACGTTCTAAATAGAAAATTAAATCTGATTCACTTTTAGATCTATACCCTCTATCCCAAAGTTCTTCATTTGTAGGACTATACATCAAATCATAACCATGTGGTAATTCTTCATCTTTTGGATCTACTTTAGCCCATTCTTGAAAATAGATTTCTATTTCTTTATTTTTTATCCATTTAAAAGAATTAACTTTTCTCCATTTCTTTTTCTTAAATCCTAATTTCTTTAGTCTTAGTTTGTCTTTTGTAGTTAGCATTGTTTTATCAAAGTCTCATTTTTCTTATTCTTTCTCTTCTTAATTTCCAAAGATTTTTAGATGGGTTATCTTTTTTATACTTATGAATTTCATCAATTAACTTTTTTAATAATCCATCTTCAAGTTTTCCTATTAATTCTGATTCTGTTTTTCCTATTGTTCCATAATATATCGGAACAAAACTTTTTTTATTTGGTGACCAATACATTAAAATGAAATAATCTCCAATTTTTATACCACTATTTTTATCTATTGCTTCTAATTTTGTGAAAAGTATCTCTAATTCTTTATCTTTTATC
>Ga0172375_10004474_pt1 | contig 20629 bp, 20 predicted proteins | sample LakKiv1m_FD_114537 | JGI IMG/M metagenome (GOLD analysis project Ga0172375, IMG submission 114537) | Freshwater microbial communities from Kabuno Bay, South-Kivu, Congo - kab_092012_11.1m | ecosystem: Environmental > Aquatic > Freshwater > Lake | place: Democratic Republic of the Congo...
AATTCGCAGAAACGGACGCGGCTGGCATAGCGTCCTATATCATTAGAGATTCCATAAGCCAGAGCATTACGGAGCATTGTGAAGTCATCCGACGGTTCCGAATAGGATGGATCGGCATACGGGGCGTACAGGATCCCGTCGGCCTCTTTCGGTAATCCGACTAAAGAAACACTGGTATCTTCGCCATCATCGTTTTGGAGTTCGAAACGATAAGATTTCTTAGGATAACTTTGCGAACTGCTGCCGCGGATTTCGATTGCAATCCGACCATTGTAATTATTGAATGGATTCGTCAGATAGTTGCGCTGGCCCTCACCGTTGTAAATCACCCCGAGTTCCGCCGTGATGCGTGGTTCGTCCACAATGCTTTGACCGTTGGTATTAATCACGAAGATTGGCAGATTGGAGTCCGTCAGAGTCACGGCTGCCAGGTTGCAGACCAGCAGATTGAGCATTAAAAGCGTTGGTAGAACGGCTGGTGTAATCCGATTCAAAGTCTGAAATGCTTTCGGGTTGACGGCCACGCGGTCAGGACTACAATAACTACACCGAGCAAGGCATAGATTAAATGTAGAATATCGACCGCACGCAGAAACATCACTTCCAGATCGATCCACAGGATCAGGACAATTCCAATGAAAAACGCCAGCGACCAGGCCCAATGCACTTCTTTTTCCGGATTGAGGCGTGTCAGGAAAGCGCTGTCCGGTTTTTTCCACAAAGCATAACATTCAAATGCCGGTATGAATCCCAAAACGATCAGGAGAAATAAACCCGGAATCAGAAAATTCGGGAAAGGTGAATGTTCCAGCATGCTGAGCGGCATCTGCATTAGCTTGCCACTCGGACTAATCACCAACGCGAGACCGCCGCCAATTGCGCCGATCGCCTGAAATATCATCAGGATCACTAAGAGAATTAATGAGAATTTATTAGACGGATTCATTTTTTACCCCGTAATTATTTTTGAATCTCGTGTCAACGCTCTCGCGTTGATACGAAAAAACTCTTCACAATTCACTATTTCCGCATCGCCTCAGCGCGCATTTCCGGCGGCATCAATTCAATGGCGTAACGCAAAGCCGTGCGCGGCATGACGGCTTTATGTTTTACAACGTGCCCCTCGTGTCAACGCTCCTGCGTTGACACGGAATAGCACTAATAGTGACATGAAGTAAAGCTATCGCCACCAATCAGTATTAACGTTAATTATTCCGGTTCCATTAACATAATTCGAAGCGCTGGAATACGGCCAGCCTTCCGGATTGATTACCAAATTATGACGCACCGGATTGTAATGTATATAAGTGATTTTCTGCTTCATTATTTCAATCCCGGAGATCTGTTTAGGCTTATATCCATTTTGCCAAAACTGATATTGGCTGTCTGTTTTATAATCGGGTTTGGCTTCAAAGAAAATTTTTAAGAGATTATTTTCGCAAGATAACTTGAACAGATTGATAATATTTTTCGCCGTAAATGATTTGAATTGAGCAATTTCTTTGGGTAAATGTTTGGACGAAATAATAAAATGTAAATGACTTGGCATAATCACATAAGCAAGAAGAACAATTCGATTATGATCTTGCATAAAAGAGAGAGTATTTAAAATAACATCGACAATTTTCGGGCGAATCAGGATCGGTAACCAATTTACGACGGTGCAGGTACACAGATATGGATAATCGGTGTTAATGATTTTATAGCGGGTTTTAGTCATCTTAGTTAGGTCTCAACGCCGGAGCGTTGAGACCAGGTGTTTGATTTATGCTCGTATCAACGCTCTCGCGTTGATACGAAAAAACTCTTCACAATTCACTATTTCCGCATCGCCTCAGCGCGCATTTCCGGCGGCATCAATTCAATGGCGTAACGCAAAGCCGTTCGCGGCATGCCTACCTTATGTTTTATCACGTAATCAAAGACCTCTTTCTGATACGGTTTACTGGCTTCCTTGAGCATCCAGCCATAGCCTTTTTGTACCATGTCATCTTTGTCGAACAGTAAAATGTCGGCAATTTCAAAAATGTCGCTGAGAAATTTGCCGTGCCGGGCGGGCAGGACTAATGACACCGCCGCGGCGCGTTTCATCCAGCGATTGGGCGAATGCGCCCATTGTTTCAGGGCTCTGATTAATTCCGGGAATTTTTCGATAAAATTTCCAATCGTATGATTGCAAAAACCGTCGCATTTTGCCCAGTTGTTGATATAGCGATCGATCCACGTCTCGAAGAGCGCCAGGTCGTCCGGCTCGAATTGTACGGTCAGTTTGGGCAACCATTCGCAAACTACGAAAGCCTCCTCACTGTAATCGGACCCTAGTAGTTCCTCGCACATGGCGAAGAATTCGGCTTTAGGTAGCTTGCGAACGCTTTTCCAGGCTTCCATTGCAATACGACGCACGGCCGGTCCGGTAACGCCGTAATGAGCGACCGGCTCTTTGAAGAAGCGCGTGTAACCGGAGGTGCCTTGAGGAGTGACAGTCAGGCGCAATTCGGCTCGAATCTTGTTGATAATGTCTTGCATGAATTCCTCGTTAATTTTGAAAATGTAACCTAAATGATATGAGATTTACAAGTATCGTCTGACTTCCTTTTTATATTTAATATAATCCGCGCCGAATCGGTTGGCCAGAAATTTCTGCTCGCTAAGAATAAAAAAATGATAAAGCACAAGACTGTAAATACCCATTAAAATCACTGCCGCATTAAGTGTGTATAGAATGACTGCCTCGAGCAGGTTATTGCCCAACATCTGATCCTCTAAAAATCACTTTTTATCGGGAACAATTAATCTTAATTTTCGATATGCAGATTTATCCGAAAGGTTGTTAAAATGAATAAAAATCACAAACAAGCATTTCAACTGATTTTTCTTCTTGGTATTATTAGTCTGTTAGGCGATGTCATTTACGAGGGCGCTCGCGGAGTAAGCGGTCAGTATTTGAATATCCTGGGAGTAAACGCGGTAACGGTTGGTTTAATTATTGGTCTCGGTGAATTGCTGGGCTACGTTTTTCGGCTTGCTTCCGGATTCTTCGCCGATAAAACCAGGGCCTACTGGTTGTTCACAAGCCTAGGTTATGGTTTATTAGTATCTATTCCGCTCATTTCTCTTACCGGCACCTGGCAAATAGTAGCTGTATTAATTATTTTTGAAAGGATCGGTAAAGGCATTCGCACGCCGGCCCGCGATACGATCGCGTCTCATGCCGCAAAACAGGTCGGCACGGGTTTTGGTTTTGGAATAGCCGAACTGCTGGATCAAATTGGCGCCGTTATCGGGCCGCTCATTTTTGCCTTTGTTTTTGCCGGCATTGCTACTACTAAAAATTTGGTGGCCGCCTATCAGCGCGGTTACAGCCTGTTTTGGGTTCCATTCGCCATGCTCTTACTGGTGCTTTTCATTACTTACACGAAGTTTAAAAAACCGGAAGAGCTTGAGGCGCCGCTTCAAGAACAGCCGGATGACGCTAATATGCCGCAATCTTTTAGGGTCTATATTGTCTTTGTATTTATCACTACTCTCGGTTTCATCAGCTTCGCTCTGGTAGGATTTCATTTGAAAAAACTGGGAATTATGCGCGATGCATCTATTGCTCTTTTATATGCCGGAGCAATGGCGATTGATGCCATTTTTGGAATAGTCTCCGGTATACTATACGACCGTCTGAACGCCAGTTCCAAGCGCAAAAATGCCGGTTTCTTCGTTTTGCTGGCCATACCAATCTTAGGCGCCTTTGTACCGCTTTTCGTTTTTTCGAAAACCCTGGCGTTGATTATCTCCGGGGTAGTCTTGTTCGGACTGGTTGTTGGAGTGCAGGAAACGATCCTGAAAGCGGCGGTAGCCGATATGACGCCGACTGGGAAGAGATCGACTGCTTATGGAATATTTAATGTTGCTTTCGGTCTGGCCTTTTTTATAGGTAATTCTCTGGCAGGGTTGCTCTATGACTATTCTCTTGTTGTTCTTGTTGCAACCTTTGCCGGTATTGAATTGACGGCGATTCCGGTTATACTTAAAATCATTAAATCCGATTGAAAAAGCGGTTGTCGCATAATAAAGAAGCTTTATGTTATTGTTGCCACCGCGTCGCGTCTGTTCCAAAGGTTATATTTCATTGAAATCTTGTTCTGCAAATTTACCAAAGAAAGAGATAAACGAAATATACAGAAAAGGAACAATGTCTTGCAGACCATAGTTACAATAGATTAAATTATCAGCCGGTTTTTGAAAATTTCTATTAATAAATAAATGGCGATGGAGTTCGCCTTTAACCGTCATAAATGACTAATGACTCCTGCAATTATGGATTTGGTCATTTATGAATAACAACTCTGCTACCTCACCTCAAGATAATAATCAACACGTGGAAATTGATCCCCGGGCGGATCTTGAATTACTCCGGGGCATAGTTCAGCAAATCAGAAATAATCCTCTGCAAAATTCATTAGACGAGTTGGCTGAAAAGCTGCAGGCAAACCATTTTTACCTGGTCATCGTCGGGCTGTTTAAACGCGGCAAATCATCGTTGATTAATGCTCTGATCGGGAGAGAACTTGCTCCCGTGGCAGTCACGCCTTTAACTTCGGTTATCACCTTTTTTGAATATGGAACTGAAACAAAAGCCGCGGTTTTGTTTAAAGATGGGCGCAATGAAACTATCCCTCTTCCGGATGTCGTTCAATTTGTTTCCGAAGAAGAAAATCCTGAGAATAAAAAACGGGTCCATTGCCTGAAAATTTATACTAACGCTCCGATTCTTGAGCATATTATCCTGGTTGACACTCCGGGGTTAGGCTCACTGTTCAGCCACAACAGCGATACCACCCTCGAATTTCTGCCAAAGATCGATGCGGCTCTTTTCGTATTAAGCGCGGACATCCCTATCAGTAAAACCGATGAAGAATTCCTGTTGAAAATGAAATTTTCCATTCCTAATGTGCTTTTTGTATTGAATAAGTCGGATTTACTAACTGAAGATGAACTCCGGAAAATGGTCAGGTATAATCTGACAGCGCTGAAAAAAATATTCCATGATAATGACGAAATTGAAGTCATACCAGTTTCATCACGGGCGTTTTTTCAAAAAAGGAACGGGAATGGTGGAAAAACAGACAGCAATCTGGTACTGCTTCAAAATAGAATCAAAGAGAAAATCATTGGCTCCAAGGATGAAATATTAACGGCTCAAAGTATCCGTCAATTGCTGGCACTGGCCGACCATCTCGAAACACTATTAAAAGTGAAATCAGATACTTTACAACTTCCTCTGCATGAGGCTGAAAATAAGCGGCGATCGCTGCAAAAATCTTTGGAATTTATGGCCGCCGGCAGAGATGATTTCGAAGCTGTTATCAAAAGAAAAGTTGATTTACTCAGAGAAAAAGTGACCGAAAAGACTGACAGTAAAAAGAAAGAACTGGAAGAATACTGTATTCGTAATTTGAAAAAAGAAGCCGTCGTAACCTGGGAACATATTAAACAAAGTGATGCAAACTTATTTTATAACAAAGTTCTCAATTTTATCACGGATCAATATGATGAATTAAAAACGCAGTTGGAAGATACCGTGCGCGAAGAGTTTGGCAGTATTTTGCGGCAGTACAGCCACCAATCGCAATCGTTTCTAAACGAAATTGTCTGCCAGATGGAACAAATCCTTGGAATCCATATTGAAGGTATTATTTCGTCATTTGACCTTGATGTTTATACTTCTTTTTACATTTACAAAAGCGATTTAAAGTATACCATTCCCTCTATCAAGAAAAAAGTAAGCTACATGTTATTACCCGAAAAATGGGTGCGACGAAAAGTGCTGAAACAGATTTATGACGATTGTATGAGTGTGGTTAATCCTAATGCCGGAAGAATTCGCGCCGACATTGATTATAAGATCAGTGAATCATTCCGGAAATTCAAATCGAATTTTAACCAGAAACTGCAAGACCTGCTCGAAAGCCTGCGGAACATGATTGATGACAGTATCCGCTCGAAGCAGGAAATGCAGGAAAACCTGGATGACTTACTCGATCAAATAAATCGTCAACAGCAACTGGTGAAAACCATCAAGGAAAAGTACTCGGCCATGTTGCCGGAGAAGAATTATGACCAGGTTGCCTGATCCTTCTAAGGCTGGAGAAATTGAGATAGAGTATGACATTTAAAAGCTTGCTTTTCCCATGCGACGCGAAGGCTGAAATCCGGAATCAGGCGAATGCAGAACAACCGAATTTTTTTACCGATCTTAACCTCGATCAGATCGTCCAGTCGGTGACTGCCGGAAAAGAGCAATACAACCTTAATCCGTTTTTTTTTCATGGGCCGGTTGACCTTAGAACGATTCTTTACCGGCAGCAAGTTTTTCGCGACCTTGAAAACGAGAATCTTATTAAACAGGTCAAACTATTTGCGGAAAAGATGCGCCAAATCCGGGAGCAGTTGGCCGGTCTTGATAAAATTTATTATAAATATCAAAAAGAAAGGCTTTTCCTCGATGTGGTGGAAAACTATTGTAGTGCCGTGGTACAGTTGTTTAATGATTTTGCCAATACCAGCATCGAATCGGAGGGGCTTAACGGCTTTACCGAATATCTCAAAAATTATATAAACTCGGATGGTTTCATATCTTTGTCGGAGGAAATACAGGAAATCACGGCTGCGTTGGCGATTATTCGGTATAGCATCCTGATCGACGAACTAAAGGTACGGGTAACCAAATTCACCGGAGAGCCCGATTACACTCAGGAAGTTGAAAAGACGTTCGCTAAGTTTAAACAGGGCGAGGTTAAAAATTACAGCTTGAAATTGCCACAGGGCAATAATTTGAACAGCGTTGAAGCTCAAGTGCTCGAAGGTGTGGCCCAACTCTACCCCGCTTATTTCGCCCGTCTGGATTGTTTTTTTACGAATAATGTAAATTTTATGGATGACCTTGTCGTTGTTTTCGACCGCGAAGTCCAGTTTTATATCTCTGTTTCAGACCATTTTAAGAAGTTTCAAAAAATCGGACTGAAATTTTGTTATCCCGGAATATCGACATCCAAAAGTGATGTTTTCAGCGCGGAAGGATTTGATCTTGCACTGGCGAATAACCTGCTTTCCGAAGATAAACAGGTCGTAACCAACGATTTTAACCTGTGCGGCAACGAACGGATAATTGTAATAACTGGACCTAACCAGGGCGGTAAAACCACCTTTGCCCGAACTTTTGGGCAATTGCACTTTCTGGCGGGAATCGGATGTCCTGTTCCTGGCCGGGAAGCCCGGTTATTTCTCTGCGACCGCCTTTTTACCCATTTCGAACGACAGGAAGACATAAAAAACTTGCGTGGAAAACTGCTGGATGAATTAGTACGAGTACATGATATTATACAACTGGCAACGCCTAACAGCGTCGTTATTATTAACGAAGTGTTTAGTTCCACAACTTTACAGGATCAAGTCTTCCTGAGCAAAAAAATAATGGAGAAAATCACAGGTCTGGACCTGTTTTGCGTTTGGGTAACTTTCATCGATGAACTGACTTCCTACAGTGAAAAAAACGTGAGTATGGTCAGTACAGTGACACCTGAAAATCCAGCCCTGCGTACATTTAAAATTCTCCGACAACCAGCCAACGGTCTCGCCTATGCTCTTTCGGTAGCCGAGAAACACCATCTTACGTATTCCTCTTTAAAAGAACGTTTGGCGCTGAAGGAAACAATAAGTAAAGAAACAACGCTGAAATCATGAACGTATTTCTGCTGTTTAAAGCCAAAAATTTCAATCTGAATCAGGAATTGCTTTGGAATGAGCAGTTTTTAACACAGGATCTGGAACTTAAAATCCTTTTCGAATCCATGGCACTAAATGATAACTTTTTAGCCGAAGTGGTAAGAAAGGTAATACTTAGCAATGAAAGCTGCGACCGCGAAACAATCTTATATCGGCAGGAAATTCTTAATGACTGCCTGAAAAATCCAGATGTAGTCCGGAAAATTTTCGAATATGCTTCCGATGCGTTGCTTCAAGAAAAGAATAATTACTGGGGGTTTTTAAGAAATTCTCCTCACTCAGTGCTTTTTCGGTCGGTAGAAGTGCTGGAAATGTTTGTGGAAATGTTGGAAAAGCTGAAAAAATTAACCGACCAACAATCTGCAAATTTTACCTCAAAAGGTTTCAGCCGATTTTTTAATATGCTGAAGACAGAACTCAGCGATGAATATTTTGAGGAGATAAAAAAACATTTGACAGCTCTGAAATTTCGACGGGGAGTATTGATAAGCGCACGACTGGGAAAGGGAAACAAAGGCATAAATTATACTCTTCGCAAAATTCCTGCGGAAAAACTGACCTGGTGGCGGTACTTTATGCGGTTGCTCAAAAAGGTTTTTAGGGCGAAAGATCAGGGTGGAATTGTTAATGACTCTGAAGGGAATATTTTATCTTACACTTTCTTTATCAGTTCGCGTGACGAAGGTGGAATTCGATCTCTGGGAGAGTTGAAAGATGAGGGCATTAACCTGTTAGCCAATTCTCTCGCCCAGGCGGATGATCACATCCATGCTTTTTTTTCAAGTTTACGGATCGAACTCGCTTTTTACCTGGGTTGTCTGAATTTATATCGGACGCTTGCCTCCCTGAATGAACCGGTTGTTTTCCCCGCCCTCGTATCAAGCCAGAAGTCGGCGATGCACTTCCGCGACTTGTATGATATTTGTCTGGCGCTGACTACCCAAAAAACGGTGATCGGCAATGATTGCAATGTTACCGGTAAAAAATTAATCATTATTACCGGTGCCAACCAGGGGGGAAAGTCCACCTTTTTACGCAGTATTGGTCTGGCACATCTGATGTTGCGATGCGGTATGTTTGTCCCGGCCAGTTCATTCAAAGCCAACCTTTACGATTCAATAATCACTCACTTCCGCAGAGAGGAAGACGCCGGAATGAAAAGTGGCAAACTGGACGAAGAGCTGGAGCGGATGGACCAGGTCGTTGAGAACCTCGGAGCCAATGCCATGATCTTGTTCAATGAATCTTTTGGGACGACTAATGAGAGAGAAGGCGCAGAAATCGCCCGTCAGATAGTCAGCGCCCTGCTCGAATACGGCGTAACGGTTTATTACGTGACCCATCTGTATGAATTTGCGCGGATATTTTATAAAGATAATCGGAATAATAGCCTGTTTCTGCAGGCGGGAAGACAAATGGATGGAATGCGAACTTTCAAGATAACCGAGGGGGCGCCTTTGCAAACCAGTTATGGTTATGATTTGTACCGGGAAGTGTTTGCAGAGGAATCCTGATGATATACCGGATTAAAAATCGGAATTAAATCATAGATGCCGGAAAAAATGTAATATAGCCAGTGATTACCGGCCTGTAAGTTCTGCCACGATTTTGCGGGCAGCGGCATTGCCGGAGTCGAGTTCGAGTGATTTCCGGTAATTGAGCAGTGCCTTCTGACGGTTGCCCTTTTTCAGCCAGGCTTCGCCGAGACTGTCCCAGACATTCCAGGATTGCGGATATTCTTTTGCATTTAATTCGAAAATCTGAATAGCGTCATCGAGCTGGTTATTGCCCATTAGCTGATAAGCCAGGGCGTTCAGAGCGTTTTCGGAGAAGAGTATTTTATCGGGATAGCGTTGCTTGAATTCAGCATGGAATTTCATTGCGTCGGAGATTTTACCGCTCCTGATCATTTTCATAAACGCTTTACCGTCCGCGATGATACTCAACTGCTGATCCAATAGGTTATGGGTATTTTTTTGCCAGACCGCGATCTGTTCCGCGTTGACCGGTTTCAGGGTTTTTGCCCATTTTGTAATTGTGTTTGTAAATAACTCCGGCTCATCACTGTAAATGTCGTGACTGGATTCACGGAAAAGTTTGAATCGGGCGTTTGGGTGATTTTCCCGTAATAATGGGATTTTCTTTTCCGACCAGACCGAATCATATTTACCTTCGCAGATCAGGGTTGGAATCGGGCAATTATCGAAGGCGCCTTTAAAATCGTATAATTTAAAATCCGAACTGTAAGCCGGATCGTAAACAATATCGTACAGCGCGGCCTGTGCCATTCTTTCCCGCTCCGGTTTGTGGAAGTTCTGCCGTTTCCAGCCGCCGTTAAGGTCTTTGTTAAAATAGAATTGCGGCAAGGTCAGTTTTCCGGCGATGGCCATTGCCATCAGTTCGCCGAATCTTTCGGTTTCCATTTCGGAATAAAAAGGCGTTAATTTCAGGGCGTCGATTTCCGGATTGCGGAGCATCGGCACAGCCCCGACCAATATCATACCCGACACCGCTTCCGGATATTTAATGGTATAAAACTGGGCGATGGCGCCGCCATAGGAATGGCCGAGCACAATCCATTTATCAATACTCAGTGCTTTTCGTAGTTTTTCCAGGTCGTTCACCGTCTGTTCGAAAGAGTAACCTGCTCCGGGTTTATAATCCGAGAGTCCGCAGCCACGCTGGTCGTAGTAAATCACGCTGAAATTCTGGCTGGCGGCCGACAGCCACGGGTGAAAGTAATGATGCGTTCCGCCGGGTCCGCCATGAATCAATACCAGCGGCGTGCCACGGCCTTCGATCTCACAATACAGCCGGCAATCGCCAATGTCGACATATTGCTTTTCGGCATTCAACGCCTCGCACAGGCGCGGCACATCCGGTAATTTATAAATGATACTGTCTTCGAGATGCGGTTTGGCATTGAGAACGGTTTCGCGGGTGTCTCTGTCACAGGCCGAAATAAACATAAGAGCTGTGGCAATCGCGAGCGCAAACCGAAACAGCGCATTGGCTTTCGGGAGTTCGTTTGGAGTGGAGATTTGGCATAAGTTATCCATCATTTCATCCTTTTTTTATTCCGGACCAACTTAAACCGGACATAGCGGGTGAAAAACAGTTAATGTTCTGGTGGAAAAATAAATGGCTGAAAGGATTATTAATTAGCCAAGCGGTAGGGAATTGGCATTCTCCGACCTGCAATTTGCAATTTTATCCGAGTCCGTGCTTTTTCAATTCGGCCCGGAACCAGGCGATGTCGTCCGGCAGAGTGTCGAACACTTCCTGGAATTTGTAGAATTCGAACGCGCGGATACCTTGCAGGCGCGGTTTGCAATAGATTTTTACCAGCCGGTCTTTTTCTTTTTGGGCGATGATCACCTTTTGCATAATCTGGAAGGTTCCCAGCAAAACATCGACCGGGCTCGGGATGGCGCCGGCCTTGATGTCTTTTTCACCGGAAACATCGACGCAGATAATAAAATTACAAGCATTGGTCAGCAGGTCGAACGGTACAGGATTGACGACGCCGCCGTCAATCAGCAGGCGATTATCGTATTTGTACGGTCGGAAAAGACCCGGTACGGAGATACTGGCGCGAATGGCCGGGACGAGATCGCCCTGATCGAAAACCACCTGCTCCTTACTCCAATAATCGGTCGCCACGATCTTAAGCGGGATGATGAGTTCCTCGAAGTGACGGACCGGCAAGCGCTTGGCCAGGAATTCCTCGATTTTCTTGCCTTTGACCAAACCGGCTTTATCGATGGAGAGCGGATCAGCCAGTTTGGCTTTGTCGAATAAGGTCAGTTCGGCGAAAACCTGCTCCATGTCCGCGGCCGGCATTCCGCCGGCATAGAAAGCACCGATCAGCGCGCCCATACTGGCGCCGGAAATAGCATCGAGTTGGATGCCAAGTTCGTCGATGACTTTCAGGTATTCAATGTGCGCGAAACCTTTTGTTCCGCCGCTGCCGAGAGCAATGCCAATGCGCATGAATTTAAGGGTTTACTTAATTAATGAGAAAATCTGTAAGTGTCGTTTTGATGCTTTTCTAGAATTGCCAGTTAAGTTCATTTAAAAATCCCTGTACATTTATACAAGGAATTCCGAAGTGTTTACAGACATTTGGAATTTTAGCGGCGTGGGGTTTTAGAACCTCTTCTGTGACTATACACCCACTCAATATGGCGCCACGAGCAATAAGAAATGGATCGGCTACTGGTAAACCAGTGAGTTGTTGTTTTTGCCCAATCATTTGCCGAAAATGTTCCACTTTAAAAATGTTTGAAACGAAGCGCATTTCTTCACCTGATGGTTCTATAAAAAGATATAAATGTTCATTTACCCAATTATTGAGATGCTCAGAAGGGCTTTGACGTTCGATTTCTTTATGTACTTCCCTGCATGAAATTAAACCTCCTTCTAAAACGAAAGCATCCAATTGTTCCCAAAAAGATAGAAAAATATCAGGATAATAGTTCCCAAAAACTCTCAAAGAATTTGTGTCAAAGACGTATAGATCATAACCTACTAGCAATGATATCTTCAAATTTGGATATGTGTTTGGCCTTAATACCTATGTGTTCAGCCAATTCCGAGATTGATATGAGTCCTGCTCGATATCGTGAGAAGGCAAGCCTAAGGAACGATTCGCCAAGATAGGCAACTTGATTGTAGTAGTAATTACCACCTTCTCGGTCGAAATCGCCATTACTATCCCAATTTTCAATACATTTTTGATAGGTTTTACTATTAATCCAGCCGCGATCAAGTACTCGTCGTAGTATGACCTCGCGACTAACATTGTAATCATTCGCGATAGACGTAACGGACATAATAATATCGTTTCGGTCTACCTTCTCCCAAGGAAAAGTGTCGATAGGGACTAGAATCTCTGCAGCAAGTTGATTACATGTGACCTCAATTGTCTGTGATGTACCTGACATACGTTCTACGAAACGACCATCTAGTGTCGTAACACTATTGATCCCAAACAGAAGATGGGCAATTTCGTGGAACAACGTGAATATCTGTCTGGTAAATGGTGTACTATTGTTAATCATGATTACTGGAAACAAGTCATCAATTAGGCAGAATCCAGAGACTTCTCGTTGTTTAAAAGATCGTTTAAATACAAAGATACCAATATTTTCAATAACACTACGCCAAACTGCCATAGCGTCAGCAGTAGATCGCCAAGACTTCTGGTTACTCAGAGTTACTCCCAAATACTCTCGAACTGTTTTTGCTAGAATTATCACATTTGGAAAGTTGGCAGGGTTAATGTCTTGTAGTAATTTATGTTTTACTTGATTTACCCCACCAGTTAGTTCACGCAACGACTCTTGATAAGCTCTAGCGAGCCTGACAGCGTATCGTGTATCTGAGGTTAGAGAGTCAATATCAAAATCAGGTAAAGTTCTAAAATCCTGTTGTGGAGCTTGTTCTACGGGTGGTTCTGGAAGAAAAAAAAGTGCGACAGGGCGTTTATATAAGTTCTCAGCCATATGCTCAAGTTGGTTGTATGTAGGCCATGCACTACCTGATTCCCAGGCATCGATGTCACCTACATCTTTGTGCATGTATTCTGCGACGTCTGAGAGAGAAAGACCAGAAATTTTACGAGCCCATGTGAGCAAATGTGGAGATACTGCTGTAGCCTTTTCGCTCATGCAATTTACCTTATATACTATGATTATTTGTCAGCGATTCAATAAGCAAAAATCTAAACTTTTTCACGAACAAGTTAAATGTTATTTGTAAGTTTAAATCTATAGTAACTAAATCCATATATTTTAGTCCTTGTCACGTTCGATTCTATCTGGTAAAAACCTACAAGTATTAGTCAAATGAAATCGGATTGTCAAGCCTCTGGGGAAGAATTTTTACCAGATACCGGGGATCAGACGGTATTTGACTGCCTGCAAATATTCTCGATAACCGGGCAATTCTTCGGTCAGGACCTTTTCCTCATTTTTAATGCGCACAATCAGCAGAAATGGAAAGAGCAGAGCTATGAGGAAAGCCCACAACGAGCCCAGCGCCAGCGGCGTCAGAACCCAGATTAAACTGGCGGAAACATACATCGGATGCCGAACGATTGCATACGGACCGGTTTTAATAACCTTTTGATCGGTGGCGACTTCCACGACCCGCGAAGCATAACTGTTTTCTTTCATAACCAGAAAGAACAACCCATATCCAATCAGGATCAGGACGTCGGCCATGATGATGATTCCTGCCGGAACCGATGACCATCCGAAGCGTTTGTCGAATCCGGGTATGAGATAAATCAGTATAAAAAACGGCAGGCTAAGGTAACCAAATCTTTTTTGCTCCTTTTCTTTTTCACGGGTGCGCATGCGGCGTTCCAGCAGAGCCGTGTCGCGTCGTAAAAGATAGCGTCCGACGAATGCCATTGGAACAAACATGATTAATATCCACAGCCAGGCTTGCCAGAAATTCAATGTGCCGGCCGGCAGAAAATAAACCAGAACACAGACGATAAAAGCCATCAGAAAACGCCGGATGACGGTTTTCTTCAACTTGATAAGGTCGATCTGGGCTGATGAGATGTCGTTGTCCATAATCTCCTCCGGTTACTTCTTCTCCGCCACGACCAGCATTTCGAAATCTTCGGTCGTAAGTTTGTCGTCCCGGTTCCAGGCGCCCTGCTTACAACCAAAAATCCCGATTTCACCAAAACCAAGCGATTTCAACAGCCACATGATTTCCGACGGCACATAATAGCGTTCACTGCAGTGCAGAGTCAGCGGTTTACCCGAATCATCGGTGGTCTTGTAAACGGAAATGTCCCGGAAAGTCAGCAGGTCGAAAGTATTTTTCCGACTGACAGAATCGCTGGTGGCGGCATCGTTGACGAAATTTTCGGTGGAATGATGCAGCGGAAAAAGGCCGTTCAACGTCGTCAGGATATATTTGCCGCCGGATTTCAGGGCGCGGGCGGCGTTCTGCAGGATTTGAAAATTCATTTCGTCGGTTTCCATCAGCGGGAAGGCGCCTTCGCAGATCGATAAAACCAGATCGAATTCGCTGCCGAAATTCAGGTTGCGGGCATCGGCGCGCCGGAAGTCAATCTGCACGCCGGCGATTTTGGCATTGGCGCGGGCTTTATTCAGCATCGATTCGGAAAGATCCACGCCGGTGACATTATAGCCGCGTCTGGCAAGTTCGATGTCATGCCGGCCGGTGCCGCAGCCGATGTCGAGAATCCGGATTGATTTATTGAAGCCGATTTCCTTTTCGATGAAATCCACCTCGCCGAGCGTGCCCTTGGTAAAAGATTCCGCTTCGTATTTTTCGCCGAAGTTCTCAAACAGTTCTTCGTACCATTGTTTGACCATGATGATTCCTGATTCTATTGGCGCTCATTGCGAATCTGGTTCAGCTTTTCGTGCAGGAACGGTGCCATTTGGAAGAATTTTTCCAATTTGGCGCAGACGAAATCGTCGCAGCAGGCACAGTTGGCGACTTTCCTTTCGATTCCGCACAAACGGATTTCGCAAACCTTACAATGGCTGAAAATGTTTTCTCCGACGGACAGACAGCCTTCGCAATTAATATCCGCCGCCTTAATGTCGGCGTGAAATTCCTTCGACCACTGTTCGGCGACTTCTTTTCGTTTGGCGTCGTCATTGGCGACAGTAGCCAGATATGCGCCACATTCGTCACAGTTAAGTCCGCAGTAAGCAATAATGGATTGCATTAGAATTCCTTTCAATTTTATTTAATTTAATGACGGAAAATATGAAAGGCTATGGCATTGTTTGTCTTTCGAGTTCGGTCAGATAGGCCATAGCTTCATCGAAATTACGGCCGCACATTTCAGCCGATGGCTTTAAATTACGGCAAACCGCTGGAAAATCCGCTCTACCATGAATAAAACACAGATTCTTTTCGGTCAAATGAACGCAGGGCGTTCCGGCCGGCTTACCTTCGGGCAATCCTGGAAGCGGGGAAGAGATCGAGATGGCGATGCAGCAGGCGCCACAGCCTTTGCGGCATTTCATGGCGTTTGGAGTAATGCGTTTTCGACCGCTTTCAGGAGCGCCTTGCTGGTGGTTGTCGCGCCGCTGATCGCATCAACGTCATTGCGCTGACTGGTGATGATTTTATCCACAACTCCGGCGGCTTTAAGCGCATGGCTGGTCGTCCGGTTCGCCACGATTTTAATCGTTTCGAATTGATGATTCCTGATAACGACCTCGACTTTATATGTAAAATCGCCATAGGTAAAACTGCCTGGGTATGATCCATTCGCGATCGTCGCCAGATCGACCGGCTGGATCGTCATCTGGCGGGTCTCATGGATTTCCCGGGAGGTGCAAGTTGCGAGCCACAGACAAAAAAGGCCGATAATTAATTTGTGCATACGAATTTCCTTTTGGATACTAATGGGTTTTAAGAAAACCAGTTAGTAAAGCAGCCCAGGCTTTGATTGCCTCCCAGTCGCGGTAATCGCCCGGAGTGATGCCAAGTATCTTTTTAGCCATGAAATTTCCGAATTTCCCGGAAGGGGCAATTTTGCCGCCAAAGACGGCTTTATCGGCCAATTTCAACCCGTTGGCAATCTTTTCCGGATAAGTCAGAGCGTTGGCTTTGCGTTTAGGAATGGTCGATGTAATCGTCGAACAAACCGTGAAAACGGCGACCTTTTTCTGACTCAACGCTGTGCGGTTCATCTCGATAAATTTGACAACATTCTCATGCGGTTTGTCACCATGAATAGCCGACCCGATCACGATGAGATCGTATCTAGTAAGGTCGGTCCTGATCGCAGACGCCGGCATGATCGTTGTTTGGCAATTCAGGTTGTCGAGAGTCTCTTTGATTTGGGTAGCGATTTCGGCGGTTGATCCCTGATAAGAGCCATAGATGATCAGAATGGAGGGCATAGTTTTTCCTTTGGTTGCTGGGGTGATGTTTGAAAATAAAAGTATCAGTGAAAAAAAAATTCTAAGCATTATCATTCCCTATTCATTCTTTTTATTGGTCGCCATTAGAACGAATCTTTGGATTTGAGTCAACCCAAAAAGTTGTCGCAACGCAGGAGCGTTGCGACAAGAATTAGCCTCGGGACGAGGACAATAAGACTTGCGCCAATGCTCCGCGTTGACAAGGTCTTTGGATTTACTTTTTCAGCAAGTCGCGGATTTCCGTGAGGAGAACCTGCTCTTTGGTCGGAGGCGGCGGAGACGGCGGAGCGGTTTCTTCTTTTCGTTTGGCGGCACTGAGCGCTTTAATTACCATGAATACGGCGAAAGCGATGATCAGGAAATCGAAAGTCACCTGCAGAAAATTACCATAATTCAACGTCACGGCCGGATTACCATCGACCGCCTGTTTCATGACGAATTTGAGGTCGGTGAAATTGACACCGCCTACCAGCAAACCGATCGGTGGCATAATGATGTCATTCACAATCGAGCTGACGATCTTTCCGAAGGCTGCACCAATGATTATGCCGACCGCCATATCGATGACATTACCGCGCATAGCGAAGGCTTTGAATTCCTGCAACAATTTTGTCTTAGGTGGTTTTACATTAATTTTCATAATCAATCCTATTCATTTAAAATTTGTAAGAAAAGCCGACGCCCAGAATTTGCTTGAACTGAACGCGCGGACCAAAATCATCCACTACGCCATCGTCATTGTTATCAATTGAAATCTTAGTATCATCGTCGTAAAGTAGATGAGTTGTGAAATTGACCGAGATGTACTTATTGATCTTGAAGGCGATCAGAGTTTCCCAGCTGATGTCCATATTTTGTGGGCTGTCCAGATAATTTGAAAACAGGTCGAATTTGGTCGTGAAAGCTACGTTTTTCAATATCTCCTTTTTAAAATCATTCCGCGTATAAATCAGGCGCATGTAGCCGCCGAACTCGCCTTTGGTTGTTTTTCCGGGTTCGACACCGAACGCTCCAGCATCCGACAGCAATTCATCATTAACAATGGTTAGTCGTCCGGTAGCGGGCGCCAGAAAAGCACTCAGGTAGGCATCCGGTTTGTAGTCCATACCAAGCGCGGCCAAGAGGTATGCCGGCGCCAGAAAATTGGAGATTTTCACTGAATCATTCGGATAATTATAACCCGGTGCCATTTGGGTTTTAAAATTCAATAAAGCCGAATAATAGAAATTGGTAAACGCTTCTTGGCCGTATTTTGACAGGAAGTCGATTTTGTCATCAGTTTTCCGGAAATCGGTTTCATTGCCTTGTTTAAGAATGCCGTATCCAAGATCAAACGAATTGTCCCAAACAGATTTACCTTTTTTGTAATTGGCAAACAGGCTGAGTAGTCCATTGACGGCGACTGAATTCTGGCCGCCGGCAGCCCAGTTGGTCAAAGAGGTCTGAGCCATATTCACGGCGGTTACACCGCCCAGAATCCAGCCTTCCTGCGCGTTTGACGATTTAGACTTTAATTTGGCCTCGGTTTCCGTTAGTTGGCCGGTAGCAATCTGAGAAATACCGGTCATAAATGAGATTAAAATAAACATCCTGACTCTCATAATTCCTCCGTTTTAGATTAATTTCCGTTATTAAAATTAAGGAATGTTTTGCAGGATTTCCACAATCTTCCGACTGGCATGACCGTCGCCGAAAAATGTCGTGTTTTCATGTGCGGAATCTGCGAATTTTTCAATCTCCGCGGGAATGCGCCGGAATTCACTGCCAATGAGTTTCGCCCAGCCGTGTTCGACGAGCTCCACCCATTCGGTTTCCGGGCGCAGGACAAGACACGGCACGCCGGCGAAGTAGGCTTCTTTCTGAACACCGCCGGAATCGGTCAGAATCAGTTTGGCGTGTTTCTCCAGTTTCAGCATATCGAGGTAGCCGACCGGTTCGGTCAGGCGCAGATTCGGGCTGTTGACCGTGATCCCGTAGTTTTTCATCAGATTACGAGTACGCGGATGGATGGGAAAGATAATAAGTTCGTTTAAGTGTTCTAAAGTGCCGATAAGTGCTTTTAAAACGTTGGAATCATCGGTATTTTGCGGGCGGTGGATGGTTGCTAAAAAAAATGGTCGTGAATTGATCCCGAGCCTTTCCAGAACAGCGGACTTCTCGGCGATTTGAGAATTATACAGGAAGGCGTCATACATGACGTCGCCGGTCAGATAAACACCTGTGGTGATGTTTTCACGAGCAAGCAGGTCGACAGCGGTTTGAGTAGGGGCAAACAAGTATTTTGAGACCGAATCGGTGACGATCCGGTTGATCTCCTCCGGCATTTTGCGATTAAAACTGCGCAGTCCGGCTTCGACATGCGCGACCGGAATTTGCAGCTTGGCTCCGACGAGCGCGCCGGCCATGGTGGAATTGGTATCGCCGTAAACCATGACCAGATCGGGTTTAACATCCAGTAAAACCTTTTCGAGTTCGATCAGCATTCTCCCGGTCTGCTCGCCGTGATTGCCGCTGCCGATCTCCAGGTTGAAGTCCGGTTCCGGGATGTTCAGCTCCTCGAAGAAGGCCTGCGACATATTATGGTCGTAATGCTGGCCGGTGTGAATCAGAATTTCATCGAAATCCTTGCGTATTTCCCGGGAAACCGGCGCGCATTTAATGAACTGCGGTCTGGCGCCGACGATGGTGGCAATGGTTTTCAATAGAGTTTCCTTACCTGTTAATCATGTTTTACGGCTGAAGTAGACCTGCTTTACCCATTTCCAGTTCAGGACCAAATGGATGATGACGCCGAGGCTGAGGATCATGCCGCAGACTTCATGAACTTCGACAATCCCGAAATTTGTGACGATTCCGGTTTTCAATAAAAACAGGGCGCCGACGACTCCCAGGAAAGCGATTCCCATCAGAGCATTGAGGTATTTCAAGGCCGTTTGCTTGGACATGGTTGACTCTCCTCCATTTTATGTTTTCGGTTTGATTTCCGAGACGAAATAACGCATTTTGCCGGTGGATTCCGGTTTAATTTCCGGCACCGCCACAAATTCTATTTTAAGATTGATTTCCTGTACGGTTTTTTCAAATATTTTACGGAAAAGGCTTAAGTCCGAATCAATGAAATCGCGGCTTTTTACATATCGTACCGTAAATGTTGACGGATCGGTCTGAACGATTTGATACTGATCGAAGGGATGCCGATGAAGATCGAGCAGAGCCAGGTTCAGATAGTCGAAAATTTCGCTGGAAAATGATCTGCCATTACTCATGATAACAATATCCGTGGCCTTGCCGGTGCGTAGTTTTATGATCGGCAGGTTACACCCGCACGGACATTTTTCGACAATCCAGTCGCCGATGTCGCCAATCTGATAGCGGATAAACGGCATATATTCATTGGTCAGCGAAGTACCGACGATTTCCTTAGCGCCGTTTTCATTTTCAACGAATTCCAGGAAAACATTTTCGATGGAAACATGCCAGTTGCCGGCCGGACATTCATAGGCAAAGCCGCCGATTTCCGAACAGCCGTACTCGTTGGAAACCGGCACCCCGAAAACCGATTCGACCAGGGCGCGTTCCTGCGGGAAAAGTGTTTCGGCGGTGACGAAAATCGCTTTCAGACGTTCAGGGATGGACAGACTGTGTCCTTTAAAATAGAGGGCCAAACGATAGATACTGTTGGAGTAACCGTAGAAGTAGCGGGGATTGAAGCGCCGAATCTGGCGACTGAATTTTTCCAGCATTTCGTCGGAATATTCAAAACCGGAAACAAGCATGGTATTGCGAATGCGGCCTTTCAGGACATCGGTGACTTTTCGGAAGGTGGAATATAACGGCCGGCCCCAGATGGCCACTTCCGGATCGCCGATCTGCACGCCGAACCAGTTGCGCGCCCGCCAGCGGCTGGCCCAATCCCA
>Ga0172375_10004475_pt1 | contig 20619 bp, 16 predicted proteins | sample LakKiv1m_FD_114537 | JGI IMG/M metagenome (GOLD analysis project Ga0172375, IMG submission 114537) | Freshwater microbial communities from Kabuno Bay, South-Kivu, Congo - kab_092012_11.1m | ecosystem: Environmental > Aquatic > Freshwater > Lake | place: Democratic Republic of the Congo...
AATGACCACAGGGGGGATGCAATGGAATCTTCCTGCACGGATATGGAGGTCTGTGCCACAGATCCCGGCAGCCCGAACTTTGATCATCACATCATTGTCACCCATTGTGGGGGCCTCCACCTCCTGGATGCCGAGATATCCCTTTCCTTCTTCTGTCTTGACCAACGCTTCCATCGCCGTATACCCTCCACACCAAGGAGCCCAATGCACAAGCCCCGCATAAATTCGGGTTCTTACCAAAAAAACGGAGCGGGTCTGCCTAACATGGCAAATCCCGCTCCGTTTATATCATATTCCTACCTCAACTCTTTTTCACTCCACCTCTTGAGCATTTCATCATAAGGAATAGCGATGGCCTCGCCCCGTCCTTTGATCTCGGGCCAGGGAGCACCAGGCTGCTCCAGCCAGTATTCCGCTCCCTTTGGCTCTGCCAGTTTGGGGGACAAGTGGGGAAGCCTCAGTTTGCTCATCAACTGGTCTTCCTTTTTTGCCAGATCCTGCATAGCCTCGGCAGGGGTCTTCTCACCGGTCACAGCCATGGAGATGTAATGCCACCACTGTTCTTGCAGCAACGGATAGTCCGGGACGTTAAGGCCCGTATCGGTAAAGAGCTTCCTGTCAGGAGACCGGAAGAACTCAATGAGGCCGCCGTAAGGCAACATGGTTTCTTTTGTCCACATCGGATGAAATACCGTCGACTTTCGAATCGGGGTCCTTCCAACGATGAACTTTTTGAGACACACGCTCTTGGAAATACAGAACTGGGCCCACAGCCATGCTGCTGCCCGATCCTTTCCTTCGACATTTGCTAGGATAGTCCATGATCCGGCGTCCTGATAGCCTACCTTCATCCCTTCTTGCCAATACTTGCCATGAGGCTGAGGAGCCATTCTCCATTTTGGCATTCCTTTATCATCACAGACAGGGCTCCCGGGTTTGGAATAGGCTGGATAGGAACTAAAAGTTCCACAGAAATAGATGGTCTGAGCAATTTCACCGTCTCCGGGTATGGGACCAACCTCCGACCACTGAAGACCTGCAGCCTGAGGCGGGGCGTACTTTTTCAGCATATCCACGAAGAAAGTCAACCCATAGATCGCCGCAGGGCTATCCAGAGCGCCTCCACGGGCCATCGTAGCACCTACAGGGACACCATTTTCCACCCGAATTCCCCATTCATCAACGGGCATACCGTTTGGCAACCCCTTATCGCCAGCACCCGCAAGAGAGAGCCATGCGTCGGAGAAACGCCAGCCGAGCCATGGGCCTTTCTGACCATAGTCGAGATGGCCCCAAATGGGTTTCCCATTGATTTCCTTCACATGTTTCGTCCAGAACTCGGCAATATCCTCATAGGCCGCCCAGGTCACTGGAACACCGAGTTCATATCCGTAGATCTCTTTGAATTTTTTCATGTACTGGGGATTGGTAAACAAATCATAACGGAACCAATAAAGAATCGGGAACTGCTGGTCAGGTATTTGCAGGGTTTTCCCTTCGTAGTCCATGCCGAGTTCAGGATTCAGGAAATCACCAGGATAATCCAAATATGGGCTGGTAACGTCCTTGCCCTCGCCCTTCATATAATCGGAGAGTACGACACAGGTTTTCTTTCGCAGATGAGTCCCCACAAGATCCGAATCGTTGACGTAAGCATGATAAATGATTTTTCCAGAAGCCAGTTGGGTCTGCAATCTTTCGACAACATCCCCTTCACCTATAATATCGTGCTGAACATCAATACCCGTAATTTCTTTGAATGCCTTGGCCAAGACCTCTGATTCCCAAGAATGGGTCTGGATGTTTTCAGCACAAGACTTGATTTTCATACCTTTGTAAGGTTCTGCAGCCTTGGCAAACCATTCGAGTTCCTTCTTTTGATCTTCCTTGGAAAGGGCTGAGGGTTGAAATTCATTGATCCATTTTTCGATAACGTCTCCGAAGCACGTATTGGCCATGAAAAACACACCGAAGACAACCATCAGAAACCACAAGCAAGCAGAATGTTTCCGGTTCATCACAGATTACCTCCTCCAAAAAATTGACTCCTGAACATCACGCCATCAACTATCCGCCCATCCTTAATCCTATTCTGACTATGACCAGCATCACCCCCCTCCCCGCCTTGATGTCTGAAATTCATGCCCACCGCATCAAAATAAGCGCGGCCACCCCTGAAATGACAAAAGCCCAGATCGCAGAGGCATCTGGAAAATATTTTAGCCAGACAAAAACAGTGGTAACAAAGCAAGCGATGCTCATGAACACGCGATCTCCGCGTGTCGTGGCCATAGGCAAAAAGCCTTTGCGCGCGTATCCTGGATGAAATCTGTCGAGGACAGCCAGCCCGCCCAGCAATGATGCGAGCAACAGGAAACCCAATGCACTCGGTATGGTCCAATGCATCCATGTCAACATACTCACACCCTCCCCATGGCAAAGCCTTTGGCGATGTAGTTTCGGATAAAATAGACCATGACAACACCAGGAAGCATGGTAAGTACCCCCGCTGCAATGAGTACACCCCAATTCCACCCTTCGGCACCTTGGCTACGTGTTAGAGCCACGACGATCGGCTTAGCTGACACCCCAGTCAAGGTTCGCGCCAGAAGCAGTTCCGTCCAGGAAAAGAGAAAGCAAAAGAAAGCTGTGACCCCAATTCCTGGGCGGATCAAGGGGAAAAAGATCTTTCTAAAAAACTGTGAGAAGCTAAGTCCATCGATGAAAGCGGTCTCATCCAGTTCCTTTGGTACGCCTGATATGAAACCTTCCAGAATCCAGATGGACAGCGGAAGATTGAAGACCAGATGGCAGAGTGCTACTGCCAGATGCGTGTCGAATAGACCCAAGTTGCTGTAGAGCTGAAACATGGGGATCATAAAGATCGCTACTGGGGCCATCCGGTTAGTAAGTAGCCAGAAAAAAAGGTGCTTATCTCCTCGAAAACGCCACCGGCTAAAGGCGTAGGCCGCTGGTACTCCGGCAAGAATACACAGAGCGACATTGATGGATACATAGATCAGAGAATTGACAAAGCTCGACCGCCAAACCACATTGGAAAAAATATGAATATAGTTCTCCAGCGTGAATTTCTCCGGAATCCACGTAAGCTTTGTCATAATCTCGGTGGTAGACTTAAAGGAACAGTTGACCATCCAATAGAGCGGGATCAGCAAAAAAGCTATATATATAATAAGGCCGATGTGCTTCTTTTTCATTTCTGTCTGGCCCCCTTTCCCATATTCATCATGATCGTATACAAGACATAGCATAGCATAACCACAATATACAAATACGTCATGGATAAGGCCGCACCGTATCCCAAGTCCGTTCCCCCAACTGCCTGGCTGGACGTGTAAAGGCTCATGAAGTTTGTTGTGTTTCCTGGCCCCCCCCCGGTAAGAACAAATACCTCTGAATAGATATTGAAAGAATCCATGGCCCTTAGAAGAACAGCGATGATGAGCACGTATCGAAGTCTCGGAAGGGTCACATAACGAAACGTAGCCCATTGTGAGGCGCCGTCAATCTTGGCGGCCTGATAGTAGGGTTCCGGTATGGTTTGGAGCCCGGCAAAGCAGAGCAAGGCTACAAGAGGGACCCAGTGCCAGACATCCATGACGATGGTCGTTATCCATGCATCAATAACATGCTCAACGGGGCGATAATCGTAACCGACCATTCCCAATATCTCTGGTACGACCCCTAAGTCAGCACGTGTGAAGACCCTCCAGACCATGCCCACAATGGGAAGAGGGATGAGCAAAGGGATCCCTAGCAAGACGAGAATGAGGGTGAGCCATCTTCCTTTAACCGGCATCGCGAGAGCCACCAGTAAACCAAGCGGAATCTCTATCAAAAGAATTTGAGCAGTAAATAGAAACTGACGTTTGATGCTCTCCAGGAAAATTTCGTCCTGTAGCAACTCCTGATAGTTCGCCAAACCATAGAACTCGGGAATAGATCCCGGAAAAAGCAGATGCAGGGAATAGTTAATTACTGTCATGATGGGGACAAAGGCACTTAAGGATACCAACATCAAGGCGGGAGCCAAAAAAAGCCAAGCCCTGTTTTTCATTTCCTCACTCTCCGAATGTCTCTTGTTAAACGATAGAAGTTAAAGGCTTGAAACACAGGTTGCGAACGCTCAAGGTTTCAAACTCGTTCTCAGGAAACCATTCAATAGATCCTCCTGTCGTTTTTAAAGACCTTGATCCTGTCCTCAGGGAAACGGGTCCAGATGCGGTCGCCTGGAGAAACGGGCAATCTCTCCGGAGCACGGCTCTTGATTTGTATGCCATCCGCGACAAGCGTGAGGACCTGATAGCTGCCCACATTTTCAACCAGAGACACTGTGAACGGTAGCACGGCCTCGTTGGCCTTTTCCAGGCTGACCAGGATGAACTCGGGTCGAATTCCGAATTGAAATTCCGTTCCATGGGGCTCTAGCACGGACCTCATCTTCTTGGAAATGGGTAAAGCAAATTCGCCAAAATTCAGTGCATCGTCAATCAGGGTGCATCCCATCAGGTTCATTCCCGGGCTGCCGATGAAGTAGCCAATAAAAGGGCTTTCAGGCTCTGCGTGGAGCTGAGAAGGGCTTCCGGTTTGAACCACATACCCATCCTTCATGACTGTTACCTTGTCGGCAAAGGTGAGGGCCTCGTGTTGATCATGGGTAACATAGATGGTTGTAATATTGAGCTGCTTCTGCACCTCGCGGATCTTTCGCCTCAAAACGTACTTTTCCTTGGGGTCAATAACCGTCAGGGGTTCATCGAAGAGGATAGCCACGGTATCATCCCGTATGATCCCGCGCCCCAGGGAAACCTTTTGCTTTTCAGCCTGGCTGATCTTTCCGGCAGTGGTCTGAAGGACTGGCTTCAAGTCCAGGATCTCGGCAATCTCATGAACCTTGCGTTTGATATCCTGGCGGGAGACTCCCGCGTTTCTGAGAGGAAAGGCCAGATTCTTGTAAACGCTCATCGTGTCATACACTACGGGGAACTGGAAGACCTGTGCGATGCATCTTTTTTCTGCAGGCAGATTGGTTACATCGCGACCGTCATAAAGGATTTGGCCCATCGTTGGCCGCACCAGCCCGCTGATAATATTGAGAATCGTTGTCTTCCCGCAGCCCGATGGCCCGAGCAAGGCGTTTGCACTCCCTTCCTCCCAGGTGAGATTCAGGCCCTGAATAACGAATCCCGAATTCACATCACAGTCTGCAGGGATCGGTTCACCTGGCTTCATGTGGTAAGAATGGCTGATGTTTCTCAGTTCAATGTTCGCCATGCTGACTCCTCATGTCAGTGAAAAGATCAAGCCAAATGCGTCTGGGCCAACAACTTTCCCGTCGATTCTTGAAAGATGAAAAAACGTTGGGGGTCCAGATAGACTGTCACTTCCTCTCCAATCGAATGGCTCTCGATTCTTTGGAGCAAAGCGATGAGTGGAACGTCCTGGTGATTGAGGTGCAGTTCCGTATCGGATCCGACCACCTCTGCCAGTTCAACCCTTGCCTTAATAGGGATCATGGAGTCCTTTTGTTTTTCCATGCTGATGGCGTGGGCGCGGATACCCACAAGATAGGTTTCATCCTTTAAGATGGATCGGAAGGGAGTGACGGATACCCTTAACTTATCCGTTGCCTTGAGCCAGAGATGATCATTTTGGGAAGCAAGACGACAGCGAAAGATGTTCATGCCCGGATGGCTGAAATAGGCCCCCACTTCTTTGTACTGAGGCTTGTGATAGACCTCATCTACTGGCCCATATTGGATCAGGCGCCCCTCATGCAAGAATCCCACATGACTGGAAAGAACGAGGGCTTCAACGGGCTGGGGCGTGGCGAAGACAACCGCACCGCGCTCCTTGGTTCTAAAGATATTCTTGAGTTCTGCCCGGAGTTCCTCCTGGAGCTTATAATCCAGATTGGTCAAGGGTTCATCCAGGAAAATGTAGTTGGAATTCTTGACCAGAGCTCGGGCGATGGCAAGTCGTTGTTGCTGGCCTCCGCTCAGTTCGGAGGGATGGCGATTCAGAAGACCATCGATCTTCAGTAGACGCGAGGTGTCCTTCACTCTTTGGTCGATTTCAGATCGGGAAGGTTTTGGTTTCAGCGCTCGTAACGGAGTGGCGATGTTCTCGTAGACGGTCAGAGAGGGGTAATTCACAAACCATTGATACACCATGGCGATCCGTCTTTTCTGCACAGGCCAATTTGTGACGTCTTCGTCATCACAATATATCCTACCGCTATCCGGGCTCTCGATTCCGGCAATAATCCGCAGTAGTGTGGTTTTCCCCGATCCTGTGGGCGCGAGGAAAGTCACAAAGGCCCCATCCTGGATTTCCAGTGAGATATCCCTCAAGATGGCCTTTCCCTCGTAGGCTTTGCTCACATTTTCTACATGGATGCCCATTCCGATATGTTCTCCCCCTTGCGTGAAGATAGCGCGAAAAAGGCCCTACCCCATAGCAGGATTCTTATTCCAGAAAGAACGATCGATCATAGCACTCGATCCTGGGTAGGCGGGGGCGAGGGGTCGCCCGACCCTTATTAAGGGGCCTTCCTGACAATTGACGATAGCGAACTTCAGGTGGATAGAAAAACCTCGTCTGTTGGTAAAGGGGCTATTAAAGCAATATTATAACATTGTTCTCATGTCAAGCAAAAATTTCTGAAATCCATCGAGTTGCCCCGCCTTCGACATGAAGGCTATAACCTTTTGGTTTCACAGAGTAAGATGTCAAAAGCAAATGCTCGAAGGTCGGATGTTCATACCAGACAGGATGTCTCCATCACCCCGTTGACTCCGGGCTCAGGTGTTCAGAGTGCGAAAAAGTGATGATTTGCCTTTTCGGCAGGGTTCCGCACGATCGAACCCGGGAACCTCCCTATGCCCAACACTCCAAGATCTCGTCTGCGACATCGGGCATGAGACCCACGAGATGAGCGATGTCAAGCATGGTAATCCTTGGTCGGATTTCGTGAGAATGCAGAACTGCTTCAAGTAATCGCCCTTTGGTGCAGCCGATATCCTTGGCCTTAACCGCCCCGTCAGCCCGTAGCAGGCATCCATAAATCGTTTCAGGGACAGGCACCATGGAAGAAAGTCCCTCACGAAATCGATCCCACATCTCCCCTTTGCTGAGAACATCCCGAGCCCGCTGCAACCCTTCCCCTTTTTGCTGAAAATTGTCTGCTACAGCATTTGCCAGAGGGCCCCAAAAACCTGTATCCACACAATGTGGCGGATCGACGAAGACAGGGGATTCCAGAGCCAGACAACGCCTGTACAAATCCGCCATCAGGAGGGTGCCGACACCGACCTGGCGGCCGTGCAGGTCATGTCCTCCCCCATCGATCGAAGCCATCATGTCGAGGCAATGGGAAATCATATGTTCCGCTCCAGAGGCCGGGGCTGATGTCCCAGCCATGGTCATGGCTACCCCTGTAAGAATCAGGGCAAAGAAGAGAGCCTCCATTGACTCCGGGTCTCCTGCCCGCAACCAGTTGGAATGGTTGAGATATAACGGTTCGATGTCGCTGATCAACGTTGCGGATTTCTCGCAGAAATAATCGCCGAACAGGAAGTGGTTCATATACCAATCAGCGGTGCTGATCCCCTTGGCCAGGACATCACCAAGCCCTGCAGTGGTCATTTCATATGGAGCGGAAATGAGGACACTCGGGCTCGACATGATAAGTATGGGCGGCCTGGCAAAGGTTAGGCTCTTCATGCCAGCAATGGTAGGGGCCACATTGGCGGAAGCATAGCCATTCATGCTCGCTGCGGTGGCAAAGGTCACGAAAGGAATGCCTCGGTCCCCGGCAATCCATTTGCCAAGGTCATTGATTACGCCGCTTCCGACCGGAAAGATCCAATCCACAGGTCCCAAATGGCCTTCGATCTCCTCCTTTGTCCGATCATCGCACTGCGGTTTTCCCCCAGGGGGGTCTTTGATCAGAATGGATTTCACCTGATATCCTTGCCGCCGGAGGACCCTTTCCACCTCGTCTCCCGCGACCGCCTGGGTTCGCCGGTCCATTAGGAGACCGACCTCTGATCCCAGTTTGAGCCCCTGCAATAACATGGGCAGTCGGTCCATTACATTTTCTGCATAAATGACTTCCTTGGGCAGGATTCTGTGCGTTCTCCCGCAGGCACAAGAGAATGTATTTCCAAACAAATCCTTTGGGGGAATACGGATCACGGTCTGCAATGCTTCGTCTTTCATAAGAATCACCAATGTCTCTTGGTATGAATCCCTGTTTCATTGGCCCTACCGGGCTACGGATTTTACAGGGAGTCTGTTTGTCAGCTCTGACAAGGGGACACTGTAAAGAGAGGCGTTTTCCTACACAACAAAACGCCCCAATGCCTAAGGTCTTAGGCAAAAACCTGACAGGCCTTCACCCTGGGACCCAGGGGCAGGTGTTGTTCCAAAATACCGTGTATGCATGGCCGGCGGTGATCTTGCACGAAAAGCTCCATGGCAAACCCGTTCCTGGCCGGGAGGTTTTCGAGTAGCATGTGGAAGGCTGAACACATCCAGACCATGGGAATGGATTTCAGTGCCTGTATCCACATAATCTTGACATTATCATATTATTGTAATAATATGCAAGAAAAATTTCAAAGAGAATCCCCGTTACCGCTATTTATTAAGGTATAAGGAGCTACCACGTGATCATGGCTCTGGCAGGCTATTCCCCATGCTCAATGCTGCAAGAAAGGTTTTGGGGCATTTGCTCCGCGGAAACTATAGGACCCGCTGTTTGCTGTCCGAATAGCGCTAACGCAGAATCGACTTCTTAATTGAGCCGAATCCTTTCTTGATCTGCGTCCGCCACGGCCGCGCATCAGCTTTCATGGAGGTACGGATTGATCCGCACATTTGGGAGAGACCGGCCTACCTTCGTGCAATACATTCGGACCAGCAGGCACAAGTCAAACGAATGAAGGCTTCATGCTTTTCAGTTCTCTTGGTGGACAGGACGGTTTTGACGATTGGCAAAACCCATTTGGAGGAAGCGGCAATGAAAGATGTGGTCGTCTTGGGAGGAGGCGCAGGCGGCGTACCTGCCGCCATTCGGGCCGCCCAGTTGGGCGGACAAGTTGCAATTGTGGAGGAGAACGTCTTTGGCGGACTCTGCATGAACCGGGCCTGTGTGCCTTTTAGGCACATGATGCTCGCATCCGACATCCTGGGAGGCCTTTCCTTTGGAGATAAGCTGGGCCTTTCTTCTGCCGGAGTTGGGAAGGACTTTCCAGCTCTTAGAAAAAGGCAGGAAGAACTGATCGCTTTCATGCGAATGGGAGTCGCGACCACCCTCAAGAAAAACAAGGTGGAAATTATCCAGGGGAGGGGCAAGGTTGCAGGAAAGGGAAAGGTGGAGGTCAATGGTCAGATGGTGCCCTGCAAAAACATCATCCTGGCTACCGGTTCCACCTGGGCCAGGCCCCCATTCCCTGGGGGAGACCTGGCAGGGGTGTTGAATGGCGATGGGCTGCTTGGTGCAGACGCACTCCCCAAGAGCGCCCTTCTGTTTGGCGCCAGCCCATGGCTTCTGGAGGTGGCCCAGTTTCTTCAGCGCTTTGGTTCGGATGTGATTCTGGCGACACCGGAAAAGGCCCTGCTGCCCCAGGAGAGCAAGACCATTGAAACCCGCCTTCGAAAGGCGCTTCAAGGCCAGGGGATGGCTGTCCGGCGGGAGGCTGCCATTGCCAAGGTCTCCAAGGAAAAAGGGAAGTTGCAGGTAGCTCTGGATTCGCGGGACGGGTCTGAAAGCCACACGGTGGAGGTCGTGTTTTACATGGAGCGTGGCCCCTCGCTCGAAAATCTCGGTCTGGAGAGCGTGGGACTCAACAGCCAGGGGGATTGCCTGAAGGTCAATGAACGCATGGAGACCCAGGTGGAAGGAATCTACGCCATTGGCGATTTGATCGGTCCGCCAACCCGCCAGTACTCCCACTACGCATCGGAAACGGCGATCGCAGCGGCGGGAAATGCCATGGGTTTGCGGAATGTGCTCAATCCCCATACGTTCACCCGGGTCCTGTTTACACAGCCCCAGGTCGCCTGCGTCGGTCTCACACCCAAAGAGGCCAAAGAGGCAGGTTATGAGGTGGTGGTGGGTGCGGCGCCTTTTGGAATGAACCCATACGGCATGCTTCTGGCCGAAAACGAGGGGATTGTGGAACTGGTGGCAGACAAGAAATACGGAGAATTGCTCGGAGGGCACTTTATTGGAAGCCACGTGAGTGAAATGGCAGGCCAGATCATCCTGGCGATCCAGATGGAGGCCACGCTGGAGGAGCTCGCCAGGGTCTCCTGCCCTCATCCCACCCTGAGCGAATCCATTGCAGAGGCAGCCAGAAATGCCCTGGGCAGGCACATCTACCTGCCCTGATCCCCAATGCGAGCAGAAACCAGAACACGAAGGCAAGGAGAAAAGAAATGTCTGAAAAGAATGTCATTGAACGGTTGTTGGAGGTAAACCCTGAGGCGGAAATCTGGTGGGACTCCTCTCCCATCATCTATGAGAACTGGCGAAAAAAGATCCTCGATCGGGCACAGAACAAAGAACAAATGAAGATCTGGCTGGATCGTTTGTTTCATGAGGAGCGGCATCCTACCGAAAACATCTTTCGCGGGGTCACCACAAACCCGCCCCTTTCTCATGATGCCATCAAGGACAACCCTGAAGAGTGGGCGCGCTGGCTGAAGGAGCGCTTCAAGAACAGAGGCCAGGTGAATCCGGAAGCAGCCTTCTGGGAAACCTACAAGGAAATCGTGAGGAAGGGCGCTGAAGTCTATATGCCTCTCTTTGAGGCCTCCGGGTATCGGCATGGGTTCATTTCGGGTCAGGTGGACCCGCGCGCACGTCATGATGTGGAAAAGATGGTGGCCCAGGGTCTGGAACTGCACGCCTTGTCCCCCAATGTCATGATCAAGGTCCCGGGCACCGCGGAAGGATATGAAGCGATCCGGCGTTTGACGGCAAAGGGCGTTCCTACCAACAACACCCTTTCCTTTATCATTCCACAATTCCTGGCCTGTATGAGGGCGGTAAAGGCCGGGATGAAAGAGGCTCGTGAGCAAGGGGTAGATCTGACCCGGTGGCGCTCTGTGATCACGGCCATGAGCACCCGTTTTGGGACCCTCGGGACGCTTCAGGAAGAAGCCCGGGAACGCGGCATCGTTTTGACCGAGGCCGATGAGCGGTGGGCGGAGATCGCCGTGTTCAAGAAGGCCTGCCGCCTGGTGGAGCAGGACAAGGATTACCCGGGCAAGATGCTGATCTGTTCCATTCGAATGAGCCCCAAGGTGGATGATGTTACCCGATGCTGGCATCTGGAGGAAGTGGCCGGTGCAAATGTGGTATACACTTGCCCTCCAAAGTTCCTGGAAAGCCTTCTCTTTGAAGGAAACCACCTTGTTTTTACCAACCGGATTCAAGAGCCCGTACCCCAAGAGGTGATCGATAAGCTTTTGCAGATCCCCTATTTCGAACGCGGTTATGCCGAAGAGGGATATGGTGTTGAAGAATTCAACTCCCATCCGGCATTACTGGCCACGGCCAGACAACACGATGAGTCCACCCAGGCCATGGTGGATTTTGTAGCCCAATCCATTTCCGGCTGAAAAACCCATTTGCCAAAACGCGAGGAGAGGAGACTTCTGAGTATGACCATGACACCAGGAAAAGACACGAATGAAATGCCAAACGTATTGGAACAAAAGTGCATTCATACCATTCGGTTTTTGGCCGTAGATGCGGTGCAAAAGGCCAATTCAGGGCATCCGGGCATGCCTATGGAGGCAGCAGACATAGCTTATCTGCTATGGAGCCGGGTCATGAATTACGATCCCCATGATCCTGCCTGGCCTAACCGGGACCGGTTCGTTCTATCAGCCGGGCATGGCTCCATGCTGCTCTACGCCATACTTCATCTGACCGGGTACGATCTCTCCCTGGAACAAATTCACAATTTCCGTCAGTGGGGAAGCTGTACCCCGGGTCACCCGGAGTTGCACTGTGCGCCGGGGATAGAGACCACCAGCGGACCCCTGGGTCAGGGGTTTGCCACAGGCGTGGGCATGGCCATGGCTGGGAAATACCTGGCCAACATGTTCAACCGTCCGGATATCACCTTGTTGGATTACCATATTTTCGGACTGGTGAGCGACGGAGACATGATGGAAGGCGTCTCCTCTGAGGCGGCATCTCTGGCAGGTCATCTGGGTTTGGGGAACCTGATTTATGTCTACCTCGACAACAGCATCACCATTGAGGGCTCAACGGATTTGGCCTTTTCCGAGGATGTGTTTCGACGGTTCGAGTCGTATGACTGGCATGTGCAGCGGATGGACGGCTATGACCTGCCATCTGTTGAAAGGGCCATTGAATCCGCCAAAGAGGAGAAAGCAAAGCCTTCACTTATCATCGCAAAAACCCATATTGCCTTTGGGAGCCCAAACAAGCAAGATACAGCCGACGCCCATGGATCCCCTCTGGGTTCGGAAGAGGTCGCCCTGACCAAGAGGAACTGCGGCTGGCCCGAAGAACCCGCGTTCCATGTGCCAGAAGACGTCCTTGCCTATTTCCGGAGCGCCGGCGACCGGGGTCGTCATATGCGGGAGCAGTGGCAACGCCTCTTTAAAGACTATTCCCAAAAACACCCGGACCTGGCGTCCCAGTGGAAGGCGATGCACGATGGACCAGAGCCGTCTCTCTGGGCTTCATCTCTGCCCACATTCCAGCCAGACCAGGGAAAGGTGGCCACCAGACAGGCCTCTGGCAAGGTACTCGCAACCATTGCCCCCCATTTGCCGGGGTTGATCGGAGGGTCCGCAGATCTCGCGCCTTCCAACAATACCTATCTCAAAGGCTTTGGGGAATTCAAAAAGGACTTGGGACGCAACATCCATTTCGGTATCAGGGAACATGCCATGGCCGCCGTCTTGAATGGTTTGGCGTTGAGCAGGGCACTGATTCCCTACGGGGGCACCTTTTTGGTTTTTTCGGACTACATGCGCCCGGCCATTCGACTTGCCGCCATGATGGACCTTCCAGTCATCTATGTCTTTACCCACGATTCCATCGGACTGGGGGAAGACGGTCCGACGCATCAGCCCATCGAGCACCTGGCCAGTTTGCGGGCCATGCCCAATTTGGTGGTGATCCGACCAGCCGATGCCCAAGAGACCGTGGAGGCCTGGCAGGCAGCCCTTCAGAGAAGACAGGGTCCCACGGCCCTTATCCTGACCCGGCAGGGACTGCCCATCCTGGACCGGAACCGATATGCTCCGGCCAGCGGTTTAAGACAGGGCGCTTACATTCTTGCGGACCCCCCAGGCAGGGATCCCCAATTGATCCTGATGGGCTCCGGCTCCGAGGTCCATCTGCTGCTCTCCGCCTACGAAATTTTGAGCCAAAAAAGCATGGCAGTACGGGTGGTCAACATGGCATCCTGGGAATTGTTCGAAGCCCAGCCCAGGGAGTACCGCGAACAGGTTCTGCCCTCCCATATCAAGGCACGGCTCGCTGTCGAAGCTGCAAGCCCCTTTGGATGGGAACGCTATGTGGGTGCGGATGGGGCGATACTGGGGATTACCCGGTTTGGGGCCTCTGCACCGGGCAACAGGCTTTTTCAGGAGTTTGGTTTCAGTACTGAGCACGTTGTTCACAAGGCAACAACCCTTGTGAAGCCTTAGACATAATGGCTGTGATAGTACGGAGACAGAGATGGACACGGATCGCTTGCAAGAGGCTTATCAACAAGGATATGAGTATGAGAGGTGTTACCACGGCTGCGCACAGTGCGCCATAGGGGCCCTGTACGAGGTCTTTCCCGAATGGAGAAATGAAGATATTTTCCGGGCAGCGAGCGGCCTGGGAGGGGGTGTTGGTTTGACCTGCAGGGGTCACTGCGGCGCCCTATCGGGCGGGGTCATGGTTTTGAGTCAGGTCTTTGGGAGACAGCTCCAGGAAATTGACGACCCCTTGCGAAAAAGGGCCAGGGCCTTTCAACTTGGAGAACGGCTGCTTCAAAAATTCTTGGACGAATACGGCACGGTAATCTGTGAAGAAATCCAAGAAAGAGTCATGGGCAAGGGCTTTCGCCTTAACGACCCAAGAGACAAGAAGGAATTTGAAGAAAGGGGAGGTCACGTCACCGCATGCCCCGGTGTGGTAGGCAGGGGCGTTCAATGGACAACCGAAATCCTCCTGGAGGAAACCGCTAAAGAATAGGGCTTACAACCGCGTGCCCCTCAATGGGAGGAAAATATGCCTAATTCTTGTCGGAGGATTTGCAGGCATCAGCGGTCCCAATCTCCGAATAGGCATGGGAATGGAGATCAGAGCCATTCAACTGGCATCGTCTATGATCGCCTCGAAGGCCAGATCATACTTGTCGCTTCGATAAAGCGATTCCTCGCATTCAATGGCCTCGCCGTTTTCCAAAAAGGTGATCCCCTTGATCAAGAAAACCAACATATGATCCTTCAATCCCAGCAATGTGGCATCGTGCCCTGATATCTTGGCAATGCGAAGGTTTTGGGAGTGCCGGTATGGCTTGCAGCCATAGACCTGTTCGAAGACCTTCCACAAGGATGCCGAAAGCTCCTCATTCTCGATCCCTGGGCAAAGATCCGTCCGAATATAGCGGGTCTCCAGCATCATTGGAACATCGTCGGCGACCCGCAGACGATTGAGCCGCACTACCTTATCCCCCTTCTTAAGACCAAGTCTTTCACGGGCGAAGGCGTTTGCAGTCACTACCTTTTTGTCCAAGACCCTCGTTGTGGGCACCAGTCCCATTTCTTTCATATTTTGGGTGAAACCCAGGACCTTTCTGAGGTCTCTCTTTACCTTCGGAGAACGCACAAAGGTACCTTTGCCAGCCTTTCTGTCGAGCAAATTCTCATGAACTAGGTCATTGAGAGCCCTGCGGATGGTTGTGGATGAGATGTTATAGTGCTCGCTGAATTCCCTCTCCGATGGAATAAGATCGCCCTCCTTGAACTCTCCCTTCAGGATACGTTTCTTGAGCTCTTCTTTGAGCTGATAATACAGCGGAATTTTTGAGTGCTGATCAATCACCATTTCTTGTTTCACCTTATCCCGGTCATTTTCAAATGCACAAACAGATCCGATTTCGCCTTTTGCCTCGGCCATCCCACAGGTGCAATATTATCCTCTCTCCAAAATGTCAAGTCAAAAAACGAAGATGCGGAAAGGCCTTGTTCTTCTCTTCGTGATTGGTTGGCAGCGACAACCAATTCGAACGTCTACATTTTCATCCAAATAAGGTGAGCCCTTCACCTGCGTGGCCGATTCTTGTTCAGCGTTTTTTTTCTTGACCAATAAAATAACATTGTAATATTGTACTAAAAATATCAATAGCCCTTGGGCGAATCCATGAATTTGTCCATTTTTCAAGATCTTTCGAGCACTCTGAGGGATTCGTTTATGCTGAACTCCGACATTCTCCAGCCAAATGCCATGTCCTTATTGAGCCTGACAGGTTTTGGCCCTGGGAGGCAGAGGAACCACAAACCCATGAGCGATTCACGAGCCATGGGGGGAAATAGGATGCCCCTCATAGACCAACCCCAACATGCAGGGAGGAACAAATGAGCAAGAAATCGCCATCAGAAAAGGCGGCCAAGAGGAAGGCCGGCGTATCGGAGGTACCAGAAGATCGCCTTTTGCAGATGTATCACTATGCCTACGCCACCCGACAATTTGAACTCAAATGTATGGATCTTTATCGTCAAGGGTTTATTCGTGGGTACCTCCACCCCTACCTTGGTGAAGAGGCCATTGCCGCAGGCGCCTGTACTGCGATCCGTCCGGATGATTACATCGTGAGCACCCATCGGGGGCATGGCCACTGTATCAGCAAGGGGGGAGACTTGAAGGGGATGGTGGCAGAAATCATGGGACGGGCAACGGGCTACTGCAAGGGCAGAGGCGGCTCCATGCACATCTTCAGCAAAGACACCAATAACCTGGGCGCCAATGGAATTGTCGGGGCCGGCATTCCCATCGCAACGGGTGCAGCCATGGGGATCAAGGTAAAAAGGGGCGATCAGGTTGTGATCGTCTTTTTCAGTGACGGCGCTGCCAACAACGGGGTTTTTGGGGAGTCTCTGAACTTTGCCGCGGCCTTCAACCTGCCGGTGATCTTCATGCTGGAGAACAACCACTATGCGGTCTCCACACCCGTGGAGTGCTCCTTTGGGAACTGTGATCTGGCCTGTAAGGGAACCGCTTATGGTGTGCCGGGAATCTGCATAGATGGAAATGACGCGGTGGAGGTCTATATGGCTACCTCGAGGGCCGCTGACCGTGCCCGAAACGGTGAAGGCCCCACCCTGATCGAGGCCAAGACCTACCGTCACGGAGGACATCACGTGAACGACCCGGGGCTCTACATGGATCAGGCGGTATTGGCCCAATGGAAGGCACGCGATCCCCTTGATATCCTTCGCAAGAAGATCGCTTCCCCCAAGAAGGTGAAAACCATTGAGGAGAGGGTAGATCGGGAACTGGAAGAGGCCATTGAATTCGCCAGGAACAGCCCGCAGCCGTCTGTAGATGAGTTCCTGGCTGGCATACCCAACTATTGATAAGCCATCCCCGAAAATCCCAGGAAGGAGCAATATCATGTCTGAAATGATGTATCGAGAGGCCCTGAATCGGGCCCTTTTTGAGGAGATGCGGAGGGAGCCCACGGTCTTCATCATGGGAGAAAACATCGGACAACGTGGAGGTTCCTACAAGGTCACGGAGGGCCTGATCAAGGAATTCGGACCAGAGCGCGTACTGGACACACCCCTTGCCGAGGCAACCTTTACAGGCGCTGCCGTTGGCGCTGCCCTGGCAGGAACCCGACCCATCGTGGAAATCCTGTTTGTTGATTTTACGACCCTGCCCATGGATCAAATCGTCAACCAGGCTGCGAAATATGCCTTCATGTCCGGAGGACAGGGAAGGGTGCCCATGGTTCTGCGTACGCAGGGGGGCGCAGGAAACGGATTGGCCGCCCAGCACTCTCAGAGTCTGGAGGCCCTGTTCTACCACATTCCAGGTCTCAAGGTGGTCATGCCTTCGAGCCCCTATGACGCCTATGGCCTTATGGTTTCCGCTATTCGGGATGATGACCCCACCATATTCATCGAGCACAAATTGCTCTACATGACCAAAGGCGAGGTCCCCCAGGAGCCCTTCGTGGTCCCTTTGGGCAAGGCTGACATCAAGAAGGAAGGAACCGACGTCACGTTGATCACCTACTCCTACATGACCTTGAAGTGTCTGGAGGCTGCCGCCCTGCTGGAGAAGGAAGGCATCAGCGTGGAGGTCTTGGATCTGCGCACCCTAAAACCCCTCGACGAAGAGGCCATTCTGCAATCCGCACGCAAGACCGGCAAAGTCATTGTTGTTCATGAGGCGTGTAAACGCGGGGGGATTGGCGGAGACATCGCGGCCATGATTATGGAAGAGGCCTACGATGATCTGGACGGACCGGTTCTTCGGGTATGCGGCAAGGACACCCCCATTCCCTACAACCTTGAGCTCGAAAAGGTCTGTATTCCCAACGTGGAGGATATCGTTGAAGCCGTTCTCAAGATCACCTAACCGAAAGACAGGGCTTTTTGCCAAAACAACCATACAAGAATAGGGACTGATTATGGCAGAAAAAATCATCATGCCCCAGGCAGGGCAGGACATCACCGAAGGCAGGGTCGTCAAATGGCTCAAGGCCGAAGGCGACACAGTCAAAAAGGGGGAACCCATATGCGAGGTGGAGACCGAAAAGGTCGTCTTTGAAGTGGAATCCCCTGCAGACGGCATCCTCCTCAAGATCATCGTCCCGGACGGAGGGAAGGCTGAGATTTTCAGCACCATCGGCATGATCGGTTCTCCAGGTGAAAAGGTGGATGAACAGGAACTAGCCGGGGCCGAAACGAAAAAGGAGGGCGTCGATATTTCAGATATCCGCAGGCGGCTCGAAAAGAAGGGCGATAGCGGGGCTGCTGCCATCAAGATCTCGGGCCGTGCCAGGAAGCTGGCAGAAGAAATGGGTGTGGACCTTGCCGCTGTTGAAGGAACTGGCCCGAACGGCCGGATTGTGGAAAAGGATATTATGAAGGCCGCTGAAGAGGCCGCCGAAACCAAATCCAGGATATCTCCCGTGGCAAGAAAGATGGCTGAGGAAAAGGACCTGGACATTGGGCAGATGCAGGGCTCTGGTCCCGGGGGCCGCATCATGAAGGAGGACGTGGAAAAGGCCATGGCCCAAAAGGCCGCGGTCTCCACCAAACCGGCAACGGCGCCTGCCCGTGGCCCCAAAGTCGTCAAGGAGATCCTCCCTATCCGAGGGGTGCGCCAGGTCATCTTTGAAAGAATGCATCAGAGCCTGCAACAGACCGCACAGCTTACCATCACCATGGAAGCGGACGCTGCGGAGATGGTCCGTTTTCGCAAGATGCTGGGGCAAGGCCCCGAGAACGAGGCCATTCGTGTGTCCTTCAACGCGATCCTCATCAAGATCCTGGCCAGGGTCCTTGAGGAACAACCACGAATGAATGCCAGTGTGGAGGGGGATGAAATCCTGCTCTGGGAATCCGTCAACCTTGGGGTGGCCGTGGATGTGGAGGATGGTCTGCTGGTGCCTGTAATCCACGACGCCAACAAAAAGGATCTTGTTTCCATACAAAAAGAATTGGATAATTTGGCGGAAAGGGCAAAAACCCGAAAGCTGGTTCCGGATAACCTGCGAGGAGGGACCTTCACCCTGACGAATCTCGGCTTCCTGGATGTGGAGGCCTTTACGCCTATCCTGAACCCGCCTGAAACCGGTATCTTGGGCGTGGGAAAAATCATCCAAAAGCCGGTGGTCGAGAATGGGCAGATCACTGTTGGTCAAAGGATGATGCTGAGCCTCACCTTTGACCACCGTATTGTGGATGGCACTGGCGGGGGGCGATTTCTGCGAAGGGTCAGGGCCTATGTGGAGAGGCCCTATTTGTTGCTGGCAGCGTAAGCACGTCTTCATGCCTTCTTTCATGGCTCAGGGGGATTCAGAAAGCAAGTGATGGGCATTGCGGCCTTTTCAACGAACGCCCATCGGATCGGAGGGAATCATGTCTGCGGTAAATGCAAGGGATATGCTCCTGAAGGCCACCGAAGAAAAATACGCGGTGGGAGCCTTCAATGTCACCAACCTCATCCAGTTTGAAGCGGTTGTGGAGGCAGCCACAGAAAAGAAGGCGCCGTTGATCGTTCAGACCTCGGTCACTCCGGCCAAATTTCTGAGACCCCATGTGCTGGTGGCCATATACAGGGCACTGGCTTCCCCGGCGTCCATCCCCATATGCCTCCATTTGGACCATTGCGACGACATCGGTTTTTGCAAGACCTGTGCGGATGCAGGCTATACCAACATCATGATCGACGCCTCCAAGCACGAATTCGCGGAAAATGTGCGGCAGACCGCTGAGATCACGGCCTACTGTCACGGGTTGGGAAATATTACGGTGGAAGGGGAACTGGGAACCGTGGCCGGGGTGGAAGACCAGGTTCGGGTTGCAGAAGACGAGGCCGCCCTGTGCGACCCGCAACAGGCCCTGGAGTTTGTAGAAAAGACCGGCGTGGATTTGTTTGCCCCGGCCATCGGAACGGCCCACGGTGTCTACAAGACAAAGGACCCCAAGCTTGATTTTGATCGGCTTGAGAAGACCGCGGCGCTTATCAACGGAAAGGGCGCCAGAGTGCCTCTCGTGATTCACGGAGGAACCGGCCTCCAGCCCGATGTGGTGAAGCGCTTGGTCTCATTGGGGGGCGCCAAATTCAACGTGTCCACCGATCTGAAGTACGCCCTAATCGATGCCACTTTCGGGTATATTTCCACCCACAGAGACGAATACAATCCAGGAAAGGTGGATAAGACCGTGAAGGAAGCGATCAAAGCACGGATTTTCTATTGGATCGATCTGCTGGGATGTGCCGGCAAGGCCTGATCGAGGTTCTCTTGATCGTAGAATCATGAAAGGGAGGAAAGGGCCATGGGAACCATCAAAGGCATTTTCTTTGATCAAGACGGGGTCATCATTGATACGGAGAAGGACGGTCACCGGGTAGCCTTCAACGAGACGTTCAAGGCCTTTGGCTACCCCTTTTCCTGGGATGTGGATCGCTACCACAAGTTGTTGCAGATCGCAGGCGGCAAGGAGCGCATGCGCCATTATTTCGAGGAGGAGGGACTTCTCTCCGACTTGAGCCAAGATGAGATGGACGCCCTTATCAAGCAGATGCACAAACAAAAGACCGAGGCGTTCATTGGCCTGATTGAAAGCCAACAGCTCCCTTTGCGGCCCGGCACAAAACGGCTCATGAAAGAGGCCATGGACAGTCATATAACCATTGGCGTTTGCACCACCTCCAATGAACGCTCGGCCAGGGCCATTGCAAACGGCATGTTGAAAGAAATTCATTTGGATTTCATATTGGCTGGAGACGTGGTCACCAGAAAGAAGCCGGACCCCGAAATTTATCTCCTGGCCCTTCAAAAGACAGGACTGGCCCCACAGGAATGC
>Ga0172375_10004476_pt1 | contig 20619 bp, 13 predicted proteins | sample LakKiv1m_FD_114537 | JGI IMG/M metagenome (GOLD analysis project Ga0172375, IMG submission 114537) | Freshwater microbial communities from Kabuno Bay, South-Kivu, Congo - kab_092012_11.1m | ecosystem: Environmental > Aquatic > Freshwater > Lake | place: Democratic Republic of the Congo...
GGCACTTTGAATCCCAGCCACCTGCTCAGGGTGTCGTAAATCTTTTGCTGTTGATCGGCCGGGAACGCCCGGATGCTGCTACCGTGATAGCCGCCTTTAAGAATCATGGTCAGGGCGTCTGCCGGACCGGTTATTTCGGTTACGCCGGTGGCTGTCCAGGTATCGTACTCACCGTAGATATAAAGGATATGATCACCCCTGTTTTGCACGAAATCATGCAGGAATGTCAGGGTTTTCGGGCTGAAGGTTGTATCGAGCCCGTAAGGAAGGAGTGCAAAGTCATAGGTTATGGGAACGGTATCCTTCAGATACTTGGAGAAGGGCTTGACATCATACCCATAATAGCCCATCTCGGTCATGGCCTGATAATAGTGCGGCAGGAACTGCCTGAGCCCTGCGTCGCTGAACCACATCAGGTCGGTAACAGGAACCATTGCATCGAACAGTTCCTTGGGTGAGGCTGAAGCTGAAGGCAGGCTCATGGGTTTGGCGGCACCATATTGCCACATGGCAAAAGGAAATTCCATGACATTCAGGTCGTAAGCCCGGTCGACGCTCATGGGGAAGGTCCAGTTTCTTTTCTTGCAGTACTCTTCCACGAAGGGCATAATCTCCGTTTTCTTTTCAAACAGGGCTATCTGGTAATCGTAAATTTTCTGGCGTTCCTGGAGAGTGCCGACACTGTTCAGGAATTCGAATATTCTCGGGTCGACTTTCTGCGTGTTGAGCGGTGCGACGTAGGGTATGCAGACGTCCACATCTTCAGGGTAATAGGCCTTGAACATCATGGCAGTCTGGCCATCCTTGCTGGCTCCGGTCGAAAGCCATTTCCCCGTATAGAGCTTCTTGAAAAGTTGCACGATGGCATGGTCATCACTCGCTGCCTGCCAGGTGGTCAGGAAGGTCCAGTCGAGGGGCTGGGGCACCGATTGTCCGAAATAGCGGTGCTCCACCCGGATTAAATTAGCCTTGAGGAGTCCGGCCGGTTCATTATAGCCCAGGCCGTTCGCACCATATCCCGATGTACTCAGCACCATGGGTTTATCGAAGCCGGTATGTCCGATGAACAGGCGCTGGGAGAATGTCGTGGAATTGGGATTGCCGTGATCCACCGGCTGGAAGATTTTAAGCTCATAGGTTTCGGAGAATTGCCGGCCATTCCGGTAGACCCCGACGACTTCTATGCCTTGCAGGTTTCTAAGCGCTTTCAGCAGGACAGAATCCTGAGCCACCGCCGATGCGGCGATCATCAGGAAAATAGCAATCAACCTGAAGGAATGCTTAGTCATATTGTATGCAGTTGCCAGTTAGCTAATGGGTTTGCAAATGTACACATTTTTACATAATTATACCCATTGAATCTTGGGAAAAGGGGAATTAGGTATAGATGCCGGCGTGAGGGTGAGGTTGGATATTGGATATTAGATTTTGGATATTGGATGTTAGATTTTGGATTCTGGATGTTAGATTTTGGATTCTGGATGTTAGATTTTAGATGTTTGAAAAAAAAGGTTAATCCAAAACCCAAAACCCAAAATCCAAAATCGTCATTATTGGATGGACCTGACCGCCCGTTCGATCCTGGTTATCGTCTCATCCGGCCCCAGCACTCCCATGATATCGAATACTCCCGGTCCCATTGGGGCACCGACAAGGCAGAGCCGGAGGGCATTCATTACCTGACCGGCATTCAGGTTGTTGGCGGCAATATGGTTCCGGATGACAGATTCGTACTCCCCGGGCCCGGGAGTACCAGTGCACTGAGGCTTGAGGAGAGCAATGATGTCGATGAGCATTTGAGGTGTCCCGGGGGTCCAGCGCTTTTTAATGGTGGCCTCGTCGTAGGTGGTTGGAGCTTCGAAGAAATAGTAACACTGGCTCCACAGTTCCTTCACAAAGTTCACCCGTTCCTTAACCAGAGAGATTATTATCCTGATCTTTTCATCACTCAACCGATAAGCCTGCAAGCCATTTCCCTTCTCTCCGTATTCTTTGACAAATTCCGAGGCTAACTCTTCATCGCTCTTCCGGATCAGGTACTGGTGATTGAACCAGCGCGCCTTATCGGGATCAAAGCGTGAGCCTGATTTGCCAACACGTGACAGGGTAAAGGCATCGATCAGTTCATCCATGGAATAGAGTTCTTTATCCGTGCCTTCGTTCCAGCCCAGCAAGGCCAGGATGTTAACGAAAGCTTCAGGGAAATAGCCGGCTTCGCGGTACCCGCTGTAAATTTCGCCGTTATCCGGATTTTTCCAGTTGATGGGGAAGACCGGAAAGCCGAGCTTGTCCCCGTCGCGTTTGCTGAGTTTGCCGTTTCCGCTGGGTTTGAGAATCAAAGGAAGGTGTGCGAACTGAGGCATTGTATCACTCCAGCCGAATCCCTTGTAGAGCATGACGTGCAAGGGCATTGACGGGAGCCACTCCTCTCCGCGGATCACGTGGGTGATCTCCATCAGGCGATCGTCCACCACGTTGGCCAGGTGGTAAGTCGGCATTCCATCGGATTTAAAGAGCACCTTATCGTCCAGGGTACTGGTATTGACCCGCACCTCACCGCGGATCAGGTCATTCATCACAATCTCATGGTTTTCAGGCATCCGGAACCTGATCACGTAGGGTGCGCCGGATTCCAGCAAGCGGTTCACTTCTTCGCGACTCAGCGAAAGCGAGTTCCGCAGACTCATCCGTGTGGACGCATCATACGCAAAGGCTCCTTGTTCCTTGCTCCTTACTTCTTCTTCCTGATTTCTGCCTTCTGCCTTCTGCCTTCTGTCTTCCAGCTCTTCCGGTGTATCAAAGGCATAATAGGCCCATCCGCTCTCCAGGAGCTGATCGGCATATTGCCTGTAGAAGTGCTTCCGGTCCGATTGCCTATAGGGCCCGAACTTCCCTCCTTCGCGGATCCCTTCATCGATCGTGATACCGCACCATTCGAGCGATTCCATGATATACTCCTCAGCGCCGGGCACCTGCCGTCCCAGGTCAGTATCTTCAATCCGGAGGATCATGGTGCCGTTGTGCTTCCGGGCAAAGAGGTAGTTAAACAGAGCGGTCCGGACACCACCCATGTGGAGCGGGCCGGTAGGCGAAGGGGCAAAGCGGACGCGAACCATGGTAGTGTGTAATTATTCCGATGTAAAAGTAAGCTTTTTAGGGCAGAAGGGCAGGAGGGCAGAAAGGCAGGAAGGAAAGTTATCTTGAATTAAGAAAAAAGGAAGAAGTTCTCCATGACAAAGCTGTTTTTGCATCTATTCTCTAAAAGATTGCTATAGCTATGAATGATTTACAGAAAAGAATAATCTCTTTTGCCGTTGAGATTGTCAGGTTAGCCAGAGAATTAAAATCAGACTATCTGCTGACGGATTGTCTTAAACAAATTATTCGTTCATCAACCTCGGTCGGAGCGAACTATTCTGAGGCTCAATCAGCAAATTCCCTAAGGGATTTCCATAATAAAATCCGGATCGCCCTGAAGGAAATCAAGGAAACCAATTACTGGTTGGGATTCCTGACTGAGATGTCACCAGATAATCACAAAATCATCAAACTCAACCAGGAATCAATTGAGTTGATGAAGATACTTGGTGCAATTTCAAAGAAAACAGACCCGAGATTAAGGAAAGAAGGCAGGAGGGCAGGAGGGCAGGAAGGAAAGTTATAAGGGCTTAAGAACTAAGACTTAATTCTTTCCTTTTTGCCCTTCTGCCCTCCTGCCTTGTGCCTTAAATTATACTCTCAGGAATATCTTCTTGCGGTACAGAAACAACAGCATCAGCCACTCAATGAGGATGATCCCGGTCCAGAAGATCACCTCTCCCCAGGCTTCGCCGGCAATCCGGGAGAGGCCGCCAAAGAGGAAACGGCTTGTATGCCCGAAATCGATGAGTACGGTTCCGAGGTAGATGGTGATCGAGTTTACACCGATGACGGAAAAGAAGAAAGTCCATTTGCGGAAGCGCCAAACATCGATGATCAGGTAGAAAAGCGATAAGAGGAGGCAGGCGATGCCGCCGGCCAGGAGGTTGAAAGTGGTGGTCCAGGCAGCCTTGATAACCGGGTAAACCGGTTCCAGCAGTAGGGCCAGGATGATGAACAGAACTCCCGTTCCGCTGATGATGAGCAGTTTCCGGTACTCCGACCAGGCTTTGTTCCGCAGGACCTCCCCTGCCAGGGCTCCCATCAGGGTAATGCCAGTTGCCGAAACGATGCACAGCAGCCCTTCGGGATCAAAGGTACCACCGTAAAGCTTCCCGGGCAGCAGCAGCCTGTCGATATAGCCGTTGATACAGCCTTCCGGAGTGAGTACGCCTGCGCCAACACCGGGTACCGGTATGAAATTCTGGATAATGGCGTACCCCAGCAGGATGAGTGCCAGCCATATCAGCCGGAAGATGGACTTCCTGGTGAACAGAACGATCAGGCAGGCAAAAAGATATGCCAACCCGATCTGGCCGAGTACACTGGCAAACCGGAAACCTTCGCCGCCGAAACGGAGTTGCAGTATCCCGTTATAAACAAACCCGAGAATCACCAGGGTCAGTCCCCGCCGGACAACCTTCCAGGCCAGGTGCGGCTTGTCTGATCCTTTGCCAAGTTTGCCGAGGATGGCATAGGAAGCTGCCACGCCGGAAATAAACATGAACAACGGGAAGATCAGGTCCTCAAAACGAAATCCGTCCCATGGCACATGATGCTGCTGTTTGGCCCACCATTCGAGCCAGTTCCATCCGGTAACCCTGGAGAGAGCGATAAACAGTTCGCCCCCGCCAATGATCCAGAACATATCAAAACCCCTCAGGGCATCGAGGGAAAGAAGGCGGTGATCAGTGGATCCTGGAGTTGACATGGACTTGAGTTTAGGTTCAGTCAACTAAGATACAAAAAGTAACCTCTGGTACATCCGGCGCAGCCGGTGCGACCGGAGGAGACCAGGAGCAAAGTAACCTCCGGTGCATCCGGCGCAGCCGGTGCGACCGGAGGAGACCAGGCAACAAGGAGGAAGGAGAAAGGAGGAAGGAGAAAGGAGGAGATACTATGACTAACCCCGGACTTCAGTCTGGGGGGAAGCGGGTGTGAGTGTCTGTGTGAGTGTGAGTGTGTCACGAGTCACGAGTCACGAGTCACGAATCACGAATCACGAGTCACTAAACCAGCCCTTTGGCGTGTTTTTCTCGGATGACTCTGAGCATATTTTCGGTCATGCTGGTCAGATCGTACTTCGGGTCCCAGTCCCACTCGGTGCGGGCGCAGCTGTCGTCCATCCGGTTCGGCCAGGAATTGGCAATGCAGATCTTCACGGGATCGGGATCATAGGTCATGACAAAATCGGGAATATGTTTTTTGATCTCGGCGCAGATGATCTCCGGATCGAAACTCATCGCCGTGACGTTGAAGGAGTTCCTGTGCTTCAGCCGGGACGGGTCGGCTTCCATGATGTTGATGGCGGCATTCAGCGCATCGGGCATGTACATCATGTCGAGGAAGGTGCCGGCCGGCAGCGGGCAGGTGAACTTTTTGGTCTTGACCGCCTCGTAATAGATCTCCACGGCGTAATCCGTTGTACCGCCGCCCGGCAGGGTGACATTGGAAATGATGCCCGGGAACCGTACCCCGCGGGTATCCACGCCGAAACGGCTGTAATAATAATCACAGAGCAGCTCGCCGGTCACCTTGGTAACGCCGTACATGGAAACAGGCCGCTGGATGGTGTCCTGCGGAGTGAAATCCAGCGGCGTCGTCGGACCGAAAGCACCGATGGAGCTGGGGAAAAAGACGGCACATTTATATTCCCTGGCAACCTCAAGGACGTTATAGAGTCCGTTTACCCCTATATTCCATGCAAGCTGTGGATTCTTCTCACCGACGGCCGACAGGACCGCAGCCAAGTGATATATGGTGTCGATATGGTATTTCCTGACCAGGCCGGCCACCTCGCTGATGCTTGTCACGTCCATGGTTTCCATCGGCCCGGTTTCGGCCAGCGGGCCTTTGGTGATGATCCGCTTGTCGCTGCCAATGACGTTGCTGTTGCCGTAACGCGTCCGGAGTTCGAGGGTCAGTTCGGAGCCAATCTGGCCTCCGCAACCGGTCAAAAGAATTCTCTTCATAAACAGGGGCTTATAATCAGGTACTTATAAAATCAGGTTCATTCTTTAAAAGTAGGGAAACCCGACAAACATCCCTATTAATCGCACGAATTATAATGATAAAAATCAGCAATAATGGTGAGGCTGAATCCTTTGCATTCACTGCAAAGTTGTTAATTTTGGCGCGATCAAAACGGAACGTTCCTGTAAGACATGTACGAGAAATTTCAGAGCCATTTGCAAACCCAGCTGAACGAGATTGAGGCGGCCGGTTTATTCAAGAGTGAACGGATCCTCCTCACGCCGCAGGGGCCGAGGATCCGGACCTCAGCCGGCCAGGATGTGCTGAACTTCTGTGCGAACAATTACCTGGGTTTTTCAAACCATCCCCGCCTGATCAGGGCAGCCAAACAGGCTCTTGATTCTCATGGCTACGGCATGTCATCGGTCCGTTTCATCTGCGGAACCACCGACCTGCACAAGGAACTCGAAAAGAGCATTTCGGGTTTTTTCGGGACGGAGGACACGATCCTTTACGCTGCCGCCTTCGACGCCAACGGTGGAGTTTTCGAGCCTCTCCTGACCGACGAGGACGCCATTATCTCGGACATGCTCAACCATGCCTCGATCATCGACGGGGTGCGTCTCTGCAAAGCCCAGCGTTTCCGCTACTCCAATGCCGACATGGAGGACCTTGAGGACCAGCTTCAACAGGCACAGCCCTGCCGTTACCGCCTGATCGTCACGGACGGTGTTTTTTCAATGGATGGCAATGTGGCTCCCCTCGACAAGATCAAGGAACTGGCCGACCGGTACGATGCCATGATCATGGTTGACGAATCACATTCTGCAGGCGTGATCGGGAAGAAGGGCAGGGGTGTCACTGAACATTTCAATCTCCGCGGGCAGGTCGAGATTATCACCGGTACGCTCGGGAAAGCTTTCGGCGGTGCGATCGGGGGGTTCACGACCGGCAAAAAGGAGATAATCGGGATGCTGCGGCAAAGATCGAGGCCTTACCTTTTCTCCAACTCCATCCCGCCAACCGTCGCCGCAGCCGGGATCGAAGCTTTCAGGATCCTGAACGAGTCAACGGAACTTCTTGATAACCTGCATAAAAACCGCAGTTTTTTTGTTGAACAGATAACTGCTCTCGGTTTCGATATCAAGCCGACCCAATCCGGTATCTGCGCCGTGATGTTCGGTGACGCCAAACTATCGCAGGAGGTAGCTGCCCGGCTGCTCAATGAAGGCATCTATGTTATCGGGTTCTATTTCCCGGTTGTTCCCAAAGGCGAAGCACGCATCCGGGTGCAGCTCAGTGCCGCACATACCCATGACCATCTTGTCAAGGCTGTTGCCGCTTTCGGGAAGGTTGGACGGGAACTGGGTGTGATTTCCTGAATCCCCTGATCGTTTAGACGCATTCTCCGTCCCAACAATATTTTCTAATTCAAAAACGGTTATATTTGGCAACTAACCGTACATAATCCATTGTCTATGCATGCTTTCAAATCCTACGAGGAAATGTCAAAGAATTTCTCGTGGGCTCGAGCCGAGCATGAGCTTGGCTATACTCCCGGCGATGTTATTAATATCGGGTGGTACTGTTCCGACCGGATCTGCCGGCTCGGAAAATCTGAAAAAACAGCCCTGGTATGGGAAGGCAGGGAGAATGAGGTCAAGCGGTACACCTATAACGACATCCGGCTACTGAGCAATACCATCGGGGCCTACCTGAGGAGGCTCGGAATCCGGGACGGTGACCGGGTTTGCCTTTTCATGGACAAGGTGCCCGAGCTATATATCGGGCTGCTGGGGATACTGAAGATCGGGGCCATCGCCCAGCCGCTATTTTCGGCTTTCGGTGATGAATCCCTGTTCATCCGGCTCGAGAATGCCGGCACCCGGGCGATCATCACCCAGCGCAAGCACGCGTCAAAACTTCAGAAGATACTCGACAGGCTGCCCGGGCTGGAGTTCATCATCGTGGTGGATGACGACGGCCGAAAGGCACTGAAGCCCAAGGAGGTTGTTTTACACATGGACCAGGAGGAGCGGGTGGAAGAGATCGGTATTTTTCCTACACGGGCGGAAAGCCCTTCGTTGCTCCACTATACCTCGGGTACGACAGGCCCCCCCAAGGGAGTCAAGCATGTCCACTATTCCCTCATTTCCCAGTACCTCACGGCCAAGTGGGTGCTTGATCTGAGGGATGATGACATTTACTGGTGCACGGCTGACCCGGGATGGGTGACCGGAACTTCCTACGGGATAATCGCCCCTTTTGCACTGGGTATCACCCAATGCGTGATGGATATTGGCTTTTCGGCTGAGGCGTGGTACCGGTTCATTGAGAAGCACCGGGTCAGCATGTGGTATTCAGCCCCCACTGCCATACGGTCACTCATGAAAGCAGGGGACGAGATAGTCGGTAAATTTGACCTGTCGAGTCTCAGGCACCTGGCCAGTGTCGGCGAGCCGTTGAATGCGGAGGCAGTGGTCTGGTCGCAAAGGATGTTCGGCAAACCCTTCTACGACACTTACTGGCAGACCGAAACCGGTTCGATCATGATCACCAATTTCCCGGGAATGAAAGTCAAGCCGGGCTCCATGGGCCGCCCGTTCCCCGGTCTGACGGCTGCCATATTGGACCCGGACACATTTGAGCCGATCACCGGTATCAACAAGCCGGGTTTGATCGCTTTCCGGCACGATTGGCCTGCCCGGATGCGCACCTACTGGAACAATGAAGAGACCTTTCGGAAGAAGTTCCGGAACGGATGGTATCTCACGGGTGACCGTTCGACCATTGACCAGGACGGATATTACTGGTTCATCGGCCGGGATGATGACGTGATCAACACCGGTGGCCACCTGGTGAGCCCGTTCGAGGTGGAGTCGGCCCTGCTGGAGCATCCGGCTGTTGCCGAATCCGCCGTGGTTGCCAAGCCGGATGAGGTCAATATGGAGGTCGTGAAAGCCTTTGTCACCATCAAGCCCGGTTTTGAGGCCAATGACGAACTCGAACTGGATATCATGAACTTTATCCGGAAAAAGCTCTCCCCGCTGGCCATGCCGCAGGAGATCGAATACATGGACAAGCTCCCGAAAACCCGCAGCGGCAAGATCATGCGCCGCGTGTTGCATGCCCAGGAATGGGGCCAACAGATCGGAGATATATCAACATTGGAAAACGATTAATAAATTAAAATATGCCTGACATCAACGACATGAAAGAGATCATCCTCAAGTACGTGATCAACGAGTACGCTGAGGAGGATGACAATGTGACCTTTGACACTCCACTGATTTCCAGTGGATTGGTTGACTCATTTTCGATGGTTTCCCTCAAGCGTTTCCTGGAGGTGAAATACAAGATCTCGATCCCCGACGACAAAGCCACCCCCGAGGCTTTCGACAATGTTAACAAGATTGCTAATCTGGTACTCAACTACCTATAGAGCTGAGAGTTGTCAACTCTTTGAGAGTTGACAACTCTAAAAAAAACCTACCCATGAGCTACAGCGATAAAACAAAAAAGGTCTATACCGATCAGCTTGATGCCATTGCCACTGCAGGGCTTTTCAAGCAGGAGCGATTCATCCATTCGAGCCAGGCTGCGGACATCGAGGTGGAATTTCCGGCCGGTTCTGTCACTAAAAAGGTCATTAACATTTGCGCCAACAATTACCTCGGACTCTCGAGCCACCCTGAAGTGATCAAAGCAGCCCATGAGGGGCTTGACACGCGCGGATACGGGATGTCGTCGGTGCGGTTCATCTGCGGAACGCAGGACATTCACCGGGAGCTGGAGCGACGGATGACGGAATTTCTCGGGACCGAGGACACTATCCTCTTCCCTTCATGCATGGATGCCAATGCCGGCGTTTTTGAAGCGATCCTCACCCAGGATGACGTAATCATCTCCGACCGTTTGGTGCATGCCTCCCTGGTCGATGGGATCCGTCTTTGTTCGGCCATGCATGATACGTTCAAGCATTCCAACATGGAACATCTGGAAGAGAAGCTTAAGTTGCATGCCGACAAGCGTCTGAAGGTGGTTGTGAATGACGGGGTCTATTCGATGGACGGTGACATGGCCAAGGTGGATCAGCTGGTTGCCTTGTGCGACAAATATGACGCCATGCTCCTGATCGACGAATCGCATGCATCGGGATTCATCGGGAAAACAGGACGGGGAACCCCTGAACATTGTGGAGTCCATGGCAAGGTGGACATTATCACGACGACCTTCGGGAAAGCGCTCGGCGGAGCTTCCGGCGGGTGCGTTTCGGGAAGGAAGGAGATTGTTCAGATGTGCCGCCAGAAAGCTCGTCCTTATCTGTTCTCGAACACCATCGCCCCGGTGGTCGTGTCGGGTGTGCTCAAGGTTCTTGACATCCTCAGCGAAAGCACCGAAAGGCGTGACAAGCTGGAACAGAACACCATACTTTGGCGGAGGGTTCTCACCGAAGCCGGCTTTATCATCAAGGAAGGCAACACCCCGATCGTTCCGGTGATGCTGTTCAATGCCAAGCTGGCGCAGGATTTCTCAAAAGACCTGTACAACGAGGGCATCTATGCGGTCGGTTTCTTCTTCCCGGTGGTACCCAACGGCCAGGCCCGCATCCGAACACAGATATCCGCAGGCCACGAAACCTTCCACCTGCTGAAATCGCTCGACCGGTTCATCAAGGTGGGGAGGAAGTACGACATACTCCATAAGACGAAGGAGGAGATCATAGAGAGGTATGGGCAGTAGAACACAAGGCAGAGGGCAGAAGGCAGAAGGCAAAAGGAAAGGAGGAAGGAGGAAGGAGAGTAACCTCCGGTGCATCCGGCATAGCCGATGCGACCGGAGGATGAGACAGTAACCTCCGGTGCATCCGGCACAGCCGGTGCGACCGGAGGAGATCAGGCAAATGGAAAAAGGCAAAAGGAAAAGGTGAAAATCACCAACCCCGGTCTTCAGGCCGGGGTGGATACCCCCTATCCGTTCACTTCAAGCACAACAACAGCATTTGCCCACTCCTTCACATGGGAGATCGAAACAAAAATCCTGGTGATTCCTTTTTCCTCAGCGGCCTCTTTTGCTTTTCCGGTAAGACGGATTTCAGGCTTGCCAAGTTCGACATGATAGACTTCAATCTGGTTGAACGCAATGCCGCTGGTGAATCCGGTTCCTAGGGCTTTTACAAATGCCTCCTTGGCGGAAAAACGTGCCGCATAAAACGGTGCGGGGTCGCGAAAGGAGTCACTGTAAACAATCTCATCTGGGGTAAACACCCGCTCTTTGAACGCATCTCCCTTGGCTATAAAACCCCGGATGCGCTCCACCTCGATAATATCTGTGCCGATGCCATAAATCATGGGACAAATATAAGGCAAAAGGCAGAGGGCAGGAGGGCAAGAGGGCAGAAAGGAAAGTTTTAAAAACTTAAGATTAAGTCATTAATCCTTTACTTCCTGCCCTCCTGCCCTCCTGCCCTCTGCCTTATCCTAGCTGCATTTGCTGTGCCCGCAATCCTTGCAGGTCAGGCATCCTTCCTGGTACATGAGCTTGTCGCTGCCGCAGTGCTCGCATTTCTGCCCCTTGACGGCTTCGGTCCCATTGGGGATGTATTGCTTGAGGGCTCGAGCCACGCCGGCTTTCCAGGAGGTGATGTTCTCGTTGTCGAGGCTCAGCGATGAGACGAGGTTCACCACGTACGGAATAGGCATGCCGTGGCGGAGAACGCCGGATATCAGTTTGGCGTAATTCCAGAATTCCTTGTCGAACATATAGGACAGGCCTCCCACCGTGCAGGGATTCCCGTACTTGTCGGTGTATTGAAAATCATAACGGGCGCCTTCGGGTGTCCTGATCTTGATGATGCAGCCATGGGTGATGTTCTTGGGGATCACCAGGGTATCTTCCTCAACCCGGCCGGTGAAGATCTCATAAGGCTGCCCGTCCAGCATTCCCACAAAGGCGATCCAGTCTTCGTCCTCGTTCTTGAACCGGAGGAGATCGGCTTCAAGGACCGGCGGACGTTTATGGCCCGCATGGGAGCGATGTTCGTGCTTCTCCTCGTCCTTTTTCTCTTCATTCTTGATCAGTACTCCTTCGCGCGATCCTTCGCGATAAACGGTGACGCCCTTGCACCCGCTTTCCCAGGCTGTCTTATAGACCTCGGCCACGGTTTCTTCCGTGATGCTGTGAGGCAGGTTGACCGTTACCGAGATCGAATGATCGACCCATTTCTGGATCTCCCCCTGCATCCTCACCTTGGCTACCCAATCGATATCGTTGGAGGTCGATTTGTAATAAGGCGATTTTTTCACCAGTTCCTGCAACTGTTCATCGGAATAGTCTTTCACCGCTCCGGCATCATGGCCATTGATGGTGAGCCAGTTCATGAACTTGTGATGGAACACGTTGTATTCCTCCCATGAATCCCCCACTCCGTCGACGAAGGAAACCTTGGTATCGGGATCGCTGGGGTTGACTTTCCGGCGGCGGCGGTAAAACGGCATGAACACCGGTTCGATGCCCGATGTGGTTTGTGACATCAGGCTGGTGGTCCCTGTCGGGGCAATGGTCAGGAGTGCCAGGTTGCGGCGGCCTGCCACCTTCATTTCCTCGTACAGATCGGGTTCTGCCTGCTTCAAACGGTTAATGAACGGATTGTCCTTTTCCCGCTTGGTATCGTACATCGGGAAAGCTCCTCTTTCACGGGCCAGGTTCACCGAAGAGCGGTAAGCTTCGATCGCCAGTGTTTTCTGCACTTCCACGGCAAAATCAATGGCAATGTCGCTGCCGTAAGTCAGGTCCAGGGCGGCCAGCATATCGCCCTCAGCGGTGATCCCGATGCCGGTGCGGCGCCCCTGTCCGGTTTTGTTCCGGATATTCTCCCACATTTTCAGCTCAACCCTTTTCAGTTCATAATCTTCCGGATCCCGGTTGATCTTGGCCACGATGCCGTCAATCTTCTCGGCTTCCAGGTCGATGATGTCATCCATGATCCGTTGTGCGTAATGGACGTGCTCCCTGAAGCGCTCGAAATTGAACTTCGCTGCCGGGGTAAACGGTTCATCGACATAAGAGTATAAATTGATAGCCAGCAACCTGCAGGAATCGTAGGGACAGAGCGGAATCTCTCCGCATGGATTGGTTGACACTGTCTTAAAGCCGAGATCCCCGTAACAGTCCGCCACCGATTCACGGATAACCGTGTCCCAGAAAAGGACCCCGGGCTCGGCTGATTCCCAGGCATTATGGATGATCTTCTCCCACAGCCTGCGGGCATCGATCTCGTTGACGTGAGTGGGATTATCGGAATCGACCGGGAAACTCTGAACAAAACTCCCGTTATTGATCACGGCCTGCATGAACTCATCGGTGACCTTGACCGAGATGTTGGCACCGGTGACCTTCCCCTTGAGGGTTTTGGCATCGATGAAATTCTCGGCATCCGGGTGCTTGATGGAAATGCTCAGCATCAGGGCCCCGCGCCGTCCGTCCTGGGCCACCTCGCGGGTGGAATTGGAATAGCGCTCCATAAAAGGGACCACCCCTGTGGAAGTCAGTGCCGAGTTCATCACCGGGCTCATGGTTGGCCGGATATGGCTCAGGTCGTGCCCCACTCCGCCGCGCCGTTTCATCAGCTGAACCTGCTCCTGGTCAATCTTCATGATGCCGCCATAGGAATCCGAGGGGCCTTCATTTCCAATGACAAAACAGTTTGAAAGGGAGGATATCTGATAGGGATTGCCAATGCCGGTCATCGGTCCACCCTGCGGGATGATATAGGAAAAGTGCGAGAGCAGCACGAATACCTGCTCTTCAGTCATGGGATTCGGATACCGCTTTTCGATACGGGCGATCTCACGGGCCATTCTCCGGTGCATATCGTCCGGAGTCTCTTCATATATGTTCCCATGCGAGTCTTTCAACGCATACTTGCTAACCCAAACAGTGGCAGCCAGTTCATCCCCGCCGAAATATTTCCGCGAAGCTTCTATTGCCTCTTCATAAGTATACGTCTTCCGCCCCGTTCCCGTTTTCACTGACATATCCTCAATGTACATGGCACTATAAAAAAGTGAAGATCAATTGTTTAGACAAGGTTTGATAAAAAATGAGGGGGCTTTAGCCCTGTTATCAAATTTAAGGGGGGAGTCAGAGAAAGGAAAATCTATTTTATTAACAGAACCGGATTTACCCGGGTAACCCTCTTGACAATCAGAAGTTTGTCCCGTTCATATCCATTTATCAACATCAATTGTTCAATTTTTTTCCATTAAATAACTAATAATTAGGCCGGTAGACCCCTTCTGATTTTCCATGTAATTGAGGGCCAGGTTTCCTGTTTGAGACAGGTATTTCTGATCCGAAGCGAATTTTTTTATCAGGTCCGATAATTGATTCCGATCCTTGAATGAAAAGGCTGAACCGGCCCGTATCAGGTCATGTGCTTCCCTGAATTTCTGCCAGTTAGGACCGAAAAGCACAGGCAAGCCATAGGCTGTCGGTTCAAGTATGTTATGGATCCCCTTCCCGAAACCACCCCCGATGAGGGCCAGGCTTCCCAGGGAGTACAACCCGGCCAGGTGCCCGATCGAATCCACCAGCAATATCTTCCAATCCCCATCCTCAATATCTTTCACCTCACTATACCTCACCATACCTCCACCATACCTCACTTCTATCTCTTTCAGATGATGTTCACTGACATCATGCGGAGCCACAATCAACTTCCAACCCGCCAGGATATCCTTAAGATCAGGGGAGGACCACACCTCAGCCAGCATTTTCTCCTCCGCTGGCCATGTACTCCCGGCAATGAGTATTGGCCGCTCTTTCTCCTTTCTCCTTTCTCCTTTCTCCATCATGACAGCGTCCACCCTTGTATCTCCCGCCATCGTCACCTGGGTGATTCCATGCCTCTTGAGCAGCTGAAGAGAAGATCCGTCCTGCACGAAAATATGCCGGAACAGGCTGATCCGCTTCAGGAACGGGCGGCCCCAAATCTTAAACAGGTACTGATTTTCCCTGAACTGCGCCGATACCAGGTAAGACGGAATATCAAGGCGGTTGAGGCTGGTCAGGAGGTTGGGCCAGAAATCATATTTGACGAGTATGAACCGGTCGGGTTTGAGCTTCCGAATCAGTCTGACCATATTCCTGCGGGTATCCAGGGGAAGGTAGAACACCAGGTCAGCCCCCGGGTAATCTTTTCTGATTGTGAAGCCTGACGGGCTGAAGAAGCTGACCAGGATCCGGTCATCAGGATTTTTCTCTTTCCATTGCCCGATCAGGGAGCGTCCCTGTTCAAACTCACCCAGGGAGGCTGCATGCATCCAAAGGGTCCGCCTTGCAGGATCGGGCGAGTATTCATCCAGGCGGCTCCGGTATTCCCTGCGGCCCCCGATCCAGTTACGTGCCTTCCCCGATACAGGCGAAATTGCCAGGATCAGTAGGTAGAAGATCCGGATGCCAATCTGGTACAGGAAAAGCACTGTCAATAGTAGTAAAAAGTACCGGTTGCTTTTTTATTGACCGGGAATATCCACCCAGCCCTGATCCCAAAGAGAAAATCATGGCGTTTCAGGTTCTCCGGGCCCCGGATGTCATAAAGCCAGTCGCGCCTGCACATGGTCCAGGCCTGGTGAAAATCGAAACCCACGTAGAAATTGAGGGGTTGCCTGTGGTCGAGATGCAGGTACCCGATAAACTCATTGATGGCAAATCCATTGGTGAGGTAGTCAAACATCTTGGCATAGTCATCGGTGATTACCGGGATATTGTTTTCCTCCTGCCGGAACGAGGTCTTGTATTCCATAAATCCGGCCGAACCTGTGATCATCAACCCTGAATTCCTGTTGGGCCCGAAAATGGGGAAAATTTTTCCCGCGCGGATGCCGGCATAGTACCCCCTCTCGTAATAGAGGACCTCCATCTGTTCCCCGTAGTTCGTGATGAAATATCCGTACTGGTCCTGAACACCCCTGAGAATGCTGTCTCCCTTCCACTTGTTGCCGAAAAAATAGGTGAAATCGGCAGAAAGGAGCCAGTTGGATTGGGTTTTCAGCATATAGGACAAGCCTGCGCCCATGTTCATTCCATAGCGGTTTGCGATGTCTCCTGCCGGAATATGGCTGCTGACGTGGAAACCGAACATGTTGACCAGCATGGCGGTATCCGTCACCGTCTGACCCCGTGCCAGGAATGGCAAGGATAGGAAGACAAGGGCCAGGAATCGCTTTGCCATAATAAGGTTGATTTGGATGGTAAAGATACTAAAACCGTGCTTAACTTTTTTTAACGAAAGCCTTCACGGCAACAGGCAAAGATTAGTACCTTGCATGGATAACCTGAATTTAATTTTAAATCATCCCATGCGAAAAGATTTTACTACCCTGTCAGGCCTCTTGGGCCTGCTGGTCATCGTGCTGTCTCTCGGTTTTACCCAGCCGGCCGACAAAAAAGAAAAAAAGGAAGAGGCAAAAAAAGAGCCTGTTTCCTCCTCGACCTTCAGCGCGCTAAAGTTCCGGAGCATCGGGCCCGCCTTTACATCGGGCCGGATTGCGGATATCGCGGTGAATCCCAGGAATTACAGTGAATATTATGTGGGTGTCGCAGCAGGGGGCGTATGGAAAACCTCCAATAACGGAACCACCTGGAAACCTGTTTTTGACAATGCCGGTTCCTGGTCAGTGGGACCGGTTGCAGTGGATCCGAACAATCCCGACGTTGTCTGGGTCGGATCGGGCGAGTATAACTCCCAGCGTGCCATCGGTTATGGCGACGGGGTTTACAAATCGACCGATGCAGGCGGTTCGTTCAAGAACATGGGCCTGACCAAATCGGAACATATCGGGCGCATCCGGATCGATCCCCGCAATTCCGACGTGGTGTATGTATCCTGCCAGGGACCTCTCTGGGGCCCCGGCGGCGACCGGGGACTATTCAAGACCACCGATGGCGGAGCCACCTGGACCGAGATCCTGCATATCAGCGAAAATACGGGTATTTCCGACGTGGAAATGGATCCAAGGAACCCGGATGTCATCTATGTGACCTCCTATCAGCGGAGAAGGCACGTCTGGACCCTGGTGGACGGCGGCCCCGAGTCAGCCATCCATAAAACCACCGATGCAGGCAAAACCTTCAACAAGATCAATGGCGGCCTGCCTGGCGGAGACCTTGGGCGCATCGGCCTTGCCATTTCACCGGTCAATCCCGATGTTCTGTATGCCGTGGTTGAGGCCCCGGAGCGCAAGGGCGGTATCTGGCGGACCACCAACGGCGGCAAGAACTGGGAAAAGATGAGCGACCACCAATCGGGTGTCGGGCAATATTATAACCGGATATATTGCGACCTGTGGGATGTCGACCGGGTGTACGGCATGGAGACGGTTGCCGCGGTAACCGATGACGGAGGACACACCTGGACTGATCTGGGGGAAGACCTGAAACATGTCGACAACCACTGTTTCTGGATGGACCCGCGTGACAAGAACCATTACATCATCGGCTGTGACGGGGGTGTTTACGAAAGTTTCGACCGGGCCAAAACCTGGCTTTTCAAGGGCAACCTGCCCGTCACCCAGTTCTACCGGGTGGCCGTTGACAACGACTTGCCCTTCTATAATGTGTACGGCGGAACCCAGGACAACAACTCGTTCGGCGGGCCGTCGCGCGTGGTACGGAACATCGGAGCGGTCAACGACGACTGGTGGGTTACCTGCGGAGGTGACGGTTTCTTCCAGCAGATCGATCCCACCAATCCGGATATCGTCTACTCGGAAAGCCAGTACGGAGGACTCGTGAGATATGACCGCAAGAGCGGCGAAGCCGTCGGGATCCAGCCGGTCGAGGGGCTCGGTGACGCCTACCGGTGGAACTGGAACACACCCCTTTTGATATCCAAATTTGATCATAAGACTCTCTATTTTGCAGCCAATAAGCTGTTTAAGTCGACGAATTACGGGAATAAATGGGAAGTGATATCCCCCGACCTGACCCGCCAGATGGACCGGAACAAGCTGCCGGTAATGGGCGTTGTCCAGAATATCGATGCAGTTGCCAAAAACAATTCCACTTCCGTCTGGGGTAACATCGTCTCCCTGGCCGAATCGCCTCTCAAGCCGGGAACCCTGTTCGTGGGAACTGATGACGGGCTGATCCAGATAACGACCGACGACGGGAAGAACTGGACGAAGATCGAGTCGGTACCCGGAGTTCCGGAAATGACCTATGTGAGCTGCATCCTGGCCGACAAGTTTGATCCGAACACGCTCTATGTCAGCTTCAGCAACCTCAAGCGGGCCGATTTCAAGCCTTATGTCCTCAAGAGCACCGACCTGGGCAAGACATGGAACTCCATTGCTTCCAACCTTCCCGAGAACGGTCCGGTCCATGCCATCCAGCAGGACCCGATCATGAAAGAACTTCTCTTCATCGGCAATGAATTCGGCTTCTGGTTCTCGAATGACGGCGGGGCCAAATGGATCCAACTGAAAGCCGGGATCCCCACCATAGCCATCTATGACATTGCCATCCAGGAGCGCGAAAACGACCTGGTGCTTGCCAGTTTCGGGAGGGGTTTCTTTATTCTGGACGATTATACGCCACTCCGTAATTTCGAATCCTCCCTTCTCGACAAGGACGGACACATCTTCCCGGTCAGGGAAGGCCTAATGTTCAACCAGACCGGCGGAAAATACGGACAGGGGCATGCCTATTTCAGTGCACCCAATCCGTCTTACGGGGTGACCTTCACCTATTTCGTCAAGGACCAGGTGAAAACCCTGAAAGAGATCCGGAAGGAAGCCCAGGAAAAAGCCCGGAAGGATGGCACGAACCCGCCTTACCCGACCTATGCCGACCTGCGGGCTGAAGAAGAAGAGCAGTCCCCGTTCCTCTTCTTCACCATCAAGGATGCTGCCGGCAAAGTGGTGAAAACCATCAAAACCAGCCAGCAGACAGGCATCAACCGCATCAACTGGGAATACGACCTTGAAGGAAAGAGCACGGTAAACCTGCGCGACAAGGCTAATCCGATGGGGACTCCGGATGCAATCGCCACCGCCCTTCCGGGCAAGTATACCGTAGAACTGGCCCGGAACGTGGGAGGTGTGATCACCCGGCTCTCAGAACCGGTGCCTTTTTCGGTCAGGCTGATTGACAACTTTACCCTCCCGGCCAAAGACCGGGCTTCGGTGATCGCCTTCCTTGAGAAAGCCACGAAACTGATGAACGTCGTGACAGCCACAACTTCCACGATGAATGAACAGTCAAAAGACGTCCAGTACGGCAAGCAGCTGATCTTTAGCTACAGCGGGCCGGATGAACTGATGAATGAACTGAAGAACCTGGAGAAGCAGCTGAAGGATCTGAATATCCGGTTCAACGGCGATCCGATCCCCGGCAGGCTGCAGGATGCAACCGAACCCGGCTTGCAGCAGCGCCTTTGGAGCGTCCGCTGGATCAGCGCCTTCCAGGATGTTCCTGAAACCGCCATCGAGCAATATGATATCGTCTCCGGGGAAATGACCAAAATCCTGCCGCAGGTTGAACAGATCGGCCAATCGATCGAAAAACTGAAAAAAGAGTTCGACCGGCTGGGATATCCATGGACACCGGGGAGGGAAATACCTAAATGGTAAAGGAGAAAGGAAAAAGGAGAAAGGAAAAAGGAAAGGGGACTAGATTTTTTAGGTAAGAGATACGTTAGTTAGGGATAGGGGCTTAGGTCCTTATCCCTTTTTCTTTTGGCTACTTTTGTTGTATGCGAAGTTTTCGTTGGATCGGTTTCTCTTTCAGGTTCTGCCTGTTGCAACTGTCGTTTCAGATCCTCCTTCCTTTTTCCTTTCTCCTTTTTCCTTTTTCCCTAAGGTGCCAATCTGTCAAAAGCATCAAGGTCACAGGCGACTCCCTTCGCATTGACACCCTGTCCCTGGTACCTGGATCCTGGAAGGTTTTCGGGCCGGGAGGACGTATCCTGCCCGATAGCACCTACGTGGTTGACTGGGTGAATGGCCTGCTGGTATTTAAGACCGGACACCGGCCTGCAGCCGATTCCGTACGGATCGAATACGGGACTTTCCCCGTCAGGCTTAACAAGGTTTATCAGCATAAAGATCCGTATTACAACCGGGTGGATCCACCTGTTTACCGGCCGCAGGGAACGGCGGGCAGCCTGGCCTGGAACGACCGGCTCAACGAAGGGACCCTCCGGAGTACGGGCAGCCTGTCGAGGGGATTATCGGTGGGAAACAACCGCGACGCTTCACTTACTTCCAACCTGAACCTGCAGCTTGAAGGGAACCTGAACCGGGATTTCCGGATAGAGGCCACCCTGACGGATGCCAACATCCCGGTTCAACCGGAAGGCAACACCCAACAGATCCAGGAATTCGACAAGGTGTTTATCAGGATATATAATCCAAAAAATGAAATCCTGGCCGGTGATTTTGACATCCGTTCACCCGAAGGTTACTTTTTGCAGATGACCAAGCGGGTTCAGGGTGCACGCTATAC
>Ga0172375_10004477_pt1 | contig 20609 bp, 20 predicted proteins | sample LakKiv1m_FD_114537 | JGI IMG/M metagenome (GOLD analysis project Ga0172375, IMG submission 114537) | Freshwater microbial communities from Kabuno Bay, South-Kivu, Congo - kab_092012_11.1m | ecosystem: Environmental > Aquatic > Freshwater > Lake | place: Democratic Republic of the Congo...
ATGAAAATAATTTTATTTGCGAAGAGGTTTTGGTGGATTTTTTTGATTGGTTTTCTGGTGGGTGGGCTGATTGTCTACAACTCCAAAGCCACAGCAGCAAAAGAAATCAAAACAAAAACTTATAAAGTTACCAAACAGGATTTGATTGATTCGCTTGATATATCCGGGCAAATTGATGCTCATAGCCAAGCAACTCTTAGGTTCCAGACCTCAGGACTTTTGAGCTGGGTAGGAGTCAAGGAAGGCGATATAGTCAAAAAATTCCAAGCCCTAGCTTCCCTAGACAAAAAGGATCTGCAAAATCGAATGTCTCAGCTGCTAAATACTTACTCCAAGACTCGTTGGGATTTTGAGCAAGCTCAAGAAGACAACAAAAATTGGCAAACCACTGGAATGACCAATGAAGCTCGAGACGCGATCAAAAGGTCACTCGATAAAAACCAATTTGACTTGAACAATTCTGTTTTGAACGTCGAGGCACAACAAATTTCACTAAGATTTGCAACGCTTATCACTCCAATCGCTGGGCTAGTAACAAAAGTAGATTCCCCGATTGCAGGACAGAATATCACCCCTGCCTCTGCCCAGTTTGTTGTAATTGATTCCGCAACTATTTATTTTGCAGCGGTTGCTGATCAAACAGAAGTTACCAAGCTCAAAGTGGGTTCTACTGGCACAGTATCGCTTGATTCTTTTCCTGATAAAAAATTTCAAGGTGTAATCGAAGCAATTGGGTTTACCCCCAAAGAAGGTGAGACTGGTACTGTCTATGAAATAAAAATTAATCTGGGAGTGGACAACTCTCTAAACGAAATCAAAATGGGGATGACGGGTGACATCAGCTTTGTTTTTAAAGAAACAAAAGACGTACTAGCTATTCCTACAGCGTATATAAAGTCAGAAGGAGACAAAAAAGTAGTTGAGGTGATAAAGAATGATGTAAAGGTAAAAACTGAAGTTACGACAGGCGAATCTGTGGATGGCTTGACCGAAATTTTGACAGGACTAAATGAAAATGATCTCATCTACAGTAATTAGCCTTAGGGGAGTAAAAAAAGAGTATGTGATGGGTGATGATATGGTGTTTAAGGCACTTAAAGGTATAGATGTGGATATTGAGAAGGGGGAATATGTAGCTCTGGTCGGTCCTTCTGGTAGTGGGAAATCGACACTCATGCATATTATTGGGCTACTGGATAAGCCCAGCACTGGCGAGGTCATAATCAACGGAAAAGATATTTCAAAGTTAAACGATGACGCCACTTCGACTCTGAGAAGTGAATTTGTGGGTTTTGTTTTTCAACAATTTAATTTGATAAACAAATTGACGATTAAGGAGAATATCATGCTCCCCATTGGATATGCCCGGAAAAAATTTGATTACGATCCAGAGGAGAGGGCTGAATATCTAATGGATAGGTTTGGTATTTTGTCGAAGAAGGATTCTTTCCCTAACAAAATTTCTGGAGGACAACAGCAAAGAGTTGCAATTGCTAGGGCTTTGATAATGAATCCCCAGTTAATACTGGCTGATGAACCAACCGGAAATTTGGATACCAAAACAGGAGACGAAATTATGAAACTGTTTGGAGAACTAAATAAAGAAGGAATCACAATACTTATCGTCACTCACGAACCAGACATTGCGGCTAAGGCAAATAGACAAATAAAAATTAAGGATGGAGAGGTTGAAAAATGAACTACATAATATCTATATTCAAATCCGCACTGAACGATTTTGGAAAAAATAAAGGTAGAACATTTTTGACATCTCTTGGCATCATGATTGGCGTGCTCTCAGTAGTGCTTTTGATGGCGGCTGGGGCGGGACTTTCGATATATATCAAACAGCAGTTTGAAAGTCTGGGAACAAACTTGGTATACGTCATGCCAGGAAATATTTTGGGTGAAGGCGGTGGATTTTCCAGCGGACCAGGAAGCATGACAGGGGCAAAATTTGACGAGCGAGATATCATTAATCTCAAGAGAGTTCAAGCTGCAGAAACAGTAGTTCCTATTTATTCAAAGTCTGTGAAAGCCTCGTTTGAAGGGAATACTGAATACGCAACCATATATGCAACATCAGATGAAATTTTTAAGGCTCGAGGTCTAAGAACTGATTACGGAGAGCTTTTTTCGTCCGCTGATAACTCGGCTAGAAATAAAGTGGTTACCATAGGACCCAAGATTGCAGAGAAATTATTTGGATCACCAAGTTTGGCCGTTGGCAAGAAAATTAGGTTAGAAGCACAATCGTTTAAAGTGATTGGCGTCCTAGAGTCTAAAGGCGGAGGTGGAGGTCTGGGTGGCCCCGACTTTGATTCATTTATTTATATGCCTTACAAGACGGGATATATATTTAACACAGAAAAGAAATTCATTCAGATTATGGCAAAGGCTAGGTCAGAATCTGAAGTGCAGACACTCAAGGACTCACTCAAAACAGAACTGCTGCGTCGTTACAAAGAGGACGAGTTCTCTGTGATTGAATCCACAGAGATTCTCGCGGCGATTGGTTCAATTTTTAATATTTTGAATATCGTACTCGTAGCAATTGCGGCGATATCACTTGTTGTAGGCGGTATTGGGATTTTGAATATTATGTATGTAACTGTTACAGAAAGAATCAAAGAAATTGGTATTCGAAGAGCATTGGGTGCTAGAAGTAATGATATTTTGTGGCAATTTTTGGCCGAGGCAGTGGTGTTATCTGTCTTTGGTGGGGCACTAGGCTTGGGACTAGCCGCCTTGATTGTATTTTCTATTCAGAGCATTTTCCCTGCGTATATAAGTATGAATTCGATAATTTTGGCGCTTGGGACTTCTTCGGGAATTGGGGTGATCTTTGGAGTTTTCCCCGCCAAAAAGGCGGCCGACCTATCCCCTATCGACGCAATCAGATACGAGTAATCAATAAAATCTTTTAAAGATTTTTGGCAATTTCGATGTTTGTTGAATCTGGACCTTGTTTGGTTTCGCCTGGAGTTTCGAGAATCAAAGGGAGATGGGAAAGACTTTTGTGGTTCACAAAATTGGAAAGTCCAGCGAGGCCAATTTTCCCCTTGCCTAAGTCTGCGTGGTTGTCACGATGCGAATCCAGATCTGTCGCTGAGTCGTTTAAATGGATACAAACTAGCTTATCCAATAATTTCATTTCTTTTAGATTTGCCACAAATTCTTCTACTTTACTCAGATCTCGCAAATCAATGCCAGACTCAAACAGGTGTGCTGTATCTAAACAAATTTTTAATCTAGGATCATTGATGCGATTAATCAAAAAACTTAATTCTTCAATAGATCCGATTTTACCGTTTTGACCAGCGTCGTTTTCTAATAACAAATCACATCCTTCGGTCAGAGATAATATTCGTTCTAGGGACGCAACCACCTGCTCTTTGGCCGAGTCAAACCCTGCCCCAAGATGAGAACCGATATGGACAATGACGCCACCAGAACCAATTCTAGAGCCGTTTGTAAGGTCCATGACTAATGAGCTTATCGACTTCTCAAACATTTCAGGATTTGGTGATGCCAGGTTTACAAGATAGAGAGCATGAATAAAAACTGGGGAAATGTCTTTTTCGATAATACCTTTTTTGAAGTCCATGACTTCATCGTCTGCATATGGCTTACGAAACCACATGCGAGGTGAACCGGCAAATATTTGAAGACAGTTCCCCCCAATGGTAATCGTGTTTGCAATCGAATTAATCAGTCCTCCTGCTGTCGAGACATGTCCACCAATCCTTCTTGGCATTATTTTTCTTCGATGGTGATGGTCTCGATAAAGACTTTTTCTTTGGGAGAGGAAGCCTCACCAGTGGCACTCATAGAAACCGGAGTGTCGGAAATCTTGTCCAAGGTTGCCATACTTTCTGCATCTTTGGGATCAATACGACCGAAGATGGTGTAGTTTTTGGGGAGAGGGTAGTCTTCGTTCATGATAAAAAATTGTGATCCATTGGTGTTTGGACCTGAATTGGCCATAGCGATTGTTCCTTTGGTATATTCCTCAGTAACTTTCTCGTCAGCAAATTTGTAGCCTGGACCTCCCATGCCAGTACCGTTTGGATCTCCGCCCTGAATCATGAACCCTTTGATAATGCGATGAAAAATTACACCATCATAAAAAGGCTTTTCTGAAACTTTCTTCCCAGTGTTTGGATTGACTTTGGTACCTTTAGCTAACTCCACAAAATTTGCTACGGTGTTGGGTGCAATCTTGGGGAACAGAACAACTTTCATGGTTCCCTTGTTGGTTTTGATAATTGCGGTTGAGTTTTCGGATACTGGGACGCTAGCGGTGGGATTTGGTGTTTGGGCTGTGGTTGGCTCTGTCATAGTTTGTGTTGGGGTGGTTGATACGATTGGTGATTGATAATTGGTACTGGTATTTAGTAATGGATTGGCCTGGCATGCAGACAAAAGGAATGCAAAAATTATGGGTATTATAAAAACTTTCATTGATATTAATTGTGTTAACTTCCTGTCTGTCCGCTAGATATTTTATCAAATAATTTTTGTGACTCCTTTTCGCGAATTGGTAATTTGCGGCTTTTGGAAATTGCTAGCGCTTCCTGTACACACGTAAGGGCTTTTTGCATTTCTCCTTCTTTGGAATATATGTTGGCAAGCTTGTTGAGCGCCCCAGTCTCCCAAACTAAAATGTTATATGAATTTTGGTCACCACTTTTGATATCGGAAATTGCCTCTGACAGTAATGATATAGCCACTTCTTTTTCACCCAAGGAGTATTTGATATCTCCAATGTGGGCTTTGAGCATTCCTTTTTCGGGGATATCAGCAGAGGTAATAGAAAGCGCGTTTTGAAATTGAACCAAAGCATCTTCTGATTCTCCAACTGTGTGAAGAGCATCTCCATAAACTCGATAGGCTATACCTAAGATATACCCATCAAGTTCGTCTTTGTACTGTTCTGCGATTTCATATGTCTCCTTTGCAAATGAGAGCATCAAGCCTTTGTAGACTGGGCTGTTACTTTTTCCGGCAAGTATTTTGTAAATCAAAGTCTGACCCCCTAGACAGTGGATTAACCCTTGCCAATCTCCAGTGTCTACCAAGTCTACAAGAGCGGCAGTGTACTCTCGCATAGATTCGTCGTATTTTTCATCCTCTCGTAACTGATTAGCCCTCGACAAACGTTCTTCCATTTGTACATTCATGCGTCCATGATAACATAGACTAATGCAGATGCCCGTTGTTGTAGGAATAATTGTCGCCATAATTTTTCTGATTGCCTTTACCGAGTGGGCTTACCACATGTTTCAAGGAATTAATGAACTTTTGGTAGACGACATTTATTTTAAGTACAGGATTATCGGTATGACTTCACTGTCAATATTCTTGATGTCTGCGACTTTTTTTGTGATGGCTTATGTAACCGAATGCCCAAACGAAGAGAGGGAGGGAGTTTTTGCAAGATTACATTGTGAAGAATATATGCAGATCAAAGTGGGAACAGAAAGATTGTTTGCGAGTAAAGCACAGGCTGCAGAACCAGAGGCAGACCAGAACGAGTTTGGGGTTTATGAATAGCTGAGATTATTTCTTCCCTGTAATGGTTTTTTCTAGATACACGAGTCCGTCATAGATCCATTGTTCAAAAAAAGAACGACCGGTGTGTTTTTTTGTGTAATTATACGAACTGCGGGGATTTTCGTTTATTGGATTCCACCATGCAGAGGTAATAACCCAGTCACTACCTTGCCTGACTACAGCCGCAACGATTTTGTAACCGTAGATGGTCTTGATATGCTTCTTGGATTTTGTAGTAGTGCTTTGCTGGATCTCATCTGGGAATCTGACAGCAGTGTCCACCCAACTTGGGTCGAGCCCTCTTTGCTTAATTCTTTCTTTGAGGTGGGTTGTCCAAATTACCTGTGACATTTATTTGGCTAGTTTGACTTGTTCTGGATCTTCGTACAATGGGTTTAGAGTCGCAAGTTCTTCCTTGGTTGGGGTGGCGTGAGTCTGAGCCTGGACGATAGTGGCCTCTGCCTGAGTGGCGGCATCTGTTGTAATCGGTTCGCTTACCTGTGCGACTTCTGTTGTTTTGGGTAATTCTTCAAGTGAGGTTTCATCTGATGGTGGGGCTGTAGGTAAGGTGTCTGGAGTGGTTTCGGTAAGAATTTCACTAATTGGCTCTGGAGAATTTACATCTGACAAAGTGTCGTCTTGAGACTGGGGGACGATATCAGAAAGATGTGGAGTGCTAACAAAGTCATCCTCGATTAAGTCTGGGCTTACGGGGCCTTCGGGAGTAATGTCAATTACTTTGTCCGCTGGCATATCTGAGATATCTATGTGTTGTGATGGTACTGTGACAGGAGAAGTTTCTGGTGCGCCTGGGGTAATGTCAATTATTCCTGGTCGAGGCAAGGATGGATAACTAGATGAAGATCTGGGAACCACCGTAGGAATACCAGACTGAGTGGTCATCATATCTGGGTTTAAATCAATCCCTTGAGAAGAATTACTGTCGTCCATGTAATTAGTTTATACCATTAGTGCCTGTTTTTTCTTTTGGTCGATTTGCTCAATAACCCAAACTATAACAATAGAAATCAACGATAGCGCCATAACACTAACTGAGATGCTCATATATAGTGACCTGGCCTGTCTAGTGAATTTTGGGGTTTGATCTTCTGTGCTTTTTTGTTTTGATTTTGCAACAGTGAGATATTTTTCTACCGATGGGTGTGATGGGTACAAAGTTGTGATTTTTTCAAAATCATTTTTGGCATACTGAAAATATGATAACCAGTAACTTTCTAGCCCAGATTTCCAGAGTTTGTATGTGTCTCCCGTGTCTTCGGAAACATTGTTTTTGGTCATTAATGATTTTAGATCTTGTATGTCTCTGAGAAAATTATAGTTGCCACCGCCCTCTTCCGGAGTGAGTCCGTATGTAGCAATACCAACCACATTACCTTCTGCTGATATGGCTGGACCTCCACTATTGCCATGATTTATTGAGGCATCTGTTTGTATAAGTTTTTTTCTATCTCCTTTGGCTAATTTAAAGGCACTTACTACACCTTTGGTGAATGTTGGTTCTGAGTTTGCCGAAGAATCCAGAAGGAAACTATTACTACCCATTACAACCCCGGGGAAACCAATGATCTGAATACTTGACCCCACACTGAGACTGTCCACACTCCCCAGTGGCAAAGCAGGGTAGTTGGTGCCATCTACTTTGAGAAGAGCAACGTCAGAAGATGAGAATCCCGTATCCTTGTCTGGTTCACTATAATCAGAATCGATAAATTTTGCTTCTACAATCCCTGCGTCCACAACAACTCCTGTCTTGGTAAATTGAAGCGGCGTGTTGCCTAGTTGAATGTAGTATTTGTTTTCGGAGTTACTTAGAGATAGATATTTTCTGGCATACAAGTCTCCAACAAGGGCGGCAAGCTGATAGATGCTTTCTTTGCTGGCGTGAGCATCTTTAATTTTTAGTTCTATTTCAGATCTGGCCGGGATGGCACCAGTCCTCTGGGCATCGTACACTTGAAGATAATCCGCAAGTAGTAAGTCTAAATTTCCTGATGCAACAGCATAAAACATCGATGATCCCGGAATATTTTTCACCACATGACCATTGGTAGCGATGAACCCATCTTTGTTTACAAAGAAACCGCTTCCCACCGAGGCTATACAAAATGGATACTCTCTGCCAGAAAGTACCAAGTTGGGAACATCAGTGAATTTGACCTTGGAACAAAAGTTATTGAGTATCATCACGACGGAGGGTCTAACTAAGGCAGCGAGTCTGACGGTATCATCGGGAGTGGTTGCACCCATAACTTGCTTTGGAAGAGAATTAAACGTCACTCCGTTTGCAAAATTTGCAATGTCAGAGAACTCCATTGACTCTGGTCCAACAATGATCAAAGAAATTTGATCATTGCCAATCAAAATACTTATCATTTTTTTAATTCCAAAAAAATTTGCGGAAAAGAATTGAGTCCGCCAATTGGGCAGCATGTAATCTGACTCAACTGGCCTGAGCGAGGTAAAATTTTCTCCTAAAATGTTTTGGAGAGATTTTTGATCTAGTTCTGTAGTTGTTACTCTAAGTGTGACTGGCTGAGTGGTGTGATAAAAAACAACACTGTTGTCTTTGGGAGGCATCCAAAGCTGGTTGTTGTAGTTAATCGAGATAGGGAGATTGAATTTTGTGCCGTCCCAAGTAGATTCGTTGGAAATTAGTGTTTCGCCAGGAAGTGCAGGCCGTAAATTAGTAGAGATCCACCCAGCAGCTCGACTTGAGAGATCTTTGTTGTCGTCGTAGACAAGCATTACGAGACAAATTGCCGACAGCAAAAAAATAGTTGAGAATAATCCAATAAGTCCCCTTCTACGATTCATTAATTAAGTGTAACACCTAGTATTGGAGCACGGAAATAGAGGGTGATGCTACTACAAAAGACGAACTAGTGGCACTGAATGTAGGTGTTACCAAAATTGATGATTCTGTGGACTCTTTGGCAATAGATGCTGTCGGTGTGGGGAGAACGAAGTCGGTTGCCGTGGTTTCGACTTTTACAGAATTTGTTTTTTTGTTTCCGACCAAAACGATTGACGCATACACCCACATGCCAATTAATATTAGGAGTAGAAACAGTGACCAGTATTTCATGCTGGCCAAACCTGCTTACCGGTTTCAGTATCGACAATTACAATGGCCTTGGTCGGGCAAGTCTGGGCTGCGAGGAGGATATTCATCTCTTCGTCCATTGCGTCTGACTTAATAACTGCTTTGTTTTCTGGGTCCATTTCAAAAACGCCAGGAGAAACAGCGACACAACTGGCCGCACTAATACATAGATTGCGGATTACTGTAACTTGATATTTCCCGATGGTAACTGTCTTGTCGCTTGTGGTCTGATTGTCCATATTTATTTTAACTTTGCTAATAACTCCGAAATATCTCGAGTCTTGAGACTATTTGTAACGATACTGACATCTCCGTTTTCGGAAAATTCTTGTTCGGCTGTAGGTCTATTTTCTTTGTAGATTAATCCGACAGGTATTTGTTTGGCTCCCCATTCAAGTGATTTTTGGAACGCAGCCACTTTGTTGGTTGGGTCATAATCTGCAGGCAGGTCATAGATGTTTTCCTTGAAGAAAGATGCCGTGCATTCATTGTTGTAGGTGATACATGGCTGAAGAATATCGATGATGGCCATTCCCGGGTGATTGTTTGCGGCTATCATCAGCTCTGTAAGTTTTTTGATATCGTTTGAGTAACATCTGGCTACAAAAGTTGCCCCAGAGGATATTGCTAGGCTTACTGGGGAAAGCGGTTCGTCAAAATTGCCAAAGGGAGTAGTTTTTGATTTGAATCCGTGAGAGGTGGTTGGAGAAGTTTGTCCCGTGGTAAGACCATAGATATTGTTGTTATGCAGAAGCACTGTGATGTTTGGATTCCTTCTGCATGCATGAAGAAAGTGATTACCACCTTCGCCGATACAGTCACCGTCGCCCGTAAACACAAAAACGTTTAGTTTGTTGTTTGCGTATTTGATACCACTTGCTACGGGAATTGCTCTGCCGTGAAGACCTTCGAAAGAATTTAGCTTAACAAAATTGACGATATGACCATGGCAACCAATGCCTGCGGTTATCTGTGTGTTGGTATTGTCCCAACCTTGAGATGCGGCGGCACTTTTGAAAGCAGCCCAGATTCCAAAGTTGCCACAACCAGGACACCATGTAGGAAAAACTTTTGTACCAAGTTCGCTTATTGTGCTCATTGTCTGTTTAAAATACTGTTAATCTTTGCGCTGATTTCTTCTGGGTAAAAAGGCCTGCCGTCATTTTTGAGTAAACGGTCCAGAATATCTATCCCAGTATGTTCTTTGATTAGGCCTGCCAATTGAGCAGAACTGTTGCACTCGATATCTAGAAGATATTTGCTCTTGGTGAGGATGTCTTTTACTTGTTCTACAGGAAATGGACTAATCCAGTTGAGATGAAGATAGTTTACGTTATTAAAATTCTTTAGGCTTTCAAGTATTGGTCCCTTGGTACTACCCCAAGACACAATGGTGATGTCCGCTGATTCTGGCCCAAAAATTAAGGGCTTGGGCATATCAACTTGTGCGCAGGTTGATAGTTTTGAAAGTCTTTTGGACATCTGAGAATTTCTGTGACTGATTTCTTCTGAGTCAAAACCCTCCTCATCATGTTCGTCCGAATTGGTAATAAAGTAGTTGCCACTACCGGGGACAGTTCGCGGAGAAACCCCGTCACTGGTTAATGCGTATCGGTTATATTCGTCTAATTTATCTAGTACCAGTTTTCCCCTGTTTACTTGATAGGCGGAATAATCAAAGACTTGGAAGGTTTGGTCGTGATCACAAATATTTTTGTCAATTAAAACCACAACCGGTGTCTGATATTTTTCCGAGAGATTGAAAGCGACCATGGTGAGGTAAAAAGCTTCTTTGGCATCTCCCGCGGCCAAAACAATTCTGGGAAATTCTCCCTGACTGGCGTGTAATACAAACCGGAGGTCCCCTTGTTCGCTCCATGTCGGTAAGCCGGTAGCCGGACCACCACGCATTCCTTCTACAATGACTAGCGGGACTTCGGTCATCCCGGCCAGTCCGTAACCCTCGGTCATCAAACAAAATCCTCCTCCAGAAGTAGATGTCATCGATCTGGCCCCAGCATAGGAAGCACCGATTGACATATTGATGGCAGAAATTTCATCTTCTACTTGCTTGACTATATACCCATATTTTTTTTGATTTTCTGCAAGGAAGTTCAAAAGGTTTGAAACTGGTGACATAGGGTACATAGAGATAAACTGGAGACCTGCTGCAATAGCACCGAGCCCAACACTTTCGTTCCCATTGAGTAGGATCTTTGGAGTTGTATTTGCAACTTGAGCAAGTAGTTTGTCAAATCCGTCCGGGAAGTTCGTCTTGGCATAGTCAAAGCCGGCCTGCGCGGCTTTTTGGTTGATAGTGACAAGTTCTGGTTTTGATTTGGAAAAATCTTCATGAATTAAATCCAACAAGTGCTGGAGATTGCCACCCATGAGATAAACGGTTGCCCCCATAGCGACAGTATTGGCGACTATCTCTGCTCCTCCGACCTCTTGTGCAATTTTGTGCAGTGGGACAGGAAACAATTTGCATTTATCACCCACAGAACTTGCGTCGATCTTGCCTTCGTTTTCGTAAAGTACACCAGCTCCACTAATTAGTTCATCTTTGTGGACCTCAATGGTGTTTTGGTCCAAAGCGATCAAAAAATTAACTTCTTTGATCTGAGAAAAAACATCATCAACTGAAAATGTTGTTTGAATAACGTTGTGGCCACCTTTGATTAAGGACGGGTACTCAATGTAGTTGTAAATATTGTATCCAGACCTTGAGGCAATTTTTGAAAAATATATTCCTGAAGTTTTGACCCCTTGACCAGCTTGACCGCCTATTTTTATCGAACTGACTTTACTTTTTGGCATTGTATTCATTATTAATTTAATATTACTTTGACGTCAACCGCCCATGTTTCCCTGTGAGTGACTATTACAGGATTAATTTCTATTTCGGAAATCTCTGGAAAGTTTTCTACTAGGGTGGCTAGTTTTTGGATTATGATGGCAAGCCCGGATAAATCATAGGGGGTATCGCCTCTAAATCCATTTAGGAGTTTAAAAATTTTTGATTCCTTGATAAGGAAGCCTGCCTCAAGCTGATCAATGGGCAAGAGTCGTAGATTTTTGTCGGATATTAACTCGGCCATTTTCCCTCCAGCTCCAAATAGAACCACATATCCAAAGGTGGGGTCTTTCTTGATTCCCACAATAACCTCGATACCTCCAGAAATTTCTTTTTGAGCAAGGATCGCCGCTCGATATTGTATATCTGGCTCAAAGTTTTTGATTTTGTCCGCCAAATCACGCCAAGAATATTCCATCTCCCCCATGTTATTGATATGTGTTACCACGCCTCCAACATCTGATTTGTGAAGCAAGCCTGGCGATGAAATTTTTAAGACCAGTGGCCAATCTGCCTGATTTGAAAAATCTAGAGCGTGCTTCATGTTGCCAATAATTTGCGTGTCAGGAATATTAATGCCAGCCGCTTTTATGACGTGACTTGATTCAAAACCATCCAAAGTTTTCCGATTGTCTGCGGCAACAGAATCAAGGATTTGTTTGATCAAAGAAATATTGTCGAGTGGAGGAACTATTGTGTTTGGCTGAAGTGGAACATGTCGATTGCGCCATTCTTGCCATTGCCACATAGAAGCCAGCGCTCTAATTGCTCTTTCTGGGAATGAGAAGGTTGGAATTCGGAAACGGCTGAGGACTTCTTCTCCGGCCTCTGTGACTCCCCCGCCGATAAAGGAACAAAAAATTGGTTTTGAATGTTGTCTCGAAAGATCGCCAATTATTTGAGCAGTTTTTTCTATTTGGGTCATTAGCTGAGGAGTGAGAATGACGACAACAGAATCAACGGTTTCTTCTTGCAAGACAATATTAAGCGCTGAACCAAATCTGTCTGCAAGTGCGTCACCTAAGACATCGATCGGGTTGTGAAGCCCTGCCATGCGTGGCAGATTTTTCATCAATGCTTCTTCTGTAGTTAAAGGGAATTTGGCCAGCTCGAGACCGAATTCGCTAATACTATCTGTACTAAGAACTCCAGGTCCTCCGGCATTGGAAATTACAGCAACCCTCGGGCCGCGAGGAGCATTCTCCCAAGATAATGCTCTGGCTAGGTCAAAAAACTCACTAAGGTCGTGGCAGCGAATGACTCCGGCTTGTTTGAGTGCAACCTCTAAAACATTGTCCTCGCCTGCTATGGCTCCGGTATGTGACCTCATGGCCCTCACCGCCCCCTCTGATTTACCCGGCTTGAGGATGAAGATGGGATTGGTAACAGAAATCTCTTCTGCTAATTTTACAAATTCGGGACCGTTGGAAATTGATTCAAGGTACATTCCAATAGGAAAGCTCGATGAATACCCGAGAGAGTCACCTTTTAAGTCTGGATTTTTATTTTTCCATTCGTTTAGAAAATCATTTTCATTTAGGACTGTTTTGTTACCGACTGTAATGAATTGATTGAAACCAAGATTGGTTTTTTTGCACCAATCAAAGAGACTTGTCGCTATTGCACCAGACTGTGAGACGATGCGCAAATTTCCATTTTGTTTGACGATCTGACCAAAGGTTACATGAAGAGGAATTTCGTTGTTGGCAAAACCGAGACAATTAGGTCCAATGACATTAATTTTGAATTTTTCGGCGACTGACTTTAATTCTTTTTCTAGCTCGGCTCCATCTTGTCCGGATTCTTTGAAGCCTGCAGTAAAAATGACGGCATTCTTGATACCTTTTTCTCCGACTTGTTTCATAACATCAATAATCACCGTGGATGGAATGGCAAGGACAGCTAGATCTGGAGCGATTGGAAGGCTGGCAACGTCGGGGTAGCACTTTAGGCCGCTTATTACTGTTGCCTTGGGGTTTACTGGGAATATTGCACCAGGGAAGCCAGAGTCTTGGATGTTTTTGAATGCTATAGCTCCTACCTTTTCGGGGGACTCGGATGCACCGATAATGGTAATAGAATGTGGGGTAAGAAGTCGAGAAAGATCCGGCATATATTAAGCCTAACACAAATAGATTATTTTGGAAAAATTCTAGCCAATTTTAGGGTAATGGCATGACTTCCATTTTTTCTTTGATCCGCACCAGCAGGGATCATTGCGTCCAAGTTTTTTTGTAGAAGAATTATTTGTTTGTGTTCCTGATGATGATTTTTCGATGGTTCTTTGTGGCCTTTGAATTTGGGTTGGGGCTTCGACCTGGACTCGGAAAATTCGATGCGCAGCGACTGAATCTATTCTAGATAAAAGACTTTCAAAAAGAGAAAATGATTCGTGTTTGTATTCTACTAACGGATCTTTTTGGGCATATCCTCGAAGACCGATCCCATCTCGAAGACTATCAATGGCGTCCAAGTGACTCATCCACAATTCATCATAGGTATCCAAGAGAACAAATCTTTCTACTTGTGGAAGCATGTCTTTGCCAAATCTTTCTTTCTGGGCGGTTCTTGCTTGAGTAATAATATTTGATAGCATGGTTCGAACTTCTTCAGATGACTTGCCAACCAATGCTGCTTCGACCGAGTTAGCCGAGTGGGGATCTAGTGGCAGAATACTCTGGAACTCTTTGATGATTTGGTCTGCTTCTGTCTTGTTGATGCCGTCGGCGGAATAGATACTAGATAAATAATCAATTTGCTTTTCGAGTGCAGAATCGATGTGATTTGTTGTGACATCTGGAGCACCTGAAATAAGACTGTGTCTTCTGGTGTAAAAAATTTGGCGCTGTTTGTTCATGACGTCATCGTATTCGACCAGATGTTTTCTTTGGTCAAAATAAAATGATTCAACTTTTTGTTGTGCTGTTTCGATGGCACGGGTCACCATACCTGCCTCAAGTGGTTGGTCGTCTGGAACTTTTAGAAAATCCATCAGCTTACTGACTTGCTCACCTCCAAAAATGCGCATGATGTCGTCTTCGAGCGAGATATAGAAACGTGATGAACCGGGATCTGCTTGTCGGCCTGAGCGTCCGCGAAGTTGATTGTCGATACGACGTGATTCGTGGCGAACCGCACCAATGATATGAAGACCGCCAGCTTCTCTCACCTTTTTGGCTTCTTCTTCCCATTCCTTCTTGTCTCTACCACTAACTTCACCACCCAAAACAATATCGACTCCACGACCGGCGATATTGGTAGCGACTGTCACAGCACCAAGGCGGCCTGCCTCAGAAATTATCTGAGCTTCGTTTTCATGATTTTTTGCGTTTAAGATGTGATGTGGAATGCGTTTTTTCTTAAGGAATTGACCAATAATATCGTTTTGTTCAATTGACTTAGTACCGATAAGAATTGGCTGACCTTTGGCGTGGACTTCAGCAACTTCTGATACAAGCGCGGAGTATTTGGCTCGTTGAGTTTTGTATACCGTGTCTGTGTAGTCTTTTCTAATACAAGATTTGTTTGTCGGGATGATAACAACTTCTAGGTTATATATTTTCTTAAACTCTTCTGCTTCTGTTGCAGCCGTTCCCGTCATTCCAGAAAGTTTCTTGTAAAGTCTGAAATAATTCTGTAAAGAAATGGTTGCCAGTGTCCGACTTTCTTGCTGAATCTTGACGGACTCCTTGGCTTCGATTGCTTGGTGCAATCCATCAGAATAGCGGCGTCCGTACATAAGTCTCCCGGTATGATCGTCTACGATAATTACTTCATCTCCTTTGACCACATAGTCACGATCACTGACAAAAAGCGTTTGCGCTTTGAGTGCTTGTTCTAAATGGTGCAGGGTCTGATAATCTTGTTGATACAAGTTATCGACATTTAAAATCTTTTCTAATTTGCGAAGACCGTGATCTGTCAAGTTTGCAGTTCTCTGCTTCTCATCTACTTCAAAATCTGTGTCGGCTGATAAGCCCTTGATCAATTCTGCGAAGCGATAATATTGATCTGTGGCCTCGCTGTCTGGAGCAGAGATAATTAACGGTGTGCGAGCTTCATCAATCAAAATTGAGTCTACTTCGTCTACGATGGCAAAGTGATGATGCCTCTGGACAAGCTGTTCAACTGACTTGGCCATATTGTCTCTCAAGTAATCAAATCCGAATTCATTATTGGTACCGTAAGTGATATCACATTTGTAGGCCTCGGCTCTCGATGTGGGGCGCATGTGTTGCAGACGAGCATCGGTATGATTGGGGTCAGTGTAAGAAGGATCGTAAACAGACGCTGGTAAATTGCCTTGTCCGGAATATATACAACCGACAGATAGACCGAGGAAACGATAGACCGGACCCATCCAGCCAGCATCACGTTGGGCCAGATAATCATTGACTGTGACCAAGTGAGCACCTTCTCCTGTGAGAGCGTTGAGGACCATGGCTGGGACAGCAGAAAGAGTCTTACCTTCACCAGTCTTCTGTTCACCAATTTTGCCGGAGTTAAAAACAATACTGGCCATGAGCTGAACGTCATAGGGCCTCATACCCAACGAACGGAATGCTGCTTCTCTCGTTAGTGCAAATACTTTGGGGAGAACCTCATCGATAGTTTTTTCTGATTGGAGTTCTTCTTTGGTTTGAGCAATTTCTGGAATAAATTCATCATCGCTCATTTGCTTGACCTGATCTTCAAGCAAGTTAATTGAATCAACGATTTTGCGAAGTTTTTCTACTTCTACTTTGTTTGGGTTGAGAATGTTATCTAAGAATGAAAGCATGCGCTAATTATACTGGGTAAGTTTGACTTCGTCTCGCCCTGCCTACACGAGAGAAACCACAATGTTTGAGCGAGTGTGGATTTTGACAAAAAAGAATTGAGTTGATAATGACTTTAAGAAAGATAGCGTGGGAACTCTGTGATCCAGCCAATAAACTCGGTTGATAAGAGTAAATCTAGAATGGTCTTTGAGTCGCCGAAAAAAATCAAGACTTTCTAGTTTCTTGGGGATCTCTTTACCCACAAAACAATCTACTAAGACGAGGTCGTAGTGTTCGTCTCGCATATTGTTTACAAAATTCAGGGCATCGGCGATAACAATGTGTAAATTTTTAACTTTGTTGAGTGCAAAATATTTGCGACCGATATCTACCATGAGCGGATCAATCTCAACCGCCGTTATGGACGCGTCTGGATATCTTTTGTTAATTAGTGTTGCATTGCTTCCGCCTGCAAGACCCAGCAACAAAACTGATTTGGGTTGGAAAGACTTTGGAATTAATTTACTTACTCCTGCCCTCCAAATTTGAGTCATGATATCTCCTGACTCTATTAACCCATCTACCAAAATGTTGGACGTGTTTAGATATCTAACGACAGAAATGTTTTTATTAAATTTTGAGTTGGGAATCTTAATTGTCTCTGGCCCAAAAAATCTTAAAATGGACACTTTAATTATTTAAATTTAATAATTTTAATTCTGCTTGTATCTTCCTAGCTAGATCGCCCCATGTTTTATAGCGGCGGTTAAGCTGGACTGTTTGAACTTTGACTGGCGCTAGACCCTCTGCAAGGAAGGCCGCGTCAAGCAAGTCAGCAGCAGCCCTATCTCTCTCTAAGTATGAATCTGTGCCTGAAACAATGGCTACTACAGAGAACCCATCTCTCTCGGCTGTGACTATAGTGGAATATCCTGCTGACTCTGTATATGCAATTTTGAGTCCATCGACACCAGGATATACTCCCAAAAGGCCGTTCCAGTTGGGCAAATAGTAGCGCCCATGTGCTGAGCTTGTCGCAATATCTTCGTTGTCAGACTTCGCTGCAGCAAGAATGTCTGGGTAGTTTTTTTGTACATTATTTATTAACAGGGCCATGTCTTCTAGAGTTGAGTACTGATTTTGATCATCTAGCCCATCAGGATTAACAAAGTGAGAATGATTCATTCCCAAGAGAGTAGCTTTTTTGTTCATATAGTAAATAAACTCCGGTGGATAGATACCTACTGATTCAGCAGATCCATCCGCTAGAACTTGGGCGGCGTCGTTGGCACTTGTGGCGACTGCTCCTCTGAGAAGATCAGATGCAGGAAATATTTCACCCGCTTTGAGACCGAGAATGGTTGGTACTTTGTCAATTGATTTGCTTCTCACCGTGAGACTGTAAGAGGCAGTGACAAAATCTAGGGCTACTTGTGCAGATAAGAGCTTAGTAAATGATGCTGGCGACATCCGGACATTTGTGTTTTTGGAGTAATAGACAACTCCCGTGGTTTGGTTGTACACCATATATCGAGGAACTTTTTCAAGTGACACAAGTTCCTTTGATTTTGACAAATCTATTTTCAGTGTTTTGTCAATCTTGTTTGATATTTTTTCTGTTTGATCTTTCCCCCCGAAGAATGGAGAAATTAGGATGGTCGTCTGGGTAGAGAGATAGTAATATCCTCCAGCAATAATTGCCAACAGAATTAGTATGGAGAATACCCAAAAATATTTTTTAGGCACGCGTGATTACATCTTTGCCCATGTAAGGTACAAGTACGGCTGGGATTTTTACTGATCCGTCTGCTTGTTGGTAATTCTCAAGAATGGCTACGATCACTCTACCGATGGCTATTGCCGTGGCGTCATTCATATGTACATACTGAGTCTCACCGGTTGTTCTTTTTACTTTGGTTTCAAGCCTTCTGGACTGGAAATCTGTCATCAAGTCTGACGTGTTTGTCTCACGATAATTGTTTTGTCCTGGCATCCAGCAATTTATGTCTACTTGACGTGCATCAGGCTTGCCCATGTCTCCTGTACAAATTGAAATTACTTGGTATGGAATGCCTAGTCCAGAAATTAAGTACTCCTGAACTGCAATTAGAAAATCTTGTTCTGTTTTTGAATCTTCGGGGACAGAGAATGATTCCATCTCTAGCTTGTCAAATTGATGAACACGAATTATTCCCCTAGTATCCTTACCGTAGGTTCCAGCTTCTCGTCTAAAGCTCGTTGAAAAACCAATGTAGCGAATCGGGAACAATTTCTCGGGAAGCGTTTGATCCATATGGATTGGACCTAAGGTATGCTCCGCACTACCAACTAGATATTGGTCGTCTTCCGGGAAATTATATCGTTCAGCCTTGTCTTCTTCGGTTAGTCGGGCCATTCTCGTAAATACTTCGGACCTAATAAAAACAGGAGGAACAACAGGAACAAAAGGTTTTGCTGAGTATCCGGGCTTGACTGAGTCAGCGATTTTTTTGACGATGTCTTTGTTCGTCAGCGTTTGGGTGACGTATTGTATAAGTGCAAATTCGAGCATAGCCCCATCGCCTTTAAGGTACGCAAAACGGGATCCTGAAACTTTTGCAGCTGTATCTGTGTCGATAATGTCTAAATCTTGGCCAATATCCAAGTGGTCTTTGGGTTGGAAGTTGAATTTGGCTGGCTCTCCAACTGTTTTTGAGACGATATTCTCAGACTCATCTTTGCCCAATGGGACGACATCTAATGGGATATTTGGAATTTTGTACATTAATTGTAAATATTCAGATTCAATTTCTTTTAGTTGTGGTTCCAGTTCTTGAAGAGTTACCTTAAATGCAGATGATTTTTGAATTAATTCAGGATTTCTTTCAACTCTTAATTGTTCGTTTAGTTTGTTCCTTTCAGACCTAATACTTTCAACGTCGGTTATGAGTTTTCGGCGTCTCACATCAATTTCCAGAAGTTTATCAACAAAACTTGGGTCAACCCTTTTTTGGACTGCTGTTTTCTTCACCTTCTCGGCATTATCTCTGATGTAGTTTATGTCTAACATTTTTATTTTTGTTTATTAATTTATTTTACCCCTCTTAATACAAAAAACACGCAAATATTTGCGTGTTAGGGTCCCGGATTGCGGGAAGGTGCCACCTTAACTGTACTTAATTGGGCTATAACGGGCGGTCCCGGTCTGGTTTGTTACCCCAAACAGCTTGATGGTTGGAACCATCTCAAGCGCTTTTCTGTTTCGATTATATCAAGATTCTATAATCCCAACTCTGGGGCGACGTTTTGCATAGAAGTCAGACAAATCTCAATGAATTTCTCTAGTGGAGTGTTAAGACCTTCTGGGTTGGCACACATGGATACTTCGTCACGACGAGTGCCAGCGGCAAACTTGGGTTCTTTGAGAATCCTTTTTAAGACAGAAGACACTTTGACCTCGGCTAGTTTTTTGCTTGGATATACATAAGCAACGGCCATGATAAGACCTGTAAGTGAGTCTGCGCAAAAAATGGACCACTCTGCTTTGTTTGCAGGCTTGACCCCTGTGAGTTCTGGGGCATGAGACTTAACTATGTTTAAAACCGTATTTGAAACTGCAAGCCCATACTTCTGCATGACTTCCGCAGTCTTGAGAGGGTGTGTTTCTTTGTATTCTTCGGAGTAATCGATGTCATGGATGAGTCCTGCCAGTGTCCAGTCCTCACGAGACGGTTCACTGGATTCCAAGAGACTGCTTGTCTGGAAATAATCATAGAGCCCGCCCATACACGCTTCGAGTGCCAAAGAATGCGTGAAGGTTTTATTATCTAACTGACTTTTTACTGCTTCAAGATATTTTTCTCTCATCAGGTATTTTACATCCGCCATAGGCGGGTTGTGAGTACACAAAAAAATACCCCGCGACAACGGCGGGGTAAAACTTCTATTTCTTGGCCAACCAATATACCTCTGCGGTAATGAACAAAATGCCGCCAATGGCAAACAGGACGGTAAATTCACCGGGTGCGGCTACCAGTGCTGCAAAGAGGGCAAAGGCAATCAAGATCAAGCCACTTTGCAGGAAGGGGTACTTAATTGACCAAATTTTTAGCTTATTGACAAAGTTCTTGAAGTTCTCCATTTGCTCCTCCTGGATTATTCAGAAAGTCAGAATTGACTTATAGCGTGTATTCTACAATAAATTGCACTAAAAATGACGTCCTCCCCGGATTAAAATCCGGGGTTTCCTCTGATCTCATGAGAATTCTAGACGTAATGTCCTAGGCTTGTCCCTCTTACCTTGGTATGCAATATACCTCCGTATTAAATCCTC
>Ga0172375_10004478_pt1 | contig 20609 bp, 19 predicted proteins | sample LakKiv1m_FD_114537 | JGI IMG/M metagenome (GOLD analysis project Ga0172375, IMG submission 114537) | Freshwater microbial communities from Kabuno Bay, South-Kivu, Congo - kab_092012_11.1m | ecosystem: Environmental > Aquatic > Freshwater > Lake | place: Democratic Republic of the Congo...
GGTAGCTCCGCCAAGCCACCGCCCTCTTCATCCAGTCCATCTATTCTGATATTTTCTCCGTCCAGGTCAACCTAATCTAAAATTTTCACCCTATTTCAGACCATTCAATTCGAAATCCTACAATGTCAGGCGGGGAGAGCGGCCCGCCTGACTCCTACTCCCGCTCCTGTCCAAGTGACAAGCTACCATCGACTCGCCCTCGTGACAGCGACATCGGCACTCCCAAGCTGACTGCATAGCCGCGATCATAGTCACTCAAGGCATGCGCTAGAGCGTGGCTCAGTGCTTCGTCACCAGTCGTCATCAAAGGAGGTAATCATGCCACTATCATAAAGAACAGATAGCAAGCTAAGGCAGCAAGAGCCGAGTAATCCGACTGACTCCCAGAGCAAATCTAAGGTGAATCTAGGGAGCCAACAATGATGAATGGAGGTCAACATGAAGAAGGAAGAAAAACCTCGTTGTTTCAGACACTGGAGCACGCCGGGTGCGGAGTTATGCTCTGCTTGCACTCATGACAGAGACTGCTTCGATGCCACTGACCGCTATTGGTTGCGTTCGTTGATCGGCGCTCCGAAATGCTTCACTGCATTTGGAAGCATTTTCGACTGTCCAATATGTAAGTACAACCAGCTGTGCAGGAAAAGGAGTGGAAGAGCTCGATGCTTCGGAGAGCACTCTTTAGGTGACACCTGTTGGTATGGTTGCACGTTGGATGGCCTGTGCGAACGGTACCACCTCTACACTTCCATCGAGAATGTTCCCGATCAGCGCCCAGTCTGTTTCGGTTATGTTGGAGAGGTGATCATGCAAAATGATGATTGCGAATCATGCGAGCATACAACCGCATGCCAGGCAATGAGTGAGTTGAGAAAAGAGGACGAGAACCCTTCCTGCTTGGGGCAATTACCACGGACCAGGACTAAATGCTGGACTTGCCGGCACCTGGAACAGTGCAATGCATTGATACAGGTTGGTCATAAGGAGTGCTTCGGCCAAGACAGCCCTTTTTTGGACTGGAGATGTGCTGGCTGCGATGAAGAGATGTGCGATAAAGCGACTCCTTCATATCCAGTAACCGGATGAGTCCGGGAGAAGCGCAACCAAGACGCCCGGCCATCACCAGATTGCCGGGCTTTTTCTTGTCCTCGCTGACAGTCGTCAGCCACAAACACCATGGAGGTACATCATGCCTTTTTCACGAGTCAACCTGGAGCGCAATAGAGAGGCTGAGCGAGTCCTCGATCACCAAAATCTTACCGAAACCAGTGATGCAGGTCCTCCGGTTTTATATGCTCCGAACACCGGAACCATCAGTGCGAAGATCCACCGGGACAAGGAGGGAAAATCAACTCGTATCCTCGATGAACATCGTTACCGAAGAGAAGCTTTTCCGTGTACCGGGCCGCTAAAATGCAGAGTCTGCAACCGCCATTCGAGCCTCGCTACATACGATAACAACATGTTGCGACAGTACGGGCCTCGCAGGCTCATTCTATTCTACGCAACAATCCTGAAGGCCGAAGGACTTGATCCAAAGTCTCAACGGCACCTGATCCTCGGGCAGCCAGTATTGTTTGTTGGGGACAGGTCTCTTGACCAAGCTTTCGACCTTCGCAGATCTGTCTTGGCATCAGAGGGCATACACAGTTTGTTTACTGATGACGAGGCGGACATACTTTTCAAGATTACTTTTCGGCCCCGCGGGCGACTTAATCTGTCCAGAGAATTCATCAAGCCATCCTTCTTTCCACCGCTGCCGGATCACTTTCCTCCCCTTTCGCAGTGCATTTATCCGCAAGGGGTTGGGCCGGAGCAATCGAAGGTGGATGCCTTTGTTGAGAGGATGGAAGCAGCTTCTTTGGGCAAACGGAAAAGCCGGCCGATTTATGGAATCCTGAAGGATTGACGAGTCAGACTTACTTCTGGCCGCACTCTCATAGAATGGCACATGGTCCCCGTCGACTTGCTGCTTTCAAGCCACGGGAGTTCTGACACTGGAAGATTCCTGTGACGCTCTGGGTTGATGTAGAGTCCCTGGTTTTCTTGTTCGCACTCGTCGTCAGCCCTTAGTAGACTCGAATGGGGTGAGGCGGCTCGACACATGGGCCGCCTCCCTTACCATCCCTTGACCCTTGGGTTGGAAATGGTTCCAACCTCACAAGCATTGAAGTATCCACGAGCGGCACATTCCAGAGAGGATGTGCATCAGACTGGGAAGGAGAATGACGATGGCAAGAATAGCATGCTTAGGACAGCAGTACAACAAAGACGATTTCAACGGAACAATGCAATCGAATGCGGCCTTGGCCCATTGGGCGACTGACTTAGGCCACAGGGCTCACATGGTCGCCTTCACTCGCCGCGGGGCAAGGCTCAGGAATTTCATCGAGCTAGGTGATGGTTGGCTCAGAGTCTACAAGGAAATTAACTACTATGACGTGCTTAACAAAGAATACGACCTGATCTATTTCTCCACGCCAGGAGTGAGACCCGGTTCTCTCAAGTCACCGATCCCAGTTGAGTTCCGGTACCTCAAGAAGCCTTTCATTGTGATGGTTCATTCTGAAGCGGACGTGCAGGCGTACAAAGACGTCCTGGAAGAAATGGCAAGTCATCCGATGTGCAAGGCCATCCTGGTAAACGGTGAAGAGGCTAAACAGGCCATGAGTTTTGATGTGCCCAGGCTTGTTTGGTTCCCGTGCACGATGCCGGACTATTTACTTAACGAGGCTACCGAGTGGCCAGAAGACCCTAGAGGCCTGCTCTATGCAGCCCGTCTGATCAACTGGAAACTCCCCGGAGTCCTGGCTGCCTTGACGAAGGAAGATGAATTCTTGAAGGAGGTCGGCGGCGAAGTTCACGTTCACGGAGTGGCTCCAGGGAGATCAGGCTTTCAGCTGGAGCAAGCCATGGAGAGCATGGAGCCTCGTTGGAATCGGCATAAGGGATTCTACAACGTCTTTGACATCCCAAATGCCAAGAAGATGTATCAGCGCCGGTTCTTCTGGGACGTTGTCAGGACTGATTTGGGCACAACATACTCTCGGCGTATGAATCTAGGAGCCGTCGAAGCGATTGGACAGGGATGTGTCCCCCTGGTGAGCCCGACCTTCGTCCCCCCGTGGACGCTTGAGTTCGCCATACCCTGTGAGTTTGACACACGCAATCCCGATCCCGCAGATGTCACGAGGAAACTCCGGGCAGTCAACGACAACTACGACAAGCACCGGCTACGAATGCGGCAGCTCATGCTAGAAGGCCCATGGAGCTATGAAGCCGTCAAGAAACAGATCCTTTCCATTCTGGATGTCGCTCTTAACTGACGGCGGATCTCTCACCGCGGCGCCCAGCGCGTAGCCTCGCATCTATTGGCGCGCCGCGGCGCGGAGGTCCACCGGTGGACTCCACGTTCCTTTTGAAAAGGACCTGAAAGGAGTTCGCAATGAACCTATTGAAATCGCAGGGAATAGCCGACAAATACGGGATAGATTCCAGAGTGCTCGAAGCCCTGGAGGATCAGGGCGCTCTGGAATCCTTTTCCAACCGAGATGGAGACCGTCTGTGGCAGGAATCGGACATCCAAAGGGTTTTGGGGGTTGAAGACCAGGGCACGCTTGATGACACGGGGAGTATTCGGATTGTAAATCCCGGAGCGACTCTGTTGTCGCTCCGCCCTACCGACTGCCCTTCAGATATCGGTGACAAGCCTTCGCCTTCCCATCCGAACTGCCAGGAGTGCAAGATCTCAGATCCTTGCAGTGACGCAACTTGCGAGATCGCTCAGAAAGAAAGTCGGTGTTGCATGCCTTTGAAATAGGGCTCATGCAAATTAGTTTCTTTTGGAGGCCTCTACCTGATGAGAGCTCCGGCTGGTATCCCGGTTGTCAAAGACATTGCTCTTGATCTTCAACCTGGGAGGGCTGCCAAGGCATCACGGAAGGCGACACACGGCAAAGGCCCATGAACTTGAATGCGAATATCTGGAAATCATGGTGTCTTTCTTTTACACCCATAAAGGACCGCACTATGCGCGTGCGTCGATTAACCTGAGAGTCGTACATCGTGAACTCAGGATCACTTGTCTCCAGTGGATGATACCCGGCTCGTATAAATCGTTCAGTCAAAGCCTCGGGAAAGCCTTGATTTGGAAACTGAGGGCTTCCGGATACGGCCCGCCCGGCTGGGCCCGGCTAACCTGCCAGCACGCTGGCTCGGGTCTTCAGGGCTTTCTTCACGTGGTCTCATCCATTTCCCGGCCCGCAAACTAGTCTTTCCAAAACATTAGACCGTGGACGGCCAAACAGAAAGGAGCCATCATGACAAGAGCCGATGAAGTGCTCAAGACGTTGGAACTAATCCTCGGTGACGATGCTGACTCGAAGAGTAGCGTACGGAGGTCTATCAAGGAGTTTGGCAAGAAGTACGCTGCCGGGGAAGCGGCGGCCTTGACGGTTGCCAAGTATGTCAAAGATCTGCTGCGAACTAACTCATAAGTATCGAGACCTACCTTACATTCCTACCGAGCAGTCCTGACTATCAAGTCGACTCGTGGAGCTATCGGCCCCACTCGTTAGAGATACAATTGAAGCAGTCTCATTTTGGCCAGAGCCTGGGGGAAAAGCTGGTCTTAATGTCCTCAGTGTTACAGACAAAGCAGTCGAGCCTGCCTCTTTGCCTGGAATAGGTAGTGAACTTCAAGAAACTGTTTCCGCCTCCTATGCCAGGGTTCTCAACGGTTGAACCGTTTAAGAGCAGAATTGCCTCACCTTCTTCAACTCTATCTTCAAGCCTACCGCCATCCGAGCAGATTCCGTGAATGCGTGCAGGGTGAAGGCTGCACAGAAGGTCCCTTTTCAAGAGATACTGAGGACTATGCAAAGCTTGCCCATGCACCGATTCCCATTGGGACATATCTGACTTGAGCGCGCCTCCGAGGAATGCTACATTCAAAACCAAGATCACGGCTGCAGCTGCACCGAAATGTGCGGCCGTCAATTTGCCTTTTAGCTTTGACTTCTCTCCGATGAAGAAGAGCCCCAAGCAAGCGACTGCGGCAAGCACCACCAACCAAATCAGGAACCAAAGCCACCCGGTGGTTAGCAATCCGGCAATAAGCCAGCCGAGCATTACTGCCGTTGCTCCGATTGCGAGCAGCTTCGTGGGAAACGCCTTCAGGCTCCCCTTATCTACTCCCTCCTTGATGCTCCTGAAGCCTTCCAGGAGACTCTCTTTGGCTTCTGCCGCCAAGTCTCCGGCCTTGAACCCAAGAGCCTTGAATATGTCTTTGCCCTCGTGAAGAGGGATGTCGTGCTTGGCAAAGAATGCTTTGATGTCTCCGATGGATGCCGTCTTAAGGCGCTCGATATCCTCACGAGGTATGTTAAATCGCTGAGCGAAGTCGCGCAGAACATCGCGAGTCCTCTCCGCTTTCGGAGACGCATTTTCTGAGACGTTGACACTGGCATCCACTTGACCCTCTGAAGCCAATAATCTCTTGTCCAAGTCTGCTTTGCTGACCAGCCCCGCTTTCATCAACTTTCCGAAAAGGCTTTCAAGCCCCTTCGGGGAAAGCTCATACTTCTTGATGAGTTGCTCATCGGACATTCCGGCACGGATGTCCGCCAACACCTGCTTTGCGGACAAGGTCTTTTTCTCAGCCACTTCTCAATCCTCTCACTTGGCGGCATGAAGCTATTTCGTGGTTTCGATCCTCAGCAACCGGCCCTGCCGGTCTCGAACCTCTGTCCGGCCGTCCTTGTCGATCCGTTTCTCGACAACCCGTCCCTTCGGGTCGCGGACGGTTGTGGTATTTCCTTGCTCCTTCTCTGTTGCACGGATTCGTCCGGTCGAGTCCTCGATCCTGGTCGTTGTGCCTACTGTTGTCCGCTTCTCGATCAAAGAACCTTGAGGGGCCCGGACCTTGGTGCTGTTTCCCTGGGCCTTCTCGACGCGCAAGAGCTTCCCCTTTGTATCGTATACCCGGACCACTGCACCTTCCGAGATCTTCTTTTCCAAGATCCGACCCCTCTGATCACGGATTATCGTGGTTTCGCCCAGGACTACACCGGGCAAGATGAAGAGAAGGATGACCAGCTGTACAAGAACCATCGCCGCCTACTCCTTGGAAGGAAACGAGAAAGGCCAACGAACTCTAACCATGCAATATGCCATAGGAAAACATACAAGGCAACAGGAATTTGCGCTTTTCGGAAAAATCTTTCCTGGACGAGGCCGGGAAGCCGCTTTCAATGACCCTGGTGAGAATCGCAGTTGGCGCTCCCAGAGCCATTGATGAGGTCTTGTGGCCTCTGATGTCGAGAGCTTTTGAGGAAACCACATAACTTCAGGAGGTTACCAGGCCCCTAAAACGTTGATACCGCAGCAACCTGATATCACTGTGAAAGGGGAGTTTTTCATGAAAAGACGAGGCGGATACACTTCTGACCGAATTCACGCCGTGAAGTTCCGGGCATCCCCAAGGACCTTCGAGGCCCTCAAAGGATTGTCTGAAGAAACTGGAATGGCCTTGGCATGGGTAGTCCGGAAACTTGTCGAAAGGGGACTCGAAATTCATCAAGCTCGACGGGCTTCCTGATGGGGAGTCCTCATTCCTTTTTATGCAGGTCCGAAGGTCCTTCCTGCGGGACACGCAATGACCTTGGCTTCATAAGATGACTGGTCGGGCCTGCATGCAGGCTTTATTGAGGACTCGAAGAACCTGCGGGAAGGAAACCCACGAAAACAACTGATGAAGAGATTCGTTCTCATTCGCAGGCCTGCGGGAGCAGGACTCCTTTGCGTCAGGCGGTTACAACACGCCGGAATCCTGACGGCTGAGGGAGTCAGCTCTTCCAGGGCCTCTGCTTTCCCCGGCCTCCTCTACCATCAGACCGACTCTCGGTTCACCTTTTCCAACAAGGGGCTTTCCTCTTCTGACTTCAAAAGACGGCCAGATGCTCTAGCCGTCAAGAAAAGCGAACGCGTAGGACGACCGTCACGCGGCGATCTCCCTGCGCCGGGGGCACCGGGCGCGGCCGTCACAGATCTCGGCTGTATCGAGCTGGTATGGGTTCGCCTCTTCTGGCCCTCTTTCGGAGCCTCTAACTCCCATCTTTCCGACAGTTTCGCTTCCCGGTCTTCCTAATAGCAGAAAGCTGCCGGCTCGATGATCCTCATGGACGCGGAGGTTGCGGGCTCCCTAATCCGTTGGATAGGGAGCCGGAATTTCTTGGAGGCCCCTATGCCCAAACACGCGCCAAGCGAGATACTCTGCCATCCCGACAAGATCGAGGTCTTCATTGTCAACAGCGCCAGCAACCGTCACGTTTTGCACGAAGTCTTTCCGGGCCTCATGAAGACCTGGACAGAGCGCTTCTGTTTGCGACGGCGAAACGAGTGCAAGGCATACAGGTGGGAAATTTACCTTTGGAACGAGGAGCTGCGTCTGACGTTTTCGGGCTCGCCAAGAGATCTTGTCCCTCGGCCGTCGTGGCACGAGAACCCTTTTCACGGCAGTCAGGCTCGCAATCAATATCCAGGCAGCGGCCGGAGCATGATCGCCACTCTCCGGATCACGGACAAGAAGAAGGTGAGTCCCAGGCACTATTCCGATTGCCTCTCCCAGATCCTGGCCGACTTTGAAACCTGCGGTATCGAGGAACGACCGCGCATAATCGAGGTCGCGTTGGACTGCTACACAGAGGAACTGTCCCGATTCGTATACAGGACGGTCCGGCTCACCCGAGACAAGCCCCTGAAGTTCTGTCACTACAAGAATGGGGCCTACCAGCCTGGCGGATCTCCCGACGGTGACAACACCGAATACAGCATGCGACCGGTATTCCAAACCCGAAAAGGATACGACGAATGGCAAAACGCCCGGACAAGGGAACTCATTTGCTATTCCAGACCCGAATATCCTTTTTACCGGGTTGAGATCAGGCTCGGGTACCGGTTCCTCGACCGCTTTTTCAAGTCGGACGAATACCACCGCTCAATGGAGTCCTCTGAAATCCCTCTGTTGGTGAGGGATTATCCGGTGAAGGCTCCAAGCAGGACCCTTGACCTCCTGGGATTCATTCCTTACTTCGTCCGAACCCAGCTTGCCTTTGAAACCATTGACGTCGAGAGACTCTACCGGAATAAGCCGTTTGCCAGGTTCCTGGCGTTGCACGACAAGTCACTGAGGGAGCAACGCTTCAGAATTGCGTCGCAAGGGTTGAAGGTCAAGACAACTGCGGTGTCACCTCCTCCAATCCATTATGTCCTCCCGAGGCAGATAGAGCTTTCAACTTAGTAGAAGTACATCCAATCACACCATGACCAATAGACCATGTAACTACGGTCCCTTGCGCATACCCAGGGTGAAATCACGGTCGAATTCACTCACACTCATGACAGACGACCACACATGAACACTCCCATTACCTCGTAACGCCAGGTAATGACAGGAACTTGTCTGTCATGTCCTAAATTCTCAGGACATTCCCGCTCTTCATGCCTTAACGCCTCTCTAAGGAGGGACCGGAGGAATACTTGTCTCAAAGGATTTCTCAAAAGGCCCACAGGACCAGGAATTCATCATGAGGTGCTCGTCTCCTGATCGTCGTTTCTCCCGATCCTGCTCTTGAACCAAGATTGAATGACTCACCAGGTATTCCAGAAAACGGGCCGGTTCCCTGACTAGATTTCGGTCGAGGAGTCATAGTGAACGAATTGAGCCCCCAATCCTCTGGCCCCCGCACGGGGGGCCGCCCCATAATGACTTTGCTCCTGTGAGCTTCATGGAGCGTCGCTGCCAGACAGCTACGTACGCCGACTAACCTTGACAGTACCTCCTGCTCGTCACCACTCCAGGAAACCAATCAAACGAACGCGCGACATCCCCAGAGGGATTTGACGCCAGGAAGGAGGAAGCTCGAAACCGATTTCATCTGCTAATTTCCTTTGAACCCGTAGGCCCACAAGGACTTTTCATAAAACCGCAGGCTGGCACTTCACCGGTCACACTCTTGAACCAAATCCAAGCTCCAGTGTTGGACAGAAAACACTTAAGGAGGAACGCTATGCGCGACAGAGCCTACCGAAGGCACCACTCAAGGCGAATGAAGGCAAAAGCACGAGACATCGCTCGGACGTATCAGGATTGTACTCCGGAGATGATCAAGGATTTTCAGCGAAGAAGTGACAATCTTTGCTGCCGTTCGGCTCCTCATAATAAAGATGTGCGACATGCGGTCGGTATCTCGAACCACAAGAAGTGGCTAACCCAAGACGTCCGAAATTGGGAGTCCGAGTATCAGGATGAAACATGGGAGAAGAAATATCCCATACCATTGGATAAGGAGGATCGCTCTATGTCTACTGTAGCAAATGAAGAAAAGGCTCATGATTCGTACAATGTTGACCTGCTCCTTGCTGAGCTGAAGCTCCACGTTGCACGACGGTTGACCTTCGTCGACACGGCGAGCCATGTCGGCAATGGCGACCAGATTCTGACTGATCCCTCAGCGATCCTGCGGCGTAACTGCAGGAACCGGCGGGCATCCGAGGTGATCGAGAAAGCACTCGCAGCAGGAGCCGACGCAAACACTCGCTTCGATTCATCCGGCAATACCCCTCTCATCGAAGCATCAGTTGCCGGGAATGCTGCGGTAGCAGAGATCTTGCTCCGTAGTGGAGCTGATGTCGCCTCGCAGAACAATGACGGTGAGACCGCTCTCATTGCCCTTGTGAAATCAAGCAAGTGCTCCTTGAAAACTCTTCAGCTCCTCATAAACAACGGTGCGGATGTCAACTGCCAGGATGCTTCCGGCAACAGTCCGCTTCATTGGGCAGCGAGAAGCGGTGCGAGGAGTATTCTGGAAACTCTGTTGACCGCAGGCGCCGCCTCCTGGATAACCAACAAAGCAGGCGAGATGGCTGTTGACGTTGCCCGTGACAAGGCAACACGGAGAAGAATTGCTCGCGCCATGCGTGCGAGAATTCCGCGCTACAACGCCTGCCTCAACGGATTGGGGACGAGGGACTCCCGGAGAGATCTTTTTGTATGGAATGACTCAAGGCAAGCGATCTGAAGCCCCGTGCTTTAGACAGGCTCCTGCTGTTATCTCTCGAATGGGGTCCATTTGATTCCGGTCTCCATGACAATGGCTTACCGGCATGTATCAGCGAGGCCGGCTGGTTCCCTTCCCCGATGCCCTCCATGAAGGCTCAATTCAGATATTGAGGCCGCAAATGTCCGGCCCCGGCACAGGGGGCCGCCCCATAGTGACTTTGCTCCTGTGAGCTTCATGGAGTGTTGTATGCTGAACTCCCAGGAACGACTCTCTTTCTGGTCCTCGTCGTGAGGATCTTCCCGAACACCAGCAAGATTTCCTGGCGGTCTTACGCGAGCTGGACAGGAAATCCGCCCGTGCGGCAGTAACTCAGAAGGCTTTCTGCCAACATCCCCGCCTATCAATCGGCTCCTGTGCAGGTCGGTCATTTTTTGCCGATCCCCAGGAGCCGGTCCCTCCCCAAGACCAAATCATTCCTCCCCAAAACCAGTCCCGCATTCGTGTCTTTCGCGCATCCCGCAAAGGGGATCAGGAGCACTGTTGAAGGGAGACCAGCTTGCATGTTGCGAGAGACACAATGTACCGCAGGGACCTCGGTCGACGCCGGACGAGCCGGTCAGGAATTCGATCCGACACTACCCGACGGCGAGGAATCCCGGCTGCTTCACCCGGGTGGACCTAATGCAGACCGGGTTTTCAATCGCATAATCTGCGGTTCAAGCGTGGACATGCAGGAGGTACCTGATCAGTCAGTCCAATTGATCGTCACGTCACCGCCGTACAACGTGGGAAAGGTGTACGAAGCCGGTCAGTCCTTTGAAGATTGGCTCTTGCTCATGAATCAAGTCTGCACGGAGATGTACAGAGTCCTTGTTCCGGGAGGTCGAGTCTGCATCAACGTCGCCGGTATCGGTCGAAAACCTTACCGTCCAACACATTACTATGTCACCGGAATCATGTTGGACCTGGGTTTTCCAATGCGAGGGGAGATTATCTGGGACAAGAGCGCGTCAGTCGGAACATCCACGGCGTGGGGATCGTGGCGCTCCGCGACCAATCCCGTCCTTCGAGATGTTCACGAGTATATCCTCATATTCAGCAAAGATCGGATGAAGGCGACGAGGACCGGCGCAGACACCATTGGCCGCGAGGAATTCCTGGAATACACGAAATCGATCTGGAAGTTCCCGGCGGAATCAGCCAAGCGAATTGGTCATCCTTCTCCGTTCCCTCTGGAGCTGCCAATGAGGCTGATTCAGCTTTACAGCTTCGAGGGAGACATTATCCTTGATCCATTCTGCGGTTCGGGTACGACCTGTGTAGCGGCGGCCAGGTCGGACCGCCACTCCATAGGTTATGACACTGTCGAGGAATATTGCGAGATCGCCAAGAAAAGATTGGTAAATTCCTAGACCTCTCCGAGTCTGGCCGTCCAGATTCCTCCGAGGCTAGGCGTTCAGGAAGCTCCCAGTCAAGGACGCATCTGAACTTCCTCCCAGAACGGAAACAATCCTTCAAAAACAGACTTCATGACTTGATCAAGTTTGTCCGGATTCTCAAGTATCGACTTGTCTATTCTTCGTTTCAGCAAGCGGCCGACAAAGAGCCATTCAACTGGACCTGTAAGCCTCTGATATGGGTAATTGATAATAAAGCTGGTCACTTGGGCGGTAGTAACCGGTGAGGAAGAGACAGAGGGCACCTCAATGGCTCTAATGCGATTACTCTTTGCGAACCTCTCGAAATCATCTCGTCGAGAATCGACAACTCTCTGGAATTCCATATAGGCACTGGTGACCACGCTCGGATTTCCCCCTCTTTGATGCTCAGGACCGAATTCAAATCCTACTCCAATGGTCACCATGTCCTTGTACATTCCAACATTGAATTGCATCTCTGCACGACCGCCATAGTTGTAGGTATACCAATAATGGCCTCCGCCGTCATGTTGCTGGATTTTCCTTATGCGGGGCTTGGCTCCAAAGGCTTTAGAGGATTTGGGATTAGGCTCTCTTGTCTTCTCCCTGATGCGGGGAATATTCCCAAGGATCGTGCTGTTGAGGTAGGGATTGAGCACGTCCAAGACAAGACTTTCCAGCCCAGGACCGAAAACCGACTCATTCTCGTGAGCCAAGGAATGGAACAACGTATCCGGGATTACGGGAGGTTTCATGGGGCGACTCCTCTTGACGAGGAATTGACGTTGGTCGCCCAAACGTTACGCCCCGCGCCACTCTCCTGTCAACCACAATGCCGGAGGTTCTCATCTTTTCTGGGAAAGTTCCCGATGTGTGCAGGTCCGTAGGGAGATTCTCGTTGATCCATCCTGAGGACCGGGAACAGTTTTCGCCGCGGCGGCCCTGATTGACTTCCGCCACGAATATGCTGAGATCGCCAGAATGAGGCTCGCTGAAATCTGACACCGTCTTCCCTGATGAGCCCGGAGCAGGCCGCCGGTACCTCTGGACGAGGCCGGTCTCTCCCGGAAGACCTGCTCTTGACAGTGGATAAGTCCTCCCAGAAGCGACTGTTACGCTTCTTTCAGACCAATGAACGCCGGCATCGTCTGCCACCAGGCCAAGGTCTCTCTTTGGAGTGTGCCGTCACGCAGCCCGGGAAAGTACCCTTATGAAGTTTGCCGTGTAATACTCGCCCGTAGTCTCCAAATCAATCTCAATGGCCGCTCCTACAAGGTCCCGAAGAGCTTGGTGCAGATCATTGATGTGGTCCAGCGTGATCCCGAGCTTCTTGAGATCGGAATCCAGCCAGTACATGCAACCGGGATGGAGTTGCGAGTACTTCCGCACGAGGATGGCACGCCCTGGAGGTTGGTCTTGAACTTGCATCTCCCAGACTATTTGTCGCCGCCCGGCCTTTGACGGACACACTTCTGCTTTCAAGAGCTTTGCCTGATAGACGCCGTCCGGCAATTTTCCACCTCGAACTTCTCTGTAAGCCTCATTCAAATCACTCAGGTCGATCTTCATATCAATTACCTCCCTGCAATTACTCAATAGGGGCAAATTCATCTATGAGAGAGCCCTTTGGGAGTAAGACACGTTTTCCGGCCTTCAATCTATTCGACGCGTCTTTGCAACCGCGTTGATTTGACGCCGAAGAAAATACGCCAGTGAAGTGGGTCGGACAGATCTGGAGGAGATCATTACTACTGGTGGAGGTGGCGACGAATTGACGCCGTTAAGGGCCCGTGCACAAAACGGCATTTACCCCGGCCCGTTGTCCCGGCCAAGGGGTGAAGCAGGGTTGAGACAGGAAGTGAGCGGTGAATTCAGGGGTTCCTTTGGGGCGCTACGGACGGGCACGCGACCCTACGGGCTGCACAATGGACGGATGAGTTGGCCCGACAATTACCGCCACAGAGTGGATGACGGATCAGGTTTCCATTAATGCATCGAAACAATGTGTTCCGCCGGTCCACGGTGCATTCCTTTCAAGCCTCGCTTCTAACTTCAGGGGGTCTTCTTGTGAACGATACACGTGGTCTCGCCGGGCAAGGCGAGATTGCTGCAACCTGATACGGTACACATAGGTAAAGAGATCAAAAGCCCCCCTCTTACCTCTGCGACGAACCTGCTCTGATCCGCTGTGTAAGGATGTGGATCGACTCCGAAGCAATCAGCGATAACGAGGCTGTCGTGGGCATGATCGGGGTACGGTTGCCGAGCATAAACCCCTGAACCTGGTATCGCGAGGAGTGGACCTCGATCGAACGTGCAGTATTTTCTGTGACGTGTGTGGTAGTAGTAGTCCCCATTCGTTGCTGCGTGCCTCAAGAAGTCTCCTGGAGCGCTCAGGAATTCCCAAGACAACACAGAGCGATAACCGGGTTCGGCTCTTGGGAGGAAATTCGGATCGTGCTTTTCCTTGATGAGACCGGACGTAGTCAGCCAGTTGGTCGCCATGCAGTTAGGACACATTGGACAGTTTATTGCATCCCAATCCGTTCCGCACATCGGACAAGTTACTTTGGACACGATTGTCTCCCTTCCTGTGCAATCCGCAAACGGTTCCAAGCGTCATGTCACCCTCGTGCTACAGCGAATACTGATCGGCATTGGCTTCAAGCCAACTCTCCGTCTGCCTATAATCGGGAGCGGCCCTTCGAAGATCCTCGTAGAAAGCCGGACCGTGGTTGTGCTGGTGGAGGTGGACCAATTCGTGGAGAACGAGATACCGTACGACGCTAGGCGGAAGAAGAATTACTCGCCAGTGGAAATAGAGATCTCCGGCCGCATTGCACGAGCCCCATCTGAATTTCAGATCCCGCACGGTCACAGATCGAGGCTCCGCCAAGACTCGTTCCTTGAGCGTCACCACAACTTTCGTAATCCATTTCTCCGCTTGTCGAGCATACCACCTGATGAAGTGTATACGACCATCCCCTGCTGCCTCACGCGCCATCAGAAAGCGTCCGTTCAGAAGCCTAAGTGGTGGCACTTTGGTTCCAACCTCTACAGGATCGAGGAGTTTCAAGCGATACTTCTTACCAAGGTAATGGAATCCCTCTCCAGTCACATATTCTTTGCGTCCGGCCGGACGGATCACGTTCTCCTTCTGACCAAGCTTAGTGTAAATCCACTCCTGCTTGCGCCGGATGATGGCTTCCAAGTCTCGTCGCTCCATGGACTCAGGGACATTGATGACCAGATCCCCGAACCTGTCCACGATGAGGTCAACTGTTCGGCGACGAGCGCTCCGCCTCACCTCGATTTCGAGGTCGTCGATATGAAGGACTTCGTTCACGATACCAGAAACCTGTGTCGGCTTTTTGCTAGGTCCACGAACCGGATTGCCAGTTCCTGGGCTTTGTCATTGGGAATCAGATGAGAACGTCGCAGAAAACGATATACCCAGTTTTCAAGTCTCTGTCGGCTGAGAGGATCGCGCCAAAACCCAACGCGGCGAATCTCCGTCTTGATGTGATCCACGATTTCGACCGTTGCGGTCACACTCCTTCTGAATACCTCGTCTTCCAACATTGAACCGGAAGAATCCTCGATAACGTCCTTCAAAAGACCGAAAAAGGGGGCTTGAACCTTAGGGTCGAGCCCCTCGACTTCCTGCTCCCGACCTTGTTTCAGTTCCTCCTCGATGAATCGGTGAAGTTGCTGTTCCAGTTCTGTCCAGTTGTCTCTAAGGTCCTGGAGAATTTGTTCGAGCTTCTCGCTCAACTTCGTAAACAGCGATGGGTCTTCATGTAAGTGAATACTGATATGGTGTCGTGCCGCGTGCAACATCCGGGAAGCTCTTGCCTGGGCCGATTGACCAACTTTTACATGATCGGGGAAGTTCACATCCAGGATTTCAATAGGTGGAATTTTCGGGTCTATGCCGTTGGCTGCAATGTAGTCATCGATTAGTTGTTTGACCTTGTGCTTCACGCCGTAAAGATTCAATTGGTCGTCATAATAAAGATTAGCAGCGACTTTGGCGATAAAACCGAGAATTTTCGCATCTTTGATGTAGGGCATGGCTTCGGGTCTCGGCATGACGATACCGAGGCTTTCCAGGAAAAGGCGGAGCTTGTTGATGAACTCGGCCCGAATCCTCACGTCCGCGAGTAGATCGACGCATGCCTCCACTTCGCGAATGCTTGGAATCCCACGGCTCAAGAAGACGTCGACTACACGCCTGTGCCGGTCTCGCAGCTTTGGAAGCTCATTTTGGACGTCGATCATAGGATCATGGGGGTCGTCCTCGAAGCCGCCCAGAGCATCGCGCAAATGCCGGGCAACACCGATATAATCCACCACATATCCACAGTCCTTGCCGCGAACCCTTCTATTCACCCGAGCAATCGTCTGAAGTAATTCATGAGCTATGACCCTGCGGTCGAGGTAGAGCACCTGTTCAACTGGTGCATCAAAACCCGTGGTCAACATGCTCTTGACACAGAGGAAGGCCAGACCGTCCTGCTTCGTGGGATCATCATGAACGAGAGGCTTCTTGAACCGGGTAATGTGGCCGTCTTGTTTGAGCTTGTCAGTCCATGCGCGCCAGGAGGGCGGGTCGTTATGGTAATGCGAGACGACGGCAGCAAACTCCAATCGCCTGATGGTATCCAAATAGGGTGCGGCACCGATCAAAAACTGCGTGTACTCATCTTCGTGCTCGAGGTCATCATCCGAAAGGTTCAACTTATGATGATCAAGGGCCTCAATTTCCCGAACGAGGAGACTTCGGGATTCCGTAAGCGCATCTTGGTAGCGTAGGGCGGCCAATCGGGAAACGGCAACCACCTGTGCCTTGAAGCCGTTGGGGAGCACAGCCCGCACATAGTGCCTCAACATGTCCGTCGCTTTTTGGGCTATGAGCTTGGGAGCCTCCAACACGTCACCCTCGGCCGCGTACTTGTTCTTTATGACCTGCTTCTCAGCTTCGGTGTAATCGCGAAAGAGGTCCTCGAAATTCTGATCGAGTCGATCTGTGTGTTCCACCAAACCCTCGGCAGTACGGCCCTCGTACACTATCTTGACAGTCGCTTCATCGTTGACCGCTTCTTCCAGCCGATACATGTCTATGAAGTTGCCGAATATCGCCTGTGTGCTCACCTTCTCTGAGCGCATGATCGGCGTCCCGGTGAACCCGATCCTGGCGGCGTTGGGCAACGCTTTCATCATGTTTCCGTGGAAAGTCTTTGTGTGGGACCTATGGGCTTCGTCGATAAGGATAAGAATGTTAGGGGACTCATTTAGGATCTCAAACTCCTGTTCTCGAATCACCTGCCGCAAGGTCTTCGTTTTCGGCGCATCAGCCGCAAGCGCTCCTTCAGCACTTTTGGGCGGAGCAACCGGCACCACGTATTCGAAAACTTCGGCCTCACCTGTCCGTGTCAGGTACTTCTGGATCATGGCAAAGACGATATCCGGGCTCTCCTCCCTGAGGATCGCTTTGAGTGTCTCTGTGGGGGAGGAACGTCGCCTGTTATCCTGGTCGTCCGGCCGGATGATTTCATCCGTGAGCGCGGCGGTCTCTCGAAGCTGTTTCTCCAGGTCCGTTCGATCCGTGACCACGACGATTTTGAAGGAACGCAAGTCCGGGATGGTCCGCATCTTTCGGACAAGGTAAACCATGGTTATGCTCTTGCCCGAACCCTGGGTATGCCAGATGATCCCTCCCCGACGATCCTGGTCCTTCTCATCCTGTTGCCGCGTCTTGCCAGTAAGCAATCTATTAGTGGCGGAATGCACGGCGCGAAACTGCTGATAACGCGGTGCGATCTTGATAAGTTTCCCATCAGTGGTCTTGAAGAGAATGAAGTTCCGAAAGATGTCGATCAGGCGCTCAGGACGCAGCACGCCTCCGGCCAGCAACTCCTGGCTTTTGAGACTTTCAGTCGGTTTTTCAAGCTCTTCCGCCAACTGCTCACGAGTAAGCGGAGCCGGGTCCTTCCACTCCAGGTAGTGCTCATGATAAGCGCCGAGTGTTCCCAGACGTGCTTGATAGAAAGAGGAGACGACCATCAGTTGGTTGAACAGAAAGAGTTCCTCGACACCTTCGTCGTCGTCCACCCAGTAACGGTTATTTGAGTAGCGTAACAGTTGATCCAGCGCTTCACCGATAGGGTCTGTGATACTCGGGCTCTTGCATTCCACAACCACAACAGGAAGACCATTCACAAAGAGGACTACGTCAGGGATCACGAAAGTGCCAAACCCTGGAAGATCAACTCGGAATTGGTTAATGGCGAGGAAGTTGTTGCGCAGCAGCTTGTCCGGATCGAATTCAATGAACCGGATGAGGCGTTGCCGCCTATCGCTCGAGTCCGTGGACTCGACGTAAACACCTTTGATGAGCCGCTCCGTAATAAGCCGGTTCTTTTCCAGAAGCGCTTGGCCACCCGTAGCTTCAAGCTGTCGAATCGCCCGGTCTACCGTAATTTCATCCACCGGCCCATCGTCAGCGTTGATACTCTTGATGGCCTCGCTCAACCTGCGGTAGAGCACGACCTGGCGGAAGTTTTCCCTTTCGGTTAGATCGGGTACGTCAATGTCTCCCGGTATGTACTGCCAGCCCGTACGTGCTAACTGCCGCAATAGCGGTCTCTCGACCTCTGACCATTCAGTGGGGGTACTGGTCGGCGGTTTCAGCTCAGGAACGGAATTCATGCCCTGAGCCAACCTTCCTCCTGGAGTCGCTCCCAGGCAACTCGGATGTGCTCGGGTTTGAACAGCTTGCTCTTTCGGTCGTTCCATCGTCTCATGGCCGCTATTGCGGTGTCGGCATCGCTGGCCTCACGATCATGTTTTGCAAGCCAGTGCACTGAAGAGAGCAATTCCATGCCGTAGGGCGTCTCGAACCCGTCTACGAGGTCTGCTACCACATCCAGCTTCTCCAAGGCCTCCGGATGATGTTGGAGGAACGCATCGGCCTGCCCCGCCGCCCCCGTCAAAAGCTCGATCTCGACGTCCGGCTTTTGAGTATCTCCATATCCCCGGATATAATGGCCTTCGAGCACCTCAAGGACCTTGTTCAAGTTGTGGGCGTACGGGCCGTAGAGGTGTTTGACGTAGCGTAACCGTAGTTCCAAACCGGATTCCTGAAGAAAATAGGCAAGCTTCTGGATTTCCAATAGTGTGAGCCGGTAAGCGTGACGGGCGTACTGTTGCATAAGCTTGACGAACAAAGCTCGGGCGATGGTCATGCGTGGTTTACCGGTGCCAACGGGCATGTCCTTTGCCGCAGGGGCTCCCTTGGGTTCATAGAGCATGACACGCACGTCGGGCAGCGTGGAAAAAGCTTCCTCAATGATGGCCCGCACCCTTTCCCAGTTCAATCCGCCCAATCCGCATCCTAGGGGCGGGATCGCGATCGAGTGGATATTCCGATTTCGCAGTTCCTCCACCAGGGCTTTTGTCCCGGCTACAATGTCCTCATAGCGGCTACGACCTCGCCAATGGCGTTTGGTGGGGAAATTGATGACGTACCGCGGGTTGAAAATCTGCCCTGTCTCGAAAACGAACATGCGCCCAGGCCGGACCTCTTTATGTCGGCAGGCGGCTTCGTAGGCCCTGAAGTTTTCGGGAAAAGCCTTCTTGAACTGCAAGGCAATGCCCTTACCCATGATGCCGACGCAGTTGACCGTGTTGACCAGAGCTTCAGCGTCGGCCTTCAGGATGTTCCCTTGAGTTAGCTCGATCATCTTCGTCTCCCTTCCTTAATAATACCAACTCGCGTGTACCTCTGTCGGCGTCGTCACTCCGTGATCGGCCAGGATAGTGTCCACTCGACGCCGGACGGCACTGTTCAACACGGCGATCCGGGTCACCACATCCCATGGACAGAACCTGTGCACGAGAAACTCGGCCTGCTTTCGGCGTTGGCGGTCCATGTCGTCCACGTTGTCCGCCCAGTAGTCGGCATAGACCATATCCCAATCAACTTCAACCAGTTTTGATACATTATCAAACCATTTGGTGAAGAACGCAATCCCGTGTCCGTCTGAAAAGACAAAACCGAGACGGGCGCTGATGATTGCCTGTACGGTGGATACGGCATAAATCAGAGGTGCCTGTCCTTCACGGTAACCCTCTACTCGGCCGGTATGTAGCTGGAGGAGCATCGGCGAACGGGGTCCCAAATAGAAAGAAACATAATCATGCACCGAACCGCATGGACCGCAAGGAATGGCTCGCTGTCGACGGACTTGCTGGATCTCAATGTTGTGAATCGTCCGGTACACGAGTCCGTCGTTTGGTACGTGATTCGGGGCATGCATGCCGCCCCTTTCCAGACACACCGGTAGGTTGTCCAGGTGCATGAGGCGGTAGATCGGCGTAGGTTGGGGCATGGGCATCAAGGTCATGCCTCCTTCAACGGTCCAGCTTCCGGCGACTCGCCGCTTTGAAACATTCCGGCGAACCCTTTACCAGTTCCAACTCATATCGTCGCCGATCCAAAACTTCCAGTAACCCCATCACGTGACCATCTTGAATCGTGATCTTCCCCTTGGACTCTTGAATCTCTACGCCTGTCCTCTGGCAAAGCTTCTTCAACAATTCCTTATCGATACTCTTGGTTGCTCCCTGTGCAAGAATCGAGGCCAAGTAACGTGCGGCACGTGGGTGCTCACTGGCGTAATCCTGAACGTTGGCGAAGTCCACAAAGGTGAGATCATTCTGAATGGTCTTGATATTCTTTGGGACGGCCGCAAGTATCACCTCTTGGAGCTTCCCGGCGAATTCGAAACCGCTAGGCCGCAGGATGTGTATATGCGCGGAGTCAACGAGTAAATCGAAGTCCTTGTCCAGCTTGAAAACGTGGTCTTCGACGATCTTCAAAGCGTCGGTAACCAGCCGAATCAAACGACTCTTCAGCACTCCTTTGAATTGGGTCGCACGTCGCAGGGCTGTTAGCCTCCGTTTCTTCTTGTCCGTCATCCGAACGAAATAACAGAAAACCTCCGAGGGATTCGACAGGGCATCCTTGTCTGTGGGCAGGTTGTTTGCCTCATGGAGTTGACGCATCGCCTGTGCCAAATCATCACTGAGCGGTAGGTGTACGTACTCGCAAGCCGCATGCTTTTCA
>Ga0172375_10004479_pt1 | contig 20608 bp, 18 predicted proteins | sample LakKiv1m_FD_114537 | JGI IMG/M metagenome (GOLD analysis project Ga0172375, IMG submission 114537) | Freshwater microbial communities from Kabuno Bay, South-Kivu, Congo - kab_092012_11.1m | ecosystem: Environmental > Aquatic > Freshwater > Lake | place: Democratic Republic of the Congo...
AAGGAGATCTCATAGGGGGATTTGATCATTCGGGTTTCTCGAATCAATAGGGAGACATCCACAAACTCCTTTTCCGGGAAGAGAAGTCGGTATGTCAAATAGCGATTCACCGGAAGCACGTCCATCTCAAGCCCGATGCGGCCCAAACCCCTTGCGCCACCGTTATCCCGGATGTACCCGGGGACTTGAGAGAGACTCTTGAGCGGGATGATCTGTTTTGTGGCTGCATCCTCCACGGCCCGCTCCAGGCTTTTCCGGACCATGAGGAGGGGTTGGCCAACTGCGGGGACCCACAGATGGGCATCCTGATCGGTCCCGGAGAAATAATAGAGGTCGGTTTTCTGAACGATAAGAGCGCCGTCCACGTCGTGGGAGGCGAGTGCCTTCTGAAATCTATTCAACCTGGTTGAGATATCTTTTTTTCGCTGTGACTCGGGCATATATCATGAACCTCCTCAACCCAGCAAATCCCTTGACTTATCGGACAACTATTCATTATACCGGGACCTCAGGCAGAATTCAATGAAGGGAGTGCGCGTATATGGAACTGTCAACAGTCTCCACAGGTGAATCGAGGCAACTTGCGGACAGGATCAAGGCCCTGCTTCGTGAGAGAAAAGCCATTTTGCTGGCCCACAACTACCAGCGGCCCGAGGTGCAGGACTTGGCCGATCTGTGCGGCGATTCCCTGGAGCTTTCCATCAGGGCCTCTCGGACGGATGCCGAGGTGATTGTTTTCTGCGGGGTCCACTTTATGGCCGAGACTGCATCGATTCTCTGCCCTGACAAGAAGGTCCTCCTCCCGGCCTTTGATGCGGGATGCCCTATGGCAGACATGATCACTGCCCGCCAACTTTTGGAGAAAAAAAGAGAGCTGCCTGGCGCAGCGGTGATCAGCTATGTCAATACCACGGCCGAGGTCAAGGCCGAATCCGATATCTGCTGCACCTCGGCCAATGCCGTCCAGGTGGCCAATTCCGTGGACCCAAAACGCCAGATCTTCATGACGCCCGACAAAAATCTGGCCCAGTATACCCAAAAGCACACTCACAGAGACATTCAATACTGGGACGGGTACTGTACGATCCACAACAACCTGACGGTGGACCAGGTCATGCAGGTCAAATCAGTCCATCCGAAGGCCCTCTTTCTGGCCCACCCCGAATGCCTCCCCGAGGTCCTCGACCTGGCGGATGAGGTGAAGAGCACCTCCGGCATGATCGCCTATGCCCGGAATTCCAGAAACCGTGAGTTCATCATCGGCACGGAGGTCGGGATACTCCACCCCCTTTCCCAAGCGAATCCGGGCAAGCGCTTTATCCCGGCCCATCCGGGGATGATCTGCGCCGACATGAAGAAGATCGGCTTAAGAGAAATCCTGGCGGCGCTCGAATCCTTGGCGCCTGAGGTAAAGGTCCCTGAAGAGACACGGATAAGGGCTAAGGGGGCGGTAGACCGAATGCTGGCGGTTCCTTCAGGGTAATCTGGACGAACCGGAGAAGTGCCTAAAGTGAGCTAAAGTGCCTAAAGTTGTGGTGCGCCTTCGGCGCGTTAGATTTCAACAGTGAAGAGAATCCTTTGTCTTTGGCTCACTTCAATCACTCAAAAAATCAAACATTCTCTTGATTTGCGGCAATTGACGGTGGGTCAGGCAACGGCCTGAAATGATGATGGATTGCGTTTCGTCGATGGCCTTTTCGAGCCTGTCGTTGACGACAATGTAGTCATACCCTGCGCACGCCCTGATATCGTCCGCTGCCTGTTCCATCCGGCCCCTGATAACCGCCTCATCGTCTGTGCCGCGCTTCCTGAGCCTCTGCTCGAGCACCATGAGAGAGGGGGGGACCAGGAAGATGAGGATGCTCTCTGGAAACCGGGTCTTGATGTTCCGGCCCCCTTGGACATCCACATCCAGGAGGATGTCGCGTCCCGAGGCCATCAGCTCCCTGATCCCCGACAAAGAGGTCCCGTAGAGGTGATCATAGACCCTGGCCCATTCCAGAAAGGCCCCCCCATCGATCATCTGTGTGAAGGTCTTTTCATCCACAAAGTGGTAATCCACTCCATCCTGCTCATCACTTCTCGGTTTTCGGGTTGTATGGGAGATAGAGTAGCCCAGGCCCTCCACCCGCTGCCGGACGGCTGCGGCAATGGTCGATTTGCCTCCTCCGGAAGGCGCTGAAATAACGAATAATATCCCGGACATATCTATTCATCCAGCTCGCGCATGCTCAGAGCGCCTTCCGGGTTGAATCTCTGGGCAAGGGTTTCGGACTGAATGGATGACAGAATGACGTGATTGCTGTCGGTGATGAGCACGGATCGGGTGCGTCTCCCCTGGGTGGCGTCAATCAACCGTTTCTCATCCCGGGCATCGTCGCGCAGACGCTTTACCGGGGCTGCGTTGGGAGAGATAATGGCGATGACACGCCTGGAGACGACCGAATTCCCAAAACCGATATTGACAAGCCTTGAACTCATAACCCGGACTCCTTTCATTCCACATTCTGGACCTGTTCGCGCAGTTTTTCCAGCTCGGCCTTCATCTCCACGGCCATCTGGGATATGGCCGTGTCTGCGGCCTTAACGCCGAGCGTATTGACCTCCCTGTGGATTTCCTGAATCAGGAAATCGAGCCGTCTCCCGACCGCCTCGTCAAGGGACATATAGTCGCGGAACTGCTTCAGGTGGCTTCTGGCGCGGACAATCTCTTCGGTAATGTCAGATCGCTCTGCCAGAAAGGCCACCTCCTGGGCCAGTCTGGCCGGATCCACATCCACCCCGTTGAGCAGGGTGCTGATCTTTTCGTTAAGCCGCCGGCGACACTCATCGTTCAGTTCGGGGGCGCGCCTGTGCACGGCGTCCACACAGACCTCCAAACGGTCCAGCCGCTCGATAAAATCCTTCAGGATCGCATCTCCCTCCCTGCACCTCATCTCGTTCAGGGCGTCGAGCGCCCCGTGCAAGGCCTTGTGAAGGCCTTCGCGCGCCTCCTCCGCGTCATCGGCATCGGGTCTGACGGCCATCACATCTTTCATCTGAAGGAGGGATTCCAGACGCATCTCCTGGTCAAGACCTGCGTGTTCGGCCAATTGCCGGAAGATCCTGAGATAGGCATCTGCGAGGGGGAGATTAAGTTCCAGATCATAGGGGGGGGCCTCACTGCTCCTCTCTATCTGAAGGGACGCCTCGATCCGGCCCCGATGGATTTTTGATGAGATGATGGCCCGGAGTCCCTCTTCGAGCAGTTGCTGGTTCCTGGGAAGGCGGAGGACAATATCGCGGTAACGATGGTTAACCGACCGGATCTCGGCGACATAGCGCCTGTCTCCCTGCTGGAAGGCCGCGCTTCCAAATGCGGTCATACTCTTAATCAATGCGTTTCGTCTCCCTCAGCTTCTCCATATAGGCGCTCCTCAGTTCGTTGAAATAGGCAATCATCTCCGGCGCCGAATAGTCCCTGTAGGTCCACTCAAGGGGTCTGAAGCTCCCCCTCATAAAGACCAGGGTCAGGTCGGCATAAATCCCCTTGCCTATATAAACCCGGTGGACATAGTTTTTCCCGGTGGCTAAGACCAGCCTTTCCGCCGAGATATAGCCAGGGTCGATATTGACCTGCCGATTACCCTGGATGAGATAGCCGCCCTCGATGGCATTCGTGGTCACTTTTACATCCACAAGGGTCTCGGGGGATATCAGTTCCTCAAAGCAAACAAAACGGCGGTACAGGGGCCACCCCATCTCCCTGGCATAATACCGGGTACGGTCAAACAACATCTCGGGGCTGATCCATTGGAGAGATCCGTATGTCTTTGAGAGCTGATCGATTGCCCGGTCAATAACGCCTCTCTCAGGCGAAAAAAGGCTTGAGATAAGAAGGACTTTTTCCGGCGGATGCGGATGACTCATATGAAACTTCAGGTTCAAGGTTCAAAGGTTCAGGGGTTCTCGTTGCTCGTTGCTGGTTACTCCACACTCCACACTGTGTTCCTCGTTCACAATATGGCCTTTTTCAGGTCTTCTGCGCGAACCGCTGATGTGCCGACCTCCCCGACCACAATCCCGGCAGCGAAATTGGAGAGGATCGCCGCTGATTTCAGGTCAAGGCCGGCGGCGAGCCCCAGGGAGATGGTCCCGATGACCGTGTCTCCCGCCCCGGTGACGTCGAACACCTTCTTTGCCACGGTCGGGATGTGGGTCGTCTCCCCGCTTCTTTCAAAAAGGGTCATCCCGTCTTTCCCCTGGGTAATCAACACCGACCGGCAATCCAGATCGTTCAGCATCTGTTTTCCAGCCCGATTCAGGGCATCGTCATCCACGATGGTGAAACCGCAGTATATTCCGGCCTCGTGGTGGTTGGGCGTGATCACGTCTACCCCCGTATAATATTCAAAGTTGCCCGTCTTGGGATCTACGGTGATGATGATCTTCCGGTCCGAACGAGACCTGCACAGTTCTTTCATCCCGATCATGAGGGCGCCGGAGATGACTCCCTTGCCGTAATCTGAAACCACAATGGCATCGATCATGTCTAATTGGTCTCCAATATAATCGATGAGCCTTTGAATACTTCGGCGCCCCACATCTGCCCGACTTTCCCTGTCAAATCGAACCACCTGCTGATTCTGCGCAACAATCCTGGTTTTTATACTGGTGGGCCTCCCTGTCTCCCTGAGCACACCGTCGGTGTCCAGGCCCATATGGGTCAGTGCGGAGAGGATTTCCTCCCCGGTGCGGTCATCCCCCACAACGCCGCACAGGATGGGCCTTGCCCCGAGGGTGGCGATGTTCCGGATCACATTGGCAGCGCCGCCCAGCATCTTTGTTTCCTGCTCTACATCGACCACAGGGACCGGGGCTTCGGGTGAGATCCGGCTGACACTGCCCCAGATAAATCGGTCCATGATAATATCGCCCACTACAAGGACCCTTGCCGTTACGAACCGGTCAATATATTCTTTCAAGGCATCCGCCTCATAATAGTTTCCGTTGATCTCAGCCATCGTATTGTTTTTTCCAGATCTCCTGAACCTGGACGCCTCCTCGTATCGTTTGAGTTGCGGGACGTTATAGCATCGCGGGCTCAGGTTGTAAATAGAATAGAATAAATGCGCAAGTCATAAGGCATGAAGCGCAAGGCGTGAGGCAAGTGGGAAGCAGGGGGCAGGGAGCAGGGAGCAAGGCACTTCAAACTCCTAACTCCAAACTTAGGAATATCAGCATCCAGCCCCCTGTTCCCTGGTTGACTTTTCCCTCGTGCTCCCGTAAATTAGCCGCTGTTATGGGGAGGGTCCCGAAACGGCGGTCCTGACCGCGGCTGAAAAGGGGAATAGGATTGTGAAAATCATCATTGCAGGCGCAGGGGAGGTCGGCTTTCACATCGCCCAGAGGCTCTCCGAGGAAAACCATGATGTTGCCTTGATTGACAAAGACGCCCAACACATCAAACGGGTAGGCGCAAACCTCGATGTTCAGGCCTTCCTGGGCTCCGGCACAAGCCCCCGGATGCTTAAAGAAGCGGGCATCCATAACGCGGACCTCCTGGTAGCCGCCACGGACAGCGACGAGACCAACCTGGTGGCATGCCTCATGGCCAAGACCCTCAACCCATACCTGATCAAGGTTGCGCGCGTCAGAAACGAGGAATATTTCCAGGAGGGAGAGCTATTCAGCAGGGGCCTGTTAGAGATTGACCACGTGATCAATCCCCAGTCTGAGATGGTCAACACCATCCTGGGCAATATGGAGATCCCGGGCGCATCTGAGGTCATCGATTTCGTAGGGGGGCGGGTCAAGCTCATCGGTTTTTTCGTGACTGGGGATTCTCCATTTGTGGACCGCAAGCTCCTTTCCTTTGTTGAGCTGAGGGGGAAGGTCCTGGTCGGTGCCATTGTCCGGGGCGATGGAGTAGTGATTCCCCGAGGGGAGGACATCATCCGATCAGGAGACCTGGTCTATGTCGTTGTCAGCACGGCAAAAATGGATGAGGCCCTGAAATTTCTCGGCATCAGACAGGAGGCATCGAGAAGGGTTATCATCGTGGGGGGCGGCCAGACCGGCGCGGCCCTCGCAAAGAAGATGGACCGGGGCAAAATCAGCGTCAAGATCATCGAAGAAGACAGTGCCAAGTGCGCCGGCCTGTCCGAAATGCTCGACCATGTGATCGTCATCAACGGGGACGGCACGGACAGGGGTCTCCTTGAGGAGGAAAACATCAGGGACGTCGATTTTCTGGTCGCGGTTACCGGAGACGAGGCGAGCAATATCCTGGTGTCGCTCCTTGCAAAGGGGCTCGGGGCCAGAAAGACAATCACCCGTATCAGCAGATTAAGCTATCTCCCCCTCATGTCAGCCATCGGCATCGACACCGTGGTAAGCTCCAGACTTTCGGCCGCCAGGGCTATTTTGCAGTATATCAGGCCCGGCAAGATCATATCGGTGGCGCCTCTGAAAGGGGAACAGGCCGAGGCCATTGAGGCGGAGGCCCTGGAGACCTCGGATATCGTCGATATCCCCCTCTCCCAGGTAAAAATGCCGAAAGGGGCCATTGTCGGGGCCATCGTCCGGGGCGATGATATCATCATTCCGCGCGGCGACAGCGTCATCAGGCCGAAAGACCGCCTCATTATCTTTGCCCTCCAGGAGGTCGTCCCTAAACTGGAAAAACTCCTGACCGTCAAACTGGAATATTTCTGATGCACAGTCGGACCATCACGCGCTTCATCGCAGTCCTCCTCCTTTTTCTGGGTCTTTCGATGGTCGGCCCCCTGCTGGTTTCCCTTCTCTTCAGGGATGGCAGCACATCTGCGCTCCTGTCCTCCATGGCCGTAACCCTTGTGACCGGTCTCATCCTCTTTGTGGCCACAAGACCCCAGGAAGACAGGCAGTTGAACCACCGGGACGGGGTCGCCATTGTGACCTTTGGCTGGGTCATGGCCGGTCTGTTCGGGACCCTTCCCTATCTCTTCTCCGGCGCCATCCCCGGTTTCACGAACGCCTATTTTGAATCCCTGTCCGGGTTTACCACGACCGGCGCAAGCATCCTGACGGATATAGAGTCTCTTCCCCAAGGCATCCTTCTGTGGAGAAGCCTGACCCAGTGGCTGGGCGGCATGGGGATCATTGTTCTTTCCATTGCCATCCTCCCCTATCTGGGGATCGGCGGCATGCAGCTTTACAAGGCAGAGGTCCCCAGCCCGGTGGTGGACAAGCTGAAACCCCGGATATCCGAAACCGCCAAGACACTGTGGAAGGTCTATCTCTCTTTCACCGTCATTCAGGTTATTCTGCTCGTTGCAGGGGGGATGTCTGTCTTCGATGCGGTGTGTCATGCATTCTGCACCATGCCGACGGGCGGATTTTCCACAAAAAACATGAGCGTCGCACACTACGACAGCCTCTATTTTGATTGTGTCCTGATCGTGTTCATGCTCCTGGCCGGGATCAATTTCTCGCTGCATTACAGGCTGATGAAGGGAGACCTGAGGGTATTCGGCAGGGATTCAGAATGCCGGGTCTTCCTGATCCTGGTGGCTGTCTTTGTGATCCTGATCACTCTCGACATCCACGGCACTGTGTACAGCTCCCTGGGCCTGGCCCTTCGTCACGCCGCCTTTCAGGTCAGTTCCATCATCACCACTACCGGGTTTGTCTCCGCGGATTACGAGAAATGGCCTGCCTTTTCGCAACTGGTCCTCGTTGTCTGCATGTTTTTAGGGGCTATGGCAGGGTCCACCGGGGGAGGCATGAAGATCATGCGCATCATGCTGTTGATCCGGCATGGGTATCATCAGATGTTTCAGATCATTCATCCCCATGCGGTGACCACATTGAAATTGGACGGCCGACCGGTCCCCGCAGACACCCTCAGCAGTATCTGGGGGTTTTTTGTTCTGTATCTGGGCCTTTTTGTGACGGCTTCCCTGATCATGGCCGGCCTGGGGCTGGACGTTGTATCGTCATTATCATCGGTAGCTGCAACCATCGGGAATGTCGGGCCTGGACTCGGGGCGGTGGGACCGGTAAGGAACTTTCTGGAAATTCCTCTGATCGGAAAGTGGGTGCTGATCCTCTGTATGCTGCTCGGCCGTCTGGAGATCTACACCGTTATCGTTTTTTTCGCGCCTGCCTACTGGCGGAAATGAGGGGCAACCCGTTCTACTCTACTGGTTTTGAACGATGAGAGTCTGCCCCGGAAAGATGGTGCTCCGGGGGGTCAGTCGGTTTATCCGAAGGAGGTCTGCAAGCTCCATCTGGTATTTCTGTGCGATGCTTTGAGGCGTGTCCCCTTTCAGGACCTTGTAGCGCTCGGTCGCTGCTTTGGCCATTTGCACAGGCTGGCCGGAAATGACCAGTTCCTGCCCGATGCTCAGATTGTTGTTTCGCATACCATTCAAGGCCTGTATTTCCTGGGTCGTCACGTTGAAACGATTAGCGATTTTATAAAGGGAGTCGCCCTTTTGGACGACATACTTGGTCAAAGTGGGTTTCTTGGTCTGAGCGATTGCCCGCTTTGGGGAAGGCTCTGGGGCGGACTTCTCTACGGCAGCGACGACCGCCACACTGGTGGGGATGTTGAGGTGTTGGCCTGCCATCAGAGAGCTCTTGCCCTTGAGGTGATTCTCGGCCCTGATTGCACTGACACTTGTCCCGTATCTGCGTGCAATGGATGACAGGGTCTCCCCCTTTTTTACCTTGTGGGTCACCTGAGTGGCCGCGGCCTTCGCACGGGCGGGGGCGGCTGCAGGGGCAGGGGGAGGAGGCTCCCACTCGGGAATGTTGTCCACCTCTGCCAGGAGCACGGCGCTCTTCCCGACAGGAACCCGGATGTCATAGGGTCTCGGGGGGGTGGCGTCGCGCCGGAGGGCCGGATTCAATTCCTGCAGGACCTCATAAGATACGCCGAGGTGCTCAGCCATGGCTTTGAGGGACACCTGTCTGTTAATCGTAACCACCTCTGCCTCAATCTCCTGGTCCACCGGGGGGAGTGTGAAGCCGTGGGCCTTTGGATCATTGAGAATATGGAGCACGGCTAAGAATTGAGGCACATAAAAGGCGGTCTCTTGCGGCAGCTTCTTGTAGAGGTCCCAGAAATGGTCTAAGTAGTTTATCTTCTGGGTATTGATGACCCTCAAAACCCTCCCTTCGCCGCAGTTGTAGCCCGCAAGGACGGTCATCCAGTCTCCAAAGATCTGATGCATCTCCTTGAGATAGGCAATGGCGGCCTCCGTCGATCTTTCGGGGTCCATTCTTTCATCCACCCACTGGCCTCTCTTTAACCCGTACTTGTAGCCGGTCGATGCGATGAACTGCCACATCCCGAGGGCCCTGGCCCTCGACAGCGCAGTCACCTTGAATCCGCTCTCGATCAGCGGCAGCCAGGAAAGCTCCTCGGGAAGGCCGGCCTCCTTAAGCGCCTTTACAATGGCCGGGCGGTATTTGCCCGATCGACGGTAGGCATTGATGAAGAAGTCTTTTTGCCCCCCCTTAAACATCTGGAGGGCCCTTTTTACTTCCGCGTTCATGTCCAGGGGAATGGCCTTGTGATACCCATTGACAACCGTAAAACGGGATGAATAGACCTGCAAGACCCGCTGAGATATAGTGTATCGGAGATCGTCCATCTGCTGAAGAATCTCGGGGGGCTGGCGGCGAGTATCTATCTGCAATATCAGTGAATAGGCCTCATCAAGGGCGCCCACCGCATTATCCAGGTCGCCCCTTTCCCAGAAATCATTGCTTGCGTTGCAGAACTCCAGGGCCGTGTCAAGCAGTTCCTGAGCGGATTTTTTCGTCTTGGGAAGGGACGTAAAAAAGGGCTCTCTCTCCTCTTGAAGCTGCATCGGCTGTTCTGTGCCGTTCGCACCAGGGTAAGACATCAAACGGTTCTCTGTCTGGACGGCTGCTGTTTCTCCCTTGTCGTCGGTCCTGAATGGGGGTGAGGTTGATGGGGCCTGTGCGACCGATGCTTCAGGGGTCAGGGTTTCTGCCGTCGGAGAGGCCCCCGGCGACGACGGGGCAGGTCTTAGCTGGGACGAATCCGTGACACAACCGGTAAAAACCAGGAGAACGGATATCAGGAAGGCCAGATTCATTCTGATCTCGATCGATTTGAAATGCGAGTCCATATTCCTCCATTTGGGCAACGTGATGTTTTTAATCAATGGACTATAGAGAATGACGCATGGATGGTCAAGCAGAAGTTTGCATCAATCTGATCAGGGCCGTCAGATCGTCCCTGTTGTTCAGCTCCGGATGATCCAGGACCTTCTCATTCAGGTCCCTCAGTATCCTTCCCACCTCCGGACCGGATGGGAGGCCCGTGATTTCCATGACTGTGTCTCCGTCCACGGCAAGGTCTTCCCTCCGGGTCGGGGCAGCCCGCCGGATCTGATCCGACACCCGGGCCTCCAGTTCATTGGTCAGGGCCAGGTCCTGGTCCGTAAGCCCGTGGGCCAGGAGGTCGGCCCGGCGGAATTGCAAAAGATCGTGGATATACTCGATCCCTGCACGCTGGATCAGGCGACGGATCGCCGCGTCGGTCCATTCGGAGTCATACCCGATCATATGGTAGCGTATGAGGTGAGCGACCCTTTGGATCGCCTCACTGTTAAACCGAAGCCTGCTGAGGATATCACCAGCCAAGATGGCGCCCTCTTCCTCATGGCCATAGAAACGCCACGTTCCCCTGATCTGGACCCTGGTGCGGGGCTTGGCAATGTCATGAAGAAGGGCCGTCAGCCGCAGGACGGGGTCCGGCCTGACATGGTCGATGGTCAGAACGATGTGTCTGAATATGGTGTGACGGTGGTGGTGATTTTGTCTTTTGAGATATCCTTCGAGAAGCTCGGGCAGAAAGGCCTTCAGAATGCCTGTCCTGACCATGAGATAGAAGGACCTCGAAGGCCTCTGGGTCATAAGGATCTTCATCAGTTCATCCCTGATGCGCTCCGGGGCGACAGATGGCAGAAGGAAGGCTGTTGCACCAAGGCCTTTGACGGTGTCGCTGTCGATCCGGAAACGGAGTTCCGCTGCCAGCCTCACGCACCGCAGGAGGCGCAGGGGATCTTCCCGAAACCGGTCCTCGGGATTCCCAATGGCGCGAAGGACCCTCTGTTGGATGTCGGACTCCCCGTGGAAGGGGTCGATCACCTGCGATCCATCCGGATCAAGGGCCATGGCATTGATGGTGAAATCCCGGCGTGAGAGATCGCTCGCAAGGTCGTTTTCTACCCCCCTGAAGGGCGTGACCTCAAAATGGGCGCCTGAATGGACCAGGGTGATGGTATCATGCCTGAGGGTAAACTGCCTTTGGTCATGGAAAATGGCCTTGATCCGATCTGCCGGCGCAGATGTGGCCACATCCCAGTCCATGATGGGTCGTTTCAAAAGGGCGTCGCGCACTGCCCCGCCGACCACATAGGCCTCGTGACCGGCGGCCTTCAACCTCTCGATGACAAATGCTACGAATCCGGGGATGTCGGGGGTGATACGGGCCACTCTCCCCTCTCCTTGAGGACGTCCCGGTAAACAGCGAGGGCCTCGTTGACCGCGGGCATCCCCGCATAGGTGGCGACCTGGAAAAATACCTCCGCCAGTTTTCTGGGGTCGCACCCCACGTTGAGGGCCGCATTGACGTGAAGCCTCAATTCATCGCCCGCTCGAATGGCCGCCAGCATGGCGCAGGCCGCCATCTGTCTTTCCGGCAACGTCAGGACCGTCCGGGAATAGAGGTTTCCTGTGATGAATTTCGAAAAATCATTGGCCAGATCCCTGTCAAATTCCTTCCACATCAGGTAGGGGGGATCCATTTTTATGCCCTTGCCAAAAAGCCTCTTGGCCGTCTCCTGGGTCCTTCTTCTGGCTTCTTCTTCGCTCACGGTTCACGTCCTCCTATTCTAACCTTCTTACGCTCTCACGTTTTTACCTGCTTTTTACCGGAGGTAAAGGGGCATGCTCAATGTGAAGACCGTCCCTTTGCCTTCCTGGCTCTCAAAGGTCAGGGAAGCATGGGGGTGCTGGTCCACAATCCCCTTGGACACGCTCAGGCCCAACCCTGTCCCCTTTTTCTTTCTGGTAAAAAAGGGAGAGAAGATTTTGTCGCGATGTTCTTCTGCAATGCCGCACCCGTTATCGGCAACAATGACATCCACCCGCTTCTCTTTGCGACGGGTCTCAAGGGAAAGCCGTCCGCCTGTCTCCATGGCCTCCGTGGCGTTCTTGGTCAGGTTCAGGAGCACCTGTTTCAGTTTGCCCCTGTCTCCTCGCACCATTATGTCGCCGGGCCCGGGGCTGAATTCCACCTGAATATGCTTCATGCTGCAATCGTCGCGTATCAGATCGTAGACCTCTTTCACCAGGGCGTTGATGTCCAAATCCTGCATGTCGAGGTTCTTGGGCGAATAGAGGTCCTTGAATTCGTTTAAAAGGCCTTCAAGGCGGGCCACCTCCGTCACTATGATGTTCAATTTGGAGCGGGCCTTGTCGTCGCCGATCTCGTTGGCGAGCTGTCGGGCAAACCCGCCGATCATCATGAGGGGATTCTTGATCTCGTGGCTGATTTCGGCCACGAACTGACCCAGGGCCGCGAGACGTTCGGACTGGATGATGCGATCCTGAAGGGCCTTGATCTCGGTGAGGTCCCGAACGATGCCGGTGAAGTAGGTCTCGCCGTCTGCCCCGGAAACCGAAAAGGAGATGCTGGCGGGGAATGTTTCACCATTTTTTCGCGTTGCCAGGATCTCCGTATCGTGCCCGATCCGGCGGGGTATCCTGGTGCTGACATATCTCGCGACGGCCTCCCGGTGATTCCGGCTGCATGTGGGGGTCATGATCCTGTTGAGATCGTGCCCCATTACCTCCCCCCGATCATAACCGAAGATCCGTTCCGCAGCCTTGTTGAAGAAGATGACTTCGTGGTGGCTGTTGATCGTGACAAATGCCTCGTTGGTATTTTCCACCGCGGCCTCAAGAACCACGCTGCGCCTGCTTTCGTCACCCTTGTCCGTCATTGCCCTTGCCTTACTCCCTCATACGCCGATTTGCTCGGATGCCAGAACGACTCGGTTGGCCGCCCCGCCTCCTGAAAAAATAGAAAAATTGAGATGAAGCGGCTTACAAAATCGATCCCTTCGGGACGGCTTTACTGGCGGCGCCCACAACATTGCCGGATGAACGGATCGAGAAATGAAAAGGAGTTTATCACATGCCCTATGGAAATGCAAATGTGCATGACGAAGTATGCTCGATTTCGGGAAGGAGATCTGGTGAGGATATGAACCCCTGGCCCGCCCGAATCAGGTCATGGTTCCTGTCGGCATCAAGGTAAGTTACATCAACTTGGGAAGAGGACGTGGAGCGTCCCGGCCGTACGTTCCCCCATCGAGCAAGGGAATGAGGGGGGTAAGGGGCACCTACGGGCTGAGGACCGATGACCGACGACGGATAACTGACATTCCATAACCGGCCACATCGATCCGGCCACTCACGGGTGATCTTCCCACGGGTCCAGGGGACACTCCGGGCAGAGGGGGGTTTTGCGGCAGTAGGTCTTTCCGGCCAGTACAATCAAGGCATGGAATTCGTTATAAAGGGAGACGTCTTCAGGGAGATGGTCTATGAAGAGGGACTGAATGTCCTGGTAGGTCGCCTCCTCCGGGGCCATGCCATGTCGGCTCAGTATCCGGTATGTGTAGGCGTCCACCACGAAGATCGGCCTGTTGGCAGCGTACAGGATAATGCTGTCTGCGGTTTCTTGCCCCACGCCGTTGATGGATAGGAGCGACTCCCGAATAGCCTGGGTCTCCTGGTCGAACAGGCGCGTCAGGTCTCCGTCGTAGTGATCGGCGATGAAATTGAGGAGGGCCTTGAGCCGCTTCGCCTTGATGTTGTAGTAGCCTGCCGGTCGGATGTGTTCAGCCAGCTCTGTGGTGGGTAAAGAAACGAGACGATCCAGGGAGATAAGGTCCCGCCTTTTCAGGTTTGAGATGGCCTTTTCCACGTTGGTCCAGTTGGTATTCTGGGTGAGGATTGCCCCGATCATGACCTCCAGGGGCGTATCGGCAGGCCACCACTTCTGGGGGCCGAAATGGGCCAGGAGGCGTTCGAACATCTCCAGAAGCCTTCGGCCGGTGCCGGTGTTGGGGATAAAGGGGTGAATCTCTCTATTTTCTGCAGGGCACGGGGCTTGTTCCAAGGCATCTTCTCCTGAAATAGAGATCTTATGAAAGCGTTCACAGGTTCCGGGTTTCAGGCTTCCCGCTGCAAAGCGGGGGCACGGGATCAGCGGCACAAGAATGGCAACCCTGAATCCCGCTGTAGCGGGAAACCTTTGAACCCCTGAACGGCCACGATCTTATGGCTTGACAGGTCCGTGAAGATACCTTAGATTTTGCCCTCATGTCAAGCAAGGTACAGCCCGCATCGACCGGCCTGCATGAATGATCATAACAAACCATCTCAATCCCGAGTTGCTTTCCATGGATTGAGCAGCGCTGTTCACGATAAATAAAAAATCAAGACGCCATGGCAAAAGGTCAACCCCTCAACAAGACGCGGAACATCGGAATCATTGCCCACATCGATGCGGGCAAGACCACGGTGACTGAGCGTGTCCTCTTTTATTCGGGCCGTGTTCACAAGATGGGCGAGGTCCACAACGGAGAGGCCACCATGGACTGGATGGCGGAGGAAAAGGAAAGGGGGATCACCATCACCTCTGCCGTTACGTCGTGCGAGTGGCAGGGGCATGCCATCAATATCATCGATACCCCCGGCCATGTGGATTTCACCATCGAGGTGGAGCGTTCCCTTCGGGTTCTGGATGGGGCGATCGGCGTCTTCTGCGCAGTAGGGGGCGTGGAACCGCAATCTGAGACGGTTTGGCACCAGGCTGACCGATACAAGGTCCCCAAGATCGTCTTCATCAACAAGCTGGACCGGATCGGCGCGGATTTTCACAGGACCGTCCAAATGATCAGGGACCGATTAGCAGCGGTTCCCCTGGTTCTTCAGTTGCCCTGGGGGGTGGAAGACAGTTTTAAAGGCGTGGTCGATCTCATCGCCATGAAAGGGATTCTCTGGGAAGACGATTCACTGGGCGCGAGATTCACGACGGCGCCTGTTCCTGAGGACATGACCGAAGAGACTGCCCGTTACCGGGATCTTCTCCTGGAGACCTTAGCGGACAAGGATGATCTGGTGATGGAGCGATATCTGGCTGATGAGGAGATTCAGGTTCAGGAACTCAAGGGGGCCATTCGCAGGGCCACTACCCGCATGAAACTGGTCCCGGTCTTTTGTGGCGCCGCCCTGAGAAACAAGGGCGTCCAGCCCCTTCTGGACGGGATCGTGGACTACCTGCCGTCGCCCCTGGATGTTCCCCCGATCGTCGGAACGAATCCCCTGACAGGGGAAGTAGAATCACGGCCCCCAAAGGCCAAGGGGCCTTTTTCCGCCCTTGCCTTCAAGGTCATGATGGACCAGGGGAGGAAGATGACCTACCTGCGGGTCTATTCAGGCACAGTAAAGGCCGGGGATCCGCTCGCCAATCCGGGCAGGGGCCTTGTTGAAAGGCCTGCACGATTGCTGAAGATGCATGCCAACAAGCGGGAACGGATCGGCGAGGCCTCTGCAGGGGATATCGTTGCCGCCATGGGCCTCAAACTCACGACCACCGGAGACACCCTCTGCGACGAAGAGCATCCCATCCTCCTGGAGGCGATCCAGTTCAATGATCCGGTGATCAGCGTGGCGGTGGAACCCAAGGGTGTGCAGGATCATGACAGGCTCTTAGATGCCCTGGCAAAGCTCTCGGATGAAGATCCCACATTCCGGTTCAGGATCGACGAAGAGACCGGTCAGACCCTTATCTCCGGCATGGGTGAACTGCATATCGAGATTATTGTGGGTAGGCTGAAACGGGAATTCCTGGTTCCCGTCAACCAGGGAAAACCCCAGGTCGTATACAGGGAAACCATCACCGTGCCCGTGGAGGAGGAAAGTCTCTTCAAGAGAGAACTGGCCGGGCAGGAGCATTTTGCCGGCATTCGAATCCGGATATCCCCTTTGCCGAGGGGATCTGGGAACCTGTTTGCCAACCAGTGTGAGGATCCGATGCTTACGGAGGCCTTTCTGGGGGCCGTCAGCGTCGGCATCAGCGAGGCACAGGCGGGCGGAACCCTCCTGGGGTATCCGGTATGCGACGTGCAAACCACCCTTTTGGGCGTTCAGATCAAAGAAAATCTCACTGACGTCATGGCCTTTAAGGCGGCTGCCAATATGGGGTTCAGGGGCGCGTTTCAGAAAGGCGAGCCTGTCCTCTTGGAACCGATCATGAAAACCGAGGTTCTGGCGCCCGAGGAATTTACGGGCGAGGTGATCGGCGATCTCAATGCCAGGCAGGGGAAGATCGAACAGATCGTCAATACCGGCGCGGTCCAGGTCCTGACGGCCAGCGTCCCGCTCTCCAAGATGTTTGGCTATTCCACGGCCCTTCGTTCCGTGACCCATGGAAGGGGAACCTTCACCATGCAGTTCAGTCATTACGACCGGGCTTGAGTCCGGTTTGTCCCTATCGCCCGACCTGCAGGCGGACCTGCCCATCGCCGTAATCGATCACCGCTCCATCCGGCGTAATTTCTTTTAAAACCGGCCCGTTTTCCCCGATTCGATCCCCTACCTTGAAACTTTTCATGTTGATGAAGATTAGACGCTCGTCCGGCTTTTCCGAGTATGAGTGGACATTGATCTGGAGTTTCCCTAATTTTTCCCTGACCTCGAAAGGGAGTTGAGTCAGCAGGGGAATAGGTGATGGCTTGCCGGGACTCGTCTTTGTCTTCGGCTCGGCTGGGGGTGGGGGAGAGGGGGCCGGTTCGGCCGGCGCGGGTTGAACCGGCGGGGCTGCCGGCGCAGGCGTGACGGGCGCCGGGGGTTGAACAGCTCCAGTCTCCTGGGTTGGCAAAACCGGGGCGGCCGGGGCGGCGGAAACCTTTCCCACAGGTATGGGAGGCTGCTTGTCCGGTGTTTTTTCGGCTGCCCTCTTTGCGGCCTGGGGAGGCGGGGCCTCGGGGGCCGGGGCGGCAGGCTTAGGTGCGGGCGTCTGAGCCATGGCCGCAGGCTGAGGGGGGGCTTTCTGAACCGGCGCAGGGACAGCCTGAGGCGGCGTCCGGACGGGGGGGGGCTCTGCCGGATTCGGGACAGGGCTCTGCGGTGAAGCGGGGGAGGGGGGCGTTTTCTCCTTTGCGGCGGCGACTGTCGCAGGTGCGGAAGGGGCCACGGAAGACTCCGTCGGCACGGCGGACCGGTCAGGACCAGGTCCGTTGGGCCACAGGACAAGTCCAACCGCAACAGCGCCGATCAGGAAGGCCCCGCTCACCCAAAGCCAGGGGCGGCTGCCCCGTCGCTGCAGATGATCCTCCTCATATACGGAGGTCAGATCGGGCGGCCGCTCCAACCGACGTTCCCGCTCTGCCCGTTTGAGCGCGTCAAGGATAAACGACATCTCTCTCTCCATCCATTGACGGGTCGCACAACAAAGGGATGGCGCTCCCTGGGTCTGCCCTTTTCAATTGAATCAATGTCTGCTCTCCGACGATGCCATCCGCTTTTACGAAGTTGACCCGTTGAAATTCCATGACCCGTTTTTTCAGGTTCTTGTCAAACAAGGGGTTGGGGGACTCGGCCTGTGAGCTACTCTGACCTGCATCTGCCACCTCTATTCCCTCAGCCCGATCCAGTTGAGCGCGCAACCACAGCACGTCCGGACCCCTGTCCCCCTCTTTGATCACAGGGGAAGTGAGCGCCGGCGGTTTCCATAGCAGCGTGAAGTCTCCAAACCAGAAGGGTTCGATTGCGGTCTGATTAACCGTCACCTCTTGATCGCCCAAAGCCACTGTAATATTCTGATCTTTCATGTGAATGGCCGCCACATGATGTCGGCGCTGATGGCGGTCCACCAGTTCCAGGATCACGGGTCGGTTTAGATGACGCAGGGTCGTCCAGTTGCCTCGGTCTTTATAACAGCGAAGTCCGGCCTTGGCGGCTCGTTCGCAGGGAGTTATTCCAGGTAAGACGGGATAGGCCGTCTGCCACTGTCTGAAGATGACTGTAAAGGCCGTATCCACGTCAGTTGGCGGCGTCTCTGTCAGCAACAATCCATCCAAGATATTCGATGCGGCCGCCTTTTCTGCCTCTCCCTTTGTATCCACTGTGAGTCGTTTCGATTCTAAAGGCTTCTTCTCTGATCCGTCTGAGGCGATGGAAGAAGGCGCCGTCGCCCCCTCGCCGCCCTCCTTTTTGGGCTGGGTTTCAGAACCCCTCGGAGCAGCGGCGGGAAGGGAGCTCGGTGGTCCTTCCTTTGTGATGATCGTCTCTGTTTCAATCATCGGAGAGAGGAAGAATTGCCATCCTGCCCAGACCAGCACACATGCCGCCAAGGCCATGGCCCATCCGAAGAGTCTGAAGGGTCGGTCAAGAACCTTCGGACCCATGACCTCGGAGGCGGCCTTTCGCACCAACCTCCGGTCGACGCGATCAAGCTGTTTGGCGTAGGCGCCCAAGAGGGCCCGATCGCAAATGGTGTTGATCAGTCGGGGGATGCCCCCGGACAGGCTATGCACCAGGCGGAGCGATCCCTTCGTGAATAATCGCCTCCTGCCCCCCGCCACCTCCAGACGATGCTGCACATAGGCGGCTGTTTCATCCGAGAGGAGCGGGCTTAGGTGGTAACGGGCCGTGATCCGTTGACCCAATTGACGCAGCTCCGGTTGGGCCATCATGATCTGCAGCTCGGGTTGACCGATGAGAAGGATCTGCAGGAGTTTGCGGGTGGTGGTCTCCAGGTTGGTCAAGAGACGGACCTGTTCCAGTACGTCGATGCTCAGGTTTTGGGCCTCGTCAATGATCAAGACGGTTCGGCGGCCGCTGGCATGGATACTCAGCAGATGACGGTTCAGGAGATCGATGAGGACCTTGAGGCTGTCCGTGCCGGCCGGGTAGGCAATCTTCAACTCGTCGCAAAGGGAGGCGACCAGTTCGATGGCGGTCTGCTTGGGGTTCAGGACCAGGGCAACCTCCACTCCTTCAGGGACCTGACCCAGCAGGCTTCGGCACAAGGTGGTCTTGCCGGTTCCCACCTCGCCGGTCAGGAGGACAAACCCCCCCTTGTCCCCCATTCCATACAGGAGGTGGGCCAGGGCCTCGCGATGTCGCTGGCTCATGAAGAGGAAGCGGGGATCGGGCGTGAGGGAAAAGGGATTCTCATTGAGGCCGAAATATACCGTGTACATGGGGACCTTGGGCCGATATGTCAAACATCTGGGTTAAAAACCGGTTTCCTCTTTTCGAGAAAGGCGGCGATTCCTTCCCTGGCGGCCGGTTGATCCGCCGCCCAGGAGAGTAGATGCCGCTCCCTTTCCAGTTGGGCCTCAAAGGGGGTGTTGAATGAATCAGTCATGAGTTGCTTGGATGCGGCAAAGGAACTGAGAGATCGTCGCCGCATGTCCTCAATCATCTCGACGGCCGTGGCGAGGGCCTTTCCATCATCCACCACCTCGGTCACGAGTCCCAACGACAGGGCCTTTTCAGCATGGATGGGTAGGTCGAATGCCGCGATCTCCAGCGCTTTTGCCATTCCGACAAGCCTTGGCAGGCTGTACGTTCCCCCGCCATCGATGCTCAGCCCGTTGGACGTATAGGCCTGCCTGAGCACGGCAGAGGCCTCCATGATCCTGAAATCGCAGGCAAGGGCCATGGAGAAGCCGCCTCCGGCAGCCAGACCGTTGATGGCCGCGACCACCGGTTTGGGCATGCGCCGGATCTCCAGGATGGCCTGATGATACCGGGCGGCCAGTTCATGAAATGCAGGTCCGTGTTTTTCCCCGTATTGACTGATCCACCTCAGATCCCCGCCGGCGCAGAACGCCTTGCCTGCACCCGATATGACAACGCCAGTCACCTTCGGATCGACGGCCAGTTCAATCAGAATTTCAGCCAGCAACCGTACCATGTCGAGCCCGAATGCATTATAGGCCTCCGGACGGTTCAGGGTAACCAGTGCCGTTCCTCCCCCTTTTTCCAGTTTTACCGGTTGCGCCATCCCTTGATCTCCTGCGCTCAAGGATTCATGGGTTATAGGGGTTCATCGGTCCGATGGTCAACGTTAACCGCTAAGGCCAGGGACGGAACTAACGTCCTTAATCTTATCAAGTTATCGTTCTCGAACCGTGAAAAATGAACCGCGAGCCCCCCAATTCAGGTGGGAATATATCTGAAACAAAGGGTTATTTCAACGGAAACCGTCGCGTGGTCCGGCGGTCACATTCCGATCCTGAATCTCCTCTTGCTCGAGCTGTCGGTCTTTCTATCCCCCTTCAGGTTACGGGAGAAGCGCCGGAGCGATTCAGCTTTTCCCTTGTCTCTTCTGGTCCCCGTGCTTCCCCTCATCCTCTCAATGCCCTCTTCCGCCAAGCCGGACCAGGATAGGTCTGAGAGGGAAAGAGGGAAAATGGAGAGCGGGGTCCCATTCCCCTTCAAAAGGCTACTCCTGCCGCATATCCACTACCGCCCCGGATTGGATCGTCACCTCCGGTTTGATTTCGATCTTCGGGGC
>Ga0172375_10004480_pt1 | contig 20607 bp, 20 predicted proteins | sample LakKiv1m_FD_114537 | JGI IMG/M metagenome (GOLD analysis project Ga0172375, IMG submission 114537) | Freshwater microbial communities from Kabuno Bay, South-Kivu, Congo - kab_092012_11.1m | ecosystem: Environmental > Aquatic > Freshwater > Lake | place: Democratic Republic of the Congo...
CGGCTGAAATAGGAAAAAATCCTTATATCAACTATATGTAAATTTTCCTGAGCGCGGTGCTTGGCTTCAGAATTAATCTTGGCTATGCCGTAATATTCCTGCGGGCTGATATTATTTACCAAGGTCTCGCGCGATGAAAGGTCCCCTGCCGCCTCCTTAAAACTACTCCCGTATACCGCGCCGCTGCTGAAATTAATATATCCCGGCTTAACAAACTTGGAAAGGTAAGCCAAAACCATATTATCATATTCTTCAGTTATGCCAAAAACCAAAGAAGGGTTATCCCTGACTTTATTCGGGGTCCCTATCCCGACACAATTTATTATAAAATCATATTCTTTACGCCGGAAATCATTAAATCCGGCGAAGCTGATATTTCCTTTTATGCCGTTGGTCCTTAAAAAATCTTTTGCCTTCCCAGTTGAACGGGCAAATAGAAATAACTTGTATTCTTTACTCCGGGTAAAATTACAGATCAAGCCTTTAGCAATATGGCTTGTTGCCCCGAGGATCGCAATTCTTATATTCATCTTATTTTCCCGCTTCCGCAACCATGTTCCTATGCAGCTCCTCCCTGGGAAGATACGGGTACATATCTTCATATGGCTTTGCCACCAGAGTGCCATCCGGCATTTTTTCAGAGGAGATCCTGGGGATGATCAGTTGCCATTCCGGCGTAATTACGTCGCACACAACCGGACCCTCATATTCCATGATCTCTTTTATCTTGGTTTCAACTTCCGTCACCTCATCAATCCTGACTCCTTTTATTCCATATGCTTGGGCGATCTTCAATGAATCCGGACACCATACCCCTGTTTTGGGCCCCTCCCCTAATAATCTTCCCTCCATGAAATTCTTCTGGGTATGCCGGATAAGCAGATAACCGTTATTGTTAAAAATAATGATCTTGATCGGTAAATTATTATGCTTGATCGTAGCCAGCTCCTGTATATTCATTTGCAGGCTGCCGTCCCCGGTGATGATTATGGTCCTTTTGCGGTTATTGGCTATGCAGGCGCCTATGGAAGCTGCCCAGTAACCCATGGAAGACAGCCCTCCGGTGGTAAGAAACCTCTGTCCTTTTTTTATCCGCCAAACCTGGCAAGCGACATGAAAACAAGTGCCGGTATCAACAATGATCATATCATCCTTGCCTGCATAGTCGGAAAGCCTGTCCGTAAAATAATATGAATTAACCGGATTTTCATTTTTATAGGAATCAAGGACTACGGGATAGGTTTTTTTCCAATAATTGCACTGATTAATCCAACCGTTAAATTTTGGAAGCTTGATCTTATCGGATGCTTTTAAAATTTCCGCGAGCACCCTTTTAGCGTCATTATTAATTTTCAAATCTATCCTTATGCCGGGTTTCTTCAGCTCCTCCTCATCAATATCCACAACCACTTTTTTCGCATGCTTGCCGAAGTTTTTGGAATCGTGGCCGACTAACGCCGAAGCAAGGCGGCAGCCGATTGAAATGATCAAGTCGGAGTTTTGAACCGCAAAATTAGCTGATCTTTCGCCATAATTCCCCGGCCGGCCGACATATAATTGATTATCGCTGTTTATCAAGTCAATCCCCAATCTTGATGTTAATACGGGGATTTTTAATTTGGCGACAACGCTCAGGAATTCGTCGGTTGCATTGGCTAATCTCACTCCCTGGCCGGCCAGGATAATCGGGCGCCTCGCCCTACACAGCATTTCTAACACCTTCCCGATATCCTCTTTTAAAACAGCATTATTTATTTTTTCAACAGGTAACCTGAATTCTTCCAATAAGCTCGCGGGTACCCCCATTTTTTGCACGTCAAGCGGGACATCAATCCATACCGGCCCGGGCCTGCCGTTTAAAGCCAAATAATAAGCTTTGCCCATATAATAAAGAATCTTTGAGGGATCGTCTACCGTAACAAAATATTTGGTTACCTTCTCTACCAGGGGCTTAATATTGATACCCTGGATACCAAATTGCCGGATAGGATGCTCCTGTTGATATTGCACACAGGATAAACTGGATTGCCCGGAAATGACCATCATCGGAGCCGAATCCGTCCATCCTCCAACAACGCCGTTAGTAATATTTACCGCGCCCGGTCCGGCGGTAACTAAAGCAACCCCGAGTTTCCCGGTCAACCTGCCGTAGGCGTCGGCGGACATCCCGGCTGACTGCTCATGATGCGTACATATAGCTTTGAGTTTTTTATTCTGGTAAACCGCATCCACCAGGAACATCGCCTGCCCGCCGGAAACCATATATACGGTATCCACGCCCCTATCGGATAAAAACTTAAAAATAAAATCAGCGACTCTCATAAAAATACCTCCTAGCTCGCAAGGGAACACCAGCGCAATTTGCGCTACCTAGCGCACACCGACGCAATACTCGCCACGAGGCGACACTGGCCAATTCCGTCATGGCCAGGTGCCTATTAGCGTCGGGTGCCTATCAGCGCGGGGTGTTTAAAGCAAAGACTCAATATCATAGCTCTCTTTTTCCGAGCCTTTTCTGCTCGCCAAATACATGGCCACATCAACTATAAAATCCTCCTGCCCCGCCACCATCTTACGCTTACCCAATTCCATAAAAATATCCCTCGGGTCAACCTTAAATCTTTTTGCCGCCCTTCTTACATGATTGGCGAATCCGGAAAATACGCCGGCAATACCGCTGATCAGGGAAATGGATGAAATTTCCTGGGGTTTTTTCATTATTTTAGAAACGATATTATCGCTTACATCCATCATTTCATAGAGATCAAGGCCGGTAGAAATCCCCATTTTTGACAAAAGCCCGATCAATACCTCTAATTGGCAATTTCCGGCTCCGGCGCCAAAGCCGCGTAATGTTCCGTCTATAATCAAAGCCCCGTTCTGAATAGCGATCAGCGAATTCGCAACAGCCAACCCCATATTATTATGGGCGTGGAAACCAAGCTTAAGGCCGATATTCTGGGCCAAATATGAAACTGTTTCGGAGACCATATTTGGGGTCGAAGCGCCCGCAGAATCCATAAGAATAACCCCCTGGGCCCCATAACTCTGCATTTTCAGGGCTTCCTCAGCCAGCCTTTCTTTAGGCGCCATATGATACATCATCAATACGCCGTAAGTTTCTTTATTTTTCTTTCTTAAATATTCTATGTGCTGCCTGGTAACGTCTGCTTCGGTGCAATGAGTAGCAACACAGAATAAATCAACCCCTATCTCTATGGCGGGGTTGATATCGTCATTTATGGTCCCAAATCCGGGGATCAAAAATGCACCCAATCTGGTCTTTTTAAGCTCCTTACGGGCGGTTTTAAGCATTTCCCTGTCCGGAATAGCCGAAAGCCCGACTTGCAGCGATGAAGCTCCCAGTCCATTGCCATGCCCGACAATAACAGTATGCAAGCCTACGGCATCTATTTGCCTGCAGTATTCTTTGATATTCGCGGCGCTTAACTGATGGCCTAATGCATGCGAACCATCGCGCAGGGTTGAATCAAAAAAGATTATCTGGTTCATAATATTTTTTACAATAATTTCCGCTTGGCGTATTCTTCAGCGATATTGACGGCGGCGCAGGTAATAATATCCAGATTCCCGGAATATTTAGGCAAATAATCGCCTCTCCCGACAACTTCAAGCATCGTCGTAACCCTGTCATTTTCTAATACAGGACCAAGCGTAATTTTATAACCCGGGACATATTCTTGAATCAGTTTGGCCATTTTGCCGATTTCCTTCTTCAGTTTAATTAAGCTTGGTTTCTTGATCTTTGCGTAAATAGTATTGTGCATTAATACCGGAGGCTCTGCCGGATTTAACACAATAATCGCCTTTGCCTTTTTAACTCGCGTAAAACTCTCTATGGCATCCCTGGTTGTTTGAGTAAATTCATCAATATTAAGCCTTGTTCCGGGGCCCGCTGACTTTGAAGAAATGCTAGATACCAGCTCAATATATTCCGTATCCGGATGCACCTTCATAATCACGGATATAATCGGAATAGCAGCCTGCCCTCCGCAGGTAATAAGATTAACGTTGCTTACCTCAAGGCATTCTTTCATATTAATAGCAGGCACGCACATTTTCCCGATTTTAGAAGGAGTTAAATCAATAGTGTATTTTTTCAATTTCTTCAAAATAGGCGCGTTTTGCCGGTGCACGCCTGCAGAGGTGGCATCAAATACGATTTCGCATGAATCCTGATCCTTCAAGATTGCGTCGATAGATTCGCAAGAGGTCCTGACCCCCATTGATTCTGCTTTTCTAATCCCTTCGGAATCCGGATTCCTCCCGCAGAATATTCCACACTCCAAGAACTCCGACCTCTGCACTTTAACCAGAAGGTCCGTTCCGATATTCCCTGTCCCGATTATGCCTACTTTTATTTTACGCATTTTATAGATCTATGGTTAGCCCGTCATTTGCCGCCAGCGTATTCCTGAATATTCTCCTGGCGGCGATGCCCGCCTCCTCCCTGTCTGCTTTGTTCAAATAAAGGCTGGCGTCAAAATGAACTAATGCCAATTGTTTACATCTTGCTATCTTGGCTATTGTGGCAGCCTGCTGCGGGTTAAGATGAGGCCATTTATTGTTTTTCTGGCCGCTTTTAAGAGAACATTCGCTGATAAAAAGGTCCGCCCCTTTAGCTAAGGAGAAAAGATTCCTGCAGGCGCCCGTATCAGTGCAATATGTAACTGTTTTACCCTCCAGAATAATCCTATAGCCGTAGCAGATCGCAGAATGCTTAAGCAACCCATATTCAATGCCGCAGGGGAGCAACTTAGCGCCGTTGATTTCATGCAATCTTATCCGCGTGCTTAAGCGTGTAATAGGCATAGTGTAAGGCGCGTTGATCACTCTTTTAAACAAGGCCTTTAACCCCATAGGGCCATATATATCAATGCCTTGTTTAAAATCGAACTTATTCAATGTGTGAAGGCCGATTATATGGTCCAGATGATAGTGGCTTAAAAATATATATATTGGTTTATCGCGTTTTATATATCTGCCGATCTTGTAAAACCCGTTACCGGCATCAAGGACCACATATCCTTTCTTTGTTTCCAGGAATACGCAAACAGTATTCCCTGTTTCGGTATCATACCAACCGTTCGTACCCAAAAAACGTACTTTCATTTACGCGGCAAAAACCACCTATACCAGGCGATTGTCATATTTAATCCCTGCGCCAGGCTCACCTGCGGTCTCCAGCATAAAACCTTGCGCGCCTTACGGGAAGCCAAATATTGATGCGGTATCTCGTATTTGGCCTGATTGAGTATTTTATAATTTTCTCTTGCCCCTGCGGCTTCATATATTTTTTTTACCAGGTTTATAACAGTAATCGGGTTTTCGTCGCTGAAATTAAAAGCCTCTCCCGCAAGTTTTGGCCTGTTTAATTTCTCCGCTAAGATAAGATAACCATCTACAATATCGCTGACGTAAACATAATCACGGGTAAATTTACCGTTACTGCGGATATAAAGGGTCTTTCCGGTAAGCGCGCAGCGCGCCGCATCGGGAATAATACGTGAAAAATTAAAATCCCCCGGCCCGTATATGTTGCCGCAGCGAGTAATACATACCGGCAAATTATAAGTACGGTAATAAGTGTAGGCCAGTAAATCCGCGCAGCTCTTTGAGACATCATAAGGGTGCGAGCCGCACAAAGAGGCGTCCTCCCGGTAAGGAAGCTTATTGTGGATACCGTAAGCTTTATCGCTTGAGGCAATAATCACCCCTCTTATTCCCTGGCTATTCCTAGCTGCCTCAAGCACATTCCAGGTGCCTTCAATATTCGTAGAAAATGCCTCTAGCGGCCCCGCTAACGCCTCTCCAACAATTGAAGTGGCCGCAAGATGGAATATATATTCAATTTTTCCCTGTTTAAGTATCTTCAGGAGCAAGCGATAATCTTGGACAGCCCCCTTGATGATCTTAACGAGCCTTAGGACATTCCCGGTTAAAATGGTTTCCTGCCTGTGCGTCTTAATATCCAGGCCAATGACCGAAGCGCCCTCGGCGACAAGCTTGGTAACTAAATGCGAGCCGAGAAAACCTTCGTAGCCGGTGATTAATACTCTTTTATTTTTCCAAAAGCTATTTTTCATTTCAATACCTCCAAACCTTCCAGGGAGCCTTATCCCTTTTCCAAAGATCATTCAATATATCAAGTTCACGCTGGGTATCCATGCACTGCCAGAAACCATCATGCTTATAAACAGAAAGTTCGCCATCAGCGGACAATTTCCCTAACGGCTCATGCTCAAGGGAACAATTCTCATCATTGCTCAAATAATCAAAAATCCTTTTATTAAATACGAAAAATCCCCCGTTTATATACCCGGGGCTTACCAGGGGTTTCTCATTAAACTCAACGATATTCTTTTTCTTAACTAAAAGTTCCCCAAAACGCGAAGAAGGATGCACCCCGGTAAGAGTGCCGATACACTTATTCTCCCCGTGGCATTTAAGCAGCTTCATAATATCAACATTGCCTACCCCATCCCCATAGGTAACCATAAAGGTCTCTCCGTCAATATACTCTTCTATCTTCTTGATACGCGAGCCTGTCTGCGCCTGGGCCCCGGTATTTACCAGGGTCACGTTCCAATCTTTCTCAAGATGCGAATTATGGAAAGCGATATTATTGCGGTTCCCCAAATTAATGGTAAAATCATTGTTCATCGCTTCATAATTTAAAAAATAATCCTTGATCAGGTCGCCTTTATATCCCAGGCAGAGCACAAAATCCTTAAAGCCGTAGTGCGAGTAGATCTTCATAATATGCCATAGTATGGGCCGGCTGCCGATCTCTACCAGCGGCTTTGGCCTTATCTCGGTCTCTTCCCTTAAGCGCGTTCCCCTGCCGCCGCAGAGGATAACAACTTTGATATTCTTCATTTTGCACCTTCCTTCTTCAGATTAAAGAAACCCAGTAACAAACTTACCTCAAACCAGAATAAAACCGCTATTTTAGGATAATATAGGTTTGTCTCGGTTAAACCGTTAACTAAAAAAGCAAAAACCCCCATAATAATACCCAGGGCGGCTATGCGGCTGAAATCATCCTTTCTCCCGCTGTAGAATTTGATGCATTCCCTGAATAATACGGCCAAAAGCCACAGGAACGCGCCTAGGCCCAGGACCCCGGTCTCACCGGCCATTTGCAGGAAGCTATTGTGCGCATACCACATCGTATTTGCCGTACCCTCATCCGTATCATGCAGTTTATATCTCTGGTAATTCAGGGAGTAAGTGTTCACTCCCACCCCCAGGACAGGATGGTATTTTATCATATTCAATGAAGTTTCATTCAGGACAAAACGTTCTTTATTCATTAAGAATTCCGCTACCGAGTGGGTGGTCTTTGACCACTTACGGATGCCCTTCGGCAGAATAAAAGGCACGATCACCATAGCCGCGATAAGCAATGAAACGACCAGCTTGTCCCTCCTTATAAAACCCATTATCAAAATGGCCAGCCAGAATCCCAATACCGCGCTCCTGCAAAAGGTAAACAGCAGACAGAACAATCCGAGGAATGTGATTATCCCTGAATACAGCTTACTCCTTGCCTTAAAATGGTATAGAAAAAGGCCGGTGGACACCGGCAAAAACAAGGCCAGGTAACCGGCGAATATATTCGTATGCGGGAATGCCGCTTTAAGCCGCGCAAGGCCTATGATCGTGTCATATGGCTTATGCCTGAAAAAATCCACCCCGAAGATAAGTTGATATACGCCGTCCAAAGAAGCGAGCAATAAGCCCAGCAAAGCTGCCATGATTATTCTCTTAATATGGACGCTGTCCCTGATCTGCCGCGGGACGATCAGGATGAGCGCCCCATACTTCAGAAGTTTAAAAATACCCTGGATACTTGAACCAATATTGATAGAATTAACAAATGAGGCCAGGCCGATAATGATCAAAAAAGCAAAGGGGATATCTATGGGATTAGGGCCTGTATTTTTTATCCCGCCGGATAATTGTTTGGCCAGGAAGGTAAAAGCCAGAAACCCGATAAATATATTTACGGCAGCGGAGGAAAAACTTGCCACAAACGGAATAGCGATTATCTCCCAATAGATCGCCTTATCGCAGAATGATATGATCCTGTCGCGCGTTGTCATTTAAGATGCCTCCCTTTAGTTAGGCTTTTATAGATCCCCCACAAATAGAGTTTTAAATAACTCGGCAGGAGCTTAAAGATCTTAAAGCTGGATTTACCCTTTGTCCTCTCCCTCCATACGGTGGGAACCTCCGCTATTTTAAAACCCAGGTAATAGGCCTTTAAAGGTATCTCCATGGATATCTCAAAACCTCCGGCCTCAATATCTATTGCCTCAATAACCTTTCTGCGGTACATCTTGAACGCATTGGCAATATCATGGGTAGGGATCTTAAGGACATGGAATAAACTCCTTCCTCCCAGGCTTGAGAGAAAACTTTTTAACTTTGAGCCGCCTATCCTGGCCCCTCCTTTTATATACCGGCTGCCGCAAACTATATCATACCCCTGTTCAATCTTTTTGACCATACTTTTAAGGATAAACAGGTCGTCGCAGAGGTCTCCCATCACCGGGATCACCAGGTCGCCTTTAGCATTGGCAAAACCGCATTTAACGGCGTTGGCAAAACCCTTGTCAGCCTGATTTTCAACCAGCCGGATATTGGGGTAGCGTCCTGATAACCCCCTGACTAAAGCGGCGGTTTTATCAACAGAGTGGTCATTTACCACCACCAGCTCATAATCAAGGTCAAGGATGGACTCGATCTTCTCGATCACACCGACAATGTTCTCCTCCTCATTATGCGCCGGAATAATCACCGATAGTTTCATATCTTTATCCTTTAATCCCCGTGAGCCTGCCCTCCTTTGAGGCCTTTTCCCAGATCTTAAGCCACCTGACCTGGGTGGCGATCACGCTTAAAACGCACCAAGCCAAACCAGGCATGCCGTCCTTATATCCTTTTTTCCTGAAATAAAGCTTCCAGAATAACTTGAGCGGCTTCCAGGTAAGCCGGTATCTTATCTCCTTTATATCAACCTTATCATTGTCTTTCAGGTAAATATCGGATTCAGCGTCGGAAAAAAAATTGCATTTCCCCACAAACTGCGATATGGAATTAAAAGAATAGTGGCTGACCTTGATATCTATATCGCCTATAGGGCCATCCACCTGCAATGTTTCATGCACATTGCTCCCCGTATAGGATGCCTTGCCTTTTTTGAATATCCTTATCATATGGTCGCAGGAACCGGCATAACGCAAAGGGTGGCCCAGGAAACAATTTACCCTGAAGATCCTGAAGGCCGCACTGCCTTGTGCTTCCTCTATGGCTTTGCGGATCTTTTCTGCCGCATCCGGAGGGAATACCTCATCGGATTCTGTCTGCAAGATCCAATCTCCCGAGGAATTTTCAATGCCGATATTGCGCTGTTTATCCATGTTGTATCCTTCAACCGGGTGAGTAACGATCTTAGCCCCGTATTTCCGGCAGATCTCCGCGGTCCCATCAGTACCGAGAGAATCCACGCAGACTATCTCATCCACAACCCCGGCTAGGGAATCCAGGCATTTTTCTATTTTTCCTTTTTCGTTCTTTACCGGTATTACCGCGGTCAATTTAGCCATTTTTCTTTATCTTGTAGATCCTTATCGTATCATTAGAGAACACGGGCTTAAAGATATCTCCGTGGAAGAGCGCCCAGGAATCCTCCAAGGGAAACTCTATCCCAGCCCCAAGCAGGTCGGAATATATAAAGAGAAGATCGGTATCTTTTTTCTTCAGATTCGTCAGCCAAACATCATAGTTGGCGTTTCCGCGGTAATTGTTGGGAGCATCAAAATTCCTCAAGACCTTATCACCCTCATAGCCCCAATCATACCTGGAGTTAGGAAAATAGTGCAGCATTGCCGGCTCTACAGTATTTACGGATACGTAATAAACATTATTCTTCAAGGTTGTCCCGTAGAGGGGAAATGCAACCGGCCTTCCTATGTAAGCTATATTATTACCGGTAGTATTTTCATTAAGCCAGATCCAGGCCTTGGCCGCGTCCGGCCAGAAGCCGGAATACTTCACCATGGCAAGATAGCGCCGGTATTCATTCTTAATATAATATTTTTCAAGTAATACCAGGCTCATGAAAATAACGGCTGCTCCGGCAAGGATGAACTTTAACGGCTTCTGGGGCTTTATAAAATCCCATAAATTCGGCAGAATGAGGAACAGGATAACGGTAAAGATCAACGAACCGGATAATTCAAAACGTTTCGCGAACTCCGACATCGAGGCCAGCGTACAGATCACTACAAAAGCCCTTATCACTACCTTTGGTATGTTCAGGATATCCGCCGCGTAAAAAGCGATTACGGAAGAGACTGCAAGCCCCGCGTATATGTAGCGCAGGTTGGGTAAAGGTATGACAAAACGGAAAACCAGGATAAGCAAAAAAGGCAGGATAAGAAAATAAGCCAGGAATAAATTTAACTCCCCTCTTTTTCTCCACAGCGAAAGCGGCAAACCCAGGAATATTGCCGGCAGGAACAATAATGTGCTCTGCACCCCTAATCCTTCGTGGAACAATATTTTTGCCAGGCTGAAATCCCCCGGCCTGATCGCTGTGCGGTAGGCGGCGTTGGCGGCAACCCCCTTAAGGAGATGGGCATTAAAAAGCTTAAAATCAAGAGGATATAAGGGATTGCCGGTCTGGATAATGTTCCTGATATAGCTAAAGCCGCCTGTGGCGATAATTACGAAAGCGCTCAGGAGAAAGAGGGGAATAAAATTGCCTGCCTTTTTCTTTACCAGGAAAGCGGCGAAGAACGCCGGGGCCAATATTGCCGCCAGTGGCAGGCAGGTAGTTTTTATCCCCAACATCAGGCCGACACTTAAACTAAAAAACAGGGTATTTTTCGCTGAACGCTCTTTGTATAAAAGGAAGAGGTAATTCAGGGCGATGATGAACATACAGGCGACTATAATATCGACATAGGCGATCTTCAACTGCTTAAAATAATTGGGGACCAGGGTAAATATTGCCGCGGAGAAAAAGGCGTATTCTTTTGATAAATTTAATTTCCTCCCCAGGGAATATGTAGCAAAAAACGCGGCAATGAAGAAAGGGACCTGGCCTAAATCTGCAAGGAATACATTCTTAAGCGGCAGGATAAACCATAAAAAGAATAAACTGCCGTTTATGGGATAATAAGAAACGCTCGGGTCCCCTGATATGCTGATGGACATATCCAGGTTGCCGTGTTTTAGCCATTCAACAGGATAGGTAAAGTGGTAATTCAGGCTGTCCCAGCCAAAAGGCGGGTTTACCAGGTTTATTGCGACTTTAACCAACGCAAAAGCGGTTATCGCGGCAACGCAAAAGAACTCTGTCCGGTTAAGGCTGATAGCACTGAGTGCCTCTTCAAGCTTGGCTGTGAGGGCATAGACAGGCTTTAATTTGAGGGACTTTATTAAACCAAATATAACGGCTAAGATGAACAGGTTAAGCAGGATCGCATTTATAAGGGATAAGCTGCTAAAAATACCCAGCAGCTCCAGGCTCAACACTATCTGCACAAAATACAGCAGGAAGAATGCCAAGAGGTAATCAATGGTTTCCTTAAAAGCAAAGAAATACCGCATCAATAAGCTGGCGCTGGTTAAAACGATAAGATTCATGATAATCAGGTTAAGCATGCCTTCCTCCGGCAAAGCTCCTGATGATCTTTCCGATAGTCGAGGAGTCAAGCGGATTGATCTTTAAAGCTTTATACAGATAGGCCCTGGCCTTCTTTCTATCAAAAAGCAGCATATCTTTTCCCAGGGCACGGTAAAACCTGAAAAGGTACTCTTTATCCTGTTTCAGGAAATCATAGTTCTTGCGCAGGAAGATCTCTTTGCCGTTTATAAGGTCATGGTTCATTACATTCAAATGCACGCCGCAGGAATGCCAAACCACTAAATCTTGATTAAGAAAATAAATGGGGAATTTATATGCTACCCGGGCTAAATAATCACCATCATCCCAGGTAATCATAGCTTCATCAAAATATCCCACTTCTTTTGTCACCTCAAAAGGCAGCATCCAGCTGGAAAGAGTTGTGATTAATTTTCTTAAAGGATAAAACTTGTCCCTGCCGGGATCATAATATATTCCTGAAGAGACAGGGCCGGTGATCGCCATTGTATTTATGGACTCATTGAAACCATTGGTAAAAACCAACCCGATTCTCTCACCCTCCTGCTTAAAAACATCCAGCTGACAAGCTAACTTCTTAGGGATCCATTCATCATCAGAATCAAGAAAGGTAATATAATCGCCGTGCGAATTCTTTAAGCCCGTATTGCGCGATGCTGCCGGGCCTTTATTTACATCGTGCCTTATGAACTTGAGCCTTTTATCGCTAAATGAACTTACAACCTCAGCCGTATTATCCAAAGATGCATTATCAACAACTATGATCTCAAGATTGGAATAGGTCTGGGCAAAGACGCTATCCATGGCCCGTTTTATAAGATCAGCCCTGTTGTAAGTAGGAATGATCACGCTGACCAAAGGATCGGTTTTCATATGTAATTCTTATACCAGTTTATAGCCCATCTTAATCCCGCTTTTAGATCATACCGCGGACCCCATCCCAATACCCGGGCTGCCTTTTTAATTGATAAATACTGCCTGCTTATTTCGTTTTTCGGGCTGGCCTTGCCGAGGATCCGGGGCCTAAGGCCTTTTCTACCTGATATCTTGATGATCATTTTTACCAGATCCAGTATGCTGACCGGCCTGCCTGAACTAAAATTAAAAGACTCACCCCTGACATCCTCCCTATGCAGGGATTCCGCCAGGGCCAGATAACCGTTGATGATATCGGCAATATAAATAAAATCCCTCAAAGAGGAACCATCCCCTCTTATAACCGGATCCTTATTATCCAATACCGACTTGATCGTCCCGGGGATGATCCGGCTGAAATTAAGGTCCCCGCCTCCATAGGTATTGGAGGCCCGCAGTATCGCCACAGGTAAACCATAGGTATTCAGATAAGTTCGGCTTAAGAGCTCGGCGCAAATCTTAGAAACACCGTATGGATGCACTGCCGCTAAAGGCATATCCTCAGCGTAAGGCAGCTTGCCCTGCTCTCCGTAAACTTTATCGGCAGAGGCGATTATCAATCTTTTGACCCCGGCTTGCCTTGATGCCTCCAGCGTATTCCAGGTCCCTTTGATATTGGCGTTAAAAGTAGGAAGAGGCGATTCATTGGCTATTGCCACGATAGGCTGTCCGGCTAAATGAAAACAGGTATCCGGCCTGTACTTTTTAAATACCTTCTTTGTCTTTGAAAAATCCGCTATATCCGACCTTGCTACGGCTTTAACTTTTTTGATAACTTTAGAGGTAAGGAGCGGGTTCTTTATGTCCCCTTTTGACAAAAGAACAACCTCTGCCCCGCGTTCCAGCAAACTTAAGGTCAACCAGGAGCCGATAAAACCGCCTGCTCCGGTGATCAAAACCCTTCTTTTATGCCAAAACTGTTTTGCGGGCATCAAATAATTATCCTTCCTTGCCTTTTTTCCAATAATTCTTTATTATAAACAGGATTAATGAATATAAACAGATCGTTATATTGGTCGGAATATTCTTCTTTAAATCCCTTTTCCTTCAACCCGATAATAAGCTGGTCGAAGCCTTCTTTATCCGTTTCAATGAGCCGGCGGTGCAATACAACATATTCTGCCAAGTAACGCGTATCCTGGCTATTCTCCCAGATATAAATATATTTGCGGTGAGTAAGGTGCGCGGCTAATCTGTGCATTGCCGAGACTGATGCGCTTTGAGGAATCATCTTTAAAGCGGCCCTCACCTCGGATGAATGCAGCTGCGCAGCCGTTCGGCGGAACTTGGCTAACTTATAACCGTCGCTTTTACCGAAAAATACCAGGGAAAAGAATATAATTATGGCTGCAAGATAAACCGGCAGCCTGCTCCTTTTGGCATTGATCAGGCGGCTGGCGCCGTAAATTGCCGAGATAAAGATAAACGGCAAGGTATGCGCCGGATAATGAGAAGTAAGGGTCATCATCCCGCCATGATTGATGCTGCCGGCAACCTGGGCTACAAGTGGCAGGAGGAATAATACATAGTGCCCCGGGCTTAAGAAAGATAACAACCCTAAAGGTAGAAAAAGCTTAAGATAAAATCCCAGCTTTTCCGGAGAGAATAATAATTTTACCGGGAGCATCGGGTCTTTTATGACCGCCGAGAGATTATCCGCGTATGTTGGGCCAAATGGGAGCCATTTTAAATACGGATATGCCGTTGTGTTGGCGAAATGAGGCATGATCAGGCTGGTTGCCGCAGACCACCAGCTTATTGCCAATAGTAAAAGAAAAATGCCTAAGCGATAACGCTTAAGAAAGGTAATTGTAAAAACGCCGTAGGCAAAAACCAGGATCGCAGCGCTCTCCTTACAGCACAGCATTAAGAGCGTAGTAATAATCAACCACAAGTTGCGTCTGGTTATGAGAAGATAATACGCTGTAAAAGACAAAGGAATAAGCAAGGCATCGGTATGAAAATCCAATAACCCTACCCCTCTTAACGGCCGCGAAAGAAAATAAGCCAGGATAAAAGCAAAAATCAGGGCACTGTTCTTTAACCTGTCCTTGGCGATCAGGTAAAGTGGGAAAACAGCAAATCCGGCGGCAAGTGCCTGAAGCAATATCAGTATTATAATGTTGGGCCAAATAAAGTATAAAGGAGCGATCAGGAACAAGATCGGCTCAAAATGAGCGCCCAGATGGTTGATATTGCCGTCAATGGAGGAAAAAAGAACCCTCCCCTTTATGGTATTCCAGAGGGCCTGGTCAGTAACCCCCATATCTATCCCTCCGGATGAAAAGGCAAAGTGCCGCATTATCCCGATATATGAGAAAAGAAAGGCCAAAGCCAGGGATAAAAACCAAAGTATCCTGATATCTCCAACCGTAGATACGCGTTGCAATAACTTGATAAGCGGGGAATTACCGAATGAAGCTTTGTCCAGGAACCAACGCAGGCCCGCCAGAAAAACAAAGATCATGCTGTGGACCGTAAGATTGGAGATCCCTGCTTTAAAAATAAAAGCATAATCGGTTATAAAAAACCCCAGCAGAAAAATAAAATAAACCGGTAACAACAGATCGAGCAACCCGGTTAAAATCTTCTTAAGTTTATCCATGTTAAACATCAAACTCGCTTTTTTTGCCTAAAACAATCATCTTCATCAAAACCATTCCCCTTGCAATAAGCAACATCACCGGGCTACCAACATAATACCTGCCCTGGCGCAATATGATCTGATGATTATTAACCAGGCGCCTCATACGCAGGTCAATTACCTCCTCTGCGTTGTATCTTAAAAGCACCTCCTGCTTATTCAAGCTCTGGTTTGAATCATAAAGCTCTCTTAACAGGCGTATCCTGCGGGCGGTCTCGCCCATATTTATAAAGTTAAAATAACAATAGGAGAAAGAAAGATAGATAATTAAATTTACGCAGACCAAAGAGAGCCGTTCTACGTTCATATCTCCATACGTAAGGGCCTGACAAACCGCCAAAACTATTACTCCGCATAAAAAACCGAAATACTCGGATCTCAACAGTTTTTTGCCGAGCAGGTATTTATACGAAAATACCTGCGCGGCTATGTTGCCGGTTATCGCTATAAGAGGGATAAGGATACCAAAATAATCCATCTATGGTTAACCACCCTTGCCTAACCCCAGAAAATTACGATAAATAATAAAAGGCGCCAGGAAAAGCCTGCCTTTTGCGTTGATTTTATATGTTGAGCCGCTTAGATCCACCAGGCCTGCTTCTACCAGGTCCTTAAGCCGCGGTTCGATCAACAGCTTATTTCCCAGAGATTCTTTTATACCCTCAGAGAGCAATCCCTGCTTGCCGCTTCTTGCGACGCGCAATACGATAACCAATGACGGGCTGTCCGCTTCAATAGCCGAATAAGTAATCAGATAGCAGATAAAGAGGGAAAAGAAAAACAAGGCGATGTGCGCATACTGAACCACTGTATAAGAAACATAGAAAGACAGGAAGATAATGCCGGCTAGCGCCACCGTTCCAAAGAGCAAAACCAGGGTTTTAATGGGATTACGCGGATAGTGCAGTCTCCAAACAGCCAAATGCAGCAAGAAGGCCAGGACAAATAACAGGCTCCCTGAAATTAAGACGCTCATGTATTGTTTTTCTGCTTTCTTATTGCCGTGGATGAATCCGCGCAAAATTCCTCATTAGCTTTGAGGCTTTTGGTGAAATAAAAATCCCTGACCAATCTTAAATAACCTTTGATCACCTTAAATAATGACGGGAATGTCACGGCCTTGGAAACCCCCTCTTTACGCAGGCCCAGCCGGTAAGGGACCTCGGCAAAAAGATAACCTTTCTTAACTGTCCTCACCAGAATATCCGTCTGGAAAAAGAAACCCGTGCTCCTGAAATCAAGCTCCTTAAGTATGGACCTCCGATAAAGCGCTGTGCCGTTTGTATAGTTAAAATTGACCAGGAATGTAGAGTTGATGATAAAGCGGTAAAGAAAAGAAAGTATGTTCCTGAAAATCGACCTGGCTTCCCTGTTGAATACGAACGGAATAACAATATCCACATGCTCAAGCAGCCTGAAATACCTGAATATCTCCCAAGGGTCATTTTCGTTATCCCCGGGCAGGAGTACAATCGCGCCGCCTTTAGCGTTATCTACCCCATCCCAAAAAGAAGCCCCTATCCCCAGCGGCTTATCGTGATTAAGGATGCGCACCCGCTTATCAGACCGTAAAAAACCCTCCACCCTCTCCCTTGTCCTGTCTTTACTGCCATCGTTGATCACGATTATTTCGCCGGTAATACCGCACTCCTGGAATGCCTTTAAAGAGTTATTGATCGCGCGAAGGATATTCTTCTCTTCGTTCAACGCCGGCATTATCACTGATACGTCTAAAATGTTTTCTGTCATAGTTATCTATAAGCTATATGAAATTAACATGCAGCGGTGTCCCCTCGCCTGCCTCAGGAAGACTTGGCACCTCTGTTTTCAGCTTCCACAAAAATTCGTTAACCTTATGCTGAAGGCATAAAGAACCGCACATTTTCCGAGCATCGAACTTATCAGATGCCAGAAGGCCGATAACCTCCCAATACCTGTCGCTCTTCCATATTTCCTTGAACGGCTTTTCGCAGATATTTCCGATATGGTATTTCTTGTATTTTGAATTAAATAACATGCCGCAGGGGGCAACCAGCCCTGATCCTGAAAATTGCATTATAAAAGGCGCTCCATAACACCGGCTGTAGACACGCTTTCCACCGCTTAGTATTTTTGACCATTTTGCCTTTACCAGGTAATTTTCCGTAGAGAGGCCTTCTGCCTGTTTAAGTAATTCAACCAAGTCAAAATACTTTGAATAATCCACTCCCAGCTTCCCCTCTTCATCATCGCTGCAGTGTTTTATTACCGTATAATCAACCCCCAGTTCCTTTCCCAACTGCGCCAGCGGAATAATCTGGTCGGAGAACTGCGGCAGGAGAACCATCTGCAAGCCCAGGGTAACCGGCAGCTTCATCTTTTGCTTGATCCGGACGGACTCTTTGATGGTATTAATGACCTTTAGGAAATTCTCACTTTTACATCCCATGATCTGGGCGTATCTTTTTGGCTCGGCAGCGGAGATATTGAACCTTAAATAAGTCAGAGCCGGGAGGATCTCTTCAAGACGTTCGTCTTTTAAAAGGAACCCGTTTGTCCCCAGGGCCATATCCAGGCCGTTTGACCTGCCCCTCAGGACAGCGTCATATAAATGGGGCGAGCAGGTGCTCTCCCCATCGCTGACAAAGCTTATGGCCTTGACCCCGATCTCGGCGGCATCATCAAGGAACCTGAAGATCACATCTTTGGTCATCTTCTTTTCATCGTTCTTCTGAAGCTGGCCATAACAATAAACGCACCTGTAAGTGCATCTTCTGGTCAGGCTGCAATCAATGGTAATGGGAGCGATCCTCTCGCCCCTGAGCCAGGCCTCAACTCGTTCCCTATGCCAATTCAATTTATGGCCGTCTAATATAAGCGAGCTTGTTTTAGCTTCGGTGGCTTCCTGCATATCAAACCCTTATATAACCTGCTTTGTTATCGCTGATCCATTCTTTAACCAATAGGGAGAAAGCCTTTTTGCCTGAGTAAGGATCATATGTTTTCATATTTATCAGCTTCATCAAGCTTAAGTCATCCCGGCCGCAGCAATGCGAAGGCCCGAGGAAATGAAAATAGTCATTTACCCCGGTAGAGATGAATTTAACATTCAGTTTTTGTAAAACTACATCATTCCTTACCTGTTCAAGAGAGCGGTAAACAAGAAAATTCACTATAGAGTATACGATAGGGACTAAACCGCTCATGCTCATCCCGGCTGCAATCCCCACTGTCCCCTGCTCCATGATACCGCAATTGATCACCCTTTTAGGGAACTCAATCCTTAGTTTATCAACAACGCCAAATCCCATATCGCAAACAAGAAGATAGAACCGTTCGTCTTTGCGGAAATAGGGAAGCAACAGATCCATAATACTTTTGCGATAATTACAGGCGGCAGGCATAAGTCCTCCCAAGTTTAAGCTCTTCGGGGGTAGGGGTGCGGAAATGGAACTTTGGTATATTCTCCATGCACTTAAGCCCGAAGCCTTTTACTGTCTCGGCGATGATCAGGCGGGGGACCTTTAATGAAGGCCTATGAGCTGGTTTTATCAACCGGCTAAGCTTATCGGCGTCATGGCCGTTACAAACAACCGGGAACAATCCAAAACCTTTCAACTTCTTAATTTTATCCTCAACATCCCGGTCAAGGACATTAATGATAAAATCCATTGCCTGCAAACGGTTATCGTCAATAATAACCGTCAGGTTATTAACCTCATGTTTAACCGCAAATTGTAGAGCCTCCCAGGTTGTGCCTTCCTGCATCTCTCCGTCGCCTATCACGCAAAAAACATGGTAGTTTTTCTTTTGCAGCTTTGCCCCGAATGCCTGGCCTACCGCTATAGGCAAACCATGCCCTAGGGAGCCACATCCTGCCTCAAAACCATAATCCAGGCGATAATCCAGGCATCCTAAAAGAGTGCTGCCGGAAGCGTAAAAACGCGACCATTCTTTTTTAGGCAATACCCCTTTATCGCTAAGTATCGCATAAAGCGCGTAACAACCGTGGGCCTTGGAAAAAATAAGCCTGTCCCTTTTATCCCAAGCCGGATCTTCCGGTTGATAACGCATAACATTGTAATAAAGGGCAACCAGGATATCCACGCAGGATAAAGACGGCGCAATATGCCCGGCCTTATTTCTGACAGCCACGTCAATTACTTCATGCCGGATCCTGTCTGCTTTTCTCTGTAGTGCCTTGCCTGTAAGAGCCATTTTAAATAAAATTAACGTGCACTGAAGGATGGGTCAGCTCCCAGAGATACCGGTTAACCTCATCCATCCGGCAATTTACCCTGCATTTGTCGGTATTCAATTCCTCTGCCGCCCAACGCGTGAGTTTATCGCGTTTTGAACTCTCCCAAATTTCCTTAAAGCTATTCCTGTAAATATTCCCCAGGCAAAACTTATCCTTAGTCAAATACATACTGCATGCCCAAACATTACCTCCAGCATCAATATACGCCCAGAATGGGAGCGCCAGGCAATGCTTATAATTACGTTCTGCCTTATCCCATTTTTGCATTGTGTGCATGCGGAATACAACATTAAAATTCCCGGTGTTGAGCGATTTTAACTTAGAAGCCAGATCAAGGTACTTGTTGTATTTAATATCTTTGAATTTGACGGTCTTACTCAAAGGGTGTTGCGAATATGGTTTTACTACCAGGTAATCCATACCGATAGACCTGGCCTGCTTAGCCAATAATTCTATCTCGTTGTAATTATCAGGCAGAAGAATGGCCTGCATGCCTAAGGCGCAAGAGTAGGCGTGCTTTCTGCGTAATTTTGCAGCATAAGCCATATTCTTTATAACCTTATTAAAATCCTCCTGTCCTGTCCTGTGGATTTCTGCATAAGTAGCAGGCCTTCCCGCATTGATACTTACCTTGATCCAATTTAAATGCGGCAAGGCCGCTGCGGAAATTTTCTCGGTGAACAAAACAGCGTTTGAGGTAACGGCAGCATCAATACCGGATTTTTTGGTAGCGGCAATGATATCCGCCATATCTTTATGCAGGAAGGGCTCCCCTTCTCCGGCGTACATAATACTTTTTACCCCCAGCCTTCCCATCTCCTTAAGCCTATGCTTGAACATTTGCGTTTCCAGGAACCTGGGCTGATATTCCATAAAATCCAGGGCGCAATAAATACAGCGATGGTTGCAGGAACCGGCTGGAGATACCTCTATATAAACAGGATAAATGGGCCTACCTTTTAGCCAGGCACTTACCCTATCAACATGATACATTAGTTTATGGCTGTCTATTTTATATTTGTCCATTTCGTTTTATTTTTTGTAAAGGGCATCTACTATCGCATGGCAAAGAGCCAGGTGGGCAATTTCAACAGCTCCGTAAGAGGA
>Ga0172375_10004482_pt1 | contig 20603 bp, 20 predicted proteins | sample LakKiv1m_FD_114537 | JGI IMG/M metagenome (GOLD analysis project Ga0172375, IMG submission 114537) | Freshwater microbial communities from Kabuno Bay, South-Kivu, Congo - kab_092012_11.1m | ecosystem: Environmental > Aquatic > Freshwater > Lake | place: Democratic Republic of the Congo...
TCCGGCGGTACACGGGATTGACTGAACTGGATTCCGACTTCCGTCGGAATGACGAGTCCGTGGCTTCGTGGAAATAAAGAGTGGCGGACGAGAGTAGTAGGGCTTAAGTCACCAGCATTGGGGTTCCGGGGAGGGACTTTCTGCAAAAAATCCCTCACCGGTGCATTCACATGCACACGGATTTCCTCGATAAAAGACGCCACGCGGGGCTCTGCGTCCTGGTAGCTCTCGCCGCCGGGAGGTTTTTCCGTCCAGGTGTTCCTGAGCGACCGTCCACCGGTCTCTGCGTACGCGCGCGGGCCCCCTTCCCATCGCCCGCAGGAAAGCTCCGCCATGGACGACCTGAAATGAACGGGAAGACCCAGATGCAAAGAGAATATGGAAGCCGTGTAGGCCGCTCGACCCAGCGTGCTGGCAAACACTGCTCCAGGGGCTTCGTTCGCCAGAATACTTGCAACGCGCGGGACCGCGTCAGCGCCTGCACTCGTCAACAACGAGTCTGATTGACCCATTACCATTCCATCCCTGTTGGAACGGGTCTGACCATGCCTTGCAACGATGAGTCTCATCAGTGTCACATTATCCTTGACGCGATCGAGAACTAGTTTCACTATTGCGGCCTGGAAAGATTCCTGCACGGCCGGGCCGAATGCCTGCCCCTCCGGCAATAGCCAAGACATTAATCGTTAGGAAGCACTTTGGCATGAGCCTTCTTTCGCTGGTGAGAGCATGACGAACCTGAAGGACAGCATAAGAATAGCCGCGTGTACAGCTTTTGGGCTAGGTTATTCACCGGTCATGCCCGGAACCATGGGCAGCCTGCCCGCCGTGGGCATCTTCGTCTTGATAGCCACCGTGGTGACTCCAGAACACCAGTCGGTAGCCATCGCCGCCTGTTTTGCCGCCAGTTGCGTCCTGTCCGTGGCCCTTGGCCGGTGGGCGGAGCGACACTGGCAAACAAAGGACCCGCGACCCTTTGTCCTGGACGAGGTGGCGAGCTTCTTCCTCACAGTGCTGTTGTTTCGCGTTCCGGACCTGTTGCTGACCGTTTGCTGGGCGTTTGTGGCGACCCGGTTTTTTGACATCGTTAAGCCGCCCCCCGCCAACCGCCTGGAGTCCCTTCCGGGAGGCTGGGGAATACTACTGGACGACTTGGTAGCGTCAATCTACGCTGCCGCGGTGCTGCACCTGGCTTCAAGTTACTTTCCTTCTTTGTTCAACCTCTGATCCGCCGGACAATACCCTCGGGCAGGATTCATATACCGAGTGCCAAAATTTCTGCCCGACTTCCCTCAAAGAGAACGGCTTCCTCTCAAATGGTTCTTGGACAGGCGTCAGTCCTAATGGGTCGGGTGCCACTGCTGGGCAAGCCAGCAGTGGCACCCAACATATAATTCTCGCTGAGTCGGTGCTGAATCCAAAAGGACAAAAATGTTGGCACTTACTTTACCAGTGCGCCTTCGGATCAGTGAAGCCGGCGGGGCACCTCCGCTTCGAACGGACGACCTGACTTCGCTTCTGAGGTACCCCGCCGGTACGACAAAGTCACTCGTTTGAACTCAAAATGAGTATCATTCCGTGAGCCGGGGCATTCAAGCCCTGTCGTTCCTCAGCCTACCGAGAGCCTCCAAGTGCTGCTTCTCCTCGTCTCCTATAGTATGCAGGACTCGTCGCGTTTCATCGCTTCCCGTTTCTTGCGCGAAACGAAGATAGAGATCCAGCGACTGAGCCTCCAGCATCAGGGACAGATCCAGCACTTCCGCGACGGTCCCCAGGTATTTGTCGTTCCTCTTGATGAACTCATCAGCGTCAAATCCGCCCTCCATCAATGTCGCCGTGACACGGGTTTCAAAGTCCTCCACGGACAAAGGCGACGGTTCCACGGATCTGTGCAGCTCCATCAGGCGGCCTTTGTGCCTATCTTCGATGGAAGCGAGCATGGATAGGAGATCGTACAGCTCGCTGTCGCCCGTCCGGGCGCTCACGGTGCGGTAAAAGGTGCCTAGGTTCTGCTCCATGCCGTAAGCCAGCGTGATGATCTCGACTGGTGTTTCGTCCCCACGTATCATGTCAAGATTCAGTTCAACCGGCCCTTCGGCCACGGTCCCTTCCCACGCCTGAATCCCTCCGCTCAGGTTGTACACCTGCTGGAAGCCCTGACCGGAGAGCATCTGAGCCGCAACTCGGCTCCGGCCGCCGGCCGCTCAGTAGACGATGACAGGTTTGTCCGCATCCAGCTTGTCGTAAGAATCCGACAACTTGGATATGGGTATCAGCTTGGCACCCGGAATGTGGGCTCTCTCGTATTCGTTGGGCTGGCGGACGTCCAGGAGCGTAAACGAGCCCTCGGGATGCTCGTTGATGTAGGCCCGGGCTTCGTCGGCCGTCAGCGATTCCACCGGAGTGAAAAGCTTCTTCAATTTTTCAAACATGTTGCGTCCTCCTGGAAGCGTGTGTCATCAAAGATTGGGAATTGGACCATCCAATAACCGATACGCGGCCCCGAGGCTTCCGGAATCAACCACCGGCCCATTTCCTGACCTGGCCGGCCGCCACAAGAAAAAGCAGACAGGATTCTGCGTTGAGTCCCAACAACCGTCGGGCCTCATCGTCATAGAATGCCCCGATGCCGCAGCATCCAATCTTCATGGCGGTCGAGGCCAAGTAGATCCGCTGTCCGAGCCGTCCAGCGACAAGCATCGCGTAACGATAGCCTCTAGGCCCCCAAGTCTCTTCAAGGGCTTCAAGATTGGTCATGAAAAGGAAGTGCATGGCGCAATGGGAAAGCCAGCCCTGATCCAGGCAGACGTGTGCCATCTCCCTGACGAGGTTTTTCCCCGGTGCCGCCGTCCCCACGGTGCGGTTCCACGGATCAAGGAGGTAGAAACCAGGGTTGAGCCCCTCGACATTTCCTGCCAGAAATCCGACGGCCAGGGATTCAAGTCCGTGGGGCTGCGAATCGGGGGTGCCCCGAGCCCCCGAGCAAACCGCGGAAAGAAGCGCTTGAAAATGACCCCTGGAGAGCTCGTGCCCGACGAAGTTCCGCATGGACCGGCGCCTCATGACGGCCTCGGGGTAAGTCATCACCTCCGGCCATTCGAGTTGCGGTGGGATTTCGAAGGTCGGCTTCGGTTCCAAGCCCAGCTTTGACGGGATGCCTGGAATTGCAGTTGTACAGATCACCTTTGACGAGGCGGCGTGGATCTCCCTGATTTCCGGATAATCAACGTCTCGGGGAGAGACTTTGCTTGAGGCGGCAAGGTCGGGGGACAGGTCGCGAAGAGGAGCACGATCCGCTCTGTTTGCTACTCCAGCGGAAACGAGAACCACGGCAAGACACGCCTCCCGCTCCTCGTCAACCCGGAGCAATTGGTTTATACCCGTGTCGCTGAAGTCGTAACGAATTTTGAAGGGAAGCCTCTCCCACCGGAGCGCCAGGACGAGGTTCTCGAGTAGGTGTCCCGTGTCCAGAAGATGATAACGATATGCCCTGTCCCGGTACTTCCACGAACTCCTGAAAAAGACCGAAGTCATGAAGAACGCCATAACAAACACAGAATCCGCCGCCGGATGAACCAGTTCGGCAATCTCAGCCTGCGCGTTCCCCACGCGCAGCCTGCTAAGGGCTTGTTCTCTAACGTCATGGTGGTAGACTCCGTCAGCCAGTCCACCCAAATCCGCCGTAGCGACGTACAGCTCGAAGGGGTACAGGGCGCCTGCCGATGCCGCGCTTCGAAAATGGAATATTTCACCTCCATATCTGGCCTCGGCCGTCAGCGCTTGTGTGAGAAAGAGGATTCTGGTCAGGCTTTCCAAGCCGGGGCGATGATCAGGACGGCAGGCGGGGGGTGACTCCAGAAGCCCGGACAATCTCTCATCCGCGAACGAGATCTCCTTTGACAAGTCAATTCTTTCCACTCCGGAATAGGATTTGAAGACCTCGGGCTGGATTCCCCAGTCCATACGCCGAACACATATGTCGTGGCGATTGTAGCCCGTCCGCAGATGATAGTCCTCAGCGGATACGATCATGGCGATCTCCTTTGCGAGGCTTCCTGAAGACAATGGCTCCCTCATGCCGTGGTGGGGCACAACGAACTATGAGAATGCCGATTCCCCCTTCATCTCCCGACAGATGCGGTGCACTTCGTTCAGCACATCCTACCTGAACTACAGACGAGCGGCGACCAGCGGAAGCCGCTGATATGTTGGGAGTCTTTGAAAAGGGGGGCCGGGGGAAGACTTTTCTGCAGAAAAGTTTTCCCCCGGAATCATCTTCTCGAGAAACATATCAGCCTCCCCAGGGCATTTGAGCGTAGACTTCGGAAAGCTTGTCGCGGTAGTCACGGAAGAATTTCTCGTGCTCCTTCTCCCAGTTGGAGAGAATGGTAAGAGCCTCCGCAGCCTTACCGCGGGCCTGTAATGCCATCCTCGCGTAGAACTCGCTCAGGTCCTTTTCAATGAGCCAGGCCGTGTTGAAGATAGTCACGTCGGGTACCATCGAGCCTTCCACGCACTGCTCAAGGAACTCGGATCGGGCGCGCTCGTCAAAATAGTCGGTTGGCGCCAGGGCAATTTCCGGGAGGCGGGTCAAGTCGGAATTGGACCCCTTCCGGAGATCGGCCAGGATTGCGCCAATAAACTCTACATGCTTTTCTTCCTCGCGGATCAGGAGTTTGAAAGCGGTAACGGCCGCTCCGATCCCCATTCGCTCCAGAGATTGCCGGAAGAACGCCAGCCCCGTCTTTTCCTGATTCAGGGCATATTCGAAGATCCTGATCAACTTTTCATTCTCAGCCATGTGACGGTCTCCTGATTTGGTGCTTTCTGATAGGGAGCTGCGGCCAGATTTTACCCGGCCCGACTTACCGTTGGTAACGCGAAATCGCAACGTCCTTCATTGATTATGTACCAGATTATTTACCATTGCAGGAGGGGTCAATGCAGCTCCCGGCACAAAATCATGCGCCAGGCGGAGGGGCACTCTCCTCGAAGGGAACAAAACTTTTGGCAAATGCTCTAACGCTGAAGTTCACTCATTCCGCGCAAAGGGATCAGCACCTTGACAAGGGACGCGGTGTCATTCATACTCAATCCCAACAATTCCGGGGTATTCCCATGCAGTCGACAAAGCCCTCGGTTCCCCTCAGTTCAGCGATGGAGGACTACCTGGAGGCGATCTACCACCTTGAGCAGGAGCGCCGTATTGCGCGCGTTCGCGATATCGCCAACAGGCTCGGGGTCAAGATGTCTTCGGTGAGTTCCGCTCTAAAGATTCTCGGCTCCCGCGGGCTCATACGCTACGACCCCCACCAGTACATAACGCTCACCGAACGCGGCATGGTCATGGCAAAAGAGATCGTCCGCAAACACGAGGTCCTCAAGCGTTTCCTTGCCAGAATCCTTATCCTCGACGAGGCCGCGGCCGAAGACAACGCGTGCCGCATAGAACACCACCTTGACCCGGAAGTCATAGAGCGCTTGGTGAGATTCGTCGAATTCATGGAGATGTGTCCCGTTGATCAGCGGCGTTGGCACGAGAGCTTCGCGCAGACGTGCGTTGACTGTGAGTCCTGCCTGGACGAGGCCAGAAGGAGAACCGCCAGCCGAGCTCGGGCTCAGCGGGAGGCTCTTGAGGAAGGTCTGACCCTCGTAGAAGCCGAACAGGGTTCGCAGGTCATGGTTGACAGAGTTTCCGGCTCGGCGGAACTGGTGAGGCGCCTGGAATGCGCCGGCGTTTCCGGAGGCGCAATAGTTGAAATAGAGAGCAGAGACGAATCATCAGGCGATCTGCAGCTCAACGTCAAAGGTTACCACGTCAGGATCCCTTCCGGTGACGCCGCTAACATCCTTGTGAAGCCAATATAGCCTCGCGTGAAATTTGTCTTATGTTGCACGGTTGAGCATGGAGGTGGGTCGGAAATAGGAAGGCGCGCCCAGATCTGACGATCGCCTGATGTTCGAGGGTAACCTCGGGGGCTCTGAGGACTGGTACCACATGGGGCGTAAGGCGCCGGGTGGGCCTCCAATCAAACGAAGCGCACACCCGGAACCATTCTTACAACGCGACGCAGCAACTGCGGGAAACAGGATAAAATAATTTAACTTACGGCCTCGACGCTCTTTACCGCAGGAACACGATCCTTGAGAATTCTCTCGATGCCCATTTTTAGCGTCATCTGGCTCATGGGGCATCCTCCGCAGGCGCCCTTGAGTCTAAGCTTCACGACTCCGCCCTCGGTAACTTCCACGATCTCGGCGTCCCCGCCGTCAGCCTGTAGCTGCGGCCGGACCAGATCCAGGGCCGCCTGAATTTCTTCTCTCATAGTCTGCTCCTTTCAATCATTCGTAGCGTGGGTTCAGGGTGCGACAGAAGCATCCTATCACAAGGATGCGGGTCTGACGAAAAATGATTCGACAACCTATTACTTTCCGCCGCATTTTTGCAAGAGATCTTTCAACCGGTCGAAACCCCGTCCAGTCGCGTTGGTCACTGCCGTATCGCCCTTCTGGTCTTTTGCGTTCAGGTCGGCCCCCTGTCGCCTCCAGCATCCACGGCAGCTTCCCACTACTGAACGACTGCACATCCACAGTGCACCAAATGGAAAAGGACAAAAATTTCTGCACCTGCTACTTCTCCCTGTGTCGGCCGGGGCCCTCCGGGCAGGCTCGGGTCTCCACCGGAAGCGCGACAGGTTAGCCTGCAACCTTTCGCTCGGAAAGCCAAATGGCGTGCATCTGGAGCCAGTGCAACTATGATCCAGCCCGTAGCCTTTTGCAACCCGAATTGACCGGTCAATCGGTCCTCCGGTAAAGGCACACCCGTCGGAAACTGTCCGAGAACGGGAGCTCCCCTTCCCAGACCGTCTCCAGGTCAAAGTGATCCAGTCTCAGATCCGAACTCGACGACGCCGGGCCCGCCATCCTCACCAAAAAACCGCGGCTCCGAAGCAATACATGAAGGCCCTCGAAAAAAGATGGTTCCGACGAGAGCGCTCGCGACACCACCAAATCGAAAACCGGTAGATTCCGTCCATCCGTAAAGTCCTCCAATCTCCGGCTGACGAAAGAGACTCCGCGGAGGCCGAGTTCCCGAGCCACGTGTTTCAGGAACACTATCTTCCTGGGGTTTCTGTCCAAAAGCGTCACCTTGAGAGAATCGTCCGCAATCTGCATCACCATCCCCGGGAAGCCGGCCCCCGAACCCACATCCAGTACGCGATACCCCGAAGACATGGGGACAACCTTGAACACCGTGAGCGAGTCAAGAAAATGGAAGACTGCTATCTCCCTAGGATCACGCAAGGCCGTGAGATTGACCCTGGGCGCCCACAGCAAGAGCGTCTCCATGTAACGAATCATCTGCTCAGCGTGACCGCGCGCGAGGGTAATTCCCAGGTGCCGGGCCCCTTCCAGGACGATTTCCAGATTTTCATTCACCGCGCGCTGTGGTATCATCAATCCACCGGAGATACTCGGGAAGTCCACGGTCAATGTTGAGCGCGATTATTTCAGGAACCTCGTAGGGATGCAGGCTTCGCACCGTTGCCTGAAGGTCGTCAAACAGTTCTCTTCTGGTCTTGATGACCATGAGGCGCTCGGTTTCGTCACAGATTTCGCCCTTCCAGGAATAGATAGAACGAATTTCAGGAACGATATTGACGCATGAAGCCAATTTTTGTTCAACAAGATGCCGGGCAATGAGCGCGGCTTTTTCAAGATCGTCAATGGTAACAAGGCATACGATGTAGGGACCCATATTCACTCCATATTGTGCTTTTTTGTTGACAAGCCACAACCCGTTGTATATTCTCCGTCCCGGTCGAAGAGGCCCCGTCCTCCCGCGGGGGGATGGAGCGAGGGACAGGACAGGAGCACTTCCCCCTACATAACACGAACCCCCCACAGGAAGGTCAGGATTTTTGAACGAAAGAATCCCATCCAAAACAGAGGTCTAGCGAGGGGGAATAACGACAACTACAATTATTTTGGCCGATCAGGGAACTTGAGCAACGCAGAAGGGAGCTGGGGACATGTTCAAGATCGGAGACGTGGTGGTTTACCCCATCCACGGGGTGGCGCGAATTACCGATATCAGGGACGAAAGAATAGGCAGCGGATTCCAGCTCTGTTACATTCTTGAGACCGAAATCAAGACCGCAAACGAAAGACCAGTGATTAAGCTGCCCGTGGGCAAGGCCGAATCCAATCGAGTCAGGAAAATAGTGGAGGAAAACGAGGCAGACGAGGTCCTTGAAGTCCTGAGGAAACGTGGAATGAAGACCGACTCGCAGACCTGGAACCGCCGCCACCGCGAATACCAGGAAAAAATGCGCAGCGGAAGCATATTCATGGCTGCAGAGGTCTATCGGGACCTGTGTCTGCTCAAGGAAACTAAGGACCTTTCGCACGGCGAGCGCAGGCTTTTCGACCAGGCGAGGAACCTCCTCATCAAAGAGCTTTCACTGGCCAAAAAGACGGAAGAAAAGGACATGGAGCGCACCCTCAACAAAATATTCGCGCGCATGGACCTCAATCCAATCACTGACGACGAGTAGAAAATTTTTGCTAAGTCTTCCTTTCCTTCTCTTCTTAATTCGAAAGGAATCCCCAATTGAAGCCCAATAGAGCCATCTCCGCCGCAATTGTGACCTTGTGCACACTGTTCGGCGGATTGATAGGGTTTGGTCTGTTTAATGACAAGTGGTACTCTACCGCATCATGTGTAGGCGGACTCGCGCTGGGGTTGATCTCTATTCGCGTAATGCGGTTGTGGCTGAACACCGGTATCCGCAGGCTGGTGGGTGGGGCGGCGGGGCTGGCCGCAGGAGCAATCCTGGCCGTCCCGGTCAACTGGGCAATTCCGCCCGATTTATTCCCCCCCACTGTGAAGGCGGCAGTCCACGGTCTGATTCTGACACTGTTCGGCCTGGTGGGCATGCAATTGGGCTATTCCAGGGGGCCGGAACTTAGCAGAAAAACCGAAGAAATCTCACCTGAAGAAAAAAAGGTCGTTGGGATACTCGATACCTCGGTGATCATTGACGGCCGCATCGCTGACGTGTGCGAAACAGGTTTCATTGACGGCGATCTGATCATACCCCAATTCATACTGAAAGAACTTCAAATGATCGCGGACTCGTCGGAAGCCACCAGACGGACACGAGGACGCCGCGGCCTGGATATACTCAACAAGATGCAGAAACAGTCCTTTGTAAAAATAATAATTGAAGACACGGACTTCCCGTCAGTCAAAGAGGTTGACCAGAAACTCATCACTTTGGCCAAGGAGACCGGCCGCGCCATCTTGACCAATGACTTCAACCTCAACAAGGTGGCCGAAGTCCACTCGATCCAAGTCCTCAACATCAATCAGCTCGCCAATGCGCTCAAGCCGGTGGTCCTCCCCGGTGAAACCATGAAGGCTCAAATCATAAAAGAGGGGAAAGAACCCTCGCAGGGCGTGGCCTACCTGGATGACGGCACGATGGTGGTCATTGACCACGGAAGGCGATTTATGGGAAGAACCGTCGAGGTGACCGTCACAAGCGTGCTACAGACCACCGCAGGCAGGATGATCTTTGCTACGATCAAGACTTGAGCAGAGGCAACGGCGACAGTCCGTTCCCTCGAAGCGGACTTACACCACTAACGCCCCCTTGCCGCGACGAAATCCTTCCAGAGCTTGAAACCGGGTTCAGGAGGAGAACCTTTGTCGTTCCACCATTCGATGAACTCTCCGTAGGCCACGAGAAAATCGTTCCAGGTGCCGTTGGGTGCCACGCTCTGCTTCCAGTGAGGATAGAGATCGTCGTTGGCCAGTTGGAACTCCTCGGCTCCAAAATCGGGAAAGTGCTTCTGGAAGGCCTTGAGCCGCTCTTCTTTACTTTCTTCCTTGGGCCGGGCAGCCGCTGGAGCAGCCGTCGGGGGCGCTGTTTCCTTGGGGCTTCCTATCGCCGGCGGGCTCTCCTTGTCCAAAGCCTCAGCGCCGGGAACCATTCTCTCACTAATTGCCGGCGAAGGGCCCAGCATTCCCGGCATTCCCCCCGGCATGGAAGGCGCCAAGGACGGAGCCGGTTGAGCCCCCATTTGAGGGCCCCCGGGGGCCTGCAACATGGACATTGGGGGCTGAGCCTGCAACTGAGCCTTTATCCACCCGCCGGAAGCATCGAACTCCTGAATGCCGCCAAAGACCTTGTCAATTCTATAGGCCTTGCCCAGACCCAGCGGACTCAGATAATGATAGCGGTTCTGAACTGCTATCACCAGTAGACCTGCAGCCACTATGGCAAGGAAAACCCACGAGTGCAGGCTCGTCCATCCGGAAGTCTGTCTCGGCCCCTTTTTCTCGGGCCGTCGCACATCGCTGTCCTCAACGATCATCCGTCGAGCCTCCTTTTTCTGATGGCGGCGACTGTCCTTCGATCGCCGACACCGAATATATCACATGTGGATTTGTTTGTAAATAAGCTCAAACTGATCGTTTTTGGCAAGAGTTGGATATGGTGCAAAAAGGTCCGTGGCAGGTCCGGGCGTTGCCTCGGCGATTGACGGGACGGCTACTACTCGGGGTCTGCGTCTCATTGTACGAGCTGCAATGCTGTAATAGCTTTCGCGTTCAAACGAGTGACTCTGCCTTGTCGGAGGGGTATTTCCGGAGCGCAGTCGGGTCTTCCGTTCGAGGCGAAGGAGGTGCCTCGCCGGTTTGACTGGCTCGAAAGTGCATTGGCATAAGCTAGGTCAATATCCAAAGCTATCCAATAAAGATGTCCTAATAGATCAACTAACTCCTATAACATACCAAGATAGCATTCTTATGCTAAAGTACGCATCCTTTTTTGGCAAACCTTTAAAAAAATCTTGCGCAATGGGAAGAATGTGATAGGAGAGGGTTACTTCTCAACATACCCTTTCAAGTTTCCTGAAAAGCCCAGAAAGGGGCGGCTTATTTGAGCCGTTTTCGGGCTTTTCGTTTTTGTGCAAAAGTTGTAAATAGTGAATGGCGCCGGCGGAGGGAGGCCTCTGGAACCCTATGTCCCTTGAGGGATTGGACATTCAATCAAGGGAGGGTCGGCAAAGCCTCTTTAGTTGTTGGACATTCATTTCCGGCGCCATTCAAACCGATTGCCGGATCAAAAGATCAATCCCAGCTCCACGAAACCGCCCTGAAGGTTGGTTTCCGTATTGACATCATTCCGATCCTCGTTGATGCTCAGGTACCTGTATCCTCCCCTCACGTAACCCCACCGGCCGCAGTTCATGGGAACGCTGTACCTCAGTGCCGCCTGAACGTCGAGGCCGGTCGCGCCGTCGAGATAGGATATCCCTGCACGGCTGTCGCAGGAGAGGGTCCCACCGTTGCACATGGTCCGTATGCACTTCTTTAGATCAACACCTGACTGAACCATGTTACGTGTACGGTTCCAAGTGGTCGCCGAATTCAGTGCACAGTGACTGCCGTTGTTCGTGGTGAGCTTCTCGTCGTTGAATACCCAACTATTGTATATTGACAAGGCAGCGTTGCAGGTCCGGATAGGCGTGTACATTATGCCCACACGTTGGTACACGTAGTCCCACTTGCTCTTGAACACTGAACCGGGAAAACGCGGCGAAGTGTAATCCGCTTCGAGGTGAATGGGCATTATGGAGTAATAGAAAGCCCAGTTGGGACGGAACTGACACCAGGCGGAAACCTCCCAGAGGGTCTCCCATGAAGGAAATCCGAGGCCGTCGTTGAAGTCCACTTCCGGATGGCTTAGTCCGTACCAGCCCGCGGGAAAACTCATCTTGCCCCGGACCCGGGCGAAGAAAGCCTGAGCGCTTACCTCTATCTGGCGGCAGTTCCGGGTCGGCAGAATGCACGGCGGGGCCAGGGCCGGCGGTGCGCAAGGACCTGAAGGCGGACAGACCTGGGGCTTGCACTTTACGATCGGCTTGGCCGAAAGGTTTGGTCCCCGGCGAGGGACCGACCCTTGCCTCGACGAAACAGCCTGTTTGAAGATTACAGGTTCCAAATCCGAGACCGCGGCCGGTTCGGCCAGTGGCGGAACGAGGGATTTGTTGATTGGGGTGGTGTCAGGTGTGACGACGACGTTTATGAACTTGTCTTGGGCCCGAGTGTGTTGCACAGAAGCTACTAAAAGAATGACTAGACAAACCAATATCATGCAAGGGCTTCTTCTCATGATACCCTTCCTCCCAGCTCGAACAAACTGGGATTGCTTAACTATAAATCGGTATTCTGTGTCAAGAAAAAAGTGACGAGATGATCAGTAGTTGAGCTTTTTTTCGAGAATATGGTTGTAATAGAAACGATAGGTCAAATATGTAGAGATGATCACGCAATTAGCTAATGTATAACATTATATAAAGCATATATCGCCTGCAAATAACGATGCTATCAAGGAGATCAGAGGGACGGAAGCCCGACCCCCGGGCAGCCCGCCTTTGCGTCTCGGTCATGTTACAGGCCGGCACCTCCCCCCGCGGGCGAATACACGCTCGACCCACGCGACACTCTACAGATGGCCGGCATCGAATCCCACGCCAACCGCGCGCGAAGGTCTTCCCCCGGCCGCGCGGTTTATCGCGGGACAAAAAGTGTTCGGGTTGCGCGGTCCCGGTTCCGGCCGGGGTCTCCCGGCTACGGTCGCGTGCCGCGCCGCGGTCCATTGCAAACGGCTATGGTACGCGTGCAGTCCGGCGAGCCTGAAGCCTCGGCGGCAACGAGAAGAATTGCCGTAAACGGAGAAGGGGATGTGCCCGCCTTTCCCTTGTGTTCGAGCCAGGGTTCCGGGTACGGCAAAAGCTCTGTTGCCAACGTTCGGAAAGTTGCCGCGGTCACGCGGTGGCCGCGCGACAGTGAATCTCGGCACCGGCAATTCGGCCCGGTATGGACTAGGCCACCAACAGCGAGTCAGTTATGGCCGGTGGTCACACAGGCCGAACCCAACGAGTGGATGGCCTGGGATGTTTGGTCCCTCTTACGGCCTCCACGCAAACTGTAGTGATGGAACTGTTAGATAAACCAGGGGATTAAGTGGGGTACTTCTCAACATACCCTTCCTCCCAGTGAAACTAACTGGATTTGCTCAATCCTTCACCTAGGATATTTTGTCAAGTAAAAAGTTACGTCTAATCAAATCTTTTTGCGATAAACCGAGATATCAGGTGATGTTTGCCCGAATGGTCTCCATCTAACAACCTGAAATACCATACCAAAGCTGGGTCGGAGGATAATCGGTGCCTCCCTCTTGGATTCTCCCCAGCCCGGTGGTATCCTCCCCACGTTATGAACCAGTTCCTCGAGTTCAGAGCAGGCCCCCGCATCTTGGACATGGTCCGCCAGGAAGGTGTTGACGCACGCAAGGTCCGGGTTTTCGCGGGCCCCGCTGGCGGCCCCAAGTGGTTCGTGTCTGTGGGGTTCGACCTGGGGCTCATGAACAGCGGATTCCTGAAGAGAGCCGGCCGGGTGCTGCTGGCGGGGGCTTCTGCAGGGGCCTGGCGATGCCTTGCCATGGCCTGCCGTGAGCCCCGGGACGCTTACGAGAGGCTCAGGATAGCCTATTCTCGTAACGTCTTCACGCAAGCGGACACTCCGGAGACGGTCGGTACGGCTCTCCGTGGGAACGTGGAAGCTTTCCTCGACGACGAGGACATCCCGTTCATATTGGACCACCCGTTCTACGATCTGGCGGTCCACACCGTCCGGAGCCGGGGGCCGGCCGCGTCGGAGAATCAGAGGGTCCAGGGCTGTGGTCTCATTGCCGCGGCTTTGGCAAATATAGTGTCTCCGGTCGCAATGGGAGCCTTTTACGAAAGAGTGGTCTTTTTTTCAGGCTCTCGTGAGCCGCTTTTCGTGAGTCAAGGCTTCCGCGGCCGAGCCGTGCGCCTCACCGAGGTCAATCTCCGCAAGGCCGCGTTGGCAACCGGCTCTCTCCCGTATATCATAGCGGGAGTGGCAGACGTTCCGGGTGCTCCGGCAGGGGTATATCGCGATGGTGGGCTCACCGACTATCAACTCAACCAGGACTATTGTCCCGGCGATGAGGGGATGACCCTGTTCTTCCACTATCAGGAGCGCATAGTGCCCGGCTGGTTTGACAAGAAGCTGACGTGGCGGAGACCGCCCGGCGGCAGCTTGGACAGACTTCTCCAGGTGTTTCCGTCACGCAGATTTGTGGAGCTGCTGCCCGGCCGCAGGATTCCGGACCGGGACGACTTCAAGACGTTCGTGAACGACCCCGACGAACGAATTCGCCGTTGGGACGAGGTCTCGAGACTCAGCCACGTCCTTGGGGAAGAATTCATCGAAACAGTGGAGTCAGGCCGAATAAGAAACCTTGTCAAACCCCTGTGAGACTGCTTGGCGGGCAGGCCTCGGTTACCGGGAGGAGAGTCGTAATTGAACATTGAAGGAGCAGCCATGAACAGACCATCGTGGCACGAGTATTTTATGCTGCTGGCGAAGTTGGTGAGCGTGCGGTCCACGTGCAATTCGCGGAAGATCGGCGCCGTTATTGTCCGGAGCAACAGGATCTTGTCTACGGGTTACAATGGTGCGGTGCACGGTGCGCCTCACTGCATTGACCGAGGTCCGGACTATTGCCTGAGGCGATCCATTGGAGCCCACGACGCGGACAAGTACAATTATTGTCTGTCCAGTCACGCGGAGGTGAATGCCATTGATCAGGCGGCGAGATTCGGGATCTCTCTGGACGGCGCCGTGCTGTATTGCACTCTGGAACCCTGCAACTGGTGTTTCAAGCAGCTTATTCAGGCCGGGATAAAGGAGATTTATTTCGAAGAGACCTACGATTCGAAGAACAAGGACTTTGACCTTTTTTGGCGCCGCATAATGGAGACCCACGAGGGAATAACGGTCTTCAAGCAGATCACTGTGTCTTCAGCGGCCCTGGACATGGTCGTGAAGGTCCTTCAGGGCAAGTCGTCGAGGCAGTTGAGCGCTACATCACCGCATGAATCGGGTGATCTTGATCCCGGAGGCCTGGAAGCGTTCTTGGATCAGGAGCTCGCCGAGGGCCATTAATTTATCGCGGCATTTCATGAATACGGTTACGCCGAGTAATTAGGGAGCAGCACAGGATTTAATGACAGGAGACGTCGTATGAAGATTCTGAGAGTGGAGCGGTTTTCCGTGGATCAACTGATCGCGAACCTTCGTGAGATCACCATGTTGAAAGCCCCGGAGGTCAGGATATACGATAAGGCTTTCATTTCATTGGAGAACATCTCCCCGTCCCACATCTCGCCCCCCCAGAATTACATCCTGAGGGGAGAACTCACCAAGGTCAGGGACCTCAAATGGTCCCTGGCAGAGCACGGCGTGGACATATTCCGGCTGGACGGCTTCGTGAGGCTCTATCTGGAGGGAAGCGAAGAACCTGTAGATCTGCTGCCGCCCGTAGTGGAGGAGTCCATCGAGGGGGACGGGACGGTCCATTTCATAGTGAACGACGGCATGCACAGGGTTTACATGGCGCTGAGGGAATGGGTCATTCCCCAGGTGGTGCTCATCCGCGGTATTCCGAAGCATCTGCCCTATTACGCGTTCCCCGTACCAGGCGGCTGGAGCAAAGTTGAAGAGAGGGAAGACCTGCCGCCGGGATACCTCAAGAAATGGCACCGGATAAGGAATTTCCACGCACTCTACAGGAACTTCAATTCATCGTTCATGAACGTGGGCGGCCCGAGGGTGTCTTTCAAAAAAATCCCTTGACCGCTCCGGGTTCGACAGGATACGGGGCTGTTTCCCGGCATCCGGGGAGCGCTACAGTCTGGCGTCGTAGTGGGAATACTGCATTGTGAAGATTCCTCTGCCCTGACTGAGGGACCTGATGGCAGTGGAATAGCCGAACATGGTAGCCAGCGGAACCACGGCTTTCAGCACGGAGATCTTGCCGCGGGGAGTAACCTGTTCGAGCCTCCCACGGCGGCTGTTCAGATCCGCAATTGCTTCCCCGACGAATTCTTCCGGGACCACAACTTCCACGTTCATATAGGGTTCGAGAAGGACGGGAGAAGCTTTTTCGCAGGCTTCTTTACAGGCTTGGGCCGCGGCTACCTTGAGGCCGAGGCTGGTCATGCTTGAAATATCCTGGCCCACTGAATCCACGGTGACCTTAAGGTCCACCACCTCGTTGCCCGCCAGGACTCCCGCAAGGGTGGCTTCCCGCGCGCCCTGTTCCACAGCTGCCTTGGTTTCGGGAGCAAGTTGGAATTCCACCGCCGGGGCGACCTGTACAACCAGTCCTGATCCTCTCGGTCCGGCCGCAACCGTAAGAGTCACTTCACCAAGATGGCGCACGTCGTGGATCTCACGATCAAATATGACATGAGCTCGGCCCCGGGATTCGATGGTCTCCTTGTATACGACCTGCGGTTTTCCGGTCTGGACCTCTACATTGTATTCTCTTTTCAGCCTGTCCAGGATTATATCCAGGTGCAGCTCTCCCATTCCGGATATCAGAAGCTGGCCCGTGTCCTCGTTTTCGATGTACGCAAAGGTAGGGTCCTCCACGGCTATCTTTTCCAGCGTGGTCAGGAGTTTTTCCTGGTCTGATCTGGTCTTAGGCTCGATAGCGATGGAGATCACCGGCGTGTGCATGTCCAGGGATTCCAGGATCAACGGCGCGGTGGGAACGGTCAGGGTGTCGCCGGTGCGGGCCTCTTTGAGGCCCATTGCAAGCACGATACTTCCGGGGGCGGCGGAGTCAATCTTTTCACGCTTGTTGGCGTGCATGAGGAAGAGCCGGGCCACACGTTCCTTGACCTTCCGGGTGACGTTGTAAACCTCTTTTTCGGGCTGAAGCTCTCCTGAATAGACTCTCAGATAAGTTGCTTTTCGGCCCTGATCCATGATCACCTTGAAGGCGAATGCGCACAGTGGATCCTTGGCTTTGGGGAAGCGCTCCTCCTCCAGGCCGGTATCGGGGTTGATTCCCACCACCGGCGGGACATCAAGCGGAGACGGCAGAAAATCTATGGCCGCGTCAATTACAGGCTGCACGCCCTGGTTCTTCAGAGCCGATCCACAGAGGGTCGGGACGAGTCTGTTGGAGATGGTTCCCTGCCGGAGCCCCCTTATGATTTGCTTTTCGTCCAGATCTTCGTGTTCCAGGTAATACTCAAGTAGTTCCTCGTCCATTTCCGCTGCCGACTCTACGAGGAAGCGCCGTGCTTCCAGGGCATCCTCCAGGTACCGTTCGGGGATGTCCACATAGCGGTATTCCTGACCCTGAGTCTGATTGTCCCAGACTACTCCTTTCATGCGAACGAGATCCACCACGCCGAGGAAGTCGTCGTTGGACATCATGGGGATCTGGACAGGCACCGGATTTGCCCCCAGCCTTTCCTTCATCATTGCCACGACCCGCTTAAAATCGGCACCAATGCGGTCCAGCTTGTTGACGAAAGCTATGCGGGGCACATTGTATCGTTCGGCCTGATGCCATACCGTCTCGGTCTGGGGTTCAACCCCGCCGACCGCGCATAGGACTGCCACCACTCCATCCAGGACTCGCAAGGAACGTTCCACTTCGATGGTGAAGTCCACGTGTCCCGGGGTGTCAATCAGATGTATGTCGTGTCCTTTCCAAGTGAAGGCGGTGGCCGCCGATGTGATGGTTATCCCTCGTTCCTGTTCCTGGGGCATGTAGTCCATGGTGGCGGAGCCGTCGTCCACTTCTCCGATTTTGTGGATCTTCTTCGTATAGAAGAGGATTCTCTCGGTGAGCGTGGTCTTTCCAGCGTCTATGTGCGCCGTAATTCCGATGTTTCTGACTTTTGAGAGATGCCCTGCCACGATTGCTCCAGCCTGCTTAGTAGATCAATTCACAAATACGGTGACGGAACGGGGCATCCGGAAGCATGGTGATAGGGCCTTGTCCCGAATGTAGGGGCGGGGTTTATCCCCGCCCGCCTCATATGTCCTCGGATACCGGGCGGGGATAAATCCCGCCCCTACTGCCGCGGCATCGCCATCATTGGGGCCCGTTGTATATGCGTGACCGTATTTAGGAAAATCTGTACTAAGTGCTCGGATTCACGAATAAAGTGACACAGTCCCTTGCATATGCCCGCAGGGACGCCTCAGCCTGAGCTGCCGTGAGGTGTCGCAAAATTCATGGAACAGAACACTTGGTCCTTCCCTCGGGTGAATGCCGATAAAACGCAGAAATTTTTCGCATCTTATCTTGGCGTTGTCAAGGCACCTTTCCGGCAAAAGCATTTGCCTTCCCGCGCCGCGACATGATAAAATCATCACGCGTTTTCTCGACATTTCTGTAGGGCAGGTGAAACCATGCAGGCCATGGCACGGTTCTTCGATTGGATAAATAGTCTCCTTGGTGTGGAGAGCGGGTCCGAGCTGCTTTTTCACCCAATTATCATAATATTGTGTCTAATCGGGTTCGTTTATTCGGTCGTGATGCACATGAAGTACTTCGCCATTGGAATAGCTGGCCTCATGGGCGGCGCTCTGATATTCAAGTACTTCTTCCCGGAAGATACGTCCAACCTGCCGGAGCTGATAAAGTTCGTGGCGGCCATGGGAGGACTCGGCCTGGTGTTGATCTACTTGGGATTCATAAAGGAGTGATTCCTGCCGGTCGCGAATCACCGCCGCATTCCTTGCCAGAGTCCCCATGCCTTACCTCATTGACGGAAACAACGTGATGGCCCTGACGCCGGGATGGCACAGGGACCTAGAGGCTGCCCGGCGACGATTGATCCGTGAGCTTGCCCAATTTATCGCGGTCCACCGGGTCAAGGTAAGGGTGGTCTTCGACGGCGCAGCCGACGACGAATTCCCCGAAGGAAGAAGATACAAGAGCGTTACGGTTTCCTACGCCAAGCCAGGTTCCGACGCTGACACCCGGATCAAGGATATCGTTCGGAGGGCCTCTTTCAAGCGAGACCTCGTGGTGGTGACTTCGGACAGGAATCTGGCAGCCTTTGCCAAAGGGCAAGGAGCGAGAGTGTTGCCTTCGCATGACTTCCGCGGAATTTTGGAGCAATCCTCCCTGGCCGAAGGCGGAATAACCGGCGAACATGCAACCGTAAACGTGGATGAATGGCTGAATTATTTCTCAAAAAAACCTCAATGACATGAATCCCTTCTGTGTCGAGGCAACGAACATGAATTTTCTAAAGGAACCCCACGCTTTGGTGGGGCGCAACGAAGAATGAAGATAATGATTTCCCAATCATTTCTCGACAGATGCGGTTCACTTCGTTCACCGCATCCTGTGTTAGGTACAAAGGAGCGGCGACTAGCGGAAGCCGCAGATATATTAGGAGTTTTTGGAAAGGGGGTCCGGGGGAAAACTTTTTTGCAAAAAAGTTTTCCCCCGGAATCATTTTCATAGAAACCGCCATGTCTAAACATGCTCTTGCCTTAGTGGTTCCGGAAGCGGAGCGCATCTCGGCGCTCATGGCTTTTTCGCTGAGAGCAGGGGGGGTCTCTGAACCGCCGCTGGATTCCCTGAACTTCTCGGTTTCTCAGGGCGATTCCCCGGGAAACGTCCTCCGCAATTTGGAGACTCTGGGAGCGTTCTTGGACATTGATCCAAGTAAGCTGGTCACCTGCCGTCAGGTTCACGGTGACACCGTCGCGACCTTGGAGGCCGTTCCTTGCGCCCCGCCCGAGGCTGACGCGATAATATCCCTGAAACATGGGGTATTCCCGGCGGTGAAGACCGCGGATTGCCTTCCCATACTCTTACTGGACCCCGTAACCGGAATCTCCGCCGCGATTCATGCAGGCTGGAAGGGCACGGTGTTGAGGATCACCCGGAAGGTCTTGCGCGTTCTGGAGGGCAGCTTCGACGTGCGCCCTCAGGACGTCATAGCGGCCCTGGGACCTGCAATCGGGCCCTGCTGCTACGAAGTGGACGATAAAGTTCTTGATCCGCTGGCAAAAGCGATGCCCGGCCACGAAAGATTCGTCGCAGTGATCCGGAAGCGAAATGGTGAAGACCCTGCACCGGTTCAGTCCCGCAGACTGAATCTGGCGGAGGCCAACCGGTTCGAACTGGTCGAAGGGGGAGTCCTCACGTCCAACATCTTCAGCTTTGGACTCTGCACGGCTTGCAGGCCTGATCTGTTGTTCTCCCACAGGAGAGACGGCGCACTGTCGGGCAGACACATCGCCGTCGTGGGATTCCGGTGAGTTGATGCGGACATGGGGGCCGGCCGGGACCTCAAGCGCGTTTATAGCGGTTAGCCGATGATCCGCTTGCAGAATGTGATATTGAATAACTCGCGTGGCCTGACGGCCGCAACGAATGAAGAAAATGCGGATTCCCTCCGCCCAAAGCTCTGGTTGTGCACACGCCGCACCCTGCAACCGAGGGGCGACCAGCGGAAGCCCCAGATATATTAGGAGGTTTTTGAAAGGGGGTCCGGGGGAAAACTTTTTTGCAAAAAAAGTTCGGAATTATTCCTTTGAAAGACCCACGAGCTATATCCAGGCTGTCGGGAAGCCACTTTCCTCAGATCTCCCTCTCCATCCTTGGAGAGGGCCGGGGTGAGGTCAACAGACGGCTTCCCGACCTTGGGTCCGTAAAGAAAACAATTCCGAA
>Ga0172375_10004483_pt1 | contig 20600 bp, 17 predicted proteins | sample LakKiv1m_FD_114537 | JGI IMG/M metagenome (GOLD analysis project Ga0172375, IMG submission 114537) | Freshwater microbial communities from Kabuno Bay, South-Kivu, Congo - kab_092012_11.1m | ecosystem: Environmental > Aquatic > Freshwater > Lake | place: Democratic Republic of the Congo...
ATAAGAACTTCTCTTTTAGCTTTAAGTTCTTTTAGTTCTATTTCGAGTTTTAATAAACCTTCTTGGGTTAGTTTTGTAGTCATATACTATTTTTTAAGCAAAAAAAATCTCCTATAAAGCGGGATTGGAAGCCTATTTAATATTAAGGCCCTTATGCTTTGATGGAGAAACAAATGCCCAGACAAACAGCAGGAGCCTCTACCCTAATTGGGGTAGTATTTTGTGGCAATCCGATTTGCTTAGTTTGTAAAGACATGAGGGTATGTTAAGCTAATCATAATAATTTGTCAATACTTTTTTTAAAATAATATGTATCTTTTCGATTTTTTTAGATTAGTTCCACGAAAACGGAAAATTAAAATTAACAGAAAAAAAGGGCTAATTTTAAGTAATCCATCCGGAATAAAAAAGCATATTTTTTACATATCAAATATAATTTTTTTAATCGGACTGGGGATGTTGATTTATATATATATGCCAGTGGGTAAAGCTTGGATTAGTTATAAAAATAGTAATTATGATATCCAAAATGGATATTTAGCCATACCTACAAGCGCACCAAAAGAAGAATTTAGAGTATCGATTCCAAAAATACTGGCTGAAGCTGATGTAATTGCCAATGTAGATGTGACTGATAAAAAAACATTTGACAAAATATTAAATGAAAATAATGTAGCCTTGTCAACGGGATCAGGCAGACCTGGGGATGGTAATGGATCAGGGATGTATATCTTTGCCCACTCTACCACACAGAGTCTATTGGGAGCCAGACAAAATGCTGTTTTTTATTTGCTAGGTGAATTAGAAACTGACGATGAAATAGATATTTTTTATAACGGAACTAAATATACATATAGAATATTTGATAAAATGGTGGTATCTTCAAAAGAAACTACATATCTTGATTATAGAGATGAAAACAAAGAAATTATGATTTTACAAACTTGCTGGCCACTGGGAACCAACTGGAAGAGGCTTTTGGTATTAGCTGAAAAAATCTAATGTTAGATCTTAAGTTAAAAACAAATTTCAAATTTAGTGATTTTAGAAAATATCTTAGCAAGGATATAGATATAAATAGAGTGGAAAAGGCTTTTAACTATGCAAAAAAAGCTCATCAAAATCAATTAAGGAAATCCGGTAGACCTTATTTTGAACATCCCCTTTGGATTGCTAAAGTAGCAGCTCAGCTAAAAATAGATACTGAAGGTGTGATTGCGGCTTTATTACATGATTGTGTAGAAGATACACCAACAACAATTGACCAAGTGGCAGATTTATTTGGAAACGAGGTAGCTTTATTGGTAGATGGATTAACAGATGTAAAAAATAAAACGAGTAAAATTATTTTACACCAGGAAAATATTGCAGTTTTTAGGCAATTTTTAGTATCGGGAATAAATGATGTCAGGATAATAATTTTAAGAATCATAGATAAACTTCACAATGGATTAACCATTGAAAGCTTAACTCCTGAAAAGAAACTTAAATATGCTACCAGAGTCCTAGGGATTTATAGCCCTATGGCTGAATATGTAGGTTTACACTTCTTTAAAAGAAAACTAGATGATATTGCTTTCGAGATTGTAAATAAAGAAAAGTTCGATGAAATTTATAAAGCAATTTTGGATCAAAAACAAACAGAAAGACAGGCTCTAAAAAAAGTTAAAGCTGAAATTAAAAGTATTTTAGAAATCAATGGAGTTGCTAATTATAAAATTAAATCAAGGATAAAAAGTATTTTTAGCACTTACAATAAACTTAAATATAAAAAAATTGAAGGGGTTGAAAGAATAAAAGACAGGGTTGGTATTAGAGTGATGGTAACAGACATATCGGAGTGCTACACCATATTGTCACTACTCCACTCGAAATATGAATATATCGAAAGCGAATTTGATGACTATATAGCCAATCCAAAGGAAAATGGCTATAGATCGATTCAAACGACCTTAAAATGGGATGAAAGAGTAACAGTAGAAGTTCAAATCAGAACTTTTGAAATGGATGATTTCAACGAATTTGGACCAGCTTCTCATGTGGCTTATAAAATCAGAAAATCAGGTGAAAAAAATGTAGGTATGACTGGTCAATTGTTAAAAGATTTAGTTAAATGGCAATCAAAAACAGATGGTGTTCATAACTATAAAATTTCTGTTTTAACTCATAATATATATGTGTTTACTCCAAAGGGTGATGTAATCCAAATGGATAGTGGTAGTACCGGGCTGGATTTTGCTTTTAGATTGCATACAGATATCGGTAAGCACTGTATGGGGGTGAAAATAAATAATAAAATCAAAAAACTAAATACTGAACTTAAAACCGGTGACATGGTAGAAATACTTCTGGGAAAGAAAAATACAATTAGTGCCGATTGGTTGGAATACACAAAAACAAAGGTAGCCAGAAATGAAATAAGAAAATATTTATATAAAAAAAATAAACTAAGCTTTTGATCTGATTTTGTAAAGTTTGGGGAAAATAAAGCTAATCATTTCGTATAAAACTAAATAAGGCTTAGTATTCCATCTACGGGTAGTATGCCAAATCCAGCAATCTGAAAACCTGTTGAACTTACACTTGGACTGTTTAAGTTTAGATAATATCAACTGATCATCAGTATCAACTTTACGGTTGGTTTGGTAATAATTAATTTTTTCTAGGCATTTTTTAGTAATTGCAAAATTTGTTCCCGAAATAAAAAGATTGCCGGTTATCAAATAGTAAACTGGATCAAAAATATAATATCCTGTCTTTAGACCTAACTTGATCAATAATGGACCGTCACTACTAAACCACTTACCGCCACAGGCATTAAGTGCGGGATCAACTACAAAATGATTTGAAATTTTTTCTACCCAAAATGAAGGTAAAACAGCATCTGTATCAGTTCGTAAAATTAAATCACCTTTAGCAAATCTGCAAAGGGTATCCATAGCAGGGATAATCCCCTGTTTGGTTTCTTTGATAATTTTAATCGGCAACTTGTCTATGTATTTTCTGACAATATCGATACTTCTATCGGTACAGTTGTTGTCGCAAAAAATAATTTCATCGGGTATTTTGGTTTGAACTAAAAGAGAGTCAAGCAATTTAACAATTAACTTTTCGTCGTTGTAAACAGGCACCACCAAACTAATTTCCATAATAAGATTTTAACAATTTCAATCTGTAACGGTTGGCGAAACGGTGGGATTCGTTTCGAAGATGTTGTAAAAGCCTTAGAGCATTAGAATATTTGGGTAATCTTATTTCCTGCCAACTAGAATCAACATAAGTGACGATAGTTTCCTCTTTTTTGGCCAAACCAATAAGTAAAATTTTTTTATCTTCTACAAGAGGTAGAACTGCTGATACTTGGGGTTTACCACCATCAACTAAAATAATTTGGGGATAAGGCCAGTCTGGGTGATTTAATCGCCTGTTAACAATTTCTGCAATCATGTACTGATCATCCTGACTAGTTTTAGTCTTGATCTTAAATTGACGGTAAGCAGAATTGTCAATAATACCTTTTTGAAAAACTACCATAGAGCCAACAAAAAAATTTGACGAATTGGAAATATCATAAGCCTCGATTCTATTTAAATCTGAAATTGTAAACATAGATTTAAGCTCATTTATGGCTGAATACCAAGCTGACGAACCCAGATTAATTTGACTGGTAAGCTTGCCAATATTTTTCCAGGAAGAAGTGATATAGACCATTGACTCAATTTGTTTTTTCCGGGTTAAAGCCAATTCGTAATTCTGATTTTGGGAAAAGACAAACATTTCGGTTTGAAGCTGATCAATTAATTTTTTGGTCTGACCTGTCAATATTTTTTTTATTTTGGTAATGGTTTTTTGATAGTCGTAAAAATCGGGATTGGCTCCAGGACAAAGACCAAGATGGCAGTATAAACAATTTTTAGGGTGGTATTTAACAAAAGTTCTGTAAGGAAAAATATGTCTGATTGACTTTAGTAAAAATTTGGCAGAAGTACTATCTGGAAAAGGACCATAGGTAAGATATTTTTTGTCGTCAAGTTTACTGAGTTGAGAAGTAAAAATCCGAGGGTAATTTTCTTTACTAATACAGATATAGATGTAATTTTTGTCATCAGTAAGCTGGGAATTATATTTGGGTTTATATAGCTTGATAAAATTAGCTTCTAAAACCAGGGCTTCAACTTCGGATCCAACTATATAAAAATTAATGTTTTTAATTAGTGAAACTAATTTTTTAGTTTTTGGATTAAGGCTATTATCTTTTTGAAAATATTGACTGACTCTTTTTTTAAGGTTGATTGCCTTACCAACATAAATTATTTTATTATCTTTATCTTTATAGATATAAACGCCGGGTTTTGAGGGAATTGATTTTAAGTCTATACTCATAGTCCTAAATACTTACCGGTGTAAGATTTTGAATTAGCCATAATGTCTTTGATAGTACCTTGGGCAACAATAAATCCACCTTTATCACCTCCTTCGGGTCCAAGATCAATTATCCAATCAGCGTTTTTAATAACTTCCATATTGTGTTCAATAACTACAACTGAGTTGCCTTTATCAACCAATTGTCTTAACACTTTAATTAGTTTTTCAATATCATAAAAATGAAGTCCAGTAGTTGGCTCGTCTAATATATAAAGAGTATTACCTTCTGATTTTTTAACTAATTCACGGCTAATTTTTAGTCTCTGAGACTCCCCGCCTGATAATGTATTACTAGCCTGACCAAGCTCCAGATAAGACAAGCCAACGTCTTCTAAAGTTTTTAAATGGGTAGTAATATTTCTGATATTTTTGAAAAACTCTAAAGCTTCCTCAATAGTTAAGCTTAAAATATCGGCTATATTTTTACCTTTATAATCAACTTCTAACACTTCCTCTTTAAACCTCTTACCATGACACTCTTCACAAGTTATATAGACATCAGCCAGAAACTGCATTTCAACTTTTATTTGCCCCTGACCCTGACAAACAGGACATCGACCACCCTTGGTGTTAAAAGAAAAATGACCGGGTCCAAAACCTCTAATTTGAGCTTCGGTGGTGGAAGCCATTAATTTTCTGATGTAATCGAAAACTTTGGTATAAGTAGCCGGATTGCTTCTGGGGGTACGACCGATAGGACCTTGATCTACCAATAAAAGATTGTGTATTAATTTATGACCAGAAATTGACTTGTAGCTACCAATGTCTCCTTTAAAATTTGGTTCCAATTGCTTTTTAATAGCACCATATATAGTGTCATGAACTAAAGTTGATTTTCCAGAACCAGAGACTCCGGTGATGCAGACTAATCTGTTGAGAGGTAGGTGAACATCGATATTTTTTAGGTTCCACTGATTACAGCCGTTAATATCTAAAAATTGACTGTTTTTATTAATTGGCTTAACTGATGTATTTATATTGTTGTTTTTATGATTTAAAAATTTTCCGGTAATTGAATTTGGATCTTTTAAAACATGATCAAGACTCCCCTGTGAGATAACCTGACCACCTTTTTTACCAGCCAATGGACCAAAATCGACAATATAATCGGATTGTCTGATAAGAGACTCATCGTGTTCGACTACGACTAAGCTGTTACCTATGTCTCTTAAAGTTTTTAAAGTTTCTACTAATCTCTGATTATCTCTGGGGTGTAAACCAATTGTGGGTTCGTCTAAAACATATAAAACTCCGGTTAGACCGGTACCAATTTGTGAAGCTAAGCGAATACGCTGAGACTCACCACTGCTAAGACTACCTGAAGCTCTGTCTATACTTAAATAATCAAGGCCAACAGCTAATAAAAATTGTAAGCGGCTACTTAATTCTTTTTTAATTGGTTTTAGGATTTGGCTTTCTTTGGAAACATCAAGATTGATGGCTAATTTATCAATCCAAGTTTTTAGATTGATAATAGACTGTTGGCTGATTTGATAGATATTTTTATCTTCAATAGTGACTGACAGAGCATCGTCTCCAAGCCGAGAACCCTGACATTTGGGGCAGGCAGATTTTGACATATAACCTTCTAATTCTTGTCTGACAAATTCAGATTCGGTAGTAAAATAACGGTTTTCTAATATTTTGGCTTTCCAGTCGGGAATCTTTGATCTGTCAATTTGATACTCAAAACCAAGGCCTTTACATTTGGCACAAGCTCCATAAGGAGAATTAAAAGAGAACAGACTTGGCTCTATTGGTGGGAGAGAAATATTACAATTTGGACAGGCAAATTTTTGAGAATAGAGGGTATCTTTATAATCAGTTGGATTAGTGGGAAACATTAACGATTGATCATAAATAAAGCTAACAGTTAAAAATTGATCACCCAGATTTAATGCCTGGTTAATATCGTCAAGAAGCCTGGATGCAATTGAGTCTTTGTTGTTCTTGTATGTTTTTTGATCTATTGAAACTCTGTCAATGATAGCGTCAATATTATGTTTGTTGGTTTTGGCGATTATAAAATCCTGATATAAATCAATTATCTGTCCGTCAACTCTGATATATTGATAGCCATCAGTACGAAGTGATTTGGTAATACCTCGAAAATCTCCAGCTTTGTTTTTAACCATAGGAGCCATAATTAAAAAACGACTAGTGTGGGTGGAGGCTAGATCAATTTCGATTTTTTCTAAAAGTTGATTTAAGATTTGTCTGTCTGACTGGAGGGACAATTCATGACCGCAGAGCGGACAATGTGGATGACCGATACGGGCAAAAAGAAGTCTTAAATAGTCATAAGTTTCAGTAACTGTGCCGACAGTTGACCGTGGATTGTGAGAAATGGCTTTTTGATTGATGGCAACTGCAGGAGATAAACCCTCTATTAAATCAACCTGAGGCCGGCTAAGGCCACCCAGAAATTGCCTGGCATAGGAAGATAAACTTTCTACATAGCGGCGTTGACCTTCGGCAAAAAGAGTATCAAAAGCCATACTAGATTTACCGGAGCCGGAGACACCGGTAAATAGTACCAGTTTATTTTTTGGTATGGTCAGGGAAACATTTTTTAAATTATGTTCCCTGGCACCTTTAATTGTGATGTAGTTTTGTTTGTTCATTTAGTATTAATTTTATTTGATCTCTGACTTTAATAGCTTGCTCAAAATCCAGATCAAATGCTAATTGTCTCATAATTTGACGTAGACTTTTTAGATATTTTAGCCTTTGTTTGGGGGTAAAATCAGCAGGATTGATTTTATCTAAATAAGCAGGTTGAGGCAATAGATCTTTGGAATCTAATTTGATTTCAATTATTTTTGGTCTGATTTTTTTAGTAATAGAAATGGGTGTGATATTATGTTTTTTGTTGTAAGCAATTTGAAGTTGGCGTCTTCTATCAACCTCGTTAACAGCCTCTGACATAGCCTGAGATAGATTGTCTGAATATAAAATAACCTGACCATCGATATGACGTGAGGCTCTGCCCATGATTTGAATCAGTGAAGTCTTTGAGCGCAAAAAACCTTGTTGGCCGGCATCTAGTATAGCTACCAAAGAGACTTCGGGGAGATCTAGACCTTCCCTTAGCAGATTGATACCCACCAATACGTCAAACTGGCCATCTCTTAATTTATCAAGAATGTCAGATCTTTCCAGAGTATCAATATCAGAGTGTAAGTAAGCTACCCGGAAATCTGATTTTGTTTTGGAAACATCTCCTAAATATGTGCTTAGTTCTTCGGCCATTTTTTTGGTCAGAGTTAAAACAAGACTACGCTCCCCGAGCTTGAAACGTTTTATAATCTCTTCAATAAGATCGGGTATTTGGTTTAGTGTTGGTCTGATAGAGATTTTGGGATCGACAAGACCAGTTGGCCGGATAATTTGTTCAACAACGGCTTTAGAATCTTTAATATTATCCGGAGAAGGAGTGGCCGAAACGTAAATAATTTTATTAACTTTGCTGTTAAATTCTTCAAAGGTAAGAGGGCGGTTATCGGCAGCTGAGGGTAGCCTAAAGCCAAAATCAATTAACGAATCTTTTCTGGCTTTATCACCACTGTGCATACCGCCGATTTGAGAGACAGTGACGTGAGATTCGTCAATGATAGTTAAAAATTTTTGCCCCCAGCGATGGATAAAATAGTCAATTAAGGTAAAGGGTGGATCACCGGTTTTTCTGTTGTCTTCAAAATAAATTGAATAGTTTTCAATACCGTTGACATAACCCAGCTCTTGTAACATTTCCAAATCATATTCAACTTTTTGATCAATACGATTAGCTTCAAGTAGACGATTCTGGCTCTTAAAATAGTCGACTTGAATTTGTTTATCTTTTCTAATTTTGTCGAAGACAGGTTTTAAATTGAAATTCTGGGGTCCAACGTATTGTTTGGCCGGATAGAGTCTAAAGCCAGTTAGGTTAACTATTTTACCTTCCATGGGATGACGGTGTTGGATAGTAAGCAGAGTATCGTTTTCAAAAGTTAAAACCAGAATCCAATCCTGATAAGATGGCCAAATTTCAACAGTCTGGCCACGGACATGAAAAGTTCCTCTTTTAAATTCAAGCTCGGACCTTTGATAAAAAAGAGAAACAAGTCTCTCTAAAAATTGACGCCTGGGAAAACTGGCACCAATTGACAGATCAACGACCCTGTCTCCAAAATTAGAAGGATCACCAATATTATAAATACAAGAAACTGAAGCGATAACAATATTATCATCACCACTAAATAAATTACTGGTGGCTTCTAAGCGAAGTTTATCGATTAAGTCATTAATATCTACTTCTTTGGCAATATAAGTATCTGAGGCGGGTATATAGGCTTCAGGTTGATAGTAGTCGTAGTAAGAAACAAAGTAAGATACTTTATTTTTGGGAAACAATTCTTTAAATTCTTGATAGAGCTGACCGGCCAAAGTCTTATTGTGGGAAATAACTAAAGTAGGAAGCTGGGTATTTTGAATAAGATTGGCTATGGTAAAAGTTTTGCCAGAGCCTGTGACGCCAAGTAGTGTTTGACGGTCAATCCCGTTTTTGAGGTTTTGGGTTAATTTGGCAATAGCTTGAGGTTGGTCGCCAGCTGGTTTTAGTTTGGTTTTAAGATTAAAAGGCACAAACCCTCCCTAACCCTCCCTTGACAAGGAGGAAAATAATATAGAATAAGAAATATTGTAACATGTGTTTTGGGTTTTGTTTGGGTAATAAGTAATAGTAGAAATATTTTTAAAGTGGTAAATTTATGTTGTGTTAAGTGTAGTTAGAAGTTCGGCAACTTATGGTCTTAAGGCGGTAGAGATTGACGTCGAAGTAAATGTGGCTGATAAAGGTTTTCCGGGGTTTTCGGTGGTAGGTATGCCTAGCAAAGCAGTTGACGAAGCCAGAGAAAGAGTTAAAACAGCTTTGACCAATTCTGATATAGAGTTCCCAATGGCCAAAATTACTGTCAATTTGGCTCCGGCTGATATTCCTAAAGAAGGATCTTTTTATGATCTACCGATAGCTGTGGGGATAATGTCTGTATGTCGCGATATAAAAATACCTGCTTCTGCTTATTTTTATGGAGAACTATCTCTTGATGGAAGTCTAAGACACACTAGAGGAGTATTTTTATTGGCACTTCTGGCAAAAGAAAATAATGTAGCTGATATTTATGTACCCAGAATGTCTGCCAATGAGGCAGCCACTATAACAGGAGTTAATATATTTCCGGTTGATAATCTAAAAAACTTGGTCCTGCATCTACGAGGTAAAAAACTAATTGAACCTCTAAAAAATATTATTCAAGATGGCGCAGATGATCTGATTACTCCAGAATTTGATTTAAGTGAGATTATTGGCCAAGAATTTGCAAAAAGAGCTCTAGAAATTGCAGCTGCAGGTGGACACAATTTACTAATGATGGGTCCACCTGGGGCAGGTAAAACAATGCTATCCCGCGCCGTCCCTGGAATATTACCACCTTTGACTGCAGAAGAAAGTTTGGAAGTGACTAAAATATTTTCAATTACCGGAAATATTCCACCCGGAGGATGTTTGATAAGACAAAGACCATTTATGTGGCCACATCATACTACTTCAATTGTTGGCTTAGTTGGAGGAGGCCCGATCCCCCGCCCCGGCCAAATTTCAATGGCCCACCGGGGAGTACTTTTTTTAGATGAATTTCCTGAATTTTCCAGAAAAGCTCTGGAATCTATGAGACAACCACTTGAAGATGGAATTGTATCAATATCTCGAGCCAGCGGATCGGTCAGTTTTCCGGCTAAATTTATGCTTATTGCAGCGGCCAATCCTTGCCCGTGTGGATTTTTGGGAGATCCAAAACACGAATGTAAATGTGGTTTGGCTCAAATTGACAGATACCAAAAAAAGTTATCAGGGCCAATTATGGATAGGATTGACTTACATTTGACAGTACCAGCGGTTGAGGTTGAAAAATTAATGAAAGATAACAATACTTCAATTACAGAGAAATCTGAAGCCGTTAGGCTTAGAGTCAAGCTTGCCAGAAATATGCAATTAAAAAGGTTTAAAGACGAACCGGGGATAGTGTGCAATGCTGATATGAAGAATAAACAGATAAAAAAGTATATAAAACTGGATAATCCCAGTAGCCTACTTTTGAAAATGGCTGTCAATAAATATGGATTATCAGCCAGAACTTATTTTAGAATGATAAAGGTAGCTAGGACTATTGCTGACCTGGATAAAAGCCAGGAAATTTATGAAAAACATGTGGCTGAAGCTTTGCAGTATAGAGTAAAAATTAATGTTGATTAAGAAGATATATGGCAAAAAAATTTAATTTTATTAAAGGCAGAGATGGAGAGAATGAAGCTAAAATTTTTCTGGAGAAATTAGGATTCAAGTTTGTAGAAGCAAATTATAAAAATAAAATTGGTGAGATAGATTTAATAATGACAGATGGCGACACCTTAGTATTTGTTGAAGTCAAACTAAAAACAGGCGTAAATAGTGGTAATCCTGAAGATATGATAGATACCAGAAAGCTATATCAAATCAAAAGAACGGCGGAGTCTTGGGCAGTTGAAAACGGATTAAACATATACAAACAGAAACTCAGAATTGATGCGGTTTGTATTGTAAAAAAGACAGATAATACCATAGAAAGGATTAATCACTACAAAAACCTATATTAAAATGAAAGATTTGTTTTCTAATTGGCCTATAAATACAATTGAAATTGATGACGAAAATTACCCCAGTAGCTTAAAAAAGATAAAAAATCCTCCCAAGAAATTATATTATCGGGGTAGTTTTAATAAAAATATATTTGAAAAGTGTATAGCAGTAGTCGGTAGCAGGAAAAATACGAAATATGGCCAAAGTGTGGTGGAAACACTGGTACCAAAATTGGTCAATGAAAAAATTACAATAGTATCAGGATTTATGTTTGGAATAGATAGCTTGGCCCATCAATCTTGTATCGAATACGGTGGGAAAACGATTGCCGTATTGGGTAATGGATTAAATATAATCTATCCCTCCAGTAACGATAAACTATATAAACAAATACTAGACAGTGGTGGACTGATAATTTCTGAATATGAGCCAGATTTTAAACCGGTTTTGTGGAGTTTTCCTCAAAGAAACAGAATTGTGGCCGGTTTGGCAAATCTGGGTATATTGGTAGTTGAAGCAGGAGAGAAATCGGGAAGCTTAATAACAGCCAGAATAGGTATGGAGGAAAGAAGAAAGATATATTGTGTACCTGGGCCGATTAACTCAAATGTATCGATTGGCACCAATCAATTAATTAAAGAAGGTTTAGCAAAAATGGTGACAACGGGGCAAGATATTATAAAAGGTCAAAAAGATAAACATAGTCAGATGAATTTATTTGCACAGTTAGACACGGAAGAAAAAAATATAGTTTCTGTGCTTGGCCGAGAGGCAATGACAGCTGACGAATTGGGTAAAAGTCTGGAAGTTGAAATTAGTAGTCTATTAACCAGATTATCAATGATGGAAATGCAGGGAATAGTCGAGGAACAGAGTGGGAAATATTATTTAATAATAAGATGAGGATCAGCCGTTGCAGATCCTCTTGGTAAGACAACTTGTGGTAAAGGCTGTTCTCTAAAGCCACTTTTGTATTCAACATAAAATAGTTGACTCCAATTGAGACTTTCGCGTGGATTTTCTAGATATTGTAAAAGACAACGTCTGATACATCCTTGGCAGTAAAATTGATCACCTGGGACTAATTTTGGAGTTAGAATGATTGGAAAATTTGTTTTTAAATTAAATGGACAATTAATTTGTCCATTTTCTACTACTGATGAAGGCATCTGGGTAGTATGACATATTTATTTAACAGACTCAAGATCTATTATTCTTTGGAGTACTGAAAGGATTGAAAGATAGGTTGATTCTATACCTCTAATACCAAGGTTTGAGGCACCAAGAGTCTGATTTAATGGATTGTCTGAAGCGTAGTTGATAATACCCAGATCAATTTTTAAATCCGATAAATTTATGGGCTGGCTTCTGGGTTTATCAATATTTTTAAAAAATTTGGCAATAGACAGAAGATATGGACTTGATTCCATTTCAATAATATTAAAATTACTTTTTTTATAGGATTGGAGCTGATTTAAATTTTCTAAAAAAGTACCATAGACAGTAATGGCTTTTTGATTTTGATGAATATTGATGTCTCTGGGGTGAAATTGTTGATTGTTGAAATAGTTATTAAGGCTAAAAATATTGTTTGTTCTTTCATCGAAAACAGTACTGGGTATCTGCATATCGCCGGGATCGCCGGATAAAATGGCAGCTTTGCCAACTACGTAAATACCTTTGATATTGGTTTTGTTTTCCAGAAAAGAATTAAGTAAGTAGTGGGCCATAAAACCAAGAGGATAGTTTATGTTGACTATATAAGCCTGATTATCTTGAGACAAACTCGATTTATTAATAAAAGGGTCAACGAAATTTGATTTGGTTAAACAATTCAGGGGTATTAATTGGATTTTGACCGGAATTGTATGACCAAGACTAAAGGTTTTTATACCCAACTGCTGATGGTAATCAGCCATTTTATCCAAATAAATAGGATTGGCAGTAAAAAATAAACTAGAGCAATAGTATAAGAAATCATTAATCCTTAACTGGCTTTGAGTTTGGCTAGCTTTTTGCCAATCCTGATACAAGTGTGGATGAAATTCGTTGATGTAGGTAAAAACTTTATCCTGAATTTGATTAACGAACCCTCCAATAATGTTGACCAATCCGTGACTGTTGCTGCTAACGAAATAGAGGGGAAGATTGGCAAAATTATCTACTAAAAAACGATTTTGATTAGTTTGCCACCAGGTAGTACAGACTTGTTGATAGGTTGATTTGGATTTAAGCTGTTTGACAAAAATATCAGTATTAGAAAAATTTTGACTAATCAATGTTTGCCAATTGGTGCCAAGACTTGTTTTTATTTTTTGCCATATGTTTTGGTCGACTCCCAAAAGATCAAATGACTCACTACTAATAAAATTTGTTTTATCGCCAATTAACTTAGGAAACTTATTCCATTCGATTTGAAAGGCTAAAAGACAATTGATAATGTCATCTATGTCCGATTTGGAATTAACAAAAAAAAGTAATTGCCTGGTCTGAGGATTAAAAAAAGTTGATCTTCTTCGGGCATTACTTCTAACTGTTTGCCAACTGGATAAATCAATATTGTGATCTTTTAAGTTATTTTCATCTTTACAAAACAAAGCTAAGCTAGTGTCAATAATTTGAATGGGTAATCTATTGACAGCGTATGTAAAAGCTTCGTAATCAAAAAAGTCTTGGTGGCTAGCCTGCTTGTGCATGACAGAATGCATTTGGAAATAGGAAGGGTATAGAGAAGTTAGTCTGAGCCTGTCTGAAGTCCTAAGTAGATAATAGTACTTTTTGATGTGATGAGAAATTGAAAGATTTACAGAACTAACTACCATACTAGAGATAGGGAGTCCAATCAGCAACAGGAGCAGTATTGCCAATACAAAAATTAATTGAGTAGAGATAGACAGCAAAAATTATAATATAAAAAACTTTTCTAAAAGTTTGGTTGTAGAGATGTTTTCTGAGAGCCAGAAAAACCAAAGGATAAATTGGCGTAATATACCTACTAATATCCCTGTGAACAACTAAAGTGGTAGCAAGAGTGTAAAGAAGAACAAAAGTACCAATTGGCTTAAGTTTGTATCTTTGAAAAAGTTTTAGACCGCTATAATAAGCTAATATAAATATAAAGATAATATCTTCAAGCCAGATACCATTGACCCAAGAGCTATTGCCAATTAAAACACCAAAAGGAATGGGAAATATATGTCTATTGTCACCACTATTGAAATAGGCCCAGAAATCCCCTGTTTGAAGATAATAGAAAAGAAAGATCAGTAAAACAGAAAAAGGTACGAGTGCAAAGGGTAAAAAGTCTTTAATAATTAAACTTGGTTTCTTGGTTTTCTTAATTAGAAATATAAAGTATATAAAATATGAAATTAACAATATGACAGCTGGAGTTTTAAAAATTTGAGCTAAACTTAAAAAGATGGCAGATAGTAGATATTTTTTACTTTTAAAGTAATAAAGAGAAGCGATAATAAAGCCAATAAACCAGGTTTCAGGAGCCCCAACATTGCGAAGAACAAACAGACGGGCTGGTAAAAAGCTAAAAACAATAGTTAAAAAAAGGGCCTGTTTTTTTCTGGTAAATAAACGTAAAAATTTATAAAAAAATAAATTTAAAAAGACAGAACCGGCTAAAGCGGAAATAAGCATGGCTAAAGGGCCAGGAAGAAATATATCTAGAAGTTTAATAGTCAGTGGAAATCCGGGTAAATGAGCGGGGTAATATTCGAGAGGCAATCCTAAGGAAAAGGTGTTTCTTATGCAGTCAAAATTATAGCCACACTTGGCAATTACCATGTAATTTGGGCCATCGTAGTTTACAAACAAGGTTTTTAGACTAACAGAAGGTAAACCTAAAAGACCGGGGATGTTTAATGAAAAAACTAACCAAAAGAGAATGGTTGAAAAAACAGTTATAAAAATAATTTTGATGTTGTTTTGTTTAAAAAGTTTTGGCATTGGGATAGTTTATATATAACCAATTATAAATATTTTGTGGTGTAAATTGATAGTAGTTTGATAATTGGTCGTCTGCTAAATGGTTTATATCATAAATTTGATAATTTTGACTGGAGGCAATTATAAATTTTGAGTCGGGACAAATTGTTTCCTGATTGGGTCTACAGGTAGCAATTTTATATCCATTTTCAGTATCAATATTGTTTTGTTGATAATATAAATAAAAAATAGGCAAATTAACCTGATTACTACCATTTAGGCTATAAAAACTGATTTTAGTTTGATTAATCTGTCTATACAGAGAGAGTATTTCTTGGGCTTGGGATTTCTGTTGAATAACCCTATAACAACTTAATAGTGAGAATGTTGTAATAATTGTAATAGAAATTATGTTAATGACTTTACTTTTTGAAAAATAATTTAGTGAAAAAGAGGTAAAAAAGACAAAATAGGCGTAGAAAGTAATTAGATATTCTTTTGACCTAACACCTTTGTAATATCTCATAAGAATAATTTGGGTGAGTAGTGACAAGACTAATATCATATTAAATTTATTTATGGCAGTTTTTTTAGTTGATTTTAAAAAAGCTATTATATAGATACTTATCAATATATAACCAAATAGGGGAAATCCTGTAATAGTATTACCCCATAATTGTGGCCAAAAATCCCTTAAGTCTGTTAGCCATCTAACTGGATAATAAAACTTGTCCACTCCCCCACCGAGGTAGTAGGCGAGTACGCTTTTAGTCCAGGAAAAATTATTTAAAATATCAAAAATTAAGTTTGGCAGAAAAGAAGTCATAAAGCCTATGGCAATAAGAATTGTATTAATAAATAACTGTTTTAGATTTTTAAAGTTAAATAGTAAAAAAGAGATTAAAATTGAGCCAAAACCCAATGATTGAAAATGAAAATTATTGGCTAAACCAACTGAAAAACCAATAAAATAAAGATAAATGTTTTTAGGTTGTTTTAAAAAAAGCGATATGAAATAAAAGTTTAGAATAACTGCGAAAAGAACCGCAACAGTATTGAGCATATCTGAACTATTGTCTACAAGTAAAGGTGATACACAAGCTATTAAAGCCATAATTAATCCCAATTGTTCGTTACCTAAATTTTTACCAATCTTATAAAATAGTAATACACAAAAAATCGACAATAGTGTAAAGGCAACCCAGGGGCCGGAAGTAAAAGGAAAAAGAACAGTAACTAAAATTACCAACCAATCATATAGTGCACCAAAATTAAAAGGTCCAGCGGATGAAGGTGAACCAACAAGCGGGATTTGTCCGTTTCTAATTGAGAAAAGTGCTATAGAAACATCTCTAGCTTGATCTTGATTTAATACAAATCTGTTCTGGTAGTCATAAAATCTTAAGATAGTTGCTAAAAGCAAAATTAAAATAAGAAAGATATTCTTTTTTAAAAATTTACTAAACATTGCCATTGCAATGTAATTGTAGCTTAAATTTTGGTAAAATTGACTGTTTACAAATGGCCCCATCGTCTAGCGGTTTAGGACGGCGGATTCTCATTCCGTCAACCCGGGTTCGATTCCCGGTGGGGTCACAATAAATCTAGTGAAACCGGTAACCCGGAGTGGTATAACCCATAAGTTCCAGAGCTTTTTGCTTGGACACCAAGAGTATTGTTTTACCCTCACTCAAGTTATCAGAATTACCACTTTTACCTGGATACAATGATCTCATAAGAGAGGAGGAGGCATCTGCTATCCATTGAAGCCCATTCCATGGTGGGTGTTGCCAACCCATATGTTTATATCTTTGAAAAGCAAGATAGGAAGGTTCTCCCTTCCAATGATTAATACTTGGACAATCGACTGATAAAACTGGACCAATTGCTTTAATTTCAATTTCCGGAGGACTTGAAATAGCAAAAGCTAGAAATTCTTGACCGACATCTTGTGGACATCTGGTCGCAATCAAACCTGAATATCTATTACCATTTAAGGCTTGGAGGATAGTCATGTCACTTAAGTCAGCCATACATCTGGCTTCGATTTGACTATCTGTACCATAGGCTGCATTTGTGAGTGTCTCAAGATTTTTTAATCTAGCAAAAGTTTTTAGAGTGGAGATAGTTAAATCATGTCTCGTGGTATAACCAATGCCCCAATCTAGGGGAGAATGGTAGTTGGTTATGCCACCAATTTCTGGAGGATTTTGTACAAGATTTTTAAGAAAATCCGAAAATTGTGGAGTTAAGTCAGTATCAAGGATTTGAATATCAATTTCAGGGTGTGGTGATTCCGATATTCTTGCACACAGGAATGCACCCAGAGCTCTACCTGGTGATTTAGACAAAAAATCTCGTCTGGTTTCTACGGGCATATATTGAGTTGAATTAAGCCGCAATTTTATCAAAAAGTCTTAATAAAATACAACAAATTGTTTTACCAAGCAAAATAGGTAAAATAGGTGTACAATTTCGGGATGTGGAAACCAAAAGATATTAAAAATGTAGCTGTAATTGCCCATGTAGACCATGGCAAGACAACTCTGGTTGACGCATTGTTAAAGCAAACACAAGTTTTTAGAGATAACCAAATGGAAATGGGTCAAGACAGAATAATGGACACAAATGATCTGGAAAGAGAAAAAGGTATCACTATAATGTCAAAAAACGCAGCCATAATTTATAAAGGAGTCAAGATTAATATTATCGATACTCCAGGACATGCCGATTTTGGTGGAGAGGTAGAGCGGGTTTTAAATATGGCAGATTCGGCTTTACTGATAGTAGATGCGGCGGAAGGAGTAATGCCACAAACCAGATTTGTACTGAAGAAAGCTGTTGAAGCAAATTTGAAGATGATTGTGGTGATTAATAAAATTGATAAAAAAGAAGCAGATATCAGAAGAGTATTACTGGAAATTGAAAATCTATTTTTGAGTCTGGCAAAAGATGAATCTTTTCTTGATTTTCCAGTGGTTTATGCTGTGGGAAGAGACGGAAAAACTTTTTTTGAGAATAACGTAGATTTGACAGAAAAAGGAGATGTAACAGCCTTACTGGATACAATTCTTAAATACAGTCCAAGCTCAATTAAAAATGAAACAAACCAGTTTAAAATGTTGGTATCATCTTTTGAAAGAAATGAATATCTGGGCAAACTTGCGTTGGGTAGAGTTACATCAGGAAAAATTTCCAAAGGACAAAAAGTAAGACTACTGGATGTTAATAAAGGAATATTGGGAAGTTTTGTAGTCGAAAAACTTTATATAAATGAAGGTGTGTCAAAAATTGAAGTGGATGAAGCCTGTAGCGGTGAGATTGTCTATTTATCAGGTAATAATTTGATAAAAATCGGCCAAACTATAGGGGATGCTACTGTGGAAAAAGCTATGCCAACAATCTTTGTAACCGAACCGACTATTAAGGCTAGTTTTGGACCAAATACGTCTATGTTGGCTTCAAAAGAGGCTAAATATTTAACCAGCAGACAACTACGGGATAGACTTTTTGCTGAAGTTGAGACTGATCTGGGCTTAAGAGTTGAAGACGACAAAATTGACAGTACTAAAGTAGTTGTGTCTGGTAGGGGCGAACTTCACTTGGCAATTTTAATTGAAAGACTAAGACGGGAAGGCTATGCTATGGAAGTAGGCAAACCTGAAGTTGTGTTAAAACACGAAAACGGTGTTTGGTTGGAACCAGTCGAAGAACTGACAATATTAACTAATCAAGAATATGTGGGGGTGGTCAGCTCTGAACTGGGTAAAAGAAGAGGGCAATTAATCGACATGACGACTGATAACAATAATAATGTAAAAATGATTTACAAAATTAGTGAACAAAATAGTTTGGGGATGAGAAGTGTACTGATGACACAAACCAGAGGGTCAATTTCTTTAAATTTCTGGTTTTTGGGATTTGAAGTTAAAAATGAAAAACACAATAATAAAAGAAATGGTGTTTTGATAGCGTGGGAAAGTGGTAAGGCTTTGTCTTATGGACTGGATTTGGCGCAACACAGAGGAATTTTGTTTGTGAATCCAGGGGATGATGTCTACGAAGGGCAGATTGTAGGATTTAGACCGGTTGAAGAAGATTTAGAAGTCAATGTTTGCAAAGGTAAACAATTGACCAATTTCAGATCAGCCGGAAATGATGACGCTATAGTACTACCACCGGCTACAAAATATTCAATTGAAGAATGTTTGGATTTTATTGAAGAAGATGAATTAGTCGATATTACTATGAAATCGATTAGACTTAGAAAAAAATATTTATCCAAAACCGACAGAATTAGAAAAAATAGAAAATAATTATGGAGTTTATTAAAAAGGCTTTGTCTGATTTTTTCGAAAATGGTATGTGTAATAGTTGGGCTAATGATACTTATGCAAATATACCGCTAGATATTAGAAGAGATTTATTAAATTGTAGTAAAGACTCTTTTATTAATAGATTTGACATTGTAATGACAAGTATGAGATTAAATGGACAAATGTCACTTAAACAAAGATGGAGTTTGATATGTCTTTTTGATGAAGCAAGATCTTTCAGAAGATAGTTTGTTTGTCTTCCCAAGTAAAAAGTTCTCCCAAGGATTGGCTATTGTGAATTCTTTTGATAACTTTAGCCACTAAAGAAGTTAGAGAGATTATTTCAAATTTTTTATGTCTTGATAAACCAGTCATAGGTAGAGTATCTGTCAATATGATTTTGTCGGCAGAACATTTTTTTAGTTTAGATTTGGCATCGTTTGACAAAACTCCATGAGTGGCACAAATAACGATTTGTTTGGCACCGTGGTCTTTAATAATTTGAGCGGCATTCACAATTGATCCACCAGTATCAATAATATCATCGATAATTACAGCTGTTTTTCCTCTGACGTCCCCTACTAAATGAGCAACTTCAGACTGGTTATGAGCTTTTCTGATTTTATCAATAATGGCGATTTTATAACCTAGTAAATCAGCCAATTTGTTAGCTCTTTTGACTCCACCGATATCAGGAGAAACTATGACAACATTTTTCAAATTATTTTCGACAATGTATTTGGCAAACTGGGGATAGGCAACAAAATGATCAACAGGAATGTTGTAATAACCTTGAATTTGATCAGCGTGAAGATCAACAGTGACCAATCGATTGATACCTGCTTGAGTTAGTAAGTCGGCCACAAGCTTGGCGGTGATAGGTTCACGTGATTTTGATTTTCTATCCTGACGACTATAAGCAAGAAAAGGACAAATTAAATTAATCCTACCGGCAGAGGCTCTTTTGAGGGCATCAACAATAATTAGTGTTTCCATTAAATTTAGATTAACAGGACAACCAATTGACTGAATCAGATAAATATCATCTCCCCTAACTTTTTTTAAAATACGGGCATAGATTTCACCACAAGCAAAATCGTGAATATCAATTTCAGTTAGGGGTAATTTTAATTGACGGCTAATTTTTTTGGCAAATTGAGGATGTGATCTACCTGAAATAATTTGAATATGTGACATTTTATTTAGTCTAATCTAAAAATCCAAAAAGGCAAATTATTTACAATCTTTGGTATAATAGGCAATGA
>Ga0172375_10004484_pt1 | contig 20599 bp, 15 predicted proteins | sample LakKiv1m_FD_114537 | JGI IMG/M metagenome (GOLD analysis project Ga0172375, IMG submission 114537) | Freshwater microbial communities from Kabuno Bay, South-Kivu, Congo - kab_092012_11.1m | ecosystem: Environmental > Aquatic > Freshwater > Lake | place: Democratic Republic of the Congo...
ATCGTCGGCTCCGGACCTGCGGGCCTCTTCGCGGCGCTGAAACTGATCGAAGGAGGCCTGCGACCCATCGTTGTCGAGCGCGGCAAGGACGTGCGCAGCCGCCGCCTCGACGTCGCGCGTCTGAACCGCGACGGAGTCGTCGACGGCGAGAGCAACTACTGCTACGGCGAGGGCGGCGCCGGCACGTTCTCGGACGGCAAACTCTACACGCGCGCGACTAAACGCGGCGACGTCGAACGCATCTTGAACATCCTGGTCGAGCACGGCGCTGACCGAGACATCTTGATAGACGCGCATCCACACATCGGCACCAACCGCCTGCCCGGCGTCGTGCAGCGGCTGCGCGAGACCATCGTCGAGCACGGCGGCGTGGTGCGCTTCGGTACACGAGTCAGTGGCCTGCTGCGTCGCGACGGCTCGGTGGTCGGTGTCACGACCATACAGGGCGACCGCATCGAAGGCGCCGCGGTCTTGCTGGCCACCGGCCACTCGGCGCGCGACGTTTACGCGATGCTGCACCGCGAAGGAGTGGCACTGGAAGCGAAGCCGTTCGCACTCGGAGTACGAGTCGAACACCCGCAGGCACTGATCGACTCTATCCAGTACCACTGCCCCACCCGTCCCGCGGGACTTCCGCCGGCCGCCTACTCGCTGCTTCATCGTATCGACGGCCGCGGCGTGTATTCGTTCTGCATGTGCCCGGGCGGAGTCATCTGTCCGACCGCCACCGCGCAAGACGAAGTGGTCGTCAACGGATGGTCGCCGTCGCGGCGCGACTCGCGCTGGGCCAACTCGGGCATCGTCGTCGAAACCGGACCGCAGGACCTGAAAGCGTTCGCCGAGCGCAGCGCCGAAGCGTTTTCAGGCGCCGCATTTCAATCGTCGATCGAGCCCGGCGCCGAGGCACTTGCCGGCGTGGCGTTCCAATCGTCGATCGAGCGCGCGGCCGCGCAGGCCGGCGGCGGGCTGGCGGTGGCTCCCGCCCAGCGCCTGGTCGATTTCATCGAAGGCCGCGCCAGCGCCGACCTGCCCGACTGTTCCTACCTGCCTGGACTGCGCGCCACCGACGTCGCCGCGGTGCTCCCCGCGCAGATCGCGACGGCGCTACGCGCAGGCCTGCGTGCGTTCGGCGGCAAGATGCCTGGCTACCTCACCAACGAAGCCGTGGTCGTCGGCGTCGAGACGCGAACCTCGGCGCCGGTGCGTATCCCGCGCGATCGTGAGCTGTGTACGCACCCTGCGGTGCCCGGCCTCTATCCTTGCGGAGAAGGCGCCGGCGCGGCCGGCGGCATCGTCTCGGCCGCTATGGACGGCGAGCGCTGCGCGGCGGCGATACTTCGCGCAGTGCGCGGCGCGTAGAGCGATCGGCACTCATCCTCCTCAACGTTACGTCGCTCGCGCACGCTGGGACTTCACTTCAGTCGCCGGTAAACAATATACATGTCCTCGACCTTCTTACGCGCCCACGGTGTCCTTCGCAGGAACTTCAAACTCGACGCGCCGCGCTGGACAGACGCCTACGGAACACGCACCGCGCGCACGGCGCGCGCGGTGTTCTTGCCACGATCGTCGGCCCTGCCGCGCGAAAACTCCACGGCCCACGCGAGCGCCGGATTGACGGCCGCGGTCGTCGAAGACCAGTAGTCGGCGGTCGCCGTGCAACTGCACGCCGTGACCGTGCAGCCCTCGGTGCAGACGGCCTGGAAAACCGGCGCGGCCGCAGGATCTATCCTCGAGAAATCCACCAGGCTGTCGAGCTCACGACGGTTGGGGAGACGCCAATCGCTGTGACCGGCGAAGCCGGTTCCGCCCTCCGTGTTGACCAGGTCGAGCCAGTCCCAGACCGTGACGGCGAGCGCCTTCGACCAAAAGTAGGTGCGATCGAGATCGTGGATGCTGCCGTCGTTCGACTTCTTCTCCCACATCAATCCGGTGTTGAGATCGGTGATGGTACCGTCGCCGTTGTCGAGGAAATCCAGCGGCGACCCGGCCTGCACCGCGCCGTCGTCTTCGACCGGCTGGGCGCTTTCGAAGAACAGGTCGGCCGGATACGACACGATCTGCCCGGTGGCCGGATAGGACTGGCGGCCGCTGCAACCGCTCAGGTCGTGATGCCGGCACGAGGAATCGCAGCCGAGCGTCCCGGTAGTGAAGCCGTAGCTGGCGCAGGTGAAGGGTCCGACGTTTGCGCCGTCGCAGAACTCTCGCCCGTTGATGATCCCGTCGCCGCAGTCGGGCAAGGCACCGTCTCCGAGCAGCGCGGCGACGATGTCACTGTCGACGATGACCTCGTCGTGGATGTCGACCTCGTCGCCGATGGTCGGACACGCCGCTCCGCCGGCGAACTCGATCCGCGTCCACTTTCTCGAAAACGCCGTGTCGCACTTCGTGAAGTCGGTTGGCGTACTGCGCTTTACCGAATTCGAATAGACCTTGAGACGGCACGAATTGAACGACCGCGCCGCCTCCAGTTTGCCGACGTGACAAGCAATGGCCGGATCGGCGGCGGCGCCGGCTCGAATCGCTCCCACCAGATCGGCGGTAACGATGACCGCGACCGCGGCGACAAAGAACGGAAACACTACGAATGATTCTCGACGCAAGCACGACCTCCCGGTCTCTCGCCGCCGGCCACACCGGCGCGCCGGGCAACTCGATGCGAGGACAGATACGTCGAGTGTAGGCTACATCCCGTTACCAGCAACCCGTCATCGTCGCCCGCAATCGGCGCGCCTGCGCCCGACGGGGTGGAACGCGCCGGCACTGGGCGCCGACGGCTCACGCCGGATAACGGATCGGGCCTCGGCCCGGCTCGGCTCGGCGATCCGGGCTATTGCGCGGGTGCGACCCCGTACTTGGGTTCGACCGACTGGCGGAAGGCCATGTGACAGGATTGGCAAAACGCCATCGTGTCGCTGAGCCCGCGCAGCACGGCGGCGACGTCGCCGGTATGCACGGCCTCGATAGTCCTGTCGATGCTGCCCTCGAAGCCTTTTTCCAGCTCACGGAACTTGGCCGTCGAGACACCGGGCCGCGCGGCCACCGGCCCTTCGTGGGCGAGCTTGCGCAGCGAGACCTCCACCCCGGCAAAGTCCTTGTCCGCCAACGCCGAGAGCGCGGTCCTCAGAGCCACCAGATTGTTGCGCATCTCGCCTTTTTGGCGGACGGCTTCATCCGGCGTGACTTGCACGGGGAACCGGGGGTCCGGACCCGCGGCCGCGGGCGGCTGCTCTGCGGCATGCACGCACAGCGGAAGCGCCAGCAGCAAACCCATTACCATCTTGTTGACAGCACGCATGTTCGTGTTTCCCCGGACCCGTTCATCACTCGCAGCGGCAACCTCTGCGGCGGCCGGACTTTAACCCCGTTGCGCATCGTTTCGCAACGCTTTGCAGACTACGACCCGCGCGGCCGTTCGACCTTCGCCGCCGCGCGTTGTAAGCAAACCGCACTATGGACACTACCGACAACGTATCCCGTCGCAAATTCCTTGGCTTCGGCTTGACCGCGTTGGTTGCCGCGCCGGTGGCAGCTTCGTTGCTCGCCTCGCGCCCGGCCGCGGCACAAAGCGCTCTACCGAAGGTAGATGAGGCCGATCCGGTCGCCCAGGCGCTCGGCTTCAAGCTCGACGCGACCACCGTCGACACCACCAAGTATCCCAAGCGTGCCGGCGACGCGGGTGCCAAGCAGTTCTGCAGCAGCTGCTCGCTGTACCAAGGCAAGGACGGCGACGAGTTCGCACCGTGCACGATGTTCCCGGGCAAGGCCGTCGCCAAGGGCGGCTGGTGCAACGCCTGGGCTCCCAAGGCCTGATCGAGTTCGGGTAACGGTCTGCGTCCGGTGTTTGTCCGGACGCAGACCGCGCCATTCATCACTGCACCTGGCGCGAAGCCGGAGCGGCAGAACCAGCGGGAACGGGATGCCCCGCACAGTGCTCGTGCGCGCCGGTCGCGCCCGGCAGCGGCAGCAGTCCGCTGCCGATCATCGTCCACACTCCCAGCGCCACCACCATAACACCTGCCAACCGGCGCGACGCCGACGCGCGCAACACGGCGCCGAGCCGTGCAGCTGCAAGACCGGCACCGAGCACGGCCGGCACGGTACCGGCACCGAAACCAATCATCAGCACGGCACCGTCGGCCGCGTCTGCGGACGTAGCCGCCAACGCCAGCGCGCTGTAGACCAAGCCGCAGGGCAACCAGCCCCACAGCATCCCGAGCGCGAACGCGCCGGCAATCGAGTCGCCTGTACGCAGCACTCGCGCGGCCGGCGCGATGCGCCGCCAGAGCCCGGCACCGGCGCGTTCGATGACCATCAGTCCGTTCCACCAACCGCCGAGGTAGAGGCCGAGCGCGACGATCAACGCGGCCGCGAGCGCACGCAGCAGCGAGGTCGCGGTCGGGCCCAGCGCGACGGCCGCGGCCGATCCGAAAGCCCCGGCCGCTGCGCCGGCGAGCGCGTAGCTCGTCACACGCCCGAACCCGTAGAGAAGATGCCGCGCGAACTCGCTGCGGGTCGCGCGCGGCCCCGTCGCACGCGACATCGCCAGCGCGCCGGCGATGCCGCCGCACATTCCCACGCAGTGCACGCTGCCGACCACACCGACGGTAATCCCTTCGGCCAGCGCGCCGAACGCGGTCATCGCCGCTCCTTCGCGCCTGCGGTGCGCTGCGTGAAGCCGGCGTGTGTCTTCTGCGCGATCGGAATCGCGACCGCGGCGTTCGATCCCGATTCCGCTCGCTGCTGCTGCGCGCACGCGACGCCCTTCATCGTCGAGTCTGCCTGTCGCTTCTGCAGCAGCGGCGCTGCGGCCGTCGATCCGCTACGCTCCGCGTCCGCACTCGTGTCGTTCTGTAACGCTGCCGCATCTTGCTGCTGCCGCAAAGACAGGTGCAGCGCTTCGTCATCAAACAGGATGCGCGAAGCCGCCCCGTCGAGATCGTCGAACTGCTCGTTGTGCACCGCCCACACGAACAGATACGCGGCCACCGCGAGCATCGCGAGCGCGAGCGGGATCAGCAGGAAGACACTGCTCACGCGGGCTGCTCCGCCGCCGCGCCGCAGGCCGCAGCGTCGGTTTCGGCGCCACGCGCCGAGTGCGCGCGCCGGCCACTTGCCCGGCCGAGGCGCAGCGCATTGCACACCACCAGCAGCGAACTCGCCGACATCCCGATCGCCGCCTGATAGGGCGGCACCAGACCGGCTACCGCAAGCGGCAACGCGGCCAGATTGTAGAGCAGCGCCCATGCCAGGTTCTGCGCGATCACACGCCGCGCGCGACGGGCCACGACGAAGCCTTCGACCAGAGCTTCGAGATCGTCGCGTAGCAACACCGCGTCCGAGCGGCTCATCGCCAGATCGCTGCCGCCCGCCATCGCCACCGAAACCTGCGCACCGCCGAGACCCGGAGTGTCGTTGATTCCGTCACCGACCATCACCACGACGCCGCCGCTTCGCTGCAAGCGCCTGACCATTTCGAGTTTTTCGAGAGGCGTCGCACGAGACCGAAAACTCTCGATGCCGAGACTCGCCGCCAACGTTGCGACTACCGGCCGGCTGTCGCCGCTGGCAACGTGGATCCGCACGCCGAGCGCCGCCAGTGTTGCGACGCTGCGGGCGGCCTCGCTCCTGACGCCGTCGTCGAGACCGAACCACGCCAGGGGCCCTCTCTCGTCGCCGAGCAACACCCAACTGACTCCGGCCTCGGCCGGCGCTTCGATCGCCGGCGCGTCACTCACGTCGATCGCGGGTCCGCCGATCGCGGTAACTGCAAATGGCTCGGCGGCCCGGGCGCCGCTTGCGAGCGCCGCCACCCAGTCAGGCCGCCCGATACGCAAGCGCCGGCCTTCGATCGAGCCTTCAACGCCGCAACCGGCCTCGGCGATCACGTCGCAGGCACCTTCGGCTGCGCGGAATCCGCGCGCCGCACCGAGTTCCAACTGCCGCGCAGCGTCGCGTTCCAGTTCCAGCACATCAGCGCCGCGCTCCAACTGCCGTGCAGCGTCGCGTTCCAGTTCCAGCACGTCAGCGCCGCGCTCCAACGGCCGCGCAGCGTGGCGTTCCGAGTTGGGTGGACCACCGTTGTGCTCCAACTCCAGCGCATCAGCGCCGCGCTCCAACCACCGCGCAGCGCTTCCGTCGCGGTCCTCGCCCCGATCGAAAGCGCGTGCGATCGGATGCTCGGAACGCGCTTCGAGCAGCGCGGCCAGTCGCGTGCAAGTGTCGAGATCGAGGTCCGCCACGGCGTGTCTGCGCAAGATGCGAAAGCACCCGCGCGTCAGCGTACCGGTCTTGTCGAATACCACGTCGGTGGCCTTGGCGAGGCTCTCCAGTACGTGAGCACGCGTTACCAGGAAGCCGCGTTCGAGAAGCCCACCGGTGGCGGCGGCGAGCGCGGCCGGCGTGGCCAACGAGAGCGCGCACGGACACGTCACTACCAGCACCGACAACGTCACCCACAGCGCGCGGCTCGGATCGAGGCTGTACCACCAGGCCGCGGTGGCAGCGGCCAGCACCAACAGAGCCGGAGCCACCAACGCAGCGGCACGGTCGGCAAGTTCGGCAATGCGCGGACGCTCGCTGCCGGCACGATCGATCAACCTGACGATACCGGCCAGCACCGTGTCTGCGCCGGTGTGCTCGACAACCACGGTCAGCGGACTGTCGCCGTTGCGAGTCCCTCCGGCCACGCTGTCGCCGGGTCGTTTGAAGCACGGCCAGTGCTCGCCGGTGAGCATCGACTCGTCGACCGCGCCGCGGCCTTCGATCACGCGGCCGTCGGCCGGCACGCTGTCGCCGGGGCGCACCAGCACACGGTCTCCGACCACGAGATCTTCCGCAGCCACGACCTCGACGGTGCCGCCGGCGATGCGATTGGCGGTGGCGGGGCTGCGCCTGAGCGCGGCTTCGATCGCCGCCGCGCCGCGGTGACGCGCGCGCATTTCGAGGTAGCGCCCCAGCGCCAGGAAGAACGTGAACATGCACACCGACTCGAAGTAGACCTCACCGCTGTGCGTGACCGTGGCCGCCAAGCTGGCGACGTAGGCGATCGCGATCGCCGCGGCCACCGGTACGTCCATGCCCACGCGCCGCAGCGCCAGATCGCGCCGTGCGGCACTGAAGAACGGACGCGCTGATACCAGTACCACGGGCGTCGTCACAACTACGCTGACCCAGCGCAGCAGATCGCGGTAGACACTCTCCATGCCCTGGATCGCGCCGGCGTAGAGTCCGACCGCGAACATCATCACCTGCATCATGCCGAGACCGGCCACTCCCAGCCGTATCAGCGCGTCGCGCTGTTCGGCGCGACGCAGCGACTCCTGCGCATCGGGACGATAAGGCCTGAGCCGGTAACCGACTCTCTCGGCGGTCGCCAGCAGATCTGAAATCTTTACCACCTGCGGGTTCCACACCAGATCGCCGCGCCCGGCCGCAAGGTTGACGCTCATCGATGCAACGCCGGCCGCGGCGCCCAGCACGCGCTCGAGCAGCCACGCGCAGGCGGCGCAGCGCATTCCTTCGATAGAAAGCGTGGCGCCGAGCAGACCGCCCGCTTCGGATCTGGCGAAGCGCCGCTGCAAAGCCGGACGGTCCAGACGCAACAGTTCGTCGCGATCCCTCGACGACACCGCGAGCGGGCGCGCGGCCGGCTCCTCGCGGTAACGGTAGTAGTCGCCAAGCCCACCCGCGACGATCAACTCCGCGGCAGCGCAGCACCCCGGACAGCACATCGGCCGCGCGCTGCCGTCGATGTCGACGCTCGAGCGCGCGCCGGCCGGAATCGGCAGCGCGCAGTGGTAACACGTCGCGGCTAGTTCCGGCATCACGATCCCGCCCGCAGACGAACGCCCTGGGCCGGCAGCGCGACCCTCGATTGGAGCCGCCAATCGGCAAGCGACGGTTGCAGCGACACGTCCCAGTTTCCGTCGAGAACGAGCGCGGGCGCGACGCCAGGACGGGTTTCGCAGCCAGCTGCGACGCCCGGCAGACTTTCGCTGCAGACCTCGATCGTCCCTACGAAACCTCCGCGTCCGTCGCCGCGCAGTTCGACGCGCAGGTCGCGCGCAGCATCGGTGGGATGGTGCAATTCGAGCTGCAACTGCGCGGGACCCGAGTCCGCGGCAACATCGAGCTCGACCGCCACCTGTCCGTCACTCCCGACGCTGAGAAGCGCCGAGATGTTTCTGGCGGCCGCGGCGGCATCGAGCGCGAGTTCATCGTTGATGCGCTGCCCGCGACGGTACCAGTCGTCGCGCACCGGCGCGTCGGCGTGGTCGATCGCGATCACCAGCGTGACCACGCTGGCGATTACACCGGCGGCGGGAAGCGCGATCACGAACCAGGGCCAGAACTGCCGGTACCAGGGTTTCACGCCGGTCGCCTTCAGCGTGCGGCGGCGGCCGGCGCCAGGAAGCGGCTGTCCTCGGTCACCGTCAGCCGCGGATCGTCGAGAGCCCGCACGCTAAAATCCACCGACCTCGACGCCACCGCAGACTGCGAGGCCGGCGCGCGCACGCGCACCGCCACTTCACGCACCTCTCCGGCGGCAACCTTCGCTCGATCGGCGCCTTCGAGCACGAAGTCATCGCCGCCCGCGCTCGCACCACCGGCGATCGCACCACCGGCGCTCGCACCACCCGCGCTCGCACCACCCGCGCTCGCACCACCGGCGCTCGCACCACCCGCGCTCGCACCACCCGCGCTCGCACCGAGTTCGATCGCGTAGACGTGATCGTGCTGATCCATGTTGAGGATTTTCAGCGTGTAAACGTTCTCGATCGAGCCGTCCGCAGTCACGCGGTAGAGACGCGCGCGGTCGCGCAAAACGTCGAGTTGGAGCGGAACGCGGCCCGCCAGCATCGCCACAAACACCGCCAGCACGGCGACGAACAGCACGCCGTACGCCACCAAGCGCGGGCGCAGGACGCGCGGCGCCTGGCCCTCGATCGAGGCTTCGGTGGCGTAGCGCACCAGTCCGCGCGGGTACGACATCTTGTCCATCACTTCGTCGCAGGCGTCGATGCACGCCGCGCAGCCGATACAGTCGACCTGCGTGCCGTTGCGGATGTCGATGCCGGTCGGGCACACCTGCACGCACACCGCGCAGTCGATGCAGTGGCCGAGCCCGACCTCGGCCGGTACGACGTCGCGCCCGCGATGCCCACGAGGCTCGCCGCGCCGCGGATCGTAGAAGATCGTCCAGGTGTGGCGGTCGAACATCGCCCCCTGGAACCGCGCGTACGGGCACGCGTACTTGCAGATCTGCTCGCGCATGAAACCGGCGTCGAAATAGAGTGCCAGCGACGCGATGGCCAGGAACACGGTCTCTGCGCCGGTCACGTCGCGTGCGAAGATGCGCGGGATCAGGTCGCGAATCGGCTCGAAGTACCCGACGAAGGTAAAGCCCACCACCGCGCAGGTAACCAGCCAACCGGCGTGCTTGGCTGCTTTGCGCGCGAACTTGTCGGCAGACCACGGGCGGCGGTCGAGTAGGATGCGCTGATTGCGATCGCCCTCGGTGAACCACTCGATCCACATGAAGAACCTGGTCCACACCGTCTGCGGACAACCGAACCCGCACCACAGACGTCCGGCCAGGTTGGTGAAGAAGAACAGGCCGAAAGCGCCGGCGATCATCAACAGCGCGAGCAGGATGAAATCCTGAGGCCAGAACGTTACCGCGAAGAAGTGGAACTTGCGCGTGGGCAGATCGAACCACACGGCCTGGCGCTGCTCCCAGCGGACCCACGGCAGCGCCAGATACAGACCGGCCAGCACGAACAGCACCGCGGCGCGCAAGCGCTGCCAGAAACCATCGACCTCGGCCTGATAAATCGTCGTGCGCTTCTCGTAGAGCGAGTCGCGCGAAACCGGGGCGGCAACTATCGACATGTCACTGGTTCGCCGGCGCCCGCCGTCGCGGGAGCCCGCCTCTCTACCTGTAGCCTGCTCGTACGTCGGGTTCCTTGCCGGCATCGGGATGTTGTTGCGACGCCTCGCCGCCGCTTTCCCGATCGCCTTCCTCGGAGTGGCCGTGCGACAGACTATAAACGAAGGCCGCGACCAGATGCACCTTGCGCTTGTCGAGCAGGTCTGCCCACGCCGGCATCTGCGAATTGCGACCGTTGCGCAACCCGAAGGCGATGTCGTCGGGCGTGCCGCCGAACAGCCAGATGTCGTCGGTGAGATTCGGTGCGCCCATGACCTTGTTGCCCTTGCCGTCGGCGCCGTGGCAGGCGAAGCAAACGGATTGGAACTTGGTCTTGCCCTGTTCGATGAGCGCCGGATCGCCGCCGTGCCCACCGAGGCTCCGCACGTAGGCGACCACGGCCGGAATCGCCTCTTCGCCGCCGATGGCCGGAGCGAAAGCCGGCATCATCCCGATGCGTCCGCCCGCAATCGTCATCTCGATCACGTCAGGGTCGCCACCGAATAGCCAGTCGTCGTCGGTCAGATTCGGAAAGCCGACCCCGCCGCGCGCGTCGGCGCCGTGGCAACGCGCACAGTTGTTGGCGAAGATGCGCGCACCGATGTGCAGCGCCGGTTCTTCGGCCATCAGATCGGGTATCGCCATCGCCGCGTAGCGGTCGTAGACCGGACCGTACTTGGCTTCGACCTCTCTCATTTCGGCGTCGTACTGACCGCGCGACGACCACCCCAGAAGTCCCGCCGCGCCGCCCAGGCCCGGGTAGGCCGCCAGGTACGCGGCCGCGAAGACGACGGCGCCGACGAAGATGCCGAGCCACCAGCGCGGCAGCGGATTGTTGAGTTCCTCGATGCCGTCGAAGGCTTGCCCCATCGATTCTCCGGCGCCTACTCCTCCGGGAGGCCCCTTGCGCTGCCACCACACCAACCACAGCGCCGCGGCCATGAAGACCACGGTGATCAGTGTTACGTACAGACTCCACCCGCTAGTCATGACGCGTCCCTCCGTCGCGATCGCCGGCCGCTATCCCATCGTCGTCTTCACGCAGCGGCAGCCACGCGGCCTCTTCGAAGCGCGCCTTCTGGGCGGGGCTCCACACCCAGATCGCGAAGGCGACGTAGGCGACGAACAACACCGCGGTCTCTACCGTTTGGATCATTCCCTCTGCCATCGCTTCACCGCTTGCCTTTGAGAATCGTGCCGAGCTGCTGCAGGTAGGCGATCACTGCGTCGAGCTCGGTCTTGCCGGTCACTTTGGCGGCGGCGCCGACGATGTCATCGTCGGTGTAGGGAACCCCGACCGTGCGCAACGCTTTCATCTTGGGGCCGACTGCGCCGGGGTCGAGCGTCGCCTCGGCGAGCCACGGAAACGCCGGCATGTTTGATTCGGGCACCACGTCGCGCGGATTCATCAGGTGCACGCGGTGCCAGTCGTCGCTGTAGCGCGTGCCGACGCGCGCCAGATCGGGACCGGTACGCTTGGAGCCCCACAGGAACGGGTGCTCCCACACCGACTCTCCAGCCAGCGAATAGTGGCCGTAGCGTTCGGTCTCGGCGCGCAGCGGCCGCACCATCTGCGTGTGGCAGACGTGGCAGCCTTCGCGGATGAAGACGTCGCGCCCGGCCAGTTCGAGCGCCGCCAGCGGCTTCATGCCCTCGACCGGTGCGGTCACTTCGACCTGCGAAAACAGCGGGACGATTTCGGCGAGGCCACCGCCGCTGACCACCAGAATGATCAGCAGGCCCATCAGACCGATACGCTTTTCGACAATCTCGTGTGACATCGTTCGCCTCCCCCACTCGCCGTCAGGCAGGCCTTGCCAGATTCGCCGAGCCGACCGGGTACGCAGAGCCGGGCACCGACTCGCTGACCGGCTGCGCACCCGCGACCGTCTTCCACACGTTCCAACCCATCAGCACCGCACCCGCCAGGAACGCCACGCCACCGAGCAGACGCCCGACGTAGTACGGATAGGTGGCCTTCAGCGCCTCTATGAACGTGTAGGTTAGCGTGCCGTCGTCGTTGACCGCACGCCACATCAGCCCCTGCATCACACCGGCGATCCACATCGACGAGATGTAGAGCACCACGCCGATCGTCGACAGCCAGAAGTGTACGTTTATCGCCGCGACGCTGTACATCTGCTTCTTGCCGTAGAGGCGCGGGATGAGGTGGTAGAGGCAGCCGAGAGTTATCATCGCCACCCAGCCGAGCGCACCCGAGTGGACGTGTCCGATCGTCCAGTCGGTGTCGTGGGAAAGTGCGTTGACGGCTTTGATCGCCATCATCGGACCTTCGAAGGTCGACATGCCGTAGAACGAGATCGCCACTACCATGAAGCGGATGATCGGATCGGTGCGCAGCTTCTCCCACGCGCCCGAGAGCGTCATCAGACCGTTGATCATGCCGCCCCACGACGGCGCCCACAGCATGATCGAGAACACCATGCCCAGGGTCTGGGCCCAGTCGGGAACCGCGGTGTAGTGCAAGTGGTGGGGACCGGCCCACATGTAGATGCCGATCAGCGCCCAGAAGTGCACCACCGAGAGCCGGTACGAGTAGACCGGCCGCTCGGCCTGCTTGGGGACGAAGTAGTACATCATCCCGAGAAAACCGGCGGTCAGGAAGAAGCCGACAGCGTTGTGGCCGTACCACCACTGAACCATCGCGTCGATCGCACCCGGATAGACGGAGTAGGACTTGGTCAGTGAGACCGGGATCTCCAGCGAATTGACCACGTGCAGCAGCGCGACCGTCAGTATGAAGGCACCGTAGAACCAGTTGGCGACGTAGATGTGGCGCGCTTGGCGGCGCGCGACGGTGCCGAAGAACACCACCGCGTAGGAGATCCACACCACCGCGATCAGCAGGTCGATCGGCCACTCGAGTTCGGCGTACTCCTTGCCCGAGGTCATCCCGAGCGGCAACGTAACGGCCGCCAGCACGATGACCAGTTGCCAGCCCCAGAACGTCAGCGCCGCCAGCCCGGGAAGGAACAGCCGCGTCGCGCAGGTGCGCTGCACCACATAGTAGGACGTGCCGAACAACGCCGAGCCGCCGAACGCGAAGATCACCGCGTTGGTGTGCAGGGGTCTGAGCCGCCCGTAGCTGAGCCACGGAATGCCGTAGGTCAGCTCAGGCCAGATCAGCTGGGTGGCCAGCAAGACGCCGACCAGCATCCCGACCACCGCCCACACGACGGCCATGATCGAGAATTGGCGTACGACCTTGTAGTCGTATTGGAGCGTAGGGGCCGTACTTAGGCTCATCGGAAATCTCCTCGCAACGCTGGCAACTTCGTCGACTTGCTCGACTTGGCAATCCGGGCTCCGGTATCGACTTCGCCGACGCCCCCCTCAACGTCGCCCCATAGCCAGCGACGCTTGGGGAGGCAACAGGCAGCGGCGCGAAACCCGGCGACGGCGCGCAAACCGCACGGAGCGTCAGCTGAGCCAGACCGCAAACAGTCGATGAAAAACCTCGCGTACCGAAACCGCAGGCTTCTTCGCGGCGCAACTTCGGGTCAAGCCGTGCCTCGGCGCATTGTCCGAACCGGCGAAGCCGCCCACAGAAAACCGCAGACCCCTACGGCGTAGATGCCCAACGCACCGAGCGTCACCGCCGCGAAACCCCACGTCATGGCCAAGATGATCGTCGCGACCGATCCGATCACCGTCAGGCAACCGTTGACAGCCCACGCCCAGGGAACCAACTCGCGGTCGAGCCGCGCGATCATGCGCACCCCGAACGGAAAGAACGTCCCGAGTACCAAGCCCAGTGGCGCTACCAGGACGAGGCTGATAGCGACACGCACGGGCAGCGATGTACCGATCAACGTGGCGAAAACCCACGAAAGGCCGAGCTGGTAAGAACCGATGACGATCGCGAGCGTCATCAGCAGTGTCGGAAGAACGCGGCGCGGGTCGGCAGGCAAGCGGCCACTCGCCCAAGCGCCGACCGCCGCAGAAGTCAGCAGCGCAAAGAGCAGCACGGTCAATGCGTAGGTAGGATAGCCGAGAAAGAGTATGAAACGCTGCACGAGACTGATCTCCAAGAAGATGAATCCCGCACCGAGACAGCCGAAATACGACAAGTAGCCGTAGCGGCCCGGCACCCCCGCCCCGACGCCGCCCGTACGCACGAGTGGCACCAGCAACGTGACGACCGAGAGCACCGTCGCGACCACCAGCAAGAAGACCAGAACCAACTGACCGGTCGCCAGAGAATGGCCTTGATCGATCTCCTTGCGCGCCGAGAACAGATTCGCCCATCGATACACGCTGAAGAAGAACGGTGCATCGTCGGTAGTCGCGTCGAGGTCGAGGGCAAGCCCGGCGAGATAGCGCTCCTGCTCCTGCGCCGATCCGTCGATGATGCGCCGGAAAGCGTCGAGGCTGCGCTCCGGGTGGCCGGGAAGGTACCAGGTCTCGAAACCGTTGGCGTCGGCGAAAGCGGCGACGCTTTCGACCTCGGCGGGAGAAAAGGAGGTCGGTCGCGTCAAGATCTCGAACAGCGCCACGCCCTCGGAGCTGCCGACGATGAGAATGTGATCGGACGGTGTTTCGATCCCGCTGGCACGCAGCGCGGCTACGGACAAAGCCGCGAAGCGCGGCGCGTGGCGGGCGGCCGGTGTGCGCGGATGAAAGTCGGCCGAACAGATGCTCAGCATCCCTCCGGGTCGCAGCCGCGAGAAGAACTCACCGAATGCTTCGGTAGTGTAGAGGTAGTTCTCGGCGAGCACGTAGGCGCCGCTCGACAGAGCCGAGAGCGTGTCGACACCGGTAATCTGAATGAGATCGAAGCGATCCTCGCTCGATCGCACGAAATGCCGACCTTCGCCCACGTGAAGTTTGACCGAGGGGTGATCCACGTAGCCGTGGGTGAGCTGCTCGAAGTCGTGCGAGATCAGCCTGACGGTGTCAGGGTCGAGTTCGACACCATCTATGGATTTCGCTTGATGCACGACTGCATTGGCAATGTCGGCACCGCCGCCCACTCCGATCACGAGCAGAGCAGGCTCGCGCGCGATCGCGTACGGGATCGAGAGGATGTGATGCCGGAACATGTCGAATTCGTTCTCGTCCGGGCTCGACAGATACAGGATCGCGCCCGCGCCGCCGTCGTGCACGATCATGCGCCACGCCGGCGTCGGTCCCTCGTAGTTCGGCGCCAAGCCCAAGCCTGCGTACCCCTCTCCGCGCATCTCGCGGTCCGCGCGTGCCAGTATGTCGGTGCGAAACAGCGATCCCCAGTGCGAAACTAACGGCTGGAACCCCATCGTCCCAAAACGCGAAATGTCCTTGTCCGAACTAGGCGGAAACGGCAGGGCGCGCAGCAGCGGGGCGCAGAGCGCAGCCGTCGCGACCGCCGCAAGACAGAGTCTTCCGGCGCCGCTTGCGAGTCCGCCCGCGGCCACCAGGCCCGCTGCCGCGAAGACCAGGGCCACGACCAACACGGCCCCCGGCGCACCGACCAGATCGAGGCACGGCACGACCAGCAGACAGCCGAGCCCAGCGCCGACCAGATCCCAGAAGTAGAGCCGATGAACGTCGTCGCCGGCTTCGCGTAGAGTCAGCGTGATGGCAAGGCCGGCAAACAGGAACGACCAGAGCGTGACCGCCAGCATGGCAACTAGCTTCGCCGCTTCGGTCGCGCTCTCGAGCGCGGAAAACGGGCTGACGCGCACCGTACCGAGCCACAGCAACATCGCCACCGTTCCGAACGCCGAAAGCGCCGCGTAGGCGGCGACCTTGCGGTGCAAAGAGCCGGTGCCCAAACCCGGATAGGCGGCGAGCATCGCTCCGCTCGCGCCGAAGCCGAGAAGAGCGAGGCTGATCGAGATGTACGCGAAATGATACCAGACGGTGAAGGAGAAGATGCGGTTGAGCGCGACCTGCGAAAGCAGGACGCCGAACGAGAGGAGAAAGACGGCCAGCAACAGGCGTCTATCGAGGCGGCGGGACAGGTCCGTCATGGCAGACAATCTCGAGGCTGAGACTGCCGGGCGCTACCAACACCAGCCTCGGGGTGTCCGGCCCGATCGCGATCGAACTGGTCGCCGAGCCAAAACCCCACACGCGCCAGCATCGCGAACGTGTACACGGTTGTCATGTTCGAATCTTCTACGATCCGCACAGGAATACCATCGGCAACGCCGCGGGGCCCGACAACGCCACGGACAATCCTTTTTTCTGTAAGTTCTCTTCGAAAAGGTCCGGACCCGAGGCCGGCTCGTCTTGGACAAACTACTCGGCGCGGCGCACCTCGACCGCGGTCACCTTGTATTCGGGACAGTCCGACAAACGATCGACCACGTCGGAGGTGACGGAGTTGGTGCCGGTCTCAGGAAAATGAAAGCTCAGGAACACGGTGCCCGGCGGCACCGCGTCGGTAACGGCGGCGACCGCGGCGGCCTCGCCGAACTCGCTGGCGACCATCACCGCATCGCCATCGGCCACTCCGCGCGCTCTGGCATCGCCGGGATTGATTTCGAGGAAGTCGCCGCAGACCAACCTCAGAACCTCGCTGCGGCGGGTCATCGAACCGCTGTTGTAGTGTTCCAGCACGCGGCCGGTGGTCAGACGCAGCGGGCGCGCCGCAGCGGCGTCGAGTGCCGGCGACGGAGCGAACGCGACGCAGTGGAGCGGAGCCTTGCGGCCGCCGAAACTGTCACGGTGAAGGATCGGGGTTCCGCGGGTAGAAGCCGCCGTTATCGGCCACTGCAAACCCTGCGCGTCGATCGCGTCGTAGTCGGCGGCCGCCAGCATCGGCGTGAGGCCGCAGATTTCGTCGAAGATCGCGCGCGGCGCCCGAGAAGCGGCCGGCAGCCCCGTCATCTCCATCAGATCGCAGAGGATCTCCGAATCGACCCTGGCTTGTCCGGGCGGCGCCAGCACCCGGCGTACCCGCTGCACGCGGCGCTCACCGTTGGTGAAAGTGCCGTCCTTCTCGAATGCGCTGGCGCCGGGCAGCACCACGTGGGCCATCCGCGCGGTCTCGGTCAGGAATATTTCCTGGACCACCAGCAGTTCGAGATTGGCCAGCCGCGTCCGCACTCGCTGAACGTCCGGGTCGGTCTGCACCACGTTCTCGCCGAGGATGAACATCGCGCGGATGTCACCGCGGTCGATAGCCTCGTACATGCGAGGAAGGGTAAGGCCGGGTGCGGCCGCAACAGGCCGTTGCCAGCACGCTTCGAAACGGCTGCGTTCGGCGGGATCGGCGACCGGCGCGTAACCCGTGAGCAGGTCGGGCTGGCAGCCCATGTCGGCGGCGCCCTGCACGTTGTTCTGTCCCCTCAGCGGGTTGACGCCGACGCCCTCGCGTCCCACCGCGCCGCACAGCAGCGCGAGGTTGCACAGCAGCATCACCGCCTCGCTGCCCTGTACGTGCTCGGTGACGCCGAGACCGTGCAGTTGCATCGGCGCTTCGGCACCGGCGTACAAGCGCGCCGCGCGGCGTACCAGTTGTGCAGCGACGCCGGTGATCTCCTCGACGGCTTCGGGACGATAGTCCGCAACGAAGCGCGCAAACGCGTCGAATCCTTCGGTCCGCCGCGCGACGAAAGACGCATCCTGCAGGCCTTCCTCGACGATCACGGCGGCCAGCGAGTTGAGCAGCGGCACGTTGGTGCCGGGACGCGGCGCCAGGTGCACGTCGGCAAGCTCGGCCAGTTCGGTGCGCCGCGGATCCACCACCACCAGCCTGGCACCGGCCAGCACCGCCTGTTTCACGCGCGCACCGACGATCGGGTGGCTCTCGGTCGTGTTGGAACCGCACACGAACAGCAGATCTGCCAGTTCGATGTCGGCCAGCGAGTTGGTCGCCGCGCCGGTGCCCAAAGAGCGGCGCATGCCGGCGGCACTCGGCGCGTGGCACACGCGCGCGCAGCAATCGACGTTGTTGGTGTTGAGACCCGCGCGCGCCCACTTCTGCAGCAGGTAATTCTCCTCGTTGGTGCAGCGCGACGACGACAGCAGAGTCGTGCGGCCGCGGTGACGCGCCAACTCCGACCCGACGTAGGTGAGGGCCTCTTGCCACGACACCGGCACCAGTTGTTTCCCGCGTCGCAGCAGCGGCGTCGTCAAGCGCTCGGGGTGACGCACGAAAGTGTGCGAGTAACGACCCTTGACGCACAGGTGCCGGTCGTTGACCGGCGAAGCGGCGCCTTCAACGAAGGCGATGGCGTCGCCGGCCACCGCAACGTCGAGCTGACAACCGACGCCGCAGTAGGCGCAGGTGGTACGCACCACCCGGTCGATCGCGGCGCCGCCGCGGCGCAAACGGTCGGCGTCGGAGATCGCACCGGAGGGGCACGCTGCGACGCAGGCTCCGCACGCGACGCAAGCCGTCTCTGAAAACGCGCCATCGCCCCAGCCCAGCCGCGAACGCGCGCCGCGTCCCTCGACCGCGTAGCCGAATTGGCCCTGCACCTCGGCGCAGACGCGCACGCACAGCCGGCACAGGATGCAGGCCGAAGTGTCCAGCCGCAGAAAAGGATGGCCGCGGTCGCACCGCGGCGGCGCCGTTCGCGAAGTGGTCGGGTAGCGCGATCCATCCACTCCCCACGCCTGCAGCAACGCTGCCACCTTGCCGCGCGGGCAAGACTCGGCCGCCATCAACTCGCCGAGGTCGCGCCGGTATTGACGCACGCGCGCACTGCCGGTCTCGACCACCGAACCTTCGGCCGCGATCGTCGTGCACGCAGGCTGCAGCCGTCCGTTCACTTCGACCATGCAAGCGCGGCAGTGTCCGCCCGCTTGCACGCGATCGTCGTGGCACAACGTCGGCACTTCGATCCGCTCGCGACGGCAGACCTCGAGCAGCGTCCCACCGCCGGCCACTTCGCGGCCGTCCAGGCGCAGCGTCATCGAAGTGCCCCGCCTCGCGCCACGATCGCGCTTGGCTGACTCGGCTTCATCGGCCCGCTCCCGAGAACTTGGTTGCCGCACTCAGCACTTCGTCGCCGTAGAGGCGCAGCAGGTCGCGCAGCGGCCGCGCAACGCCCTGGCCGAAGCCACACAGGCTGCCGGCTTCCATCGTCTCCATCAGCCGTTCGAGTTCGCCGACCGTGGAGCACGACGCTAGTCGGGCCGAGCCGATGCGACACGGCGCACAGGCTCCACACGACTCGCTGCGCGCGAAGGCGAAGAGATGCTCGGCCAAACTGCGAGCCGAGACCGTCTCGTCGAGAACCACCACGCCGGCGTGCCCCATGCCGGCAAGCGCCTCGAACGACAGCGCGACGTCGAATTCGTCGGCGCCAACGACGCGGCCGAGCGGCCCTCCGACCAGCGCCATCTTCCAGGTACACCCGCGCCGCGGACCGCCGCCGGCCTCTTCGAGTACGCGGCGCAGCGGGGTGCCCAGATCGACTTCGACTACGCCCGGGCGCGCAACCGCTCCGGCCAGACACACGGCCTTGGTGTCGGCACCGCGCCGGTTCCTGACGATCCACGGAACGACCGAAAGGGTCTCGATGTTCTGGACGATGGTCGGAAAGCCGTAGAGGCCGCGCTGCGCCGGATAGGGCGGCTTGGGCGAGGGCTCGGCGCGCAGTCCTTCGGCCGAGCGTAGCAGCGCGGTCTCTTCACCGGCGACGTAAGAACCGGCCCCGCTCACCACGCGTATCTGCAAGCCGCCCAGTACGCCGCGCGCCTCGGCCTCGGCCACCGCCGTGCGCACCCGCTCGGCCGCGCGCGGATACTCGGCGCGAACGTAGACCACGCCGCTGCGGGCACCGATGGCGCGCGCGCAGGCGAGCATCCCGGCCAGCACCGAGTGCGGCGCTTCTTCGAGCAGCAGGCGGTCGATGTAAGCGCCGGGGTCGCCCTCGTCGCCGTTGGCGACCACGTAGCGGTCTCGCGCCGGGGTGTCGCGCGCCGCCTTCCACTTGGCAGCGGTCGGATAGGCCGCGCCGCCGCGCCCGCGCAGGCCGCTGCCGGCAATCGCGCCTAGAATCGCCGGGCCATCGGGGAGTTGGTAGTCGGCCCACGCCTCGGCTCGATCCTGCTCCGAAGGTCCGCTACCCAGCAGGTGACGCAGCACCACCGGCTCGGCACTCAGCGCGACACGCGGGATCGGGGTTGCCTCGGTCTGGGTCGAAGTGGGAGCTTCGTAACAACGTCCAAGGCAATGGACCTCGGCCGCAGGATCACGGTCTGTACTCACGGCCGCGGCAGCGGCTCGGCCGCCTGAGGCTCCCGACGCGCTCGCCCCGCTCGACCGTGTCGCACCCGCACTTGCCGCGGCAGCGGCTGCGGCCACCGATCCCCCATCGGCGAAGCGGCAGGCCGTGCCGCTACAGACCCGCGCCGACGGCCCGTGCAGCAAATCGTAGAAAGATCGGATGCCCCGGTTCCAAACCTCGGGAAGTCCGCTGCCGGCGCTGCCCGGCCGCTCCGCGCCATCAACAGCGCGGCAGCCGGCCGCAGCCAGTGCATCGGGCGCGGCGCGCGGGCCACAACCGTCGCTTGCCAGCAAGTCGAGCACCCGCGGCGCCTCGCCGCTGTGCAGGCGCCGACGCGCCAATTCGAGGACTTTCTCCAAACTCATAGCGGGTTGCGAGCGTCGCGAAGCGCATGCTCGCAACTTGCCGGTTGAACGAATCCCGCCGGCAGGGCGCTGGTCTATGGGGATTTCAGGCGGGGCGAGGCGGGCGGAAAAGACCG
>Ga0172375_10004487_pt1 | contig 20593 bp, 15 predicted proteins | sample LakKiv1m_FD_114537 | JGI IMG/M metagenome (GOLD analysis project Ga0172375, IMG submission 114537) | Freshwater microbial communities from Kabuno Bay, South-Kivu, Congo - kab_092012_11.1m | ecosystem: Environmental > Aquatic > Freshwater > Lake | place: Democratic Republic of the Congo...
CCGACGGCGACTAGGACATTGTCTAAGAGCAAGCTGCTGGCCAGGCCGAATTCTAAATTATCCTTGGCGACATGGAAAATCGTGTAGGGACCCAACTGCCGGGCATTAGCCAGGCATTGCTGCCAGCCGTTGTCTAAGGTATCGCCCAGATAATCATTAGGGAAGTTCTCAAAAAACTTGCCCTGCACCAAGCCTTTAAAATCCAGGCTGCCCTTGCTGGCGATGATGATGAATTTCTTGCCCAGGTTTTTCCTGATTATTTCCAGATATTCCTTCATCCCCTGGCGCCACTGATAATCCAGATAAGACTGGCTGTCAGGCTGACGGTCGGCATCAGCATCTATCTGGCCTTGAGCCGGATTATCCCGCCAGTCGTTAATCCAATAGACGTTGCCCCCGCCGTTGTCCACGAAATGTCCATCCCAGATCTTATTGGAAAAGACTTCCTCGCTCAGCTTGTTAGCAATCCATTCGCCATAGGTTTCCCTCTGGATTAGGGGACAGCAGGCTGACATATTAAGCAGCCACATTCCTTTCCAGAAAACGATTTGCTCGCCCTGATCTGATTTTAACAGCCAGCTCGGCCGCACATTCTTAATCTCGCTGATTACCCTGTTTTGCCAGGGCGTGGCCGGATTAGTGGTCGTCCACATTTCCGGAGTGTTGTAGTAGCCAATCAGCTTAATTTGTGGGTTCAATTTTTTTAACGACTTTAGCACGTCATAATTGTTGAACTGGTTTTCAATACAGACTATCAAAACGTCATATTGGCTCAAGCTAGTCGCTTGATCCAGGGTCATTTTGGGACAGGTCCAATAGGCGGCTGTCCGCAGAGGCGGTTTTGTTGTCTGGCAGGCGCTTAGGCCTAAAATAGCGATGAGCGGATATATCATCCAGGCTCTGATTTTAAAAGAACTTTTTTTCATTTTTCCTCCTTTTTCTGTGTTATTTATTAATTACTGAATTTCTCTTAGTTCAAGATATATTACTATCTTCTATGGGGATTGTCAATAAATAGTTATTTCAAAAAAACCTCTCTTACCGAGAGGCTTTCTTGTGTTTAAATCAGCCTATTTTTTCTCCAAGATTAATACCGCATGGCTCATTAATGAGCGCCACTTGAACTTTTCTAGAATATAGTCATATACCTTGCTGAGCAGGTTAAGGCCGAGGAAACGGTATAAATAGCCGTAGGTGAAGGCGAAGCGGCGGTCATCAAGAAGTTTCAGCCCGTTGTCTTCTAAGAGCTTGATCATCTTTTCTAGGCTGCCGTAGGCATATTTTATGGGATAGGCATCGTCGGCTTCTGCACCGCGAAAGAATTGGTGGAAAGCGGTCGGCGTAGCTTTAGCTAATTGGAATTCCGGGGCGAGTGGATTGGAGAGACTGATTATTAAACGGCCGCCCGGCGCTAATATCCTGGCCATTTCTTGTGCCGCTGCTTGGGGATCGCTGACGTGTTCTAGCACGAAGTTGGCGAAAGCCGCCTGATAGCGGGCTGTGGGGATGGGAGCCATGTTTTCTAAAGGGCAGATGAAACTATCGCCGCTGAAGGGGGCGGATACTGAACAATCCTGAACATCGCTACGGTCAGCGATAAAATTTAAGCCCGCTTGTTGCAAGAAGTTCTCTATCACTAGGCTCTTGGCCGCCCCTAAGTTAATAATCCGGGCGGGCGCCGGAATCGAGCTCAGGAATTCTATCAGGGCGGCGATTAAGAACTGTTCAGCAGTGGTCTGCATATTATTTGAGATTGACTAAGAAGGCTTGGTCTTCCTCTAAGCCGGTCTGGAAGCTGATTCCCTGATTGGACATGGCTATCCCAGCCGGCTGGCTAGCCGTTATTTCCTGGTTAAAATTAAGCTTGACGGTCAAGCGGTCGGTGCGGCGGCCCGGTTGTTTCTGGACCAAGAGGCGATAGGCAGAATTATCAGCTGAGAGTGCAGAAACAGCTTGCGGCAGGCGGTAGTGGACGCTTATCTCCCGGGAATCGCCCGGCTCAACCTGGAAGAAGAAGCCGAAGATCGTCTTATTATTTTCCCAGTCGTCTGTAGTATTAAAATCATTCTTCTCCTCATCAAGGCCGTCAATTTTTTCTAAGACGCTGCCTAACGGCGCATATATCCGGGTATAGCTGCGGTAGCGGGTAGTCCGCCAATCAAAGCCGCCTTGATGTTCATAGCGCAGTTTGACGGTCGCCTGCCAGTCTTGGGCGCCGGCCTGCAAGGAGTATTCAACACTCTTCTTAACAACGGCATCAGTTTTAAAAGCGGCTAAATTGGCATCGACGACCATCAGGTAGTCCTGAGTTGGCTGGGCAATCCGGCCGCTGATGCCGAGATTATCGGCCAGAGCCTGCTGGCTAGGATCATTGAAATACAAAAGAATGTTCTTCTCTTTGATATTCTGATTGATAATTTTCAAGGCGGACAGCCATTTTTCAGACGGCAGCTTGAACAGCTTATCCTTTAACTCCGCCAAAAGATCATTAATAATATCTTTACGATCCCATTCGGAGATGTTTTTTTCCTTGTAGGCCATTTCCACATTATATTGCAAGAGTTCTTGGAAATTTTCCGGCTGGTAGGTCTGGCCCTGGACGGTCAGCGGACCGACTAGGCTGATTAGATCAGCGACGAAATCCGGCGTAATGCCGATAATACCCCGGAAATCAAGGGGTGTTTGGCCAACAGCGGCAATCTCGCCGTTATAGAAAGATTGGGCGGTCTGGGCGCTGGTCGGCCAATCAGGCGACCAGTTGGCGTCCCGAAACCACCAATTCTCCACTTTTAGATATTTAGCGATCGCGGCGGGGGGCTCTTTAGTCCAGCGGCCGATGGCCGGCATATCAATATGATAGCTGTCGCCGGTCTGTAGCGATACAATCTCTCCGTCCTTGGTTTTTAATAGGCCATAGGCGCCGATGAAGCCGCCGCTCGGTCGGAGCTCGTCATTATTCTGGAAGATTATCAGAAAGTCGCTCGCCTGCGGATAGCCGCCGAGGATAGGCAGGATCATCGTTAGCGGCAAGGTGTTCTCAAGTAGGTTGGCGGCCTGGCTTAGCTCTCCTTTGATATCGCTCAAGCGGTTATAGACCGGATAGAGAACGCCGAACCGCTTGATCTTATCTAAATTCATGACCGCTAAATCTAAGTTCGCCTTTAATCCGTTTAACTCTGGTTCGGCTTCATAGATTTTCTGCAGGAGGCGGTATTTGTCGGCCGCCGGCAGGCTAGAGAAATCCCCCTGGCCTTTACCTGAATAGAGCGTCGCTAAGTCGCCGGCTAGCGGGACAACCCGGACTAAGGAACGGCTAAGGATCTCGGCCGTCTTTAAAAGATATTCCAGATCGTTTACCTGGGAAGACAGCGGCCGGATATGAGCGATTAAATAATTATTTTGCAGGCGGTCAAGACTGGCCAGGCTGGCGGCAAATTTTTCTTGTCCCTGGATGGCCCTCGCTTCCGCCTCTGTCCAGTTCTGGCTCTGGAGCGCCGCCACCGCCGCGCTTATTTCCTCTTTGCCGGCCAAACCGGCTGCGGCGGCGGCCTTGATGTCCTGGTAGCGGCTGAGCAATAGGATGACTATAAAAATAAAGGCCGCAACGGCTGCCCAGAATAAATATTTTATGATTTTTAGAAACAGCCACAAGACAGTGGCGCCGGTCGTCTTCATACGGGTTTCTTGTTTAGATTATCAATTAGAACGATAGTCTTCCCTTCCAGGACGCTGTATAAGAAAATATCCATCACTTTCTGGCGGTATTCAAATTCCGCCGGCTTCATAATCGTGAAATTCACTTCCCGGCCGAGACGGCTTTCCAGATCTTTAATGAGACTCAAGAAGGCGTTATGAGCCACCTGGCCGACGAAGAGCAAATCGGTTTTTACTTCCACATCGTTGGTGAATATGCCGGTCAAGGCTAGGAATTTAGGCTGGCAGATCTTCTTCAATTCATTAACGAATTTCTGGCCGCAGAGGAGCTGGGCCTTGGCCAAGAGCGCCCGCAATTCTGGATATAAAATAAAATCAGCCTGGCTGCTGAAGTATTTTTTTTCTGAGGTTTTCTTATTAGCGCCAGCTTCTTGAACATTTTCTGCTTTTATCACTCCAAAATCTAACAGATTAGCTAATTCACGCCGCGCTGAATTGGCCGGTAGCTTAAGATTCCGGGCCAACTCGCGCAGTTGATATTTTTGGTCCGGGTGAAGGAGTAGTAAATTGAGTATTTTTACCCTAATCTCTGAGCCAAAAAGCTGGTTTAACATATTTTATTATTTTATAAATTTATAGTATAATATCTAAGGTAAACAGTCAAACGGAAAAAGTCATTTCTAGAACTGTTATTTTTCTTATGTATAACAAGACGGCTCAAATTATTTTAAATTCTGGCAAGGCCTCCGGCCTCAGCGATGTCTATCTGGCTCAGCCCGACTCCCTTAAGGAGAATCTGGCCGGCAAAGTTTTTGTTTTAGCAGAAATAGGGGGCAAGGCCAGCGACAGCCGGAAAGTTTTTGATTTTTTGGTCGCCAGCCTAGAAGATAATTATTATAATGACGAAAAGATCATTCTGCGCGATAAGATCGCCAGCTTGAAGATAGAGAATATTTTTGAAGCCGCTCTAGCTAAAACCAATAAGAGCCTGGCGGAATTTCTCTGGCAGCATAAGCTGCGACTCAATTCCGCAGTCACTAATATTACTTTGGGCTTGATCTATGAAAATAAGCTGCATTTCTCGAACTTCGGCAAGAACCGCGCCCTCCTGGTCTATGGCCGGAATGATAAATATAGCCTGATAAACGTAGAAACTAGCGCCGCGGAAGCTAGCCCGGAAAAACCGCCCACCGGCCCGACAGCGCCGCTAATTTTTTCTTCGGTCATCAGCGGCGAGATTCCCTCTGGATCATATTTTTTCTTTACGAATGAATCTTTGCCGGAATACCTGTCCGAAAAGGAGACGCTCGGCATTATCAGCAAGCTACCGCCTATCGTCGCCGCCGAGCAGATCAAGAATGTCTTGAATAAAATCAATGCCCATGTACCCTTTCTCGGCCTGATTATTAAGAACACGGTCGGCTTGGAGGGAGCTGACCCGCGGGAGGAAATCATGGAGAGCCTAAGCGCCCAAAACTCTATCTCTTCCCTTAATCATACTGAACAAAAGACTGAGCAGATGCTGGCTCCAGCCGGATTAATCAATTTCTCCAAGCTCTCTAAAGGGTTTGGAGGCTGGCTGAAAGGAATGCGCCGGCCCAACGCCGGCCAGCGGCGGGCGAAGATTATAAAACCAGTTCCGGAGACCCCTGAAAAGCCGGTCTTGCGCCAGCCTAACCTTGACTTGGGCCGCATCCGTAGCCTGAATTATCCAGGCAGCGAAGCCCTGCCTTTGAAGGATAAGATATTTTTTCGCAAGAAGAGCTATTGGCTAAAAGGCGCTTTAATTAAAATCTTCAGCTTCCAAAACGTAATCTTCAGAGCGAATTTCTGGTCGGGCGCCTGGCTTAGCCTGAAAAACATTTTTAGAGCCCTCAATCAAAAGAATCGTCTCTTGATTTCCCTATTGCTCATTGCTATCGTTATTTTCGGCACCAGTCTGCTGATCACAAACTGGCAGCAGAAACGCCAAGCGGCCGAGAATAACTTCAACAGCTTAGTTGCTCAAATTACTGAAAAAGAGAATCAGATTGACAGCCATTTATTATATAATGACGAAGCCGGCGCCAAGACCGCCTTGCAGGAAGCTATGGCGCTCATCACCTCCCTGCCTCGCGATAAGAAATATCAGACCACAATCTATGACGAATTATCCGGAAAACTGGCGGGCTTAGCGGAGAAGGTCCAGAAGCTGGTTAAAGTTGACGGCCTGGAAAAAGTCAGCGCTCTCCAGGGCTTAGGAGTTAATAGTTTAGTCTGGGCCGCGGGCCAGCTTTATGGCGCCAGCTCTAAAACTATCTATTCTCTGAACGCTGCCGCCTCTTCTAGCCCGGCCCGCTGGGATATTACGGCGGCTAATAATTTAAGCAACCCCCAGTTTGATCGGAAGGAGAGCCTTTATTATTGGGACGGCAACCAGCTGATTAAGTTCAATATCAAGACTAATCAGAGCGAGGCGCTGGCGATTACCGGCTCTTTAGCGCCCGATGATCAGCTGGCGAGCTTTAAAGTTTTTAACAACAATCTTTACATTATTGGCCGGAAAAACAGTCAGATCTATCTCTATAAGCGCAGCGGCAGCAATTTCGGGGCGAGAAGCGACTGGCTCAAGGAAGCGGCTGATCTCAGTCAAGCCAGCGATCTTTATATTGATGGCGATATCTATGTCCTGGAAAAGAGCGGCGCCGTCCTGAAATTCTTCAAGGGCCAGCGCCAGAATTATTCCGCCAGCGCCATCCTGCCGGAAATGTCCCAAGCCCAGAAGATTATTTCCGGGGATAAATATATTTATCTCTTTGAGGCCAGTTCCCGCCGCTTAGCGGTCTTAGCTAAGAAAGACGGGCATCTCGTCAACCAATATCAGCTCAACTCCGTCAGCCAGCTCCGCGATTTTGCTATTGACGAAGCCAAGCAGCAAGCCTACTTCCTAGACGAGACCGGTCTCTACCGCCTCCAGCTTAATCAATAAGATTTAATATCAAGCAAACAAAAAACATCCTCAACGGGATGTTTTTTGCTATTATCGGTTCAACGATTATTTTAAAGTCACTTTCGCGCCGGCTTCTTCTAATTTCTTCTTCATCGCTTCGGCGGCTTCTTTCTTGACGCCTTCCTTTAGGATCTTCGGGGCGCCATCAACTAAGTCTTTGGCTTCCTTCAAGCCCATCTCGGTTAATTCCCGGACCGCCTTAATGACGTTGATCTTATTGGCTCCGCCTTCGGTAAGTTCTACGTCAAAGCTGTCTTTCTCTTCAGCAGGAGCGGCAGCGCCAGCCCCGGGAGCCATCATCATGGCGGGAGCGGCGGCCGAAACGCCGAACTTCTCTTCTAAGATTTTAACTAATTCTGCTAAGTCCAAGACGCTCATCTTTTCGATTTCGCCGACCAGTTTAGCAAACTTTTCCGGGACGATAACGTCCTTTTTCTCTTCGCTCATAGTTTTAAAGTTAAGATTATTATTTAAATTATATTTTTATTTTTTGCTTTCAATCGCCTTCAAGACATAAACCAGGTTGCGGAGGTTGCCGGCTAAAGCGTTGACAAAGCCGGAAATCGGCGCCTGCATTGAGCCGACCATCTTGGCATACAGCTCAGTCCGGCTGGGCAGTTTAGATAGGGCTTCGACTTCTTGGGCGGACAAGAACTTATTATCCAAGAGACCGCCGAGGAAGACTAGCTTATTAGTCTTTTCCTTATCCTTTCGGAAATTACCTAAGATCTTTGCGGAAGCAACCTCATCGTCGTAAGAGAATACAGCTGCTAATTTGCCATCTAAATCGCGGACATTAAGATTTTCTAAGCCGCTGTCCTTAAAAGCCAGGTTAATCAGGGTTTTCTTGGCAACATAGTATTCGCTGTTTTCCGCCCGGAGTTTAGCGCGTAGCATCTCATTATCTTTAACGCCTAAAGCATTAAAGCCGGCAAAGATAATCGATTTGGATTTCTTTACTTTTTCTTTAATATTACGTAGAATTTCTTGTTTCTGAATCTTATTTTTTGGCATATAAAAAATCTGTGTTACCACAGACGTAAAAAACGCTTAATAGCGAATATTCACCTCGGCAAGATTTACGGCTGTTCTCAAAACAGCGACTTGCGGTCTGCGGTAATCTTTTATTATGAATATATATTAACAGATATTAATTATTTGTCAATACTTGATAGCTAACTATCTTATCCGCAGTCTGGTTTTCCGGCCTCGGTTAGCAAAACGATGCGCCTCATCACGCAGTTTCAGTAAAGTCGCCCGCTGACGGCTTATTAAACTACGGCTGGCGGCCGGCATTTTGCTGGGAAAGACTAACTCATCGCCGCCAAACTTAGAAATACCTACCAAAGGGATAGAGATATCCTGGGCTTCTATAATCCGGCTTAGAAAGCTGATTTGCGGCCGGCCGCCGTCAATTATAATAATATCCGGCCGGAGCCAATCCTGATGCTTGAAGCGCCTGGTTAAGACCTCGGCTAAAGCCCGCTCATCATCCCCAGCCGGTGCCGTCTTAATTTTAAATAGACGATATTCCTGGGGGTTGGCCTGGCCGTCTTCAAAGACAGCCATCGCCCCATAGCTCTCTTTTCCTTGAAAATGAGAGATATCATAGGCTTCCAGGCGCCCAACTTTTTGTTCTTGCGGGTCGTCTTCCTTAGAAAGCAAAGAGACATCCTGGAGATGCTGGAGGGCGGTTAATTTATCCGGATTTTCTTTCATCAGCCGATTGAGCAGGAGTTTTTTATCTCCGGCTAAGAGCAGCTGCAGATTACTGATGTTCTTCTGATATTCCCGGGCACTTATCTTCCCTAAGCAGGCTCCGGGGCAGAGGCCGATTTGGTAATCAAAACAGGCCCGGCCGCTCTGCGGCTGGCAGGTGCCATAGGGGAAGACGCGCCGGATTAGGCGCAAGGCTTTATTGATCAGCTGAAAAGACTGGTATGGTCCGAAGATCCGGCCGGCGCGGTTGGAAAACTTATCTAGTTCCCGGCCACGGATAATCGTCGGCTTGGAGAAAGGACCAGTTGGGATAAAAACATAGACAAAAGAACGGTCATCGCGGTCTTTGACATTATATTTCGGCCAGTATTTTTTTATGTTCTTAGCCTCCAAGACGATTGCTTCTAAAAGACTGGCGGCCACGACATGCTTGATGTCCGCCGCCTGCTTGACCATTTCAGCAATCCGCGGTTCCAGATTAGCCGCTAGATACTGCTTCAGGCGGTTCCTAAGATTAACCGCTCGGCCGACATACAAAACCCGGCCGGACTGATTAAGCCAGAAATAGACGCCAGGCTGCTGCGGCGCTTTAGCAACCTTGTTTTTTATTTTTGAATTCATAGAAATATTTTTCCAAGTCCACCTTCCCTTGCCAAACAATTACCCCCTCTTTCTTTAAGAGTTTGATTTTTTTAGCTGATCCAGAAGCAAAGTCGCCGACCTGTCCGTTGGCGCGGACGACGCGATGACAAGGCGTGCGCGGCGCATCTGGGTTTTTATTCAAAGCATTGCCGACTGCCCGGGCCGCCCCACTGTTGCCGAGCGCTCGGGCTAAGGAAGAATAGGTAGCTACCTTGCCCTGAGGGATAAGACGGGTTAAGGCGTAGACATGATCTGTGAATTTAGCGCTTGACATTTGAAATATAATCATTAAAATTAGGAGCAGTTCGTTATCACGGTCTTTGCCATCTTGTAAGGTCCTTAAGAAACCGGATTTCTCCCATATAGCTAAGTTGAAAAACGGCTATTAAGTTTCGCGTCACTACGTAGGCTCATTTGGCCGGCTCTTCTTGAGGAAAAAGTTCAGAAAGACGAGCTCCTCGTTCAACAGACGAGGCGATAGGCCCATACCCAGTCAGGAGGCTAGACTAAAAGCGGCTTCTAAAGATAGCTTCTGTTCCGATTTCGGATATCTCCGACTTCGCTAAGGAATACCCTTTAGCCAGCGTCTAGGCAGCAGTCAGCCTCAAATTAATTAAATCGGGCCAACCCATTACCAGGTAGAGCAATCTACCTGGTTTTTTTATTTGTCCAATAAGCCGATGAGCAGGCTGCCGATGATGGCCAGGCTGGCGCCGGCATACTGCCAGGGGCGGATTTTTTCCTTATTGAACTTTAATCCTAGGAGCATAGCGACGACCACGTAGCTTTGGGTAATAGAAGTAATAACAGCTAGCTCTCCACCATCAGACAAAGAATAGATAAAACATAGCCAGGACGCGATGTCAACGATTACCATGATTAAGATTAAACGCCAATTTTCCCGGCCGCTTCTGGCTACTTGGCCCAGCTTATTCTTAAACACTAGATAAGATAAGAAAACTAAACCGCCGCAGGACCAGGATAGCCAGAGAACCAGAAGAGCATCGGTTTGGACCGCGTTGACCGCTGTTAAGAAATTAGTTAGGGCTAAAAATAGGGCTGTGATGACTGCGAGAATCGCGCCTTTTTCTAAGATTGGCCGCTTCTTAAGGAAGTAGCAGAGCAGCCAGTGGCGCTCTTTTAGGCGGGTGAAGTCAATAGAGATGAGGATGATGCCGGCAAAAATGAGGCCAATCAGGATTATCTGGAGGACGGATAAGGAATTGCTCAGGAAGATAACGCCGAGTAGGATGGTCAAGGGCAATTCAAAGGCGATAATCGTCTCCACGACGGAGAGCTTGCCGATTTTTAAAGCTTGGAAATGAGCAATCGCGCTGAGTAATCCGACAAGACCTAAGAGAAAAAGCCAGCCGAAGTTTTCTATGGTCAAGGTCGGTAAAGATTTGATGATAAAAGGCAGAAGGAAGATAAAACTGGCCAGGTAGATCCACCAAAGGGTTTCCAGCCAGCCGATTTTCTTGATGGTCCGCTGGATCAGAAAATCGGTCAGGCCCCAGCCAAACATCGCTCCGAAAGCTAATAAGACGGCTCCGCTCATATCTTTTTTGTTAAGGCCGCACTAGAACGCGGCAGGAATTTTTTTAAATATTTTCCCGTAACGCTATCGGTTTCACGGATAATATCCTCGGGCGCGCCGGCCGCCACAATCCGGCCGCCGTCTTCGCCGCCTTCCGGGCCTAAGTCAATAATGTAATCCATTGATTTAAGCATATGCATATTGTGTTCAATCACTAAGACGGAATTGCCTTTTTCTACTAGTTTATTCAGCACGGCTAACAGCATATCAATGTCATAATAATGCAATCCGGTGGTCGGTTCATCTAATAGGTAAAGGGTTCGTTTGCCGAGGGTGTGGGTTAATTCCTTGGCAATCTTAATGCGCTGGGCTTCTCCGCCGGAGAGGGTCGTTGCGCTCTGACCGATCTTTAAATAACCTAAGCCGACAGATTGCAGGACTTTCAGCTTGTCAGTTATCAGATAATTTCCGGCAAAGTGGCTGACGGCTTCGTCAATCGTCAGATCTAGAATCTCGGCGATATTTTTATTTTTATACTTCACTTGCAGAGTCTCCCGATTGAAGCGCCGGCCGCGGCAGACTTCGCACTCCACTAATACCGGCGGCAGGAAATGCATTTCAATTAGGTTGGCACCCGCCCCTTCGCAGGCTTCACAGCGCCCGCCTGGGCGGTTGAAGGAGAAACGAGAGATAGTATAGGCCCTCTCCAAGGATTCTGGTAAAGAAGCGAAAAAGTCTCGGATCGGCGTAAAGATGCCGGTATAGGTCGCCGGGTTGGAACGCGGGGTTCGGCCGATCGGCGACTGGTCAATGACCACCACCTTATTGATATACTCTGCTCCCTTCACTTCTCGGACATTTTCCAGTTTCGTCCGGCCGGGATGATTTTTGAGATGTGTGATATTTTTATAGATAACGTCATACAAGAGCGACGACTTGCCGGAGCCGGACACGCCGCTGATGCCAACTAGGCGTCCTAAGGGAATATCGACATTGGCATTTTTAAGGTTATTCGCCTGGGCACCGCGGATCTTCAAAGCGCCGTGGTTCTGGTCGCGCCGCTTGGCCGGCAGGCTAATTTCCTTCTGGCCGCTCAAGTATTGGAGAGTCAGGGACTTTTTCAAAGCAGTCTTATTCTTCTTCTCGTCCAAGAGCTCCTTCACCGGGCCAACGGCCATTATTTCTCCGCCGTGGACGCCGGCTAAGGGGCCGAGATCCACGAGATAATCCGCAGTCTGGATTGTTTTTTCGTCATGTTCCACGATAATCACGGTATTATTCTTATCACGCAGTTTCTTTAAAGTATCAATTAAGCGCTCGGTATCGCGTTCATGCAGGCCGATGGTCGGTTCATCTAAGACATAGAGCGTCCGGGAAAGATGCGAGCCGATTTGGGAAGAGAGGCGGATGCGCTGGGCTTCTCCGCCGGATAAAGTATGGGCTTCCCTTTCCAGGGACAAATAGTTCAAGCCGACTTTGAGCAAGAATTCTAGACGGCTGACAATCTGGACGACGACATTCTCGGCGATCGCCCTTTGCCGCTTTGTCATCTTTTCATAGTAGCGGTTAAAAAAATCTAGAGTTTTATTAATCGGCAGGCGGCTGACTTCCGCGATGTTCTTATTATTAATTTTTACGGACAGCGCCTCAGGTTTAAGCCTTTGGCCAGCGCAGGCCGAACAGCGCTCTTCTCCGAAAAAATCCGTCCGGCCCAGCCCGGAGCATTCCGGACAGGCACCGTGCGGCGAATTGAAGGAAAATAGGCGGGGCTCCACTTCGGGAAAAGAAAAATTATCATTCGGACAAGTCCAGTTTGAAGAGAGGAGAAATTCATTCTTCTGATATTTAGCGCTTACCAGCCCCTGGCTATACTCTAATGAATTCTCAACCGCTTCAAAGAGGCGCGTCTGGTCGCTGAGCAAAATCTTATCAATCACGATATCTAAATCATGCTTGCTCTTCTGGTCAAGCTTCACTTGTTCCCGGAGCGAATGGATCTTGCCGTCAATCCGCGCTTCGCTATAGCCGAGGCTGAAATAGTTATATAAAAGTTGGTAGTATTCGCCTTTGCGGTCGCGGACAATGGGGGATAAGATGGTAACATATTCCTCTCCTAATTCCTGGCCGCGGTTGATGATGATATCAACCATCTCTTCAACAGTTAGTTTTTCAATTTTCGTACCGCAGAGCGGGCAGAAGACTTCCCCGACCCGGGCATAGAGGACGCGCAGATAATCGTAGATATCGGTTAAAGTCCCAACTGTAGAACGCGGGTTATGCGATAGAGCCTTCTGGTCAATGGAAATGGACGGCGCCAGGCCGATAATTTCATCGACATCCGCCGGTTTCTTCTGGCCTAAGAATTGGCGCATGTAGGGCGACAGCGACTCAACATACTGCCTCTGTCCCTCCGCAAAAATCGTATCAAAAGCCAGCGACGACTTGCCGCTGCCGGAGACGCCGCTGATCACCGTCAGCTGGTTATGCGGGATCTCCACGCTGATATTCTTTAAATTGTGCATCCGCGCTCCGCGGACGATTAGTTTTTCTTTGCTATCTGGCATAATCACTGCTTTATTTCTCAGCCACATCCAAGAATTCCTCAATCTTCTTGGAAATGTTCTGCGGCCTTATGTTGTACTTTTTATTATAGGCTAATTGTTTAATTCTCCGCCGCCCCGCCTCATTCATCGCCCGGCGCATAGAAGCGGTAATGGTGTCAGCATAGAGGATTATCTTGCCTTTCACATTCCGGGCGGCCCGGCCCATCGTTTGCATTAAGGAGGTCTGGCTCCTTAAGAATCCTTCGCGGTCGGCATCTAAGATAGCCACGAGGGTCACTTCCGGCAGATCTAAGCCTTCGCGCAGGAGATTGACGCCAATCAAGACATCAAACTTCCCTTCCCGGAAATTCTTTAAGATTTCTGTCCGCTCCATGGTTTTTATATCTGAATGCAGATAGTTGGCTCTCATGTTCCGGGCATTGAGATAGGTATTTAAATCTTCGGCCTGCTTCTTAGTCAAGGTATTAATGATCGCCCGTTCGCCGAGGGCGGCAATTTTTTTAATTTCTTCCATCACATCATTAATCTGGCTGTAATTCCTAGTCTTGTCAAACACGGGCCGGATTTCAATCTCCGGATCAACCAAGCCGGTCGGCCGGATAACCTGCTCGACAACCTGCTGGGAATGTTTCTTTTCATAGTCGCCGGGCGTAGCCGTCGTGCAGACGATCTGGCCGACGCGTTTCTGGAATTCTGGGAACTTCAAGGGGCGGTTGTCTAAAGCCGACGGCAGGCGCCAACCATATTGGACCAAAGTCTTCTTCCGCGCCTGGTCGCCGTTATACATCCCCTGGATCTGAGGAATAGCAATATGGGACTCATCAATGATGGTTAGAAAATCCGGCTGGCCCTTCTTCCAAGGGAAATAGGCGAGCAGGGCGTCCGGCGCCTGGCCGGCTAATTTTCCGGTCAGATGGCGGGAATAGTTCTCAATCCCGTGGCAATAGCCTAAGGTGCGCAGCATCTCTATATCATAGCGGGTGCGGCGCTCTAAGCGCTCCGCTTCTAAGAGCAGGCCTTCTTTCTGGAAATAGGCGAGGCGCTCTTTCAGCTCGACCTGGATATTTTTAATGGCGGCGGCAATCTGCGGCTGGGTAGAGACGAAATGCTTGGGCGGGAAGATGGCAATTTCTTCTAAATTGCCGATGATATTTCTGGTAAGATTATCAATGACGGCGATCTCTCTGATTTTTTGGCCGCTAAGTTCCAGGCGGTAGATGATATTCTCCGACATCGGCCGGATTTCAAAGACATCACCCCGCACCCGAAATTCGCCCCGCTTAATTTCTCCGCTCGTCCGCTTGAACTGGATTTTAACCAGCTGGCGGATTAAGTCGGCGCGGACCAAGGGCTTGTCTTTCTCTAAGACTAAGCGCGCCTCCAGATAGGTCAGGGGCACGCCTAAATTATAGATGCAGGAGACCGAAGCGACGATAATGACGTCGCGGCGGGAGACCAGGGCCGAAGTGGCGCCATGGCGCAGGCGGTCGATCTCTTGGTTAATCATCGCTTCTTTATCAATATAAGTATCGGTAATCGGCAGATAGGCTTCCGGCTGGTAGTAGTCATAATAGGACACGAAATAGTGAACGGCGTTTTCCGGAAAAAAGTTCTTATACTCCCGATAGAGCTGGGCGGCCAGCGCCTTGTTCGGAGCGATCACTAAGACCGGCCGATCCATTTCTTTAATCAGATTGGCGACTGTAAAAGTCTTGCCGGAGCCGGTCACGCCTAAAAGCGTCTGGCAGGCCAGACCTTTTTCCAGGCCGGCTTGCAGCTTCTTGATGGCCGCCGGCTGATCGCCGGCTGGCTGGAACTTGGCGTGTAATTCAAAAATCTTTTTCATGTTTTTTAATCGACAAAGTCAATCCGCTGCTGGGCGACTAACAGCTCTTTTTCTGATAAGGGGGTTCGCGATTCGCGCGGCCGGCTGCTAAAAAGAATTAGAAAGGCTAGGGCCGCCAAGAAACCGCTCATGATAAAGGGCCAGTGCTGGTTGAGAGTAAAGAGCCAGCCGGCTAATATCGGGCCGATAATCATGCTGACGGAAATTATTGAAGCTAAAACGCCGAGGATCGCGCCCTGCTCCTGTGGGGCGCCGTGCTTGGCCGTCTGACTGGTGATCGTTACGCGTAGGACGGATTGGATAATACTCATGATAATCAAGCCGCTGATGAATAAAATTAAATATTTTAAACTCATCAGCCAGAAGCCGAAAGCTAAAATCAGGCTCAGCCAGATATTCAAGCTGGTCTCCTGGAAATATTTCAGCCAGATTTTCTTTAAGGCAAAGCCCTGGTTAATTACTAGTATAACGCCGATGCCGGTCAGGAACAGACTGACGATAAAGGAATTAAAATTAAAGACACCTTCTAGGTAAAGAGCTAAAACGGAATGCTCAATAGCAATGGCGATGCCGAAGATGAACCAGGCCGCTAAGCTGGATCTTAGCCGGCGGTCGCGGAGGGCTTTAATAATCGGTCGGACAGGATTAAGACTTAGTTGTTGATCCTTATTCTTCTGTAAATTAGTTTCCGGCAGAAAGAAGACGACAAAAAAGCCGTTCAAGATTGCCAAGGCGCCGACGCACCAGAACGGGAAAGCTAAAGAGATTTGGCTGAGAATGCCGCCGAGCGCCGGGCCGATAATCAGACCAATGCCAAAAATCGCTCCGATTAATCCCAAGCTGGCTGTCTTCTCTTTCTCGTCCTTGGCAATATCAATCAAATAGCTTTGAGCGACGGAAAAGTTGCCGGCCGCCGCCCCGTCAATTATTCGGCCGATAAATAGAAAGATTATATTCGGAGCGGCTGCAAAGATCAGCCAGCCCAGAGCGGTGCTGAAGATGCTGACGATTAAAGCCGGGCGCCGGCCCTGCTTATCCGACCAGGCCCCGAGGAGCGGGGCGCTGAAAAAAGCGAAGAAAGAAAAGGCCGCGAAAAGCAAGGTTATCGTTAAGGGCGAGGCGCCGAAGGATTTAACATAAAAAGGCAGAATCGGGATAATCAAACCAATTCCTAAAACGTCAATAAAGACGGTTAAGAGGATAATCGCTTTTTTCTTGGACATAATTTTTTAACTGGCTCAACTTCTATTGCAATTGGCCTAACAAGTAGTTCGGTAGATTTTTAACGGCGTTATTCTGGTGTTTCTCAACCGCCTTGAACATCGCCGAGGCTTCCTGGCCACAGCCGTTTAAAATCTTCTCCCCGCCTGGATGGATGCCTAATTTAATATAGGGGCTGAGATCATAGACCTGGCCATCGATTGCCATCCAGCAGTCAGCCGGAGTATTGTACTTAGCGACTTCCTCTAAAGTCAGGCTGGCCGTCGGAGTGGTTCCGACCGGCTCATTATTTGTCGGATTGCCTGTCGGTTGATTATCAACCGGCGCCGGCTGGTTACCGCTAGTGCAGGCCGCCAAAACGACTAAAAATATGGGTAAAACTAAAAAAAGATAAGTCTTTTTCATAATTTTTCTTAAAATTAATTAAATTATATGTAAGTAGTATTATACTGGTATTAAAGAAAAAGTTCAACAGTTTGTTAAGATGAATAAAAATCCGGCAATCTGTTGGGGATAAATTGACAAAACTATTTAAAAATCATAGGCTTTAGATAAGTAATCCCTTATTTTTTTCTTTAACAAGCAATAATGTGATATGGAAGACCCCAGAAAAATCTTAGAAAATCCGGAAATCTTAAGAAAATTTAAATTTCTGGAAATCGAGCCAAAAAATGGCGGCCCGAAAATAAGAGGCCAAATTTCTTCAATCAGCGATCAGTCAACTACGGAAAACGGCGATTTGCTACTCAGCCTTGATTTTTGTGCGCAGCAATGTTTAGGTTGGGAAGACTGGGTGGCGCCTGATCAGCCGTTATCCCAACTACGCTTTATTTTCGCTTATGAAAGATTCACTTGGCTCGGCTTGACGGCCTGTCCGATTCTTATAGTCATCGACGACTCCGGCCGCGAATTTTTATTCTTCAAAGAAGAAGACGAATATGTCAAAACGAACCGCGGGTTCAAAGCTTAACAAACAAAAAAACAAAGTTCAGCAAACAAAAAAATCACTGGATAACAGTGATTTTTTATTAGGCGGACCAAATTATTTTTTCTGATACATCCCCTGGGAACATTCCTTCTTCTCCAAGCCGAGCAGCTCTATTTTAGTGCTTCCCTCTTCCGTCAGGCCGCTTGGTCCGTAGAAACGGCAGGCATGGCATTCGGTAAGGTATTCTAAATTCTTGATTTTTTCCTGGCCGTTCTTGATTTCTTTATAGTATGAACAGACTCGCCCGCCGCCATATTCCTCGCAGTCTTTTAGAGCACCGCCGGGCGCCGGGCTGAAATAGACTGCCGGGCATTCCTTATAAACTCCCTCAGGCACGATGATCGCCGTTTCCACTTTTTCCACCGGCTTGACACTATTAGGGTCTAATGAGGTGTTTTCAGTAGTTAGTGGCTTCTGGCCGCAAGCGCTTAAGACTAATAAAAGCAAAGGCAAGATAAGGATTATTCTCTTTTTCATAGTTTTATTAATTACTTCTTATAGTTCCATCTTCCCACTTTTTTCCTAAAAAATCAACTCTGCTAAGCTAACAAAAACCCCGCTAATTCCTAGCGGGGTTCTTTAAAAAGAACGATTAAACTACTGCTCTAAAGCGTCATACCAAAGTTTGAATTCAGGATCGCACCAGCGATGAGCATTAATGAACAGACGCAGCCAAGGACTGGCCAATTGCTTAGTTTCCTTAAACCACTCCGCCGGCCAATAGGGCCATTGGTAGCGCAGGAAACTCCTTTCCGGGTGCGGCATCATCGCTAAGTGGCGGCCGTCTGAATTACAGAAGCCGGTCATGCCGAAAGCTGATCCATTCGGATTGAAAGGATGCTTAGCTGTCGGTTGACCATGATCATTAACATAGCGGATTGGCGCTAATTTATTGGCGATAATCTTACCGAAAACCCACTCATTAAAATAGGCTTGTCCTTCGCCATGAGCCACCCAGACGCCTAAGCGTGAACCGACCAAATCGTCAAGCCAGGTATAATCGGCCGGGCTATTCAGGATTTTTACATTCAAAAAATGACTCTCAAACTTTTGGGAATTATTCTGAATGAAACGCGGCTGATCGACATCATCTAAGTGTTCTACAGGCACCCAGCCGAGCAGCATTTCCAATTGCGCCCCGTTACAGACCCCTAAAGACAAAGTATCCGGACGTTCATAGAATTCAGTGAACATCTGGCGGAGCTGCTTGTTGAAGCGAATCGTTGCCGCCCAGCCCTTGGCTGAATCTAACACATCAGCATAACTGAAACCGCCCACGAAAGTGGCCACCCGGAAATGCCGCAGATCTGCCCGACCGTTAATGAGATCGGTCATATGGACATCAACCGGATTAAAACCGGCCCAATGGAAGGCGGCGGCCATTTCTTCGTGGCCGTTGCTGCCTTCTTCCCGAATGATGGCGACTGGCAAATCCGACTTCCAGATTTTCCGATTAACCACAGGAACCGGCCGAAGGTTCTCGAAACTTAAGCCCGGCCGATTGGAATTGTGGTATCGCGCTTCACTAGCGCAATCCGGATTACTCTGCAATCTTTGGATATTAAAGCTAGTTTCTGACCAAACTTGATGCAGATGCGATAGTGAACGTCGGAAGCAGTAATCATCCGCCGTGTTGCGGATTGTTATCGTCTTCTCAGCGCTAGTCTGGCCGATATACTGCCAGGCGACGGTGTAAAGATCCAGGATAGAGACAACATAATCGTAGTCGCGGGGAAGCACCTCAACCACCCAGCCGGCTTCTTCATGGAACAAGGCTGGCCAAGGGTTTTCTTTAGGAAAATCCAAGCTTAAATCCAAGCCGCAATTGCCGGCCCAAGCCATTTCCAAAAGAGTGGTGATTAGGCCGCCCTTGCTGATGTCGTGCATGGCCATGATGCTCCGGCAAGCCAGTAGATTCTGCACAGCTTCGAAGCCGTTAAGCAAATCATCGGCCTCAATATCCGGGGTCTCATTGCCTAATTGGGAATGAACCTGGGCTAAAGCCGATCCGCCTAAACGCCTCTTTCCGCCGGCCAAATCAATATGAATCAAGCGGCTGTCCGCCGGGTGTTTAATGTCCGGCGTGACTTTTTTGGAAACATCGTTCATGGGAGCATAGGCGGAAAGAATTAGCTGACTGGGAGACTTCACGTATTTAACTTCCCCGTTCTCTTCCGTCCGGGTTACCATGGACAGGCTGTCTTTTCCTCCGTCGATAGCAATACCTAAATAGACCATGATATCCCGGAGGGCTAAGGCGGCATCATACAGCCGCGCGCCTTCACCTTTCTGCTTGGGCGCCCACATCCAATTGCCTGAGCATTTTACATCAGACAAGTTGGTAATCAGGGCGGACGCTAGGTTAGTCAGCATCTCGGCGACCGTCATCCGGGCGGCCGCCCGGGGATTAATAATCATCTCCAGATGCTTTTCGCCGATTGCCGTCGCCGCCCCGCTGAACTCTCTCCGATTATTGGGGAACAAGCTCTGGGTGATGACTGCGACATCGGCGACCGTCAACTGCAAGGGCCCGCAACAAGGCTGCTGGGCAATTTTCCCAGTGACGCTGCGGTCGACTTTGCGGGTCAGAAAATCCTTAGAGCCGACCGACAAGAGCCGCAAGACCGAGTCTAAAGCGCGTTCCATGCTTAAATCCGCCGGCAGCTGCAAAGGCTCCAGAATCCGTTCCAGATGGACATCGGAAAAGGTTTTCTGGGGCAGATTGCCGAGTACTTCAGCGAGATTTAGATTGACGGGAACGGTATTGTCTGAAGAATCAACGACTTTAAAATAGCCGTCGCCGGTCACTTCACCAAGCACTTCGCAATTGATTTTCTCCCGGGTGCAGATTGCCTGTAATTCAAGTAAACGATCAGGATGGATCAACAGGCCGTTGCGCTCCTGATATTCACAGATCCAGATTTCCACGACCGACATGGTCGGATCGCCGACATTTATTTTACGAATGTCGATAGTTCCACCGGTTTTCTCCACCAATTCCTTTAAGACATTGGCTGGCCCGCCGGCCCCTTGGTCGTGGATGCTGACAATCGGATTATTATCACCCATAGCAATACAGGCGCGGATAACATTATTCCCTTTCCTGGCCATTTCACCGTCGCCGCGCTGGACAGCATTAAAGTCCAGAATGGCGGAGTTGTCCCCTTGATTGAAAGACGAAGCTGCTCCGCCGCCGAAACCGATGCGATAGGCGGGTCCGCCGATTTGGACAATCAACAGGCCGGCCGTCGCTTCGTTCTTTTCTACATGGCGGCTGTCGATTAAACCCAAGCCGCCGGTAAAGAGAATCGGCTTAAGATAGGCCTGGCGTTCGCCGTCCGGCAGAGTAATATCTACCGAAGCAACAGTCCCACAGATCACTGGTTCGCCGAAAGTATTGCCGTAATTAGAAGTGCCGTCTGAACCTTCGATC
>Ga0172375_10004488_pt1 | contig 20583 bp, 15 predicted proteins | sample LakKiv1m_FD_114537 | JGI IMG/M metagenome (GOLD analysis project Ga0172375, IMG submission 114537) | Freshwater microbial communities from Kabuno Bay, South-Kivu, Congo - kab_092012_11.1m | ecosystem: Environmental > Aquatic > Freshwater > Lake | place: Democratic Republic of the Congo...
TCCGGAACTTCATGTTTTTCCTAATCCATCTGAGGATATCGTTAGGGTGAAATTCAAAGACGAGCCTTCCCGTAAGCTGATCATACAGCTTTTTGACATAACCGGAAAAAGCGTCATGGAGATCCATGATGTTAGAGGTGGCGAAGTTTTGGTTGATCTTAAAAATCTTTCCGATGGGATGTATTTTATATATTTGAAGGAGAATGAGAAAATTATCGCAGTAGGGAAAGTCGCATATTTTGAATGAAATCAAAAAACCGGATTATGACAAAATTTAAAAACAGTGATTCATTTCAGATCCTTTTAATAATCTGCGGATTACTTATTGTAAATCCTTTATTTTCGCAGCATCCTGTAATCTACAAACCCCTTGTCTGGTCAATCGTGGCGACTTATACCATTCCGGGTAAAGCTTCCGGTCTGGCATGGGATGGAGCCTATATCTATTCCGGCATATACGGGGTGGATGGAAATAAAATCTATAAGTTTGATCCTTCAAACGGGACGTATTCATTACAATGTACAGGTCCCTTCGAAGATGCTTTCGGGCTTACCTATATTGGTCCCAATCTTGCGACAATCAAACAACCGACAAACTCTTCCCAGCCGGCGCATATCCTGGAGTTTACTATGGCAGGTAGCCAGGTGAATACCATTACCCTTCCCGACCATTATATGTCGGGAGTCGCATATGATGCCGGGAACTATTGGGTTTGCACGTACTACAACGATCCGGGAGTGGTTTATAAGGTGAATGGTCAGGGAACAGTCCTGTCGTCATTTATCCCTCCAAACAACCAGCCTTGGGACATCTGCCTGCAGGGCAGCGACCTCTGGATTGCCGACTATTACGGGAATATGCTTTATAAAGTGACTACCAGCGGTACGCTTCTCGAAAGCCACGCCTCGGAAGGAATTAAACCATCGGGCGTAGTTTACGATGGTACTTACCTATGGTACTGTGACGGTGAACTGGGATCGAACAGTACGTTATATAAGATCGATTTGCAGGGAAGCGGTACTCCCATCATCTATGTTCCGGTTACCAGCCACGATTATGGAACTGTTACCATAGGCAATTCATCCACCTGGAACTGCGAGGTTCAGAATACCGGAACTGCTAACCTTGTTATCAATAGTATCACTATTCCAAGCGGAGTACCAATTTCTACAACCTATAACACTCCGGCAACAATTTACCCGGGAAGTACAGCCCAGATTCCACTCACTTATTCGCCGATAACCAGTGGTACTCTTAACACACAGATATCTATCAACTCCAACGATCCGGTGAATCCTACGGTTGATGTGATCCTCACCGGGAATGCTGTATTCTCCGGACCGCATCTGAACATTACAACCACCACCCATAGTTGGCAGGAACGCCGGAAGAATGCCTATTCCCGTTGGAACCTTTCCGTTGCTAACAACGGAGATCAACCACTGATCATAACTGAGTTGAATATGTCTGACTCACATTTTATTGTAGATGAAGGGGCGACTCTTCCGATTACAATTCCTACTCTGGAGTCGGCCAAGATAGGGATTTGGTTCCATCCCTCAGAAGCAGGTCAATTCTCAGGAACTCTCAGCATTGTTTCAAATGATCCGGGTCAGAATCCTTTTATTATAAGTCTTCTTGGTACAGGCGTTGACACGTTATACCTGATGGGAACTCCTCTCTGGAACTATACGATCCTTTCTTCCTATGATAATAGTCCGAAAGCTATTACCCCGATCCCGGATATCACCGGAGATACGGTTGATGATGTGATTATTGCTTCAGAAGATGATTACATACGTTGTTTCAACGGGAATGCTTCCGTTACCGGGGATGTCCTCTGGGAAAAGGAAGTTTATGCGGGTTCCGTATATCAGCAGAATGCGGTGGCCATTATCGACGACATAGACAATGACGGATTTAAGGACGTGATCGCCGGTACTGCCTGGGGTGACCGTTCCATAATTGCTTTATCGGGTAAAACCGGATTACAGATATGGAAACACAACACGCATGAATTCGGTGACGGAGGATGGGTTTATCAGGTTGATACAAAGTACGATTTCAATAACGACGGTTTCCGGGATGTACTCGCGGCAACGGGTGATGACGGGAATGGTACCGGACCGCGCAGGGCTTATTGTCTTAATGGTAAGACCGGGTTAACGATTTGGTCAAGGCCTGCACAGGGAGCTGCCTTTGCCGTGATCGGGATAGAGGATTTTACTGGTGATGGGAAGCCGGATGTAGTCGCCGGCGCTACTTCGGCAAGTGAATCGGAAGGGAAGGTTTTTGGAATTGATGGGAATAACGGTTCACTCAAATGGACCTTCACAACCGCCGGCTCCTTGGTTTGGGCGCTGATGCAAATCGACGATGTAACAGGCGATGGGATTAAGGATGTGGCTTCAGGCGATTTTTGGGGGAATATTTATTTTCACAATGCCGTTACCGGGGCACAGGTTAACAAAATAACAATTGCTTCCGCGATAATTCTTCGTTTTGAAAATATGGGAGATGTCAATGGCGATGGTCATCCCGACATCCTGGTTGCCCACAGTACTGCAAAAGGAGTTGTTGTCAACGGCTTTACCAATACGATTTTATGGCAAAAGCCCTTAGCCGATAAATCGTGGACCGTCACCAATATGGGAGATATTAACTGGGACGGGGTGAACGATGCAGCTATAGGAACTCTTTATACAGACAACTGGAGTTATTTTCTGAACGGGATCAATGGAAATATATTTGAATCTGTTCCAGTGTCTGATGCCGTGGATGCCCTGTCGTCCATTCCCGATATTGTCGGGGATGTCAGTCATGAACTGATTGTCGGTGCAAGAAACGGTTCAATAACATGTCTTTCCGGAGGTTATGACAGTACAACCGTTGTGGTTCCCGCGAAGAACAATCCTTCATTCACTGTTTCTCTCTATCCTAATCCGTGTCAGGAGGTACTCAATATCACTCTGAAACTTCGGTTTTCTTCGGATGTGACCATTTCAATCTCCGATATGACCGGAAGAAATCTATATTCAAGAGTTATCCCTGGTGAGCGGGCAGGAATCCACACCTACACCTTAAACCGGAATACTATTGATCCAGGCGTGGTTCAACAGGGCGTCGGTATAATCCGGATAGAAACGCAGCAGGGAGTGTTCCATGGTAAGGTTATATTCGGGGAATAAAGAAATTGATCCGATCCTGGTCCCCCTGTTCATAACCTTTCCTTGCATCTGAATGAGGGATATGTTATTTTTACCGGCATATTAATCAGCTTCCCCTATGGCAACAAAAGTCAATATTTTTTCAGGTCAGGCGACTACTTACCTGGCCGAGAAAATAGCTCAAAGCTACGGCACTGAGCTGGGCAAAGTATCCGTGGTTAAATTTGCCGACGGTGAATTCCAGCCCTCTTTCGAAGATAACATCCGGGGTACCGATGTATTTCTTATTCAATCGACCTATGCTCCTTCCGATAATTTATTCGAGTTGTTGATGCTTATAGATGCTGCCCGCCGTGCTTCCGCACGTACCATTGTTGCTGTAATACCTTATTTCGGTTATGCCCGTCAGGACCGTAAAGACAAACCACGTGTGTCCATTGCATCCAAACTTGTAGCCAACCTGTTATCGGCAGCAGGCGTCAACCGCGTCATCGCACTTGATCTGCATGCCGACCAGATCCAGGGATTCTTCGATGTCCCGGTCGATCACCTATACGCTTCATCCGTTTTTATTCCTTACCTGAAAAGCCTTCACCTTCCTGATCTTATTTTCGCTTCTCCCGATACAGGCGGGACCAGAAGAGCCGGATCATACGCCAAGAATTTCCATACCAATTTTGTCATCTGTTACAAACACCGTTCAAAGCCTAATGAAGTTGAAAAAATGGCGCTTGTAGGAGATGTGAACGGGAAGGATGTAGTATTGTTAGATGATATTGTCGATACGGGTGGAACGCTTTGCAGAGCGGCAGATATCATCATGTCAAGCGGAGCAACGTCCGTCAGGGCGATGGTTACACATCCATTGTTATCGGGCAAAGCTTATGAAGCAATAGAAAAATCGAAACTTCATGAACTCGTGGTAACCGACACCATTCCCCTTCAAAAGGAGAGTCAAAAAATAAAGGTTGTCAGTACGTCCGATCTTTTCGCTGAAGTCATACGCCGGCTAAAAAAGAAGGAATCGATCTCGTCGTTATTCAAATTTTGATAAAAACGATACTGTATATTGGATGCTGTAGAGATGATCTTCTGAATGATGTATCTTAAATCTTGAATCCCTGACCCTTTGGAATTACCGAAAATATTCCTATTTTTGCAGCCCGAAAAAGCTGATGGATCTGTAAACTGATAAACCGGATCAACGAGTTTTTCCAGTAACCAGCATCCAGTATCACGCATCGGTATCAATAAAAATAATCATTAAATAAAAAATTAACCATGAGAACGGTATCATTGAGCGGCTCCCTCCGTGGGAGCGTAGGGAAAAAAGATGCCAAAAAACATCGCCGGGAAGGTAATATTCCTTGTGTGATGTACGGCGGAAAGGAGCAGGTTCATTTTGTTGCCAGTGAAAAAAGTCTGGCCAAAATATTAAACACACCTGTCGTTTCCCTTATTAAATTAAATGTCGGGGAAATGGTGTATGATTCAATATTCCAGGATGTTCAATATCATCCGGTCACCGATCATATCCTACATGTCGATTTCCTTGAGATCCATCCGGATAAACCAGTCACTATCGGTGTTCCTTTCAAGCTGATCGGAGTTCCTGAAGGGGTTCTCAAAGGTGGCAAAATGGATAGGAAAATGCGCAAACTAAAGGTCAAAGCGTTATCCAAGGATTTGCCAGAACACATCGATGTCTATGTTACATCGTTGGAAATTGGACAGTCGGTCAAGGTTTCCGATCTTACTCTTGATAAAATCACTTTTCTTGATTCTCCCAACAGCGTTATTGTTGGCGTTCGCACCGCCCGTACAGTAGTTGAAGAAGTTCCTGTAGTTGAAGAAGGCGTTGTTGAGGAAGGAGCAGTTGAAGGCGAAAAGAAGGAAGAAGGTGAAAAGAAGAAAGAAGGAGAAAAGAAGAAAGAAGCCAAGTAATCCTTGAAATATCTAATTGTCGGACTCGGCAACATTGGTGACGAGTACTCGAATACACGCCACAATATCGGCTTTATTGCTGCCGATGCTGTGGCATTTTTTTTTAAAGTACCGTTCGAATCCGGACGTTATGGCACAACAGCAAGGAAGAGTTTCAAGGGTCGGTCTTTGGTAATCTTAAAGCCTTCCACCTATATGAATCTAAGTGGGAAAGCTGTCCGGTACTGGATGAACAAGGAGAAGATACTTGCTGAAAATATCCTGATAATCGTTGATGATCTTGCTCTGCCTCTTGGCGCCCTCCGTTTACGGGCCAGAGGAAGCGACGGAGGTCATAACGGTCTTATAAGTATTGATGAATACCTGGAAACTTCCGAATACGCCCGGTTGCGTATCGGTATCGGCAACGATTTTGCCAAAGGTTACCAGGTAGATTATGTTCTTGGGCGCTGGACTGCCGAAGAAGAAAAAATACTCCTTCCACGCCTTGAAATGACCGTCGACCTTATAAAGAGTTTTATTTTGACCGGCATCGAACGCACGATGAATGTTTATAATACCAAGGGTAGGATGAAGAGTCCCTGACATTGGGCAGATATAAAATGATGTTAACCTAACTTTTCAATTATGGAATGGATCCTTACAACCTTTCGTCAGCACTCTGAACTAGCGATTTTCATGACCATTGCCCTGGGATTTTTTATTGGAAAATTTAAATACAAGACTTTTTCCCTCGGTAACGTCACCAGCGTTCTGCTTATCGGGGTCATCGTCGGGCAGATGAAGATCGACATTTCACCTGAAGTCAAACAGGTATTTTTTCTGATTTTCCTTTTTTCAGTCGGATATAGCGTCGGTCCGCAATTTTTCAACAGTCTGAAAAAGTCGGGAATTCCGCAACTCATATTTGCATCCATAATGTGTGCATTCCTGTTGGTGATAACCTGGCTGCTGGCAAAGATGATGGGATATAATGCCGGCCAGGCAGTTGGTTTGTTTGCCGGCGCACAAACCATCTCAGCTGTGATCGGGGTGGGAGGCGAAACCATTAACTCACTGGCCCTTGATCCGGCCACAAAGCAAACCATGATCAATGCCATTCCCGTATGCTATGCGGTTACCTATCTCTTCGGCACGATTGGATCGGCTGTTGTTCTTGCCCAACTCGGTCCGCTTTTCTGGGGTGGTCTGAAGAAAGCCAGGAAACAATGCCGTGACCTGGAAAGTAAAATGGGTGTTGACTCCGCAGATCAACCCTCTATGATTTCTTCCTTTTCCAACATCATTTTTCGCGGATTTAACCTGGGTGAAAATTCCATCGCCCTTGGCAAGACTGCAGTCGAGCTTCAACAATATTTCATTACCAAGGGATATAGAATCTATATAGAGCGGATCCGGAAAAAAGGCACCCATGCCGCTCTGGATATTCCCGGCGATTATAAATTCGAGGCACATGATGACATTGTATTGCAGGGCAGGGGTGATTATTTGATCTGTGAGGAAAAAGAGATCGGAAGGGAAATATTTGATCGTCAGTTGCTTGCCTTCAAAGTAGAATCGGTTAAAGTTTTACTTACGAACCATGAGTTGGATGGCCGTACCTTCACCGAATTGAGTCATCAGCGGTATGATCTGAAAGTCTCCGTACAAAAAGCGACAAGGGGCGGGATTGAAATTCCCCTATTACCACAGACACAAATTCATACCGGGGATATTCTTTCCCTGATCGGCCCTGCCGGTGACGTTGAGAAGGCCGTAAAACTGCTGGGCATACCCGATGTCATGACTGACAAAACCGATATGATCGCCCTGGGTCTTGGTATCTTTTTAGGGGGTTTGGTTGGTGTTCTGGCATTGCATGTCGGAAAGGCAACATTAAGCCTGAGCACCAGTGGCGGCGCCTTGATTGCAGGATTATTTTTCGGGTGGCTCCGTTCCAAACATCCCAATCATGCCCAGATCCCGGAGTCCGCCTTGTGGATCATGACGACCCTTGGATTGAATGCCTTCATTGCCGTCGTCGGAATTTCGGCGGGACCCGGATTCGTACAAGGATTTAAAGAAGTCGGTGCGATGTTGTTCGCTATTGGCGCCCTTGCTACAGTGATCCCATTGCTTTTTGGAATTATCATGGCCCGGTATGTTTTTAAATTCGACGTCGCTTTAGGATTGGGTTGTTGCTGCGGCGCACGAACGACCACGGCCGGATTACCCGCCGTTCAGGATGCACTTGAAAGCAAGCTTCCGGCCCTCGGATATACCGTGACCTATGCGGTTGGAAATACCTTATTGATCATATGTGGAATAATAATTGTCTTTTTAATCAATTAACCTATAAAATATGAAGCCTGCCATACCGAAAATAAAGACATCCCGTAAAATCCAGGAAAAACTGGAACAGATGAGTCCATTTGAACTGAAAAACAATTTGATCGACCTGGCCAATCATCACACCAATAAAGGTAGCCACACTATGCTGAACGCCGGACGCGGTAATCCCAACTGGATTGCCACCACTCCCCGGGACGCGATGTTTACTTTGGGGAAATTTGGCATGGAAGAGTGCAAAAGGGTCATGAATTACAAGGAGGGTCTTGCAGGTATTCCTGAGCAAAAAGGAATCGCCAAGCGCTTTGAAAAATTTTTGAAAGAAAACAAAAGTACTCCCGGAACCGGCCTCCTGTCTGAACTTTACAAATACGGACTGGATCGTCACCAGTTTGATGCCGATGCGTTTGTGCATGAACTTGCCGAAGGGGTAATTGGCGACCAGTACCCGGTACCTGACAGGATGTTGAAACATCCCGAAGCAATCGTACACGATTACCTGGTCCGGGAAATGTGCAGCAACAAACCCCCAAAAGGATGCTATGACATTTTTGCCACAGAGGGCGGAACCGCTGCAATGTGCTATATTTTCGATTCGCTCATACAGAATTTCCTGATCAAACGGGGCGACAAAGTAGCAATTTTTGTTCCGACCTTTACCCCGTACATTGAAATTCCTGAACTCGACCGTTTTAACTTCAACGTTACACTTATTAACGCAAAGGGGCTGAACAAGGATGGTATGCACAACTGGGAATATCCCGATCAGGAACTTGACAAACTGAAAGATCCTCAGATAAAAGTGGCCTACCTCGTCAATCCAAGCAATCCGCCCTCAGTTGCATTGAGTGCAAAAGAACGTAAGAAGATCATCGGCATCATTAAAAAGGATAATCCCAACCTGATGTTTATCACAGATGATGTTTACGGAACATTTGTCAATGGATTTCGCTCTCTCATGGCCGAGATCCCGCATAATACGTTGGGGGTTTATTCATTTTCAAAATATTTCGGATGTACAGGCTGGCGTGTGGGTGTTATCGCCCTTCATGAAAAAAACATCTATGACCGGCTGATCAAAGAACTGCCGGAAAGCAAGAAGAAAGCGCTTCATAAAAGGTATCATTCCATCCATCTGCATCCCGAGCAACTTAAATTCATCGACCGTCTGGTAGCTGACAGCCGGAGCGTGGCTCTTAACCATACGGCCGGCTTATCTCTTCCACAACAGATACAGATGATGTTGTTTTCTGCCTTTGCCCTTTTCGACAAGAAAAATGCTTATAAACAACTCACCAACAAGATTGTGCAACATCGCCTCCATCTGCTGTTCGAAGGAATGGGTTTCATAATAAAACCCAATCCCAACAGAGCTGGTTATTATTCCGAACTGGATATTATGCTATGGGCACAAAAGAATTATGGCAACAGTTTCGCCCGGTACCTGAAGGAGAACTATGAACCCGTGGATATTCTCTTCAGGCTTGCTGAACTATGTTCTGTTGTCTTACTCAACGGCGGTGGGTTTGACGGACCGGAGTGGTCGATCCGCGTCTCACTGGCCAACCTTGATGACAAATCTTACACGGCCATTGCCAAAGGAATTGTAAAAATTGTTACCGAATATGTTGATGACTGGAAAAAGAAATATCCCGGGAACATTAAAAAAACAAAGTCTTGAAGAGAATAACTTTTATTTTCCTGGCCTTAGGCCTATTTATAACTTCCTCATTGGGGCAGAAGAAACCTTTGGTTTACATCCTTGCTACCGGCGGGACCATTGCAGGTGTTGGTTCTTCAAAAGTAAGTTCCGGGTATTCGGCTGGAGTGGTGTCGGTGGATCAAATTCTTGCTGCTGTCCCCGAAGTGATGCAATTAGCCGATATCAAAGGCGAACAGGTGGTGAATATCCCCAGCCAGGATATGAATGAAGACGTCTGGCTATTGTTATCTAAAAGGGTCAATCAAATTCTGGCACAACCTGATGTCACTGCCATTGTGATCACCCATGGCACAGATACGATGGAAGAGACAGCCTATTTTCTGAATCTGGTGGTTAAGAGTGATAAACCTGTCGTACTGGTAGGTTCGATGCGTCCCTCCACAGCCATCAGTGCCGAAGGTCCCATCAACATTTACGATGGCGTTGCCTGTGCCATTGCTCCAGATTCAAAGGGGAAAGGCGTTATGATTGTGATGGATGATAAAATCCTGGGGGCCGATGATGCAGTTAAAATCAATACCGTTTCCGTTGAGACGTTTCATTGCCCAAACTATGGTTATTTAGGCTATATGTACAACAGTAAACCGATCTTTACGCGGGAATCACAGAAACGGCATACCACTCAGAGCGAATTTGATATTTCCAATGTACAGAAATTGCCGAAGGTGACAATTATTTATGGTTATGCCGGGATCGATTCGACCATGGTTTATCACGCAATGAACGATGGGACAAAAGGAATCGTTTATGCCGGTGTGGGAAACGGAAATCCCAATACCACCAACCTGAATGTCCTTGCACTGGTAGTGAAGAAGGGTATTCCGGTGGTGCGCTCAACCCGGGCTCCGCAGGGTCCTACCACCCAATTTGATGAAGTGGATGATTCTAAATATGGTTTTTCGGCTTCCTGGTTCAAGTCGCCCCAAAAATCAAGAATACTGCTAATGCTGGCCCTGGGCAAAACCACGGATTTCAAAGAAATTCAAAGAATGTTCCTGGATTATTGACTTCTGGTTTTTATATCCAACCTTTCAATTTATAATAGCCAAGGGCAAACAGTTCTCTTATAATTAGTTCTTCATAATGAACTTGGGTCCAGAATTGGTACCGGATAGTTATGTTTTGGCCAATATCGGGGATAAGCTTACGACCTCCCAGTTTCCCGGCAATGAAGGTAATATCGGATTCAATAGCCACTTCGAATGCGGGTAATCCGTCGACTTTAATAAATCCGGCTTTTTTAAAGGTTAACACGGCACGGTACAGATGTTCCGGTGAGGTAACAATCAAAAGTGAAGCAGCCTCACCCCCCGTACCCTTCTCCCTCAGGGGAGGGGGTGAAAGGGGTGAGTTGTTGCCAGTGATAATCCGAAAAATTTGCATCGCCTGTGCCCGGGTATTTGTCCCTGAATCTTCAAGACTTATCCGTTCCCCAGCGATCCCACGCAGGATCAATTCCTGTTTCATACCGTTGATAGAACTCTGGCTATCGGCCGTATCCCCTGGTAATGCAACAATGACTTTTGTCCTTGTAAAATAGTTTGCTGCTTTTGCCGCATACCAGCAGCGGATCAGTCCCGATTCGCTGGGCATTCCGCCTCCGCCAAGCAATATAATATATTCAGGTGGTCTGTGGATCCCTGAATTTTTTGTGGACAGGGAATACCATGTCCAGAAAGGTGCAGAGGTAAAGGCCAGGACGATCATCAGGGTGAAAATTGATCCCGGGATGATCAGAAAGATCTTAATGGTTTTTTTGATGCTCTTCATTGATTCAACGAGGCAGATCTTTCAAAGGTAGTGTTTAGGCTATTCTTTAACCTCCGCAATACAAACTGCAATGCACTTGGCCATTTCGAAAGCGATGGGGATGATATATTCCTGTCGTGGCACATCCCAGTATTTATTATTGGGACAATTCCTGCGGAAACCAACCATATGCAGAATATAGAGCTGCCAGCCGGGTTTGGCAGTTACCAGCCAGTTCCCGACATCCCGTTGAAGGTCATTGTTCTCGGTATCATTCCAGTCGACACCAGACGTATTCCAACCCTGAATGGCGCTCCGGGTGTTGAGTGGAATAAAACACAAAGGAGTATTCTGGTGAAGCTTTTTTGCCGGATCGGATTCCCAATTATCAAAGAGTTTATTCCCTACTTTATCATAGTTGGAATAAATTTTCCAGTAGATCTGGTCTTCCACCATATTGCCATATTTGGGATGACTGCCGTTGAAAGATTTTACCAAACTGCCATTGGAAACACAGATTGAACCATATACAAATGCCCTGAGATAGCCCGGATCAAGATCGACAAGGGTAAATGAACTAACCAGGAATACCAGCATGATCATTCCTGTTACCACAATTTTCTGATTTCCCATAGGACCTCCTTTGAAAATGGAACAAATTACAGAACGAAATCAAAGACTCTGATCTTAAAAATAAAAAAAAGTATTTTAATAACTTCAGCAATTTTAAAAAGATCCTAAAATGTACAAGCAGATCTACCTGCCTATTTTTTCCATGACGATCTCCGATATCTCATCTGCCGGAATCCTTTCCTGGAGCATCGTATCGCGGTCGCGGATGGTCACTGTACAATCTTGTAATGTCTGGTGGTCGATGGTTATACAGAAGGGGGTGCCAATGGCATCCATGCGGCGGTAACGGCGACCGATGGTATCTTTTTCTTCATAGAAACAACGGTACTCGAATTTGAGAGTATCCATAATCTCACGGGCTTTCTCGGGAAGTCCATCTTTCTTTACCAGCGGAAGTATGGCGACTTTGACCGGGGCAAGTTTGGCAGACAACCCCAGAACGACGCGCTCATTTCCGTCAGCAAGTTTCTCTTCCCTGTAAGCATGACTTAGAACGGCAAGGAAGGTACGGTCGAGACCGACAGAAGTTTCAACCACGAAAGGAACATAACTCTCATTTGACTCGGTTTCGAAATACTGAAGTTTCTTCCCCGAAAATTTTTGATGGGCACTTAAATCAAAATCGGTACGGGAATGGATCCCTTCGATCTCTTTAAAACCTATAGGAAATTCAAATTCGATGTCAGCCGCGGCATTGGCGTAATGGGCCAGTTTTTCATGGTTATGAAAACGGAACTTGAATTCAGGTATTCCCAATGACAAATGCCATCTCAGGCGTTCTTCCTTCCAGTAATCGTACCATTTGAGTTCCTCGCCGGGTCTGACAAAGTACTGCATTTCCATCTGTTCGAATTCCCGCATCCGGAAAAGGAATTGACGGGCAACGATCTCATTGCGGAAGGCTTTTCCAATCTGGGCGATCCCGAAAGGAATTTTCATTCTTGCGGTTTTTTGTACATTAAGGAAGTTCACAAAGATGCCCTGGGCTGTTTCTGGCCGGAGGTAGATTTCATTTGCATCCTCGTTAACAGAGCCCATCTGGGTTGAGAACATAAGGTTGAACTGGCGTACGTCGGTCCAGTTCTTAGTGCCGGAGACAGGGCATACAATACCGATCTCTTCTATCAATGCTTTAATACCGGTCAGATCGTTCTTTCCGAAAGCATCATAAAAACGAGTCTTGATGGAATCTATTTTAACCTGGTTTTCCTTCACCCTGGGATTGGTTTCCCGGAACATTTTTTCATCAAAGGTGTCACCAAAACGATGGCTGGCCTTTTCAACCTCTTTCGAAATTTTCTCTTCGATCTTCTGAATGTGATCTTCCAGAAGAACATCAGCACGGTACCGTTTTTTGGAATCGCGGTTATCGATCATGGGATCGTTGAAGGCATCAACGTGTCCGGAAGCTTTCCAGATGACGGGGTGCATGAAAATGGCCGAATCCAGTCCGACGATATTTTCGTGGTACTGAACCATGGCTTTCCACCAGTATTCTTTGATATTGTTTTTAAGCTCAACACCAAATGGTCCGTAATCGTAAACGGCGCTTAATCCGTCATATATTTCACTCGACGGGAATACGAATCCATATTCTTTTGCATGTGAGATGATCTTTTTGAAAAGATCTTCGTTTGTGGTCATGTATAGTGGAATTTTGACGCTAAGGTAGGGAAAAACAGGAAACCTTTACTGTTTCTGTTGAGCCTGCCGGAAGGCGTTTCCGAGGCGTTCCAGGCCTGCCGAACAGTCACGGGCCGGCAGGTATGCTTCGATAAGTACGAATTTATCTTTCCCCAATGTAGCGGTTTTCATGGCTTGTTCCAGTTCTTCCTCGGTTGTTACCCGGATACCGACAGTAAAAGATCCATCATCAAACACGCCGGGAAGATAAGAGTACTGCCACATCCTGATGTCGTTATACGGTCCGTCCTTATGGAGGCGTCGTTCGATCAGATAGCCATCATTGTTTATGATTACGATCACGGCGGGACAACGTTCCCTGATAAGGGTGGAAACTTCTTGTGCCGTCATTTGGAAGGCGCCGTCTCCGGAAAGGACAACCGGCCGTTTCCCGGGACGTGCCAGCGCGACGCCCAAGGCTGCCGGTGTACAGTAACCGATTGAGCAATAATAGGCCTGGACGATGAAGTTTTCGGCTTCCTCTATATGGAATTCCGGAGTTGCACAAAAGGCGTCGCCGGGTTCCGCAAGAAGGATCATCCGGTCGTCGAGAAAATAGTTAAGACATTCGTAAAGGCGCGGGGCGGTCAGAACTTGTGAAGGCTCAGCCTTGAACGGCCGTTTGGGACGATAGGATTCAGCCGGATGGGAAGCCAGGTAAGAACGCGTCTGAGTCACCAGGGTCAGTTCCCGGATAAAATCACCCAATTGGATCTGATGGTAATAATGACTTCCTATGCGGACCTGGCCTCCGCCAACGGTTATCATCCGCCGGTTGTCGAGATTCATGCTGAACAAACCCGTATCCAGGTCGGTCATCCATACTCCTAGCGACAGCAGGCAGTCAGAATCCTCCACCTGCCGGCGTACGTGTTCGCGACTCCAGCCACCTTGGTAGATACCGGTAAACTGGGGATGAAGCTCCGGTAATACGGACTTGCTGCTGAGCATGGTCGCAAAAGGAACTTCTGTCTTTTCGACCAGGTGAAGGGCTTCGTTCCCGAGTCCGAAGCGGAGTAGTTCGACACCGGCGAGGATCATAGGATTACTGGCATTATTGAGCAACTCTGCAGCCTCCTTTATGCACTCTTCAAGGCTTTCTTCATTAGAGGTTAATGGTATGGAATAAAGCCACTCCCCTGGTTCACGGCAAAGGGCATGAGTTATATCGGCAGGAAATTCGAGGTAGACGGGCAGCTTCCTGGCTATGCAATTCCGGATAATACGGTCTATCTCATCGGGAGCAGTATTGGGATCTGTGAGAATTGCTGCATCGGCAGTTATTTTTCTGAAGATATCCAGCTGCATGTAATAATTGGAAACAAGGTGATGTACCATGGCGCCTGACTCTCTTCTCCGTGCAGGGGGTGCGCCGCTTATTATGATAATGGGAACATGTTCTGCAAAAGCCCCTGCCACAGCATTCAAAATACTCAATCCCCCGACACCATAAGTAACAACTGCCGCTCCCACCCCGTTCAGACGGGCATAGCCGTCGGCAGCGTAACCGGCATTTAGCTCATTACAATTCCCGACCCAACGGATTGGGCTTTCAACAACGTCGTCAAGGAAATCGAGGTTATAATCCCCCGGGACTCCAAAGAGGTGTTTAATGCCGATTTCCTGCAGGCGATGGAGGAGGTAATGCGAGATAGTGTAGTTCGAGTTCATAAAGTTTTCCTTTATTCAAAAATCGTTAATCCAATATCTATTCATCAGCGAAGATAAGTACAATATTTTTTAAAGATGGAGAAGAAAATGGGGTTCTAATAAACCAGCAATTTCCCTGATGCTTTGATCCCATCTTTATCCATCAACCTGTAAAAATACATTCCCGGGGATGAAGGGGCCTGGATTGTAACTGGATTTATTCCTTCCTGCAGGTTGTAGGTTTGCATAACCTTTCCTGCCAGGTCACGGAATTCAAGGGTTGATGGTTTGTGGATTTGATCCTTGAATTGAATGGTAAAAAAGCCTGACGCAGGATTGGGATAGAGGATTAATTCATTCCGATCAGGATCAATGGTTCCTGTAATCACATAACAGTATTCGTAATCCGGATTCTTGTATTTGAGAATTCCATCCTCCGAGAAACAGATCATCTCCGGGCTATCCCCTACCATTCCGCAAAAACCACCATTCAGGATCCCGTAATTACTACCAATCCCTTCAATCCAGGTTTCGGTACAACTAAAATCAGGACATGAAAAATAATAGATTGGTCTTGGTTTCCCGTTAAGAAGGGTGGTCATGCCGATCGAATCCAAAATATAGGGTATGCTACTGCCGCGCAGAAAAATTGAATCGCCTGGGCCAGCATGGAAAGTGTAGATCAGGATCTCGTCGGAGGAGTTGGCATTACCGTAATAGACTCCATAACCGTCTTCACGGATCTTGCCGTCATAGGTCCAGTTTGTCAGTGTCGTATCGCCGGTTTTCCAGACCTTTAAATAAGATTTTCCATTGATCAGGGTATCCCCTTCAAACTTTGAAAATTCCGAAAAAGTGCTTCCCTTGCAGTAGTTGTGGTAAGTGCTCCAGACTTTTCCCTCCTCAACAAGGGGAAAGTATATTTGTGAGAAAGTCGTGCTGAGGTAGAAAAAGATCAAGGCAGAGAGGATCGTTGCTTTCATAGGCCAGGAGTTAGGTGAGAACAATAGTAACAAAGTTAAATGAAACTTAAGCAAATGCAAAATGTGAAAGGTAAAATCTAAAATCTGAAATCCATAATGTAAAATAAAGGGTGGCTCAGGACAAGTCGAGAGTGAGACCTTTTGTGGTCGGGAATTCGAAGTTGAGGTCGCGGCATTTGAGTCTGGCTATGTTATCGCTTACTTTCAGATGACATTTTTCACCCTGGTGCCTTGAGTGTATAACATTGAGAAGGGTTATCGTTTTTTCTAGTCCGTCGCCACGATGGTAGTTAACGACTTCGTCGGGAAGTGCAACCCGGGCGCCTTCATAAATAGATTCTGATGGCCAGGAATGCAGTATATGATATACCTCTTCCAGGGTTTTTTCCAGAAAGTAATCTATTGACACCGGATTCCGTTCCAGCGCTGCCTTCATGAACGGTTGCCAGTCGCAGGAATCCATGTAGCGGCCGGCATAAAAGGCGAGATCGGCAATCGGGTTTGCAGTCCTGACAGATTGAAGTTTCGTAATTATTTCTTCACGGGTATCGGTGGGTGAAATAGTCCAGAGGTGCGGTGGCGTCGTGGTGCCATGGTACGAAGATGAAAAGGATTTGTTTTCCGAAGGAATTCGCGGGACAAGGTGGACAAACTTTTTCAGATCAGTCAGGAAGTTTTCTTTATCATTCAGTGAGGGAAATTTTTCGAGGAGGACATTAATGAAATCTTTGTACGGTTTGGATTGAAAGATTTTATCTTCAGGTAGTAATATCAGCCGGCCAGGAAAAGCATCGAGGTTCATTTCATCTTCATCTATCTCGCAAAGGACTTTTTTCCCCATTTTATCACCAAGTCGGTTCTTACTTCCATGTTCAAAACCAAATGCTCTTTCCAGTTTGATATATTTATTTGTCCCCTGACATAAAAAGGTGATCTGGAATAATTTTTGATACCGGCTGTAATCTCTCAGGAAGTTGATGAAGATCTCAAAATTTACCTGGGTCTCAAGATAGTGTGCGAGTTTTTCGCGAAAATAGTGATAGGCATCTTTGTTAATGGTGGCTTCGGGATACAGGCTATGGATCCAACCTGTATGATGGGCTACTATCGTAACCTGTTCATGTTCCAGCGCACGCCGTGCCAATGCAGAAAGTTCAGTCCCGTTGTACCACATAGATTTGGTAACAATGCGACGGTTATTCGTAAGAACCCCTTCATCTATAAGAATGAAATTCTGTGAATGAAGGGGGGTTCCCATCATATATATTTTTTCAATTGGAATTTCAGCAACAATAAAAAGGGCGGCAGCATAGAGGCAGGCAAGGGAAACACATTCTCCCGCTCCATTTTGATGATCGGGTTTAAACCGGAATGCATTCATTGCTTCAATGGTTTCGGTTTTCCAGTAAGGAATGATGTCGGTATCATATTTTTCGAGTCCGAAATGGCGGCGGATGTCGATATCGAAATAGTATTTATCCCCCTGATAACCAAAGAGGGCATTTGATTTTTCTAATTGTTCAATATCAATAAAATCGTTGAAACGGTTAAGTTCAGTCTGTTTATCGGTCAATCCCCAGGTTTCAAGATCGAGGTTGAAATCATAGTGATCCATTATATATTGTTTCACCCGGTGAACTTTTTTCAAGGGACCCATTTCCCGTATACCCGAAAACCAGGTATCTTCTCTCCATTTCCAGATACCGGGCGACATGATATTGGCCAGTACCAAAGCATATAAAAGGTCCGGAAAGACAAAAATTTCCATGTCGGAAAGCGTAAAGGCTGAGGAATATTTTTCAAGCAGTTTTTTATCCATAGTTTTAATATGATCCGTAAAGGATCAGGGTCGGCAAAGGTACAGTGTTTTAAGTTACTTTTTTTATCATATATTTGTGAATCAAAACCAATAACTATGTACTATTCAGGATTAGAAATTGTTGAGATCGCCGTTCGGATCGAAGAAAATGGACATGCTTTTTATACCGCTGCCGCTGACATGTTCAGAAAGTCGAACGAAACAAAAGGATTATTTTTGGATCTGGCCGCGAAAGAGCTCGTGCACATCGCCATATTCCAAAGACTATCCCTTAAATTCGAACCGGAGAATTATGACTTTAACGAAGAGGAGGCATCAGGTTATATTACGAACCTCGCGGATACCCATATCTTCGGGAAACAGAATGCAGGTTTTGACCTTGCAAAAAAGATAAAAAGTCCAAAAGAAGCCCTGGAGGCTGCTTTCAAGTTTGAAAATGACAGCGTGGATTTTTATACAGAACTTGCCAAACGGACACATAGCGATTCAAAACGTTTGATCCTGCGAATCATAGAAGAAGAAAAGGAACACGCTGCTGAGATCAAGAGTTTCCTGTGATATTTTCCGAATTTAAAAGCATCATGTAGCGTTCTAGTTTGAACCATCAGCGGATTATTTCTATTTTTGTTTCATGAATGCTATGCCTCTTATCATCGCCGCAATAGCGATTTTTGCACTTGCCTACCGCTTCTATTTCAGTTTCATTGCGTCAAAAGTTCTCACTCTGGATGACCGTATAATCGCCCCTTCAGGACGATTATACGATGGACAGAACTACTATCCCATGACCAAATGGGTTTTGTTCGGGCATCATTTTGCAGCAATAGCAGGCGCCGGTCCCCTGATCGGGCCGGTTCTGGCCTGTCAGTTTGGATATTTTCCCGGTTTTGTCTGGATGGTCGTAGGGGCGGTCATGGCAGGTTCTGTTCATGATGTTGTAATTCTTACCGCTTCAGTCAGGCACGACGGGAAATCTCTTGCTGAAATTGCCCGTGCCGAGATCGGAAAACTTTCAAGCAGTATAACTGCTTCGGTTGCCACTTTTGTCATCATCATAATTGCTCTCGCAGGTCTTGGGCTCGTGGTTGTGAACGCTCTTTCGGAATCTTCCTGGGGTACCTTCACAATTACTGCGACTATTCCCATCGCTATCTTCATGGGGATTTGGATGTTCCAGTTCCGTAAAGGAAAAACGGTTGAAGCTACCATCATGGGAGTGATTTTGTTGACCCTTGCCGTTGTTTTTGGAAAATATATCCCTGGTTCCGCAATGGCCTCCTGGTTTACCTTCGATCCCAAGACACTCAGCCTTCTGCTTGCCGGATATGGTTTTTTTGCTTCTGTCCTGCCGGTATGGTTACTGCTTTCGCCAAGGGATTACCTAAGTTCTATTATGAAACTTGGAGTGATCGCGATGCTTGTCGTTGGAATCATCATTGTGGCTCCTAATCTGAAGATGCCTGCTTTTACTACCTTTATCCATGGAGGTGGTCCGATCATTCCGGGAACATTATTTCCGTACTTATTCATCACTATTGCCTGTGGAGCTATTTCCGGGTTCCATGCGTTAATCGGTTCGGGTACTACTCCCAAGATGATCATGAAGGAGTCGCATATCAAGACTATCGCTGTTGGGGCAATGCTTTCCGAAGGACTTGTCAGTATAATGGCCCTGATAGCCGCTGCAAGTCTTTTCCCATTGGATTATTTCCAGATCAATGTTCCCCCGGAGAAATTTCAGGCTATTCTTCCCCAGTTGCACGCAATGGGATTTACCCAATCGGACTTGCCAAAATTAGCTTCCGAGGTAGGGGAAAATATTGCAGGACGTACAGGTGGAGCTGTATCCCTTGCTGTCGGGATGGCCCAGATTTTTTCTGCAATTCCCGGATTCGATAAACTGATGTCATACTGGTATCATTTTGCGATAATGTTCGAAGCCCTGTTCATACTTACCACTATTGATGCCGGTACAAGGGTAGCCCGGTTTATCCTTCAGGAACTATTAGGCAAACTTTACAAACCTTTCAGCAAAACCGGCTGGTTGCCCGGTAACCTTATCTGTAGCGCTATTGTTGTCTTTTTCTGGGGTTATTTCATTTATACCGGAAGTATATCTACGATCTGGCCGATGTTCGGAACGGCTAACCAGTTACTTGCCGCTATTGCCCTTGCTGTCGGTACCTCCTACCTTATCAACCAGGGAAAGGCCAAATATTCCTGGATCACGATCATTCCCATGGCTTTTGTCGGGATAACCACGATTGTTGCGGGAATCCTGAACATGAAAGGAATCTATATCCCCCAGATCAGTGTGCCCGAAGATAATCTGCGCGGGATCATCAACCTGGCGCTGACCCTGGTGATCATGTCCTGTGCAGTGATTATCTTCTTTGATGCCATACCGTCATGGATCAAGGCAATTCGAAAAAAAGCTGGTTAAAAAAAATCAAAATATTATGAACCCATCACAAAATCTTCGTCCGCTTGGCAAGTCCGACCTGATGGTCACACCCATTGGTCTGGGTTGCTGGCAGTTCAGTAAACAGAATAATCTTGTAGGAAGATACTGGCCTACTCTTGATGATGAATTGATCCGGTTTGTGGTAAGAACCAGCCTTGAGGGAGGAATTAACTGGTTCGATACGGCTGAAGTTTATGGTCACGGGGCTTCGGAAAAAGCTTTATCAAAAGCCCTCCAGTACCTTGGGAAAAAGCCCGGGGAGATTATGATCGCAACTAAATGGTGGCCTATATTCCGTTTCGCATCAAATATTCTGAAAACAATTGAAGAGAGAACTCAGGCGCTTGATCCCTTTCCAATTGACTTGTATCAGGTGCATCAGCCCTGGGGTTTCTCGAACGAAAAGCAGGAAATGGAGGCTATGGCTGCACTGGTAAAA